>VFQO010000117.1_pt1 | contig 101475 bp, 89 predicted proteins | sample 3512331 | NCBI WGS metagenome assembly VFQO01 (sample SAMN10412371, study PRJNA504923) | tailings metagenome | isolation source: Replicate 3 from Balatoc abandoned mine | place: Philippines: Itogon, Benguet | collected 2017-08-28 | reverse complement strand
GCATCGTCCACCGCCAGCCCCCCGACGGCGGCGCGCTGCGCGAGGCGATGAAGGCCGCGAACCAGCATCTCGACTATGTCGATTATCTGATCGACCACCGCACCTGGCTCGCCGGCGCAACGATGAGCCTCGCCGATCTGACCGCCGCCGCGCATATCTCGGTCGCCGACTATCTCGGCGGCATCGACTGGACCGGCCACGAGCAGACCAAGGGCTGGTATTCGGGCCTCAAATCGCGCCCCAGCTTTCGCCCGCTTCTGGCCGAACGGATGGAAATCGTGACGCCGCCCAAGTACTATGAGGACGTAGACTTCTAACCATCGTCATTGCGAGGAGCCTAAGGCGACGCGGCAATCCAGAGCTGGCGTAAACCGCACTGGATTGCTTCGCTTCGCTCGCAATGACGAGCGTGTGCTGGTCAGCAGCTCTTGTACTTCCAGTTCCGGTCCTTGCCCTCGGCGACCTGCGCGACGATCGTCTCGATGCGCTTGGCCCGCGTCTCTTCGCGCTTCGCCTCGAGCACCCATTCGATATAGTCGCGCCGCTTGCCCGGCGAGAACGCATCCCAATGCCTCTGCGCTGCGGCATTGGCCTTGAGCGCCGCGCCCAGATCGTCGGGTAGCTCGAGCGCCGCCCTGGGTTTCGGCGCCGCCCGCTTGGGCTTGCCCTCGGCACACAGCGCCGCCGCCTTGGCGATATAGCCCGCCATCACCTTGTCCGACGGCAAATCGGCCAGCGTCGCGAGCCGCCCCATGCTCCCCATCGCGCCGGTGTCGCGCGGCGAACCGGTCACCTCCTCGTCGCGCCAGAAGCCGAAGGTCGCATGGCCCTTGAACGCCGCCATGCCCGCGAGATTCTGCCCGCCCAGCGTGAAATGCGGCACGCCCCATTTCAGCGTCTCTTCGGCACCCGGCGCGTGTCTGTGCACCAGTTCGCGCAAATGGGTCAGGATTGGCTGCGCGAACGGCTGGCGCGCGGCGATATAGGCATCGACGCGCGGGTCGCGGTTCATCCCGGCCACCGCGCGGTGACGAGATAGTTCAGCGCCTCGCTGCCGCCGAGCTTGAACCCCTTCGCCGCCGACGGCGTCAGGCCGGCGCGGTCAATGACCTCGAGCCCCGCGTCCTCGATCAACCCGGTCAGTTCCTCGGGCTTCAAAAACTGGTCCCAGTCGTGCGTCCCGCGCGGCACCGCGCCGACGCGTTCAGCCGCCTCGACCAGGAGCAGCTTCGACAGGGCGGTCCGGTTGGGCGTCGACAGGATCATCAGCCCGCCCGGCGCGAGCCGCGCCGCGAGCTCGCCGATAAACGCCGCAGGGTCGGTCACATGCTCGACAACTTCCATCGAGGTGACGAGGTCGAAGCGCCCCGCCGGCAGCGCCGCCAGTTCGCCCGCGAAGTAATCGATCGCCAGCCCCTGCCCCACCGCATGATCCCGCGCCGCCGCGATATTCTCGGGCGCCGCATCGACCCCCGTCACCGCCGCGCCCATGCGAGCCAGCGGCTCGGCGAGCAGCCCCGCGCCGCAGCCGACATCGATCGCCTTCTTGCCGGCAAGCGGATGCCGCGCGCGCGTGTCGCCGTGCCAATGCGCATCGATCTGGCCGCGGATGTAGGAAAGCCGTACCGGGTTGAGCTTGTGCAGCATCGCCGACGAGCCATGCGGGTCCCACCAGTCGGCGGCGAGCGCCCCGAAATGGGCGGCTTCGTTGGGGTTGATCGTCGCGCTACTCATGGCGGTGATGTGGCACCGGGGCATCACCGGCGCAAGAAATTCTATCCGCTGCATGTGATGCCGGCCTTGCCTTCCCCCGCCCCCTTCCCTAACAGCCGGACGCCGCGAAATTGTACGAATGTTGCGGTGGAAACCAGTTTCTTGAAAGCGGGGCGAGATGGCGCGGATCGTGATGAAATTCGGGGGCACGTCGATGGCGGGCACCGAGCGGATTCGCACCGTGGCGAAGCTCGTCGCGCGCGAGGTCGCGCAGGGTAACGAGGTCGCCGTCGTCGTCTCGGCGATGGCCGGCGAAACCGACCGGCTCGTCAATTTCTGCCGCGAGGCGAACCCGCGCTACGACCCCGCCGAATATGACGTCGTCGTTGCCGCGGGCGAACAGGTCACCTCGGGGCTGCTCGCACTCACCTTGCAAGCCATGGGCACGCCCGCGCGCAGCTGGCTCGGCTGGCAGCTCCCGATCCGTACCGAGGAAGCGCATGCCCGCGCGCGCATCATCGACATCGACACCGGCGCGCTGACCGCCGCGATGGCGCGCGGCGAGGTCGCGGTGATCCCGGGCTTCCAGGGCATGATGGACGATGGCCGGATCTCGACGCTCGGCCGCGGCGGCTCGGACACCAGCGCGGTTGCGGTCGCAGCCGCGGTGAAGGCCGACCGCTGCGATATCTACACCGACGTCGACGGCGTCTACACCACCGACCCGCGCATCGTCGCGCGCGCGCGCAAGCTCGACTATGTCACCTATGAGGAAATGCTCGAACTCGCGAGCGTCGGCGCCAAGGTGCTGCAGACGCGTTCGGTCGGGCTCGCGATGAAGATGGGCGTGCGCGTGCAGGTGCTGTCGAGCTTCGTCGAGGGCGATGAGGCGCCGAAAAAGGGCACGATGATCGTCAGCGACCAGGAAATAGAGGAACATCAGATGGAACGGCAGCTGATCACCGGCATCGCCCACGACAAGAATGAAGCGAAGATCATCGTCACCCGCGTGCCCGACAAGCCGGGCGCCGTGGCGAACATCTTCGGCCCGCTCGCCGCCGCCGGGATCAATGTCGACATGATCATCCAGAATGTCGGCCGCGAGAAGGGCGAGACCGACGTGACCTTCACCGTCCCGGGCGCCGACCTGCTGCGCTCGATCGACCTGCTCGAAGGATCGAAGGACAAGATCGGTTTCAACCGCATCATCAGCGACGACAAGGTCGCAAAGATCAGCGTCGTCGGCGTCGGCATGAAGAGCCATGCGGGCGTCGCGAGCACGATGTTCCGTGCGCTCGCCGACCGCGGCATCAATATCCAGGCGATCTCGACCAGCGAGATCAAGGTCAGCGTACTGATCGACGAGGATGAAACCGAACTCGCGGTGCGCGTGCTGCACACCGCCTATGGGCTCGACGCAGAGTAGGCACCGCGTCGCCCCAGCGAAAGCTGGGGCTGCTATTGTCATTCCACACCGACTGTAATCCCAGCTTTCGCTGGGATGACGCGTTAGGACGGTTGCAGCTCGCCGCTCGCGCGGCGCCGCAGCCGCGCCTGCCCGATGAAATGCACCACCGCGATATGGATCGCGAACAGCCCGAACTTCGACGCCAGCGGGAAGATGCCGATGAACAGCGGCCACCAGCCGGTGAAGAAGAGCGCGATGACGAGGTTGAGTCCCGCGCTCGCGAACATCAGCGCCGCCCAGACCATGCCGAACCGGTCCATCACGTCACCGACCAGCGCAAGCTGCTCGGGCGGGATATAGCGGTTCAGCCACCCCTTGCGCAGCATCACCGTGCCGACGATCAGATAGACCACCGTCGGCTTTGCCATGACGAAGCGCGGGTCGCCGGTCAGCAGCGTCGCGGCGGCGGTGAACAGCACCGAGGCGAGGCTGATCCATTGCAGCGCCGCGACCCTGTGTCCGCGCGCCAGCTCATATCCCACGACCGCGAGCGCGACGAGCGTGCCCGCGACCACCGCGGGGACGATCCCCGCACCGACGCCAAGCAATATCGCAAAGACGATGACCCCGAGGGAATCGAACAGCATCGGCCCAAGGGCGTAGAGAAGGGTTCGCATGGCGCGTCCTTTCGCGACTCAATGTTACTGTCGTAAACATTGATCCGGGCACGCCACTCAGTCAAGTCGAAATTTACATTGTTAACATGGGATGCGGCGAAGCGAGGCTATCGCCGCGGTCAGTCGCGCAACCGCACCTTCGCGGTCACCGACAGTCCGGGGCGCAGCTGCGCGAGCGCCGCCTGCCCCGGATCGAGGTGGATGCGCACCCCGACGCGCTGGACGATCTTGGTGAAATTGCCCGACCCGGGCTCGAACGGCAGCAGAGTAAATTCGCTCGCCGACCCCGGCGCGAGGCTTTCGACTGTCCCGCTCAGCGTCTCGCCGAGCGCATCGACATAGACTTCGGCTTTCTGCCCCGGCCGCATCGCGTGCGTCTGCGTCTCCTTGAAATTGGCGACGACATAGACCGAGCGCGTCGGCACCAAAGTCAGCAGGCGCGAGCCCGGCTGGACATAGTCGCCGACCTGCACCTGCCGGTTGCCGACGACCCCCGCGATCGGCGCGCGGACCAGCGCATGGCCGCGATCCTGCTTCGCCAGCGCCAGCGCCGCGCGCGCCTTCAGCGCCTCGGCTTCGGCGGCCTGGATCTGCGCGAGCAGCACCGGGCGCCGGGCGCGCGTCACCGCCGCCTGCTCGTAACTGGTGCCGAGATCGGCGCGCGAGCGCTGCGCCGCCGAGATGGCACCGACCGCCGTCGCGCGCACCTGATCGGCATCGCGGCGGGTGACGAAGCCATCGACGAGGAGCACGTCGTAACGCTTGAGGTCCGCCGAAGCCCGAACCGATTCCGCATCGGCGGCAGCAATCTGCGTACCCGCCGCGCGGATCTGCGCCGCCGCAAGCCGTTCGTCGGCGCCGAGCGCGGCAAGCGCCGCCTTGGCGGTCGCGACCTGCGCATCGGCATCGGCGACTGCCGCCTCGGCCGATTGCAACCGCGCGTCATAATCCTCGGCGTCGATCCGCACGAGCGGATCGCCCGCCTTCACCGCCTGATTGTCCTGTACGAGCACCGCCGCGACCAGTCCGCCGACCTTCGGCGCGATGGTGCTCGAATCGGCCTGCAGATAAGCATTGTCGGTCGATTCCGCGGTGCGCGGCGAGGTGAGCCACCAGATGCCCGCCGCGGCGGCGAGCAGCGCGACCAGCCCCATCTTCCACGCCTTTTGCGGCAATGCGAAGCGGCGCTTGGCCTCACCCGTCGTCACTTCGGCCTCGGCGGTGATCGCAGCCTGCGCGTTCATTGCTGGAGCACCAGCAAGGTCGAGGTCGCGGTCGCATAGAGCCGCCCCTCGGCGTCGGTGAGCTTCGCCTCGACATAGGCGACGCGGCGTCCGATCGAGATGACATGCCCCTCGGCGCGGACCTTGCCGGTCTTTTCGGTCATCGCCTTCAAATAGCTTGTCTTGAGCTCGAGCGTCGTCATCGCCTGGTCGTCGGCGAGCTTGGTGACCACCGCGATGCCGCAGGCCGAGTCCAGCAAAGTCGCGGCATAGCCGCCATGGACCGTGCCCATCGGATTATAATGTTCGGGCCCGGGCACGCCCTCGAATGCCGCCCAGCCATCGCCGGCATCGACGAGCTGGAACCCCAATGTATGCCCGATCGGCGGCTTGCCGCCCGTGGCGATCAGCCCCTGCACCTTCGCGAGCGTCATTGTGCGGTCTCCAGTCCATAACGCGCCACGATATTGGCATGGGTGTCGGCGAGCAGCGCGTCGGAGAGCGCCGGGTCGCCGACCGCGCGCGCCAGCGCGACACCGCCGACGAGCTGCGCCAGCAGCGCATGCGCCTCGGCCCCGGCATCGCGGTAGCCGAGCGTCATGAGCGGCGCCGCGAGCCGCGCGGCGATGCCGACGACCCCGGCGCCGAAGCGCTCGCGCGTCTCGGGCTCCGAGCGTGCGAAGTCGCCCGACAGCGTCGGCAGCGGGCATCCCCGGTCGCGGCTGTCGCGGTGCGCGGGCGACAGGTAGAAATCGACATAGGCGCGCAGCACCGCACGTGGGTCGCCCGCCGCGTCGATCTTCGCCGAGCGCGCGCGGGCATCGGCGAACATCGTCCCGATCGCCTCGCCGATCAGCGCGTCCTTCGACGCGAAATGGGCATAGAAGCCGCCGTGCGTCAGCCCGGCACGCGCCATGATCCCGGCGACCGCGACATTGTCCGGGCCTTTCGCGCGGATCTCCTTCGCCGCCTCCTTCAGCACGCGGGCGCGTGTCTCGGCCTTATGCTCGTTCGAATAGCGCACTTGCGGTCTCCTTTATATGATGCATATAATATAAAGACTGCAGGACACAAGCCCGATGGCATCGATTCCCCTCTCCGCCGGGTCAGCGCCCGCCCCCGCCGATGCGTTCAATCCGGCCGCGATGCCCAATTCGCGCAAATATCTGATCTTCGCGGTGATGGCCTTCGGCCAGTTCATGGCGCTGATCGACATCCAGATCGTCGCCGCCTCCTTGAACGAGGTACAAGCGGGGCTCAGCGCCGGCCCCGACGAGATCAGCTGGGTCCAGACCGCCTATCTGATGGCCGAACTGGTGATGATCCCCTTCGCCGCCTTCCTCGCGCAGGCGATGTCGACGCGCTGGCTGTTCGCCGCCTCGGCGGGGCTGTTCACCATCGCGAGCATGGCGTGCGGGCTCGCGTGGAACATCGAATCGATGATCCTGTTCCGCGCGATCCAGGGCTTTGTCGGCGGCGCGATGGTGCCGACGGTGTTCGCGACCGGCTATATGCTGTTCGAGGGCAAGCAACGCGCAATGATCCCCGCGATCCTCGGCATGGTGTCGGTGCTCGCGCCCACGCTCGGCCCGACGGTCGGCGGCTGGATCACCGATGCGATGGGCTGGCGCTGGGTCTTTTTCATCAATGTCGTACCGGGGATCGCGGTCACCGTGCTGATCCTGACGCTCGTCCGTGTCGACAGGGCGAACTGGTCGATGCTGCAGCGGATCGACTGGGTGCATCTGGGATCGATGGCGATCTTCCTCGCCGGCCTCGAATATGTGCTCGAGGAAGGACCGAAGCATGACTGGTTCAGCGAGCCGATGATTGCGATCGCGGCATGGGTGTCGATCGTCGCCTTCGCGCTGTTCCTCGAACGCTCGTTCCGCTCGGACGGGCCGATCGTCAAACTCACCCCCTTCCGCAAGCCGACCTTTGCCTTCGCCTGCGTCTTCAACCTCGTCATCGGTTTCGGCCTTTATGCCGGAACCTATCTGGTGCCGATCTTCCTCGGCCGGGTGCGCGGCTACAACGCCGCCGAAATCGGCACGACGGTCTTCGTCGCGGGCATCGCGCAACTGCTCGGCGTCCCGATCGCCGCCGCGCTGTCGCAGCGCGTCGACCCGCGCATCATCATCACCTTCGGCCTCAGCCTGTTCGCGCTCGGCCTGTGGATGTTCAGCTTCATGACCCCCGACTGGGGCTTTGCCGCGCTCTTCTGGCCGCAGGTGGTGCGCAGCTTTGCGATCATGTTGTGTATTGTCCCGTCCGTCGGCCTCGCGCTCGGCAATTTCGAGGGGGCCGAACTGCGCTACGCCTCGGGGCTGTTCAACCTGATGCGCAACCTCGGCGGCGCGATCGGCATCGCGCTCGTCAACACCTGGCTCGGCGACAATGCGCGGCACCATGCACTCCGCATCTCGGAAGCGCTGGGGCAGTCGGCGCAGGGCGCGCAGCAAATGGCTGCGCAATTGACCCATTATATCGGCACCTGGGTCTCCGACCCGCAACAGGCCGCGCTGATGGCCGACGCGACGATGGCGCGGCTCGTCGGCCGCCACGCGCTGACCCTGGCGTTCGACGACGTCTTCCGCCTGATGTCCTACATCTTCCTCGCCGCGCTGGTGATGGTCCCCTTCTGCAAACCCCCGCCGATCGGCGGCCCGGTGCCGAAGGATGTGCATTAGGATCGTCGGCAGCCGCAACAATCCTCCCTGTGGCGAAGCCATGGGGAGGGGGACCGTCCGCGTAGCGGATGGTGGAGGGGCCAGCGACGTCGCATCATTGCCCCTCCGTCAGCGCTTCGCGCTGCCACCTCCCCATCGCTGCGCGACAGGGAGGAATGACATGGCAGTTCTCGACCGGTTGCGGTCACATTACGTTTGGTTCAAAATCGCATGAGGAGAATGCGATGCCCAACGTGGAAGTTTATGAGAAGGACGAAATGACGCCTCTCTTTGAAGGCGATTTCATGTTTCTACCTCGCCTTGGCGAAACCATTTCAAAGGATATGGGCGGATATTTCTACTATTACGATGTAGTTGAGGTTTGGCATCGCGAGGAAGGCGAGACCGGGACTTTTCGCGCCTGCGTCCGCGTGAAAATCGATGACTGAGGAATGACGCCTCCCCACCGCAAAAAACCTCTTTCCTAAAATATCCTGCTATGTTCCAAACTGGCAGATGGAACATACCGACTCGCCCGCCCCGCAACTCGCAGGCACCTGCCTGGCCTTCACGCCTGTCCCTGCACAACGCCGCCGCACCGACGGCTGGACGCCCGAAATCCAGCAATGCTTCATCCGCGCCCTCGAAGCGATGGGATCGATCGGGCGCGCGGCGAAGGCGGTCGGCATGGGGCGCCGCTCGGCATACCGCCTGCTCGAACGCCCCGGCGCCGAAAGCTTCGCGGTCGCATGGGACCGCGCCCTCTCGATGGGCCGGATGCGCCAGTTCGACTATGCGATGGATCGTGCGCTCAACGGCATCACCACGATCCGCGTGCTACGCGGCGGGTCGATCGATGTGAGCGGCGGCCCCGACATGGCGATCGTCCATGCCGCACTGCGCGAGGACGCCGCGCGGCTTAAAGCCACAAAGGACACATATTGACGGCGCTCATGCGGGGTTTTTGTGGCTTTAAGGGCAAAAGAAAACCCGCCCCCGGGCCCATGTCCCCGGGGGCGGGTTCCTGCGACCCGTCGGTGTTACCGATCAGGCAAGGTCGAAGCGGTCGGCGTTCATCACCTTTGTCCACGCCTTGACGAAGTCCTTGACGAACTTGTCGCCATTGTCGGACTGCGCATAGATCTCGGCGACCGCGCGCAGTTCGGCGTTCGACCCGAAGATCAGGTCGGCGCGCGTCGCGCGCCACGTCTCGCCGCCGCCGGCGCGGTCGGTCGCGACATATTCCTGGTCGTCCGACCCTTCGACCGACTTCCACACATTGGTCATGTCGAGCAGGTTGACGAAATAATCATTCGTCAGCTGCCCCGACCGCTTGGTGAAATGGCCGTGGCCGCGCTCGCCATGGTTGGCGCCGAGGACGCGGAGGCCGCCGACGAGCACCGTCATTTCGGGCACCGACAGACCGAGCAGCGAGGCGCGGTCGAGCATCATTTCCTCGACCTTCACCGCGAGCTTCTTCTTGCCGACATAGTTGCGGAACGCGTCGGCCTCGGGCTCCATCACCGCGAAGCTGTCGGCGTCGGTCTGTTCGGCGGTTGCGTCGCCGCGGCCGCCGGTGAACGGCACATTGGTCGCGCCCGCTTTCTCCAGCCCGACCACGCCGCCAAGCACGATCGCGTCCGCCAGCGACATCGAACCGCGCAGGCCGTTCAGCGTATCGATCACCTTGCCGAGAAGCGCCGGCTCGTTGACCTCCCAGTCCTTCTGCGGCGCCAGCGCGACGCGCGCGCCGTTGGCGCCGCCGCGATAGTCGGACTTGCGATAGGTGCTCGCCGACGCCCAAGCCGCCTTGACCAGCTGGCTCACGGTCAGCCCGCTGGCCGCAATCTTGTCCTTCACCGCCTTCACTTCGGCATCGGAAGGCGCCGAACCGGCCGGGATCGGGTCCTGCCAGATCAGGTCTTCGGCGGGGACTTCGGGGCCGAGATAGCGGACCTTGGGGCCCATGTCGCGGTGAGTCAGCTTGAACCAGGCGCGCGCGAAGGCATCCTTGAACGCTTCATGGTCGTCGCGGAACTTCTCGCTGATCGCGCGGAATTCGGGATCGCGCTTGAGCGCCATGTCGGCGGTGGTCATCATCGTCGGCACCTTCTTGCCGGGGACATGTGCGTCGGGCGCCATATCCTCTTCCGTCTGGCCGATCGGCTGCCACTGGTTCGCGCCCGCGGGCGACTGCACCAGTTCATAATCATAGTCGAACAGCAGCCGGAAATAATTCTCGGTCCATTCGCGCGGCGTGTTGGTCCACGCGCCTTCGATGCCGCTGGTCACCGTATGCTCGCCGATGCCGCCGCTTTCGTGGCTGCTGACCCAGCCGAAACCCTGCGCGGCGAGATCGCCACCCGACGGCGCGGCGCCGAGCAGCGAGGCATCGCCATTGCCATGCGCCTTGCCGAAGGTATGGCCGCCCGCGGTCAGCGCGACGGTTTCCTCCGAATTCATCGCCATGCGATCGAAGGTTTCCTTCATGTCGCGCGCCATGCCTTCGTCGTTGTGCGGATTGCCCTGCGGCCCTTCGGGATTGACATAGATCAGGCCCATCTGGATCGCGGCAAGCGGGCCCTCGATCACCATATTCTTGTCGGGGTCGATGCGCGTCTGGACGCCCTGATTGACCCATTTGTCCTCGCTGCCCCAATAGATGTCGCGCTCGGGCTCGAAAACGTCGGCGCGGCCGCCGCCAAAGCCGAACACCGGCCCGCCCATGCTTTCGATCGCGACATTGCCGGTCAGGATGAACAGATCGGCCCAGCTGATCTTGTTGCCGTATTTCTGCTTGATCGGCCACAACAGGCGGCGCGCCTTGTCGAGATTGCCATTGTCGGGCCAGCTGTCGAGCGGCGCGAAACGCTGTTGCCCGCTGTTGGCGCCGCCGCGCCCGTCGGCGGTGCGATAGGTGCCCGCAGCATGCCATGCCATGCGGATGAAGAAGGGACCATAATGACCATAATCCGCCGGCCACCAGGGCTGGCTGTCGGTCATCAGCGCGGTCAGGTCATCCTTGAGCGCCTGATAGTCGAGCGACTTGAACGCCGCCGAATAGTCGAAATCATCGCCCAGCGGGTTCGACGCGCCATTGGGGGTGAGGATCTCGGTCGCCAGCATGTCGGGCCACCAATCCTTGTTGGTCCGGCCGAGCAGGGCGCGAACGCCGCCGGGCTGATGCACCGGGCAGCCGCTGCCGATGGGGGTCTGGTCGTTCATGCAGTCTCTCCTTTGGGGCTTTTTGTTTGCTCGATGTGGCGAAAGCGGATGACCGGCGCATGACGCGCGGACGGCACGGGGGCCGCGCAAGGAGTGTCGACGGGGGATGTCCACGAGTCGATGGGGTCGTCCTTTCGCCTTGGGATGGAAAGGATAGGCTGCCCCCCTCCATCGCCATAACCGAATAAGCTGAACTCAGTCATTGAACGAACCGATTACCGGCGAAGGAGTTGCCGCATGAAAATGACGTTGGTCGCGGCGCCGCCACGCCCCGGCGAAAGCCCGAGCGAGTGACGCAACGTCCAGCCGATCGAGCGGGTTGGACCAGCGTCATGCGTCCCCCGGCATGGCGATATGGAGAGAGAAAATGGCTAACCAGAACCCCAACGAGCAGCAGCTGCGCGACGAGGAACAGCGTCGCAAACAGCAGCAACAGCAGGATGGCCAGAACAACCAGCAGGGTGGTCAGCGGTCCGATCAGGATCGCGACGGCCAGCAGCAGCGCTGACGCACAGGCTGCACGAGAAAGGGGCCGCTCCGGCTGGAGCGGCCCCTCTTCTTTCGCTGGAAGGCGATCGGGATCAGAAGCTGACCTTGATCGTCCCGCCCCATGTGCGGGGATCACCGGGCTGGCCGGCGATCAGGCCGACGTTGCCCGGCGCGACCTGAAGCGTCTCGATGTAATTGACGTCGAAGGCGTTGCGGACCCAACCGAACACGTCGATGCCGTCACCACGGAAACCGACGCGAAAGTTGGTCAGCGCATAGCCCTTCACATCGGTATAGATCGAGGGCGAGGCGTTCGAATTCCAGTGCGAGCGGTAATTGCCGTCGACGCCGAAATAGATTTGCCCATCCTTTGCGAGCAACGTGACCGGGACATTTGCTTCGGCTCCGTAAGAGAAGGCATATTTCGACACGCCCGGCAAACGCTGGCCCGAAATATCGCACTGGCGCGGACTGAGCGCGCCCGGAACACCCGGCTGCGAATAGTCGGGCGTCGTGTTGGCCGGCTGGAAGGTACCGCCCGACAGTTCGGGCGGGCACGGCGCGCTGGTGAACTTGTCATATTTGGCGTCGGTATAGGCGCCATTGGCATAGGCCGTAAAACGATCGCTGGCGCGGATCTTGAAATCCGCCTCGATGCCCTGCGACACCACCTTTTCGGCATTGGCCAGATAGCCGCGCACCGTGCCGAACTGGCCGCCATTCACCGTCGCCTGAAAATTCTTGATCTCGGTCCGGAACGCCGTGAGGTTGAAGGTCGCGAGCCGGTTGAGGAACTGGGTCTTGATACCGATTTCAAAATGATCGACCGATTCCGGCTTCACCGTGCTGGCGCTCAGCACCGGCTGGTTGTTGCTATCGAGCGGCAGGCCGTTCTGGTTGATACCGACCGTCTTGAAGCTCTTGGCATAGGTCGCATAGGCCAGGACATCGGGCGCGACCTTGTAATTCACGTTGATGTCATAGCTGAAGTTCCAGTCGCTCACCGACGGCTGCGTCAACTGTGGCTGATAGACGCCGCATTGTGCCGTGAGCACTGCGTTTCCGGCGGTGGCCGAAGGAGCACAGCTCGCAATCACCTGCCCCGCGCCGGTGGTCACCACACGCTGGTAAAAACCTTCCTTCTTGTCGTAATTGACGCGGATGCCCGGCTGGATCGTCAGTTCGGGCGTCAGCTTATAACTGACCTGGCCATAGAGCGCCGCACTGTCCGCCTTCAGATATTGGGTATTGTTCGCGGTCAGGCCGTTCAACACTTCAGGGCGGTTGTAGACATTGTTCGGGTCGGTCGACGGCGCCAGGCTGTAGCGCGTGGCGTCGATCCCCTGACGCTCCAGACCCTGGGTGTCGATCCGCTGCTTGAATCCGAACAAGCCGACGACGAAGTCGACCGTATCGCCTTCGTAGTTGTACCGGAATTCCTGGCTGTATTGGTCCTGCTGCGACGGGTTGTTCGACGCCGAGACGACCGACGCACCGGTGAAGTCGCGGTCGTTCTGCGGCTTCCAGTCCCAGAAACGCCACGCGGTGATCGAGGTGAAGGTACCGGGGCCCACATCCCATTTCACCCGCAGCGACGCGCCGCCGATGATGTTGCCGGCTTGCAGCGGGGCATCGATGTCGGTCAGCCGGTCATAGACGTTGCGGCTCGGCACGATATAATTGTAACCGGGGTTGGCGGCCTGCAACCGCGCGATGACCGCGTCATATTGACGGTTGAGCGCACGCTGTGTCGTGCCCACCCGAACGAAGGCCGTGCCGCAACATTCGGGATCCTGCTGGCTGTAATCGCCGGCGAGCGTAATCGAGAGATCCTCGTTCGGCTGGAACAGCAACTGGCCGCGCAGGCCCAGATTGTCCTGTTCGTTGATCCAGCGGTCGGTGCGGGTGTTGAACAGCGTGCCGCGGCGGCTCGTCGTGGCGATCGCGATACGCGCGGCGATCTTGTCGGTCAGCGGGCCGGAGACAGCCGCCTTCGCCTGACGGTAATTGAGATTGCCGACGGTTACTTCGGCGCGGCCCTCGAAATCGAAGGTCGGCTGGTTGGTCGTGATGTTGATCGCGCCCGCGGTGGTGTTCTTGCCATAGAGCGTGCCTTGCGGCCCGCGCAGCACCTCGACCTGGTCGACGTCGAGGAAGTCGAAGGTCGCGGCGGCGACGCGCGAATTATAAACGTCGTCGACATAGATGCCGACGCCCTGCTCGAACCCGTCGCTGGTCAGGCCGTAAGGAACACCGAGGCCGCGAATGTTGACCGAGGTGTTGCGCGGGTTTGTCGTGTAGACCTGCAGCGTCGGCGCAAGCTGCTGCAGCTTCACGACGTTGAAATTGCCCGTCGCCTCGATCGAATCCCCGCGGATCACCGAGATCGCAACGGGCACTTCCTGCGCGGTTTCCTGGCGGCGGCGCGCCGTCACGATGATGATGTCGCCGCGGCTGACCTCGTCGTCGTCGGTCTGGGCGGTCGCGGTCGCCGCGGCGGTGGCGGCGGCGTCATCCTCGGCGGCGGCGCCCTCTGCCGCGGTAGCCGGCTGCGCACCAAAGGCGAGAAGGAAGGATAGCGTGATGGCACTCGCCGACAAGCGGCCGCGCACGGACGGATATTTCGCGGTCATGACAATTTTCCTGTTGCTTTGAAGTTGCACGAAAAATTGCCACATCCGGCGGTCCGGTCTGCGGCATTTTAAGGTCGGGGCAAAGGCTGGCCCCATTGGGAGATGGATCAGTTCGGGTAGCGGTGACGCTCGGTGATATCGACCTGCACCAGCTTGCCTTCATGGACGGTCAGCTGGATCGCGCCAAAACGCAATTTCTCGAGCGCGTCGAGCACCGTCTGGACCGAGCGCGGCACGGCTTCGCGCGGCACCGGAATCTTTTCTGCTGAAGCGGACATGCGTTTCCCTTTCCCTGCGACACCCTGTCGATTCGTCCATGAGCATATGCCAATCGATTTAGTTGACAATGATTGATTTGCTTTCTGCGGCGAAAGGCCCGGTTCGCGCGCCCAATGGAAATTGTGCGTTCCGGGGTGTTTTGCATGCACCGGACGCTGGGGATTGCGCCCGAGTCCCAGTGCTGGCAAAGGCGTGGGCGATGACGAAAATTAACGATCTGATGGCGCGGGGAACCGCGCTTCTGGGCAGCAAATACGCGATTTTATGCGGTGCGATGAGCTGGGTTTCCGAACGGAACCTGGTCAGTGCGATCAGCAATGCGGGTGGCTTCGGCGTCATCGCATGTGGCGCCATGACGCCCGAATTGCTCGATACGGAGATAGCGGCGACGAAGGCACTGGCGACCAAGCCCTTCGGGGTAAACCTCATCACCATGCACCCGCAATTGTTCGACCTGATCGATGTCTGTGCGAAGCATGGCGTCGGCCATGTCGTGCTCGCGGGCGGCCTGCCGCCAAAGGGCAGCCTAGAAGCGATTAAGGCTTCGGGCGCGAAGGTCATCTGCTTCGCCCCGACGCTCGCGATGGGCAAGAAGCTCGTCCGGTCGGGCGTCGACGCGCTGGTGATCGAGGGCATGGAAGCCGGCGGCCACATCGGCCCCGTGTCGACCAGCGTGCTCGCGCAGGAAATATTGCCGACGCTCGCCGATCAGGTACCGGTCTTCGTCGCGGGGGGCATCGGGCGGGGCGAGGCCATTGCGGGCTACCTCGAAATGGGCGCTTCGGGAGTCCAGCTCGGCACGCGGTTCGTCTGCGCCACCGAAAGCATCGCGCATCCCAATTTCAAGAAAGCGTTCATCCGCGCCTCGGCGCGCGATGCGGTGGCGAGCGTCCAGATCGACCCGCGCCTGCCGGTCATCCCGGTACGCGCACTGAAAAATGCCGGGACCGAGGAGTTCACAGCCAAGCAGCGCGAGGTCGCAAACCTGCTCGACAGCGGCAGTGTCGACATGCTCGAGGCTCAACTCCAGATCGAACATTATTGGGCCGGGGCGCTGCGCCGCGCGGTGATCGATGGCGACGTCGAGAACGGCTCGTTAATGGCAGGGCAATCGGTCGGTATGGTAACATCCGAGGAGTCTGTGGGGGAAATCATCGCGTCTCTGGTGCAACAGGCCGAAGCGGCCTTGCACGCTCGGGGTTGATGCCGCATAATTCTGCGGCTGGGGAGTGGAGCATGAAATTGTTGCGTAAAATCATCGTCGTCGGGCTGCTCGCAAGCGTCGCAGCCTGCGCCCCGCCGCCGCCGCCTCCCGCACCTCCGCCGCCCCCGCCCCCGCCCCCGGTTGTCATCATCGTCCCGCCGCGGCCGCTGCCGCCGGGCAATGCCTCGCTGACCCAGATCTTGCCGGGCCGGGCTATGGACGGGCGTTTCGTGACCGCGAACAGCAATATCACCGGCGATCGCGCCTTCTGGCAGATGAAGATCGCGCTCAACGTCGCGGCTATCGGTTGCCGCGGGCTCGAGGAAGCGACGCTGGTTTCGGCCTACAACAATATCATCAAGGCGCACGGCAAGGCGATAAAGGCGACCGAGAAGACCGTAATTTCCGACCTTGGCAAGGCGAACAAGACGAACGGCATCAAGGAACGCGACCGCCTGTCGACCCAGTTGTTCAACTATTTCGCCCAGCCGCCGGCGCAGCGCGAATTCTGCGCGCGCGCCAACGAGGTGGCGCAGATCGTGTCGACCACCCCGGCCGCCGACGTCGTCGCGCAGGCGCCAGGCCATCTCGCACGGCTCGACCAGCCCTTCGTCAATTTCTACGAGGCTTATGCCAAATATCAGCTCGACGTGATGGAATGGGACGCCAAATATGCACCACCGCCGCCGATCATGAGCGCACCCGCGCCGCTGACGACGAACCCCAGCGTCCTCTACGCCCCCACGACGACGACGCCGGCCGCCACCTATGGCCCGACGGCGACCCCGGGTACCAATCCGGCCAGCTAGGAAATATTGCATGCGCCCCTTGGCGTCGGGGCGCCGCATTGTTAGCACGGACGGGACATGACCAACGCCCCGCCTCCGCCCTCGACCGCCGCCCAGTCGGCGCGCACGATCCTGACGCGGCTGCACGAGGTGATGGCCGCGCGCACCCATGCGCAGGGCAAGCTCAACCAGGTCGTCGGCATCATCGGCGAGTGCCTCGATAGCGAGGTCTGCTCGATCTATTTGCTGCGCGAGGGCGCGCTCGAACTCTATGCGACGCGCGGACTGAAGCAAGAGGCGGTGCACGTCACCCGCCTCGGCCTCGGCGAAGGCCTCGTCGGCACGATCGCCGAGCAGATTGAAACGCTGAACCTCGACGAAGCCGCCGCGCATCCCGACTTTTCCTATCGCCCCGAAACCGGTGAGGAATTGTTCCACAGCTTCGCCGGGGTGCCGATCATTCGCCGCGAGCGCGCGGTCGGGGTGCTCTGCGTCCAGCATGCCGATCCGCGCCGCTATGACGATATCGAAATCGAGACGCTGCAGACCGTCGCGATGGTGCTGTCCGAGCTGATCGCCAACGCCGACCTTGTCGATACCACTGCGCGCATCGACGCCGCAGAGGCCGACCAGTCAAGCCAGCGGCTGAGCGGGCAGAAGCTGGTCGACGGCATGGGCCGCGGCGTCGCGGTGTTCCACCAGCCGCGTATTGTCATCGAGCATACCGTCGCCGAGGATACCGAGGCCGAGCGCCACCGCGTCTATGCCGCCTTCGACAAGATGCGCGAACAGATCGACCGCATGGCGAGCCAGGCCGAATTCGGTGTTGGCGGCGAGCATGACGAAGTGCTCGAGATGTACAAGATGTTCGCCTATGACGAGGGATGGTCGCGGCGGATCAACGAAGCGATCGACAGCGGCCTGACCGCCGAAGCCGCGATCGAGCGCGTCCAGCAACGCACCCGGATGCGGATGCGCCAGATCGACGACCCCCTGCTGCGCGACCGCATGCACGACCTCGAAGATCTGTCGAACCGGCTGATCCGCATCGTGTCGGGGCAGCTCGGCACCGCAGCACAGATGGGGCTGCGGCAGGATTCGATCCTGATCGCGCGCAACCTCGGCCCCGCCGAACTTCTCGAATATGACCGCCGCCGCCTGAAGGGCGTGGTGCTCGAAGAAGGCTCATTGACCGCCCACGTCATCATCGTCGCGCGCGCGATGGGCGTGCCGGTGCTCGGCCGCGTGCGCGACGTCCGCACCGTGATCCGCGAGGGCGACATGCTGCTCCTCGACGCCGCCGACGGCGCGCTGCATGTGCGTCCTACCCAGCCGATCGACGACGCCTTCGACGCCAAGCTCGAAGTGTCACAGAAGCGCCGCGCCAATCTCGCCGCGCTGCGCGACCTGCCCGCGGTGACCAGGGACGGCGTGCCGATCGACCTGATGATCAATGCGGGGCTGCGCGAAGATATCGCCGCGCTCGACCTGACCGGCGCGCGGGGCATCGGCCTGTTCCGCACCGAATTCCAGTTCCTCGTATCGGCGACCTTGCCATCGCGCGAGCGCCAGCAGCGCCTCTATCGCGACGTGCTCGACGCTGCGGGCGACCGCCCGGTCATCTTCCGTACCGTGGACATCGGGGGCGACAAGGCGCTGCCCTATATGAACACCGACACCGCGCTGGAGGAAAATCCGGCGATGGGCTGGCGCGCGCTGCGTCTCGCACTCGAACGCGAAGGGCTGCTCAAGGTCCAGGCGCGCGCGCTGATGGAGGCGGCCGCCGGACGGACGCTCAACGTCATGTTCCCGATGGTGTCCGAACCGTGGGAATATGAAGCCGCGCGCGCGCTGTTCGTCGGCCAGCGCGCCTGGCTCGCCAGTCATAACAAGAAACTGCCCGTCGCGATCCGCTATGGCGCGATGCTCGAAGTGCCGGGGCTTGCCGAGACGCTTGACCTGATGCTGCCGCATCTCGATTTCCTGTCGATCGGTACCAACGACCTGACGCAATTTCTCTTCGCCGCCGATCGCGCGCACCCGCGCCTCGCCGAGCGCTACGACTGGCTGTCGCCGACGGTGATGCGCTTCCTGTCGCGCGTGGTGAAGACCGTTCAGGGATCGAAGGTCACGCTCGGCGTGTGCGGCGAAATGGGCGGGCGTCCCCTGGAAGCCATGGCGCTGCTCGGCATCGGCATCGAGCGCCTTTCGATTACCCCGGCCGGCGTCGGGCCCGTCAAGGCAATGATCCGCTCGCTCGACCTCGCAACGTTGCGCCGCGACATGCCCGCAATCCTCGCTCAGCCCACATCGACCCCGCGCGCGCAATATGCCGATTGGGCCAAGGCGCATCAGGTCGATCTCGGCGACTGACGTGTCCCCGCACCACCAAAACCTTGCAAAAGCAGCCGTCATTAACCTTTCAACAGGCATTTCTTGGTTAATATAATCTTGTCGCCCGATCGGCGACGGGAGAATGTGATGCAGCTGATCAAACGCTCTTATTCCGGTTTCATGCATATTCTCGCGGGCCTTGGCCCGGTCGAAAAGCTGACCGACGAAGCGCGGAACAGCGACGCCTATGGCTGGCGACGCTGGGGAGCGTCGCTGCTCGCCATTCACGATATCGACCGGATGATCGCGCTTGGGCTTCCCTGGTGGAATGTCGCTGCCACGCGCGAAGCCGAAGCCTGGCTGCGCGCTCGTCCGGGCGCCCGTGTGTTCGAATATGGTGCCGGCGCCAGCACCGTCTGGCTCGCCCGCCGTGCGGGCGAAGTCATTTCGGTCGAGCATCATGCCGACTGGCACCGCCGGCTCGAACCAGTGGTCGCCCCCTTTGCCAACAGCCGCGTCTGGCAACGCGACCTCGCCGGCGATGCCTATATCGGCGCGATCGACGAGGCCGGCGGCCTTTTCGACATGATCGTCGTCGACGGGCGCCGCCGCACCGAATGCCTCGCGCACGCGATCCCGCACTTGAAACCCGGCGGGCTGCTCCTGTTCGACGACAGCGGCCGACGTCGCTATCGCCGCGCGATCGAGACCTGCGGCCTTTCCGAACAACGCCATTTCGGGCGCTCATATTGTGTCCCCTACCCCGATCACACCAGCCTCCTGCGTGGCTGACACCGCCGCGGGGCCGCGGCGCCTGTCGTTCGACCGGGTCGGGCGCTGGGTCGGCGGCGCGGCGCTGGCGGCCAGCATCGCCTTCATCGGCGAGCGGCTCTGGCGCCTCGACTGGTCAAGCCTTCAGCCACACGCAACATGGCAGCTCGGCGCGGCGATGGTCGGCGCACCGCTGCTTTTTGCCGCCGCCGACCGCGCGCTGGCGCAGGGTTGGGCGGCCATCGCGGATCCCGACGGACAGGTTCACCGCGCCGAACTCGCCGGCATCTACGCGCGCGGCGTGCTGATGAAATATCTGCCGGGCTCGGTCTTCCAATATCTCAGCCGACAAGTCGGCGGCGCCAAGGCCGGCCTCGGTCACAAGCGCCTCGCGCAGGCAAGTCTGGTCGAGGTCGGGCTGCATCTGGTGAGCAGCCTGTCGGTCGCTGGCGCGTGCCTTGCCCTTGACCGCATGCCGGTCGCGGTTGCCACCGGCGCGGCCGCGCTGATCGGGGCGTGCCTGACAATCCGCAACCGCTGGCTAACCGCCTTCGCGTTCCAGATCCTCGCCTTCACGCTCTTCGCCTGCGCGGGCGCGCTCCTCGGCTGGGCGATCCTGCCTGCAGGCATCGGCCTTGCACATTTCGCGGCGCTCTTCCTGCTCGCCTGGCTGGCAGGTTTTGTCGTACCGGTGGCTCCGGGCGGCATCGGGGTGCGCGAAGCGGCGTTGCTGGCGCTGGCCGGCCCCGCCATCGCCGCTGCGCCCCTCATGGCAGCGACGCTGGCGCTGCGCGCCTCGTCGATCGCGGGCGACCTCCTTTATGGGCTGCTCACGCTGGCGGCCGGACGGCGGGGCCGAATTTAGTCAGAAATCCTTGAACACCCGCCCGCCTTCGAAAGGCTCGGCGGGGCGATGCAGATGGTCGCCCCAGCGCAGCACGGTGTCACCCATCCCCCCGGGCTCGAAGCTATGCACCCCGCGCGCGAGTTTCAGCGTCTCACCCGCCGCATAACGCCGCCCGTCGATCCGCGCCGCCGTGCCCTCGACGGTATAGATGCCCGGTGTGTAGGTGACGAACGACCGCTTCGCGCCATCTTTGGAAAAGCGATGACCGGCGACCCAGATCGGCCCCCAGTGCGGAATGAAGCCCTCGCGCAAGGCCTTGGCATCGCCGGGCAGGAACGCCCACCAGGGTTCGGCGTTGAGCTGGTTGCGCGCGATCTCATCCTGATTGACGACAAGCAGCGGCACCGTCTCGCGCGCCATCGCATCGACGAAGCTCTCCTCGATCCCCGCGCGATATTTGCGCACGCCCCAGGTGGTCATGAAAAAATTGGCCTTCGGGAAATCGACGACCATGCCCGGGAAATCGAAATAGGCGACGGGTTCGGGGAAAATCTCGTGGACGGCGGCGAGCACCGCCTTTTGCTTCGGCAATATCTCGCGCGGCGTCGCGATGCTCATGATGACCGCATTGGCGAGCAGCGCCGTCGCCAGCATCTTCGCGGAAACGCGTGCCACCACCGCCCGGATCGTCAGCGCCGCCGCGACCATGACGGGCGGCAGGATATAGGCGTAGAAATAGGGAAAGGCGTTGCGATAGAAGAGCAGGCTGGCGAGCGGCAGCATCAGTCCGATCAGCGCGATACGCTGCGGCCGCGACAACGGAGCACCCGCCAAGGCAAAAGGCGTGGCGAATAGCAGCACGGCAAGCAAAGGCGCAGCGAGCACCGCGCCCAGCCCGTAACCCCATTGCGGAAACAGCCCCTCGTCGAACATCATCGATCCCGAGGTGGCGACCGTCTTCGCCGCGCTGTGGTGGCCAACGTCGGGCAGGCTGAGCATCGTGGCGCCAATGAAAAGCAGCGCGAAGAGGGCGGCCGACGTGCCGAATGCGACCAGCTTCAATGCGACATCGCGGGGCTGCTCGGCCTCGCGCCAGCGCAGCCAGGCGATCCCGGCAAAGGCGGGTGCATAGAGGATGATCTTGATCGTCGTCAGCGCGGCGAGGCCCGTGAGCAGCGCAGCGCCGAGGATAGTTTTCGCCTCGAGGCGGCTCGCCAGCAATATCCACAGCGTCCCCATCAGGAACGCCGCCGCCATCGGGTCGGCGCGATAGGAAAAGCCGTGCTGGAAGACATAGCCGCCGGTAACATAGGCCAGCGCGGAGAGCGCTGCGGGAAGCCGACCCGCAAAGCGCTTGGCCATCGCATAGATGGCATAGAGCGTGAACAGCTCGAAACCGAGCATGAAGAGGCGCGCGACGCGGATCTGGTCGACGGCATCGAGCGGCAGCATCGGCAGCCAGAAGAACGCGCGGGCGTAAAAGACCTGCAGCGCCTCGGTCAGCCTCCCCTGATGAAAGGCATGCGCTTCGCTGAGGTGGAAGAATTCGTCCCAATTGACCGGCCGGTTGAAGACCAGTTCGAGCTGAAGCAGGATCGCGAGCGCGAAGACGGCGATCAACCATCCGCGCTGTCCAGCCTCCTCCTCGCCGGGACGCGCGGTGGCGGTCAACCCGCCCGCCTGCGGACCGGCTTGTCGTGCTCCGGCGCCGCCACCTCGGTCGGCGCCAGCCGTTCGAGGCGGTCCTCGATATGGCGCAGCCGCGTCAGGTTGAACTCGATGAGCTTGCGGTTCGACGCGATCAGGTCGGCGAGCACGCCGAGCACGGCAACGAGCGCACCGAGGATGAGCAGCGCCCCGCCGATGACGAGCGACTGGACATGCCCGTCGCCGCCGCCCTGTGCATAGAGCCACAGGAAACGGGCGATCGGCAGGAAACCGAAAAAGGCGATAGCGAGGCCGAGGCCGACAAAGGCGCGTAGCGGGTTGTAGGTTGTATAGGCGCGCGCCATCGTGATGCCGGTATTCATGATGAAGCGGGGGATCGACTTGAACAGGCGCGACGGCCGGGTCGCCGCGTTGGTGCGGATCGGCACGCTCAGGATCGCGAGACGTTTGCGCCCGGCCTGGATCAGCATGTCGGTGGTGTAACTGAATTCGGTGGTAATGTTGATGCGCTGCGCCGCTTCGCGGCTGATCGCGCGGAAACCGCTGACCGCGTCGGTCACCTCGACATTGGCAAGCCGCTGGACGACCGCGCTGCCCAGCTTCTGCAACTGGCGCTTCACCGGCCCGAAATGCGCATTGTCGGCGACGCCGCGGTCGCCAACGACGATGTCGGCCCGCCCTTCGAGCACCGGGCGGACGATCGTCTCGATATCCTCGCCTGCATATTGCCCGTCGGCGTCGGTGTTGACGATGATGTCTGCCCCCGCGCGCAGCGCGGCGTCGATCCCAGACTGGAAGGCGGCAGCGAGGCCGCGGTTGGTGCGGTGGCGCACGACATGCTGTACGCCCCACATGCGCGCGACCTGCGCCGTATTGTCGGTGCTGCCGTCGTCGATGACGAGGATTTCGATCGTGTCGATGCCGGCGATCTTGCGCGGCAGCGCCGCGAGCGTCGCGGGAAGGTCTTCGGCTTCGTTAAGGCACGGGATCTGGATGATCAGCTTGGTCATGCGGAAATCCCGCGCGCGAGAGCGGCAGGACGCGGCCGGGCAAAAGCCGGCGTAGCGAAGCGCGCATGGTCCATGGAAACTCCCCAAAATTCCGTCCGAACCGTCGTAGAAGCTTGTGGTTAACAGCCCGCTAACATCGCGGCGGACGCCGCTGGACTCGCACCATGTTTATGTTATGTTCTCGACGCACTTCCCGAGGAGAGAGATGATGAGCGAGACCCCCGCCCGCGCCACCGGCCAATGCCATTGCGGCGCCATCCGCTATTCGATGCCGACCGCCGTCGTCCATCATGCACTATGCAACTGCCAGGATTGCCGCCGCCATGCCGGCGCGCCGCTCGTCGGCTGGGCGCTCGTCGGTCAGGACGAGCTCGAAGTGACGGGGACGCCCAAGATATACGCCTCCTCCGACCATGGTCGCCGCCATTTCTGCGGCGATTGCGGCACCGGCCTCTTCTACACCAGCGAAGCGGTCTTTCCGGGACAGATCGACGTCCAGTCGGCAACGCTCGACGATCCCGACCTGATCCCCGCGCAGGTCCAAATCCAGACTGCCGAGCGCATCGGCTGGATGGAGACGCTGAACGACCTTCCCGCGTTCGAGCGCTACCCCGGCTAGCGCACCGCGTCGGCCTCGACGACGGCACGCACCAGCTTGGCGATGTCGAGCCGGTTCTTGTCGTCGTCATAGCCTTGGCGAACGATCACCAACTGCCGCGACGGGATGATGACGACATATTGGCCGCGGTTGCCGAAAGCGCCAAAGGCATCGGCGGGAATCCCCTCCGACTTGTTGAACAGCCAGAAGCCCGCGCCATAGCCGAAAGGCCCATCGGGCTGCGGCCCGCTCGGCGTGGTGACGAATCTGCGCCAATTCTCCGGGAGCAGCCGGCGCCCCTGCCACATCCCGTCATTCTGGTAGAGCAGCCCCAACCGCGCGAGGTCGCGTGCGCTGGTCCACACCTGGCTCGACAATATATAATCGCCGCCCGCGTCACGCTCGATAAAGGTGCGCGTCATGCCCAGATGGTCGAAGAAATCGACCGGATCGAGCGCTGGGCCACGCCGGATCATCGCCGATTTGGCATTAAGTTCATCGAGCGCCTTTTGCCGCGCGGCTTTCAGCGACTGGACCGCAAGCAACGTGTCGTTGTTGGCGTAGCGGAACTTGGCACCGGGCGGGTTCAGCAGCGGCCATTGTACCGTCCACTGACGCACCGACGCGCCGCCCATATAGATGGCGTCGCTGCGATTGCCCGCGGTATCGCTGGTCAGGCCGCTTGCCATGCGCATCAATTGTTCGGTGGTGATCGCGGCACGCGGATCGCCCGGCGCCTGCCAGTCGGCGATCAGCGCGGGCTTTGCGACATCGATGTCGCCGTCCAGTACCGCGTTCCCGATCAGCGTCGCCGCCATCGACTTCGCGACCGAAAAGGTCCGCTGCGTCGTGTGCAGGTCGTGGCCGAGTTCATAACGCTCGATGACGATGCGACCGTTTTTGACGATCAGCAGCGCGCTGGTCCGGCCGCCGAATTTGGCGAGGTCAGCCAACGGCATTACCAGCGGCGGCATTGGCTTGGCCGAAGGTGTGCGCGCATTTTTGTCGCCGAGCGGCCAGGCTTTGTCGTCGAGCTTCGGCCGGCCAGGACGATAGTCGCTGCGGTCACGCGGCGCGGCACCGATCGGCAGCGTGACGCATCCCTCGCGGCTGTCCCATTCAGCGATGCGCGGCGGCATGTCGTCGCGGTAGCGGACCGAGACACGCTTCGCCTCATCGTCGACATCGGCCTTGAGCGCACGGACGTCAGCCTCGATCTCAGGATAAATCCCGGTGAGTTCGTCGCGCTCGATGGCGTCCAAAGACTTGCCCGCGCCGTTCCACAACGACGAGCAGGTGAAAGCAGCGCGATAGCCCGCAGCCCAGGCGCGGTTGATCTCGGCGTCGGCGGCCCACGCGGGTAGCGCCGCCGCGGCCAGCGCGATGCCGAGCATGCAACGCGACAGCATCTCAGGGGCGCTCGCCAAAGACCTCGCGCTGCGGCTTTTTCGCACGGTCCCACCAGGCGCGGCGAATGACGTCGGCGACACGTTCGGGATCGGGCGAGCCGAAACGGACGAGCAGCCCGGGCCAGCCCTCATAATGGGCAGTCTGCCAGAAGGTTTCGGGGTCGGTTTCAAGCAATATATCCTTTTCCTCATGCGGCGCCATAACATGAAAGCTCCCCGCCTCGCGCCCCGGCGAAACGAAGGCCTTGCCGTTCACCTTCGGGCAGGGCGTGCCATAAAAAGGTGCCATCTCGACATCGGGCAAGGCGCAGGCAAAGGCGACCACATCGTCCCAGCTGCCGAACTTCGATATCATGCCACCGTGCCCTATCAGTCTCTCGGAGGCTCGGCGCGCACCGCGACCTGCTCCACCACCTCGCCGACCGGCTGCATCGGCTGGAAGCGCATGCTGTCGACGACCAGCCGGTCGCCCACGATCAAGAAGTCGAACAGCGCCTGTCCGCCGCGCGGACAGCAATTGCCGTCGCCATCGCGCGCGATCGGAACGACCGCAAACATCTCCGAAAAGATGAAGTCGGCGGGACCACGCAGCCAATAGCCCTTCGGAAGCATCGCGCTGCCTTCGTCGTACCAGCCTTCCAGATCGACCTGACGCCATAGCGCCTTGTCGCCAGCGCCGGCGAACAGCGCGTCGGCATTGCCCGCGCCGCTACCCGCGAGCGTGCCGGTGACATGGACGAGGCTGCGTTCGCTGTCGCTGGCGACAAGGTCGGGCGTCCCGATCGATCCCGCGCTTTCGGCAAAGCCCGCGAGCGATGCCTTGCCCGCCGCGTCGCGCGCCAGCATCACAATCATCCACGCCCCCGGGCCGTCGCGCGGCGCGAGCGACAATTTTTGCCACAACAGGGTGCTGCCGCGCTCGGGCACCTCGATTCGCCCGCTCGCCTCGACCCCGCAGCGTCCGCCGAAATCATAGAGGCACGTATCGGCGATCTTCGCGATCCGCTCGGGCGCGAGCGAAATCTTCCCCGCGACATCGGCGCGGCTGCATCCATCTTCGATGCTGCCGCTGGGGCAGGAAATGACGGGCGTCGCGATGGCGGCGAGCGCAAGGGTCAAAGACATGGCTGTTTCCCGAACGTGGAGCGACCCAAGGGAGAACGGCTAAGGCGAAGTGGCGGCAGAGGCAAGCATGGCATCATCGACGCGCGGAGGAGGGGGCCAGACATGATCAAGAAAAATGGGGCGGCCCCTTGCGGAGCCGCCCCTGCAGTTGCGGGCTTCACATGGTGAAGGTCGTCAAAGCTTGCGGGTGTTCGTCTCGATCAGTTTCTTCGCTTCCTCGATCGCCTTCGCGGTCGTCAGCGTCTTGTCCTGGATCTCGTTCGCCATATCGAGCAGGCGGCCGCTGATCACGGTGCCCGTCTGCGCTTCCTCCTGGATCGCGATGCCGCCCTTGGCCAAAGCGACGCGGTCCCATTCGGCGCGAACGGCGGCCCAATAATCCTTGGTCGCGGCCCAATAATCGTCGGCCGCCTTCACGTCATACTGGTCGTATTTGATATAGGTGTTGAGGACATATTCCTGGACGATCGGCACCAGCTTGCCGTCCTTGATCCCCATCTTCGTATTGTCCTGCCAATGGACCCAGCCGTCGGGCGATGGCTGTTGGCGGTTGATCGAATAATAGCGGTCGTAGACCGGATTGCGCACGGCATCGCGGCGCGCGAGCGGGCGCCACGTCCAGTTCGAACGCCAGCGGCGGATGCCCGCCTGCGTCTCGAACTGTCCCCAGCCGCCGTAACGCGGGCTGTCGTCGACCTGATAGACGGTCTGCGACCAGCGGCCGGTGCGCATCTTTTCGGGGACATCCTCCCACGTCCAGGTGTTGCGGTCCGAATAGACGAGCACCTTGGCGGGTTCATATTCCCAGTCCTGACGCCAATGCTTGATGATCATGCTCTTGTCGTCGTCGCCGGTAATGACGAGCATATGCTGCAGACGGATGATGCGCCCAGTGTCCTCGATCACGCGCACCACCTCGTTGCCACCCGAGCGCTTGGGTTCGAGAACTTCGTAATCCGGGTCCCAGCGCGTCGATTCCTGCATGTTGAAGCTGACGCGGTAATTGCCCGCCATCGCGAGGATATCGGCGCGATCCTGTTCGAAATTGGCGGCCGCGGCTTCCGCCGCGATCGGCGGGTGGGCAAAAGCCGCGACCGGAAACGCGGCCGAGAGCAACAGGCTGGCGACAATCTTGCCATAGATATTCATCGGTGCAGTCCTTTTCGTTTTTTAGAAGCGGAAGCTGAGCGACACGCTCGCGTTGCGGCCGGGCTGGGTATAGGCGTCGGCGCTCGCCGGCGGGACGAGCGTCACCGGCACGGTTGCGGGGACCGACGAGACGAGCGCGAGGCCGCGAACGTCGCTCCACCAGCTATATTTCTTGTCGAGGATGTTGAAGACGCCCGCGCGCAGCGTCAGCCCGTCCATGATCCGCACGAAGGCGGTCGCGTCGAGGATGGTAAAGGCGTCGGGGCGATAGCATTGCGGAGTGCAGACGCCATCGGTCCGCGACGCTTCCTTGCGCGCGCTGTGCGTCATGATGATCTGGCCGCCGAAGCGTCCGTCGGTGTCGCGATAACCGACCCCCGCCACCAGCTTGAACGGGTCGATCGTCGACAGCGGGGTGCGCGCACCATTGGGCTCGATCACGTCTCCCGTGGCATAGGATAGGGCGAGCGTCGTATAGAGGCCGGACGACGCTCGCCCCTCGAAGCGTGCCTCGGCCCCCTTGACCCGGACACGATCGAGATTCACGAATTGATAGACCGCCGGATCGGCGGGGGTGAAGCTGCCGCTCACCACTTCCTGGCTGATGAAATCCTTGTAGCGCGAGGTGAAGGCGGTGAGGTCGAGGCTGACATTGTCGCTCGAAAAACGCACCCCGCCCTCGAAGCTTTCGCTGCGTTCGGGGCCGAGATCGGGGTTCGGCGCCGAGGTGTAGCCAAAGGCGAGATTCTCGAAGAACTGGTTCACCTGCCCGGGCTCGGGCGCCTTGAAGCCCGTCGCATAATTGGCGAACAGCCGGACCTGATCGGTGATCTTCCACACCGCGCCGAATTTCGGCGAGACGCGCGATCCGTCCTGCCCCGCCCCCGCAAAGGTCGGCAACAACGGATCATTGTCGGGCGACAGGTCGTACCAGTCGAAGCGCAGCGCGGGATAGAGCGTCAGCGCGCCGTCGGCGATCGCGATCTCGTCGCCGACGAACAGGCCGGCGCGGGTGAAATCGGTGCTCGGGAAGGCGCGGGTGGGAAACACCTCGCCCGCCGGGGGAATGGTGCCGTCGCGCAGGCCGCGCTGGCGCGTCTTGCTGATGTCGCCGCCGAAGACGAGCCGGTGCGTGATCGCGCCGGTGGCGAAATCGGCGCGCGCGTCGGCAGCGGCACCGATCACGCGGTTCTCGAAGGTGTTGAGGCGCGTGCGGTCGGCGGCGGGGGTGCGATCTTCCTCGGTGTACTGATTGTCCTCGCCGTCCTGCCAATAGACAGCGGCGCGCGCGAAATCGATCAGCCCCTCGCCTTCCCAGCTCCAGTCGAGCGACACGCGCTTGCGTGTCCCGCTGTCGAAGCCTTCGAGCCGGTCGACGGTGGTGGTGATCCCGGTAAGGCCGTTGGTGTAGAGGTGGGTGTCGAGATATTCGCCGGTCAGGCGCAGCTTGTGGCCGTTCGCGGGATCATAGACGATGCGCGCCAACACGGCGTTCGACTTGCCGTCCTGCGGATTGGGTTCGGTGCGCGCGGCGCCGGTGCCGCCGACGGTCCCCTTGTTGTCGAGTTCCTGATAGTCGCGGCGGGTGTAGGCGATCATCGCCGACCAGTCGCCGCTGCGCCCGGCGAGGATTGCGGTTTCGGCGAACTCCTGGTCGGCGCTGCTATAGGCGGCGCGCAACAGTCCACCGACCGACTTGCCGCCGGTCAGGAAATCGGACGGATCCGAGGTGACGAAGCTGACCGCGCCGGCAAGGCCGTCGCTGCCATAGAGCGCCGAAGAGGGACCGCGCAGGATCTCGGCCGATTTGACCAGCCCGACATCAACATAGTCGCCGCGGCCCGACGCCTGCGCGCCAAAGCTGAAGCCGTCGGGGACACGCACGCCGTCGACCTGGACCAGCACGCGATTGCCGCCGATGCCGCGGATGTTGAAGCTGTCGTTGCCGGCGCGGCCGGTCGCGCCGAGCGCGGCACCGAAGCGCGCGGGCTGGCGCTGGACGCTGACGCCGGGTTCGAAGCGGATGAGGTCGCGGATGTCGGTGACGAGATCGTCGGCAATCTGCTGCTCGGTGATCAGCGAGACGGTCAGGGGCACATCCTCGACGCTCTTTTCGGTGCGCGTCGCCGTGACAACGATCTGGTTCTTGCGCGCCGCCCAATATTCGCCGTCATTGTCCTGCGCCATCGCGGGCTGCGCGGTCGCGGCGAGCGCGATGCCGAGCGCGGTACCCGCAGCAAGACGGGAGACGGACGAACGCTGGATAGTCATTTTATTCCCCTTGGCAGTTTGCGACTGACTCGCAATAGCGGCGCCATAGCAGCCGGGGTGCAGCGGTCAAGTATTATGCTATTGCGAATCGTTTGCGTAATTGTGCAGGACCGCACGCCGCCAAATTTGCGGGGGAACTAACGCATTGCCCTCCCCCGCCCGGCGCGGCATGATGGTCGTTGGGGGGACAGGACCGATGGCGGCAGAGGTCTTCATCAGCTATTCGTCGAAGGACCGCACCATCGCGAACATGGTGTGTGCGCTGCTCGAGGAACGCGGCCATCGCTGCTGGATCGCGCCGCGCGACATATTGCCCGGTACCGAATGGGGCGAGGCGATCATCACCGGGCTGAAGGGCGCGCGCGTCTTCGTGCTCGTCTTTTCGCAGCACGCCAACACCTCGCCGCAGATCCTGCGCGAAGTCGAGCGCGCCGTGCATCTTGGCCTGCCGATCATCCCCTTTCGCATCGAGGACGTCGTCCCCGAACGCAGCCTCGAATATTTCATGAGCGTCCCCCACTGGCTCGACGCGCTGTCGCCGCCGGTCGAGGATCATATTTCGCGGCTCGGCGATGTGGTGAGCCAGCTGGTGTCGGGCGTCACCGACGCGCGCGACTATCGCTCGGTCAAGCCGCGCGGCGCCGCGGGGCTGAACTGGAATAATGCGTTGGTGCGCGCGGGCACCGGCGGCGCCGTGCTCGCGCTGCTGCTGCTCGCCGCTTGGCTCGGCGGACTGGCACCGCCCGCCTCGCCGATCGGCTGGCTCGCGGCGCTGGTCGCGCTCGCCATTCCAGCTGGCGTGATCGGCAGCGGGCAGGCGAAATGGTGGACGAAGCGCGGCGTGCAGGGCGTGCTGATGGCGCTGCTGGTTGTTTCGGCCGCGACCTACGGCTGGGCGCATAGCAGCTATGTGATCGAAGGTGATCACGGCGCGGCGCTTGTGCGTGGGACCGAATGCACCCCCGACGCGAAGCTGGTGTACGAAGGCGAATGCCCCGACCTGCCGTCGGACGCGCTGATCGACGCGGCCTATGACGAAGCAGCGCTGTGGACCGCGGCGTCGATCGGGCGGGTGAAGCTGATGCTCGCGGGCGCCTGGATGCTCGCGGCGGCAGCGGCCGCACTGCTCGTCGCGGGCTGGCTGGGCGGGCCACGCAAACTGAAACAGGAGGGATGAGATGCGCAAGCCAAGGTTGATGGCGATCATCGCGGCGCTCACGCTGCCGCTCCCCGTCGCGGCGCAGGCGCCGCCCGATGCCGCGAAGCTCAAGGCGATCGAAACCAAGGTCCCCGCACAAAGCTGGTATCCCGAAGGCTATTACGACATTCGCATCGCCGCCGAGGCGCAGATGGCCGAGGAACCGCGCGAGCTCAAGACGATGGTCGTCGACTGGGAGGACGGGCTCGGCAAACGTTATGACGTGATCGACTGCAGCGCCGATTATTACAGCGATTACGCCGATTATGACGCGGCGATGATCCGCTATTCGCGCATCGCGGTCGATGTGTCGCGCATCCGCTCCGAACTCGAACGGCTGGGCTATCCGCTCGCCGCCTATGCCGCGCCGCTCGCCAAATATGAAAAGGCGCTGGTCGAGGAAGCCGCGAAGCGCAGCGACGCCGAGGTACTGATCGACGCCGGACTGTCGCCGCCCGACGACGATCGGGCCGCCGATGCGGCAGCCGCGGCAGAGGAAGCCGCCATGGCGGAGGCGGATGCGGCGGATGTCGAATCCGACTGGGAGAGTTCGCCCGCCTATGTCCTCGCGGCCGAGATCGAGGCGAACCGCCTGCGCCTCGCGCCCAAATTGCCCAAGGTGGTGATCGAGGGCGGGTGCGGCGCCGGCGAAGGCGCGCCGGTGATCGTCAAGACCAGCCCGCCGGGCGGCGAAGTATTGTTCGCCAACGCCTTCGCGTTCAAGGTCTGCACGCGCAAGACGCCCGATCCCTGGGACCGCTTCAAATGCAAGTGGAACGAGATCGAAACCGGCGTCGAAAAGCAATTGTCGGGTCGCTATGTCTATCAGATCAAATGGCCCGACGGCACCGTGCGCAAGGGCACGCGCGAGATCGTCGCGGGCGAGGACGGCGACCCGGCATCGGTCGTAACCTTCAAGAAGACGGGGAGCTGAACCCGTGAAGCGTCGGGGCATTGGCGTGGTCGCCGCACTGGCACTGGCCGCGCCGGCGACCGCGCAGGACGATTTGCCCCCCGATGCGACCGACATGGCCGCGCTTGCCGAACAGGTGCCGCCGCAAAAATGGTATCCGGCCGACTATCGCGATGTGCGGATCGCCGCCGAGGCGCAGGTCGCGGAGGCGCCGCGCGAACGCCAGACTTTCGTCGGCGATTGCGCGACCGGTGGTGGACTCTGCTTCGACCCCGTCGACCCGCTGCCACTGCGGATCAACGCCGACGAGAGCGATCCCGCAGTCCGGCGCTATGGCAATATTGCGCTGAGCGTGGCCCGGCTGCGCCAGGATCTCGTCGCGGCCGGCTTTCCCGATGCCATCTTTGCCAAACCGCTTGCCGCCTATGAACGCAAACTGGTCGAAGCGGCAGCGCCCGACGGCACGGTCGCAAGCGATATCGAAATCGCTGCGGCCCGCGAATTGACGACGGCGATCGAAACCGATCGCCTGAAAAGGGCATCCGGACTGCCGCGCGTGCTCGGTTACGACGAGGCAGCGGCGGTAATGTATGCGGTAGTCGTCCGCTCGGTCGGACCATCGGCACGCGCCTATCCGGTGGGCCGGAAGCTCGGCCGCGAGGAGCAGCTGGTGCTGCGACCCGGCGACCGGGTTGAGATCATCCGGGCAGGCAAGGTCCGCTCGCTCGCCGGTCCCGGGAAATTTGCGGTTGGCGATACCGGCAGCGCGATGGTCGCCTTGCCTGTACCGCGGCGCGGCCCCGCCACCGCCGCCGTTCGCGGAGACTATCGGCCCGGCATCGTCTTTCAGACCAGCCCGCCGAGCGGCGAGGTGCTGATGGTCAGCGCCTTTGCGTTCAGGCTGTGCCAGCGCAAGAGTCCCGATCCTTGGGACCGCTTCAAATGCCGGTGGAACGAGATCGAGACCGGCGTCCCCAAACCGCTGTCGGGGCGCTTCGTTTATCAGGTCAGATGGCCCGACGGGACGGTACGCAAGGGAACGCGCGAAATCGCACCCGCCGAAGACGCGGCGGTGACCTTCAAGAAGGTCGGCAGCTGACGCTGCACCGGCGTCCCTCTCCGCGATTAACCAAAGCTCAAAGCTCGTGCGCTAGGGAGGGATCGACCAACCACCATCAGCGCGAGCCGACCATGAATTTTCCCCATGAAATCCAGTCGGCGCTGCTGTTCGACCGGCCCCTGACGCATCTGGAAACCGTGATGCGCAGCTTCCTCCAGATCGAGGCGGCGAAGGGCAGCCTGCCGTACAATATCGTCGAAGCCAAACCCGGGGTCTTCTATCGCCTGTTCGGTGGCGGCGAGTTGATGATCACGATCGAATATGTCGCGGGACCCGCCAATGCCGAGGTGTTCAAGCAGTCGCTCACCTCGGCGATCACGCGCATCTATTGCCCCGACATTGCCGAGCGACTGATGCGCCATCGCTCGCACATCCTGATCGGCGTGTCGCACGGCGCATTAGGGTCAAGCCCCGAGATCGACCGGATGCTCGACACGATCGGCTATGCCCGGCCCGGCTCCAACCTGCCGCAATTCCTGCGCCGGCTCGAAGCCTGCGCCTTGCTGTCGCGGATCGCCCAGGACGCGGTGCCCGCAAGCGTCGTTCACTGGACGCAGAGCAATCAGCTGATCCCCGGCGAGAAGTTCGACAGCTTCGCCGAAATGGCGCCGCCGAGCCTGCTCCACATCCACCCCTATCTGTTCGGCGGCGGCGAGACGGCCGACGGCAAGGCGCTGGCGGGCATCCGCACCTTCGGGGCGCGCCACTTCGTCGACCGCGAAATCCTGATCGAGCCGAGCGAATTGCCATGGGGTGCGAACCTCGAAACGATCCTCGCCTTCCTCCGCGTCGCGACGACCGCCAACGGCTATATCATCCCCGACGGCGACAGCTTCGGCCCCGAGGATCACAGCGAATCGCATCGCGTCCGTTATCGCGACGCCGAGCCGGGCGACATCGCGCTCTATGAGATCGAACCGCTGCTCCACCGCGAATATGGCTATCAATCGCCGAACTATGTACCGCGCGACCGCATCGTCGACGACCGCAAGCCGCCGGCCGACCTGATGCCGCCGGCGACCGACGCGCGCCGCGACCTGCTCGACGAATGGAAAGCCAAGCGCGCAATGGCCGAAGGCGTGGGCGGCAGCTTCGAAGTCCGCGCCCGCCCGCCCGCCCCGGCAAGCCCGCCGACGCGCCCCGGCTTCGGCAACCGCCCGGTGTTCGGCCGCAAGACGGGCTAGGCCCGCCTCAGGCGTTCGGCCCCTCATAGGCATCGACGATCCGCCCGACGATCGGATGGCGGACGACGTCGGCGCTGGTGAAGCGGCTGACGTTGATGCCCTCCAGCCCCTCAAGCCGTGCGACCGCGTCGGCGAGGCCCGAGGTTGCCGGGATCGGCAAGTCGACCTGCTTGGGGTCGCCGCAGATCACCATGCGGCTGTTCATGCCGAAGCGGGTGAGAAACATCTTCATCTGCGGGATCGTCGTATTCTGCGCCTCGTCGAGGATGATGAAGGCGTCGGCGAGCGTGCGCCCGCGCATGAAGGCGAGCGGCGCGATCTCGATCTCTCCGCTCGCGATGCGGCGCTCGACCTGCTCGGCGGGCAGGCAATCGTGCAAGGCGTCATAGAGCGGGCGCAAATAGGGATCGACCTTTTCCTTCATGTCGCCGGGCAGGAAGCCGAGCTTTTCGCCCGCCTCGACCGCAGGACGCGACAGGATCAGGCGCTGGACGCTGCCGGTAATGAGCTGGGCGACGGCCTGCGCGACGGCGAGATAGGTCTTGCCGGTACCCGCCGGGCCGAGCGCGAAAATGACGTCGTCGCGGGCGAGCGCCTGCATATAGGGGACCTGCGATGGCGCGCGCGGCACGATCGTCTTCTTGCGCGTGCGGATCATGATCGGCGGTGCGGCATCCTTGTCGTGGCGGATGATGCCGTCGAGCGTCGGCTGCGCCGACATCGCGATCACCCCGTCGACAGTGCCGGCGTCGACCTCCTGCCCCTTTTCGATCCTGTCATAGAGATCGGCGAGCACATCGCGGGCGCGCGCCGCAGATTCGGCTTCGCCCTCGATCTGCACGCGGTTGCCACGCGCCGAGATATAAACGCCAAGCCGATTTTCGATCGCGACCAGATTGCGGTCGAACTCGCCGAAAAGAATGCCCAAAAGCTGCGTTCGCTCGAATTCCGCCGTCAGTCGGACGCGGTCGCCGGGTTCGGCGGGGGTGGAGGCGGTCAGCGGGCGTTTGGACATATGGGCAAGGCTCCTTCGGTCGACGGCCCGATCCTACTCCCGCCGAGACGGGAGTCCACCACGACAGGGCGGAACGGGACGAATGGAGCGGGCAGCGTTGCCGAAAAGCGACATAATGCCCGCAGGCCGCACTAGGCGACCTCTTCGACGAGCAATTCGGCCGTCAGGCTGTTCGGCCCGGCCGCAGCGATCCGCACATCGACCATGTCGCCGATCGCGAGGCCCGGCGCGACGACATGCGCCGATTGCAGCCAAGGCGTCTTGCCGATCAGTTGGCCGTCCAATTTGCCCTTCCGTTCGAGCAGCAGGCGCGTCGTCTTCCCCACCGTCGCGGCGTTGAACCCATGTTGCTGTTCGTTGAGCAAGGCCTGCAGCCGCTGGAGGCGATCGTTCATCACTTCTTCGGCGATCTGATCGCCCATCGTAGCGGCGGGGGTGCCGGGGCGGCGCGAATATTTGAAGCTATACGCCATGGCGTAGCGCGTCTCGTGAATCACATCGAGCGTCGCCCGGAAATCTTCCTCGCTCTCGCCCGGGAAGCCGACGATGAAATCGCCCGAGATCGCAATGTCGGGACGCGCCGCGCGGACGCGTTCGATGACGCGCAAATAGCTGTCGACGCTGTGACTGCGGTTCATCGCGGCGAGGATACGGTCGCTGCCTGCCTGCACCGGCAGGTGGAGATAGGGCATCAGCTCGGCGACCTCGCCATGCGCGGCGATCAGCCCCTCGGTCATGTCGTTGGGGTGGCTGGTGGTATAGCGGATGCGTTCGAGCCCATCGACGCGCGCGAGATCGCGGATCAGCCCGTCGAGGCCGACGGCCCTGCCCTTCTCATCTTCGCCGTCCCACGCATTGACGTTCTGACCGAGCAGGGTGATCTCGCGCGCGCCGCCTTCGACGAGCGCGCGCGCCTCGGCGACCAAGTCGGCATAGGGGCGGCTGATCTCGGCGCCGCGCGTATAGGGCACGACGCAATAGGTGCAGAATTTGTCGCAGCCTTCCTGCACGGTCAGGAAAGCGGTCGGGCGCTGGCCCGCGCCGCGCTTCGGCAGCGCGGCGAATTTCGACATCGCCGGCATGTCGAGATCGACCGCCTTTTCGCCGCGGGCGGCGCGGTCGAGCAACTCGGGCAGCCGGTGATAGGCCTGCGGTCCGACGACAACGTCGACGCTGGGCGCGCGGCGCGCGATCTCGGCACCTTCGGCCTGCGCGACGCAGCCAGCGACCGCGATCGTCGGGCGGCTGCCGTCCTCGCGCTTCAGCCGGCCGATGTCCGAATAGACTTTCTCGGCCGCCTTTTCGCGGATGTGGCAGGTATTGAGCACGACCAGATCGGCGTCGGCGCCGTCCACAGCCGCCGTCATCCCGCGCGCGCCGAGCATCTCCGCCATACGCTCGCCGTCATAGACGTTCATCTGGCAGCCGAAGGATTTGATGTGGAAGGTCTTGGCCGGATTTTTGGGGGAGTCGGATTTCATCGGCGCGCTATAGGCGATGCACCGCGCCGGCGGAAGAGTGCGCCACCGCGGCCATTTCCTGCGCGATCGCGGCGCGCGCCGCTTCGCTGATCGCCTTGCGATCATGGGTTACCTCGGCGGGCAGCGGATCGAGATAGTGGATGGTGAGGTGGATCGGCTTCGCCCGCGCTAGCAGACGCTTGAAATTGTCGAGCCCCGATTCGGGGTCGAGCCACGCAATGTCGTTCGATTCCGCGCCATAATCCATGAACACCGGCTGGATCTGCAGGTTCGGCGGGGTCGGGATGACCGCCTGGAACAGCGAGGCGCGGAACGGCAGCAGCCCGTCACCGGGGCCTGTCGTCCCCTCCGGGAACAAGGTCACCGGGCGGCCACGCGCCAGCGCATTGCGCAGATCGTTCGCCTGATTGTGGATTTCGCGCTTCGCCTCGCGCTGGACATAGATGGTATCATTCTGGTCGGCGAGCCAGCCGACGAGCGGCGTCGTCCCGACCTCGGCCTTCGACACGAAGGCAGAGCGCGCGGCGCCACCGAGCGCGAGGATGTCGAGCCAGCTGACATGGTTCGCCGCAAACAGCACGTTGCGACGCAGCCGCGTGCCGGTGGTACGAACCCGCAGCCCCGCGATCCAGCCGACGGCGTTGAGGAAGGCCATCACCATCGGCGACGGGCGTCCGATGGCGCGATAACAAAGGTGCGGAACGATCAGGAACAGCAGCGTCAGCACCATCAAGGCGAGACGGGCGATCGTTCGCCAGGTGATCGAGGCGCGATCAGTCGCGCTTGCGATCGAGGGCGACACCATAAAGCTCCATGCGATGGTCGACGAGACGGAAACCGAGGCGTTCGGCGATGACCTTCTGCAACGCCTCAAGTTCGGGGTCGACGAATTCGATGACCTTGCCGGTCTCGACGTCGATCAGATGGTCGTGATGCGCCTCGGGTGCGGCTTCATAGCGCGAGCGACCGTCGCCGAAATCATGGCGGTCGAGAATGCCCGCCTCTTCGAACAGACGAACGGTCCGATAAACGGTGGCGATCGAAATGCCGCTGTCGACCTTCGACGCGCGTTCATACAGCGTCTCGACGTCGGGATGATCTTCGGAATCGGAGATCACGCGCGCGATGATGCGGCGCTGCTCGGTGATGCGCAGACCCTTTTCATGGCACAGGGCTTCGAGGTCGATGGTACCGGACATGCGGGCCTTTCCTGCAAGATGCAGCCGTCTCTTTGTTCTTCGATCTGTATAGGCACCGCCCGCCGATAGGACAAGGGCGGCGCCATCCGGCACCGCCCTCACCTGCCCCCGGGAGCGATTGTTCGAAAGGCGTCAGGCAGCCTTCTTGCGCTTACGCCCGCCACCGCGGCCCTTGGTACCGAGGCCGATTTCCTTGGCCAGCGCACGGCGCTTTTCGGCATAGTTCGGCGCGACCATCGGATAGTCGGCGGGCAGGCCCCATTTGGTGCGATAATCGTCGGGGGTCATGCCATAATGCGTCATCAGGTGGCGGCGGAGCATTTTGAGCTTCTTGCCGTCCTCGAGGCAGACGATGAAGTCGGGCTTGACCGAGGTCCGGATCGACACTGCGGGGACAAGCTTTTCTTCTTCGACGGCCTGTGTTCCGAGCCCGGACAGGGCCGCATGCACATTGTTGATCAGCACGGAAAGATCGGAAATCGCGACGCTATTGTTGCTGACATGGGCAGCGACAATGTCTGCGGTCAGGGTGACCAGCATTTCACTGGTATCGGTTTGCTCCGACATGGGACGGTTCCTTATTTATATACCCAGAAGATGGACGACGAATATTCAGGCTGTTCTTCGTCCGGCCGGGATACTGCCATTCTGGCAGCATTTCCGCAAGGTCTATGACCTAGTTAGACCGGTTTGCGGATGAATGACGCATGGTAATTGCGTCGCGGATCATCCCGTCACCGCCCCGATAATAGTCCTTGCGCCGACCACACTCCGAAAAGCCGCTGCGCTCATAGAGATGAACGGCGTCATTGTCAGCGCGCATTTCAAGGAAATAGTCCTCGGCACCTTCACTTGCGGCCCAGCCTTGCCAGTCGGCTATTAAAAGCGCGCCGACCCCGCGCCCACGCGACTCGGGATCGACCGCGAGGAGGAGCAGTTCGCTTTCGGGACCGGCGACCCGCGCCGCCGAAAAGCCGCAGGGCGTCTCGCCATCCCAGGCAATACAGACGCGCGCCGAGGGCAGAGCGAACAGGGTAAGCAACTGCGCGCGGCTCCACGCCTCGCCATAAGCGGGATCGAAAGCCGCATCCATTACCCGCATGACGGCCGCAAGGTCGGCGACACGCGCGGTCGCGAGGCGAAATTCGCTCATGCCGGCACCGCCATCGGCTTGGCGTCGGGCGCGCGGCCGTAATTGGGGCTCGGTCCGGCGAAGATCGCGGCCGCCGGCAGGCGCGGAAAACTCCGGGCGTCGGGCAGGATCGTGAGCGCGGTGCCCGAACCGCGCCGCGCGACAAAGGCGTCGGCGCGGTTGCCGACGACGAGCGCGTGGTCGATCAGTACAGCCTCGTCGGGCAGGAGCGAACGGACGTCGGCCGCAGGCGACAGGTCGACGGCGAAGGGTTGGACGAACCATTGGCCGTGCCCGCCCTCGACAACGACAAGGCCACTGCGTGTCCCTGCGATATCATCCGCGGCGCCAGCCGCGACCAGCGCAAGGGTGGAAAAGCCGAAGGCCGGCACCTGCCAGCCAAGCGCCAGCGCGCGCGCCGCCGCGACGCCGATGCGCACCCCGGCAAAACTGCCGGGACCGCAACCGACGAAGATCGCATCGGCCCGGCCGCCGCCGTCAAGCTCCGCGATCAGTGGCACCAGCCGTTCGGCATGGCCGCGGCCGATGACCTCGTGGCGAAAATCGATCAGGCGCGCGCCATCGAACAGCGCGACCGAACAGGCCTCGCTGGCGCTGTCGATGACAAGCCGGCGGCCGTCAGACGATGCTGTTGAAGCGGTCAAAACCGGGCCGCGGGCTGCGCTCGAAGATCGTCGCCGGATCACCATAGCCGAGCGTCGAGATGAAATTGCTCTTCACGCTGGGCTGGTCGGCAAAGAAGGCCGCATCGACCGCGTCGTTGCCGAAGCCCGACATCGGGCCGGTGTCGAGGCCGAGCGCGCGCGCGGCAAGGATGAAATAGGCACCCTGCAGGCTCGAGTTGCGGAAGGCGGTGGCATAAGCGAGTTCGGGATTGGTGTTGAACCAGCTCCGCGCATCGGCATGCGGAAAGAGTTCGGGCAGATGCTCGAAAAATTCGGTGTCCATGCCGATGATCGCAGTCACCGGTGCGCTGCGGATCTTGTCGCCATTGGCGGGCAGAGCGAGCGCGGCGAGCTTTTCTTTCGCCTCGTCGCTCTTCACCCAGACGATGCGCGCCGGCAGCGCATTGGCGCTGGTCGGGCCAAATTTCACCAGGTCCCAGATCGCGTGCAGCTGTTCGTCGCTGACCGGTTTGTCGACATAGCCATTATAGGTCCGCGCGGTGCGGAACAGCTGGTCGAGGGCAGCGTCGGAAAGCGGCTCGCTCATCGGATCATTCTCCTGATTGTCGTTGGGTCAGACGGCGTGGACGGCCGTTACTTCGGGCACATAATGTTTGAGCAGCGATTCGATGCCGTTCTTCAGCGTCGCGGTCGACGACGGGCAGCCGGCACAGGCGCCCTGCATTTTGAGATAGACATTGCCCTTGTCGAAACCGCGATAGACGATGTCGCCGCCGTCGTTGGCGACCGCGGGGCGAACGCGCGTTTCGATCAATTCCTTGATCTGGTCGATAATGTCGGCGTCGGCGGGATCGTCGGCGAATTCGCCCGCATCCTCACCCGGAACGCTGATCCCTGCGGCGGTGCCGGGATTGAACAGCGGCATCTGGCCTAGGAAATGATCCATCACGATGCCGAGCACGTCGGGCTTGAGGTCGCTCCAGGCAACGCCGGGCGCGGCGGTGACCGACACGAAGTCGCGACCGAAGAAAACGCCGGTGACGTCGCCGAGCCGAAACAACGCACTTGCGAGCGGCGAGGCTTCGGCCTCTTCGGGGCTGGCGAAGTCGCGGGTTCCCGTTTCCATGACCGGCTGGCCGGGCAGGAATTTGAGCGTCGCGGGATTGGGCGTCGATTCGGTTTCGATCAGCATGGGGGGCATGTGGGACGCGATCGGGCTTTGTGCAAGCCGACAAAGATGCGCTAGAGGCGAAAAATGCGCCGTTTCTCCCAATTTGCCGCGATTGACTGGTCGGGCGCGCGCGGCGCGCGCCAGCGCGGGATCGCGCTTGCCGTCGCGAACGGAACCGCGGCCCCCGAACTGGTACGCCCGGGACATATCTGGTCGCGCGCCGAAATATTGGCGTGGCTCGAAGGCGTCGCGGCGTCCGGCGCCGACATGCTGATCGGCTTCGATTTTTCGGCCGCCTTCGCCTTCGAGGATCGCGGCGCCTATTTTCCCGAATGGGACGAAAGCCCCGCCGACCTGCCTGCGCTGTGGGCGCTCGTCGAGGCGCTGACCGCTGCCGATCCGCACTATGAGGTCGGCGGTTTCCTGTCGCACGCAGAGGCGCGGCGCCATTTTCGCCATGGCCGCGGCGACGTCGGCGACCTGTTCGAAGCCGGCGCCGGCCGGCTCCGCATCGTCGAGCGCCACCAGCGCGCGACGCGGCAGGCGGCGAGCGTCAGCAATTTCAACCTCGTCGGCGCGGCGCAGGTCGGCAAGGCGAGCCTCGCAGGGATGCGCCTGCTTCACCGGCTGCGCGGGCACATTCCGCTCTGGCCGCTCGACCCGGTACCCCGCTCAGGACCATTGCTTGTCGAAATCTACACCGGCCTCGCCGCGCGCGCCGCCGGGTTAACAGGGGGACGCAGCAAGATCCGCGACGGCGCCACGCTCGATACGGCACTCGCGGCGCTCGGCTCGCCGCCCGTCACGCACATCGGCCCGATCAGCGACCATGCCAGCGACGCGCTGATGACCACCGCCTGGCTGCGCGCAGTCGCTGGCGATCCGGCGCTCTGGTCTCCTGCCCCGCTTACCGACATGCTTGCCCGCACCGAAGGCTGGACCTTTGGCATCATTTGACGCAAAGGGCCGGACGGCGCCGGCTTAGCTCAGTTGGTAGAGCACCTGATTTGTAATCAGGGGGCCACGGGTTCGAATCCTGTAGCCGGCACCAGTTCCCACGAGAATCATTGGCGCGGCGGCGGCTGTGGCGGAGCCGGTTCGACGGGGCGATTGCCGTCGATCGGCAGCCGCAGGTCGATGCGCGTGCCGTTGATCTCGGTCGTCACCACCGCATCGCCGCCCTCGACCCCGACGCGGGTCGTCTCGCCGACCGGGATCGTGCCGATGTCGGGAACATCCTGCGGCTCGACCGGGCCGCGCGGGTTGCTCGGTGCCGGTGCGGGGCGGGCCTTCTTGCCGGCGGCATCGCTCATGAAGTCCCGCCAGATGCGCGCGGGCAAGCCGCCGCCGTTGATGCCCGCAAGCGGCCTATTGTCGTCGTTGCCGATCCACACCCCGACGACCAACCCGTTCGCATAGCCGACGAACAGCGCATCGCGATTGTCCTGGCTCGTCCCTGTCTTGCCGAAATTGGCCGTCGGCAGCCGCGCCGCGCGACCGGTGCCGCGATTGACCGCGGCGCGCAGCAATTGCTCGATCGCGTCATGGTCGCCCGAGGAGAAACTGTCGGGACCCGAGAACAGGCTTTCGAACCAGCCCGGCTCCTCGGTTTCGAAAGCGTGCGGGACGACCGGATAGCTGTTCGCCGCGACCCCCGCATAAGCCGCCGTGAGTTCGAGCAATGTCATGCTCGACGTGCCCAGCGCCAGGCTGGGATCGCCCTCCGCCATCGGCGACGTGACGCCGAGCGACCGCGCGAGCGCGATGACCTTTTCGCTGCCGACTTCGTTGAACAGCCGCACCGCTGCGACATTGCTCGACGTGGCAAAGGCATCTTCGAGGCTGATCGTCTCCGAATAGGCGCCGCCGGCATTCTTGGGACGATAGGATCCGGTCTCGATCGGGGTGTTGGCGATCGTATCGTCGGGGTCCCAGCCGTCGCGCAGCGCGGCGAGATACACGAAAAGCTTGAAGGTCGATCCGGGCTGCCGCTTGGCCTGCGTCACGCGGTTGAAGGGCGAGTCGGCATAATCTTTGCCGCCGACCATCGCGACGACCTCGCCGTTCGGACGCATCGCGACGATCGCGACCTGCGCCTTGCCCAGCCCGGCGCGGTTCACCGCGCGCCGCGCCGACGCCTGCAGCCGCGAATCGAGCGTCGTCGTGATCGTCTGGCGCGCGTAGCCGACGTCGCTCAATTTGCGCGCCTCGGGCAGCGCCCAATCGGCGAAATAGGTGCCCGTCGGCAGCGTGTTGCGCGTGCGCACGTCGATGCGCGGCGTGCGGATCGCCTTCGCTTCACGCCCGGTCATCATGCCGGTGTCGACCATCGCGCCGAGCACCAGCCGCATCCGCGCTTCGGCGAGTTTCGGATTCTTCGTCGGCGCCAGCCGCGACGGCGCCTGCACCAGCCCCGCGAGCATCGCCGCCTGCGCCGGGGTCAGCTTTTCGGGCTGGCGATAGAAATAATGCATCGACGCGGCGCGCAGCCCATAGGTGTTGTCGCCGAAATAGGCGTTCGACAGATAGCGTTCGAGGATCTCGTCCTTCGTCAGCCAGGCTTCGAGCCAGAAGGCGATCAGCGCTTCGCGCGCCTTGCGGCCGAGTGTCTTCTTGGGCGTCAGGAAGGTGAATTTGGCGAGCTGCTGGGTGATCGTGCTGCCGCCCTGCGTCTGGCCGCCGCTGACATTGCTCCAGATTGCGCGCGCGACGCTGCGGGGATCGACGCCCCAATGCGTATAGAAACGCCGGTCCTCGATCGCGAGAAACGCGCCGGTCACATGCTTGGGCAGCTCGGCCGCCTTCACCGGCTTGTCGACGATCGCCCCCATGCGCGCGATCGGGGTGCCGTCGGACGCGAGCAGGGTCAGCTGCGGCGGCGCGATCGGTTCAAGCGACTTCGACAGCGGCGCGGTGATCGCGAGCCAGCCGACGAGCAGGATGAAGAGCAAAGCGAAGATCGCGAAGCCGCGCGAAATGCGGCGCAGCCATTTGCGGCGCCGCGACAGCGGGGGAGCGACGGGCGGCGTGCCCTCTTCGGGTAAGGACAGACCGCCAACGCCGACCAGATGAGGGACGGGTTCGGGCGCGGGTGCGGCGGGGCGACGAAAGGAAAACATGCCTAGCGCCGTATTAGACGGGCAATACGGCCTTGGCAAATGGCTTGGTGTCGGCGGCTCGGTCGATGTTTCGCCCTGATGGCAACAAGTTGGTCGACCTTCCTCGCGCGCATGTTAGAAGGCGGCGAGTTTTAGGGGATCGCATTTGGCTGGCTTCTTCGCATTTCTCGCGATTGTCGTGCTTTTCATAATGCTGATGGACACGCGAAGCCGGCTGAAACGCGCCGAGGCAACGTTGAAGGAAGCCGCCAAACGGATCGGAGCGCTGCAGCGCCACGCCGGCCTGTTACCACCGAAGGACGGCGAGACCCCCGAACAGGCCCGCGCAGCGGCCACCGCGCCCCTCTCCGCGCCGGCCGCCACGCCGATACCCACGGCTACCGCCTCTTGGGCGACGCCCTCGGCCGAGACGCTCGATCGCTGGAAACCCAAGGCCGAAGAGCCCGGAACGCCGCCGGAGAAGGTCGCTGCCGATCCCGTGGCCGAGCCCGAGGTCGAGCCGCCCGCGGCGCCCGCCGAAGAGACGCCCGCCCCTGCCCCCGTGGCCGCCGCGAGCGCGCCCTTGCCCGAAGTGTCCGAAGCCGTTCCCCACGACGAGCTCGAAGACCCGGCGCCGATATCCGATGCGGCCGAGACCGAGGCCGCCGCCGACGCACGCCCTGAAGCTGAAACGGAAGTCGAAACCCCCGAACCCGTTGCCGCGCGCATCGCCGCCCCGCCGCCGGGACCGCCCGCCCCGCCGAAGCCACCGGTCAACATGGCGCAGCGCTTCGAAAACCTCTTCGGCAAGACCCTGCCGATCTGGGCCGGCGGCATCACGCTCGCCATCGCGGGCGTGCTCATCGTCCGCTATGCGATCGACGCCGGCTTCTTCGCGCGCGTCTTCACGCCCGGGGTGCAGGTTATCGCGGGCATCCTCTTCGGCCTCGGGCTGATCGGCGGCGCCGAATATGCCTGGCGCAACGAGGACAAAGTCCGCGACCTGCGCGTGCCGCAGGCGCTGTCGGGCGCGGGCATCGCGACGCTTTATGCCGCCATCCTGGTCGCCGCGAACGTCTATGGCCTGATCGGGCCGCTCGCCGCGTTCGTGGCGCTGGCGGCGGTCACCGCCGCGGCGCTCGGCCTGTCGCTGCGCTTCGGTCCGCCGAGCGCGCTGCTCGGCCTTGCGGGCGGCCTTGCCGCGCCCGCGCTGGTCGGCGCGATGCAGCCCAATGTGCCGCTGCTCGCGGTCTATCTCGGGCTCACCATCGCGGGCCTCGCGGGCGTGTCGCGGATGAAGCGCTGGCCCTGGCTCGCGCTCGCGGCGCTTGTCGGCGGGGTCGGGTGGAGCCTGTGGATGGTGATCGCGACCAGCGCGCTCGATACATTGGGTTCGCTGTCGATCGGCGGCTATGTGCTGCTCCTTGCGCTCGCGCTGCCGATGATCGCCTTCGACGGCCCGCGCGCCGCGCTGCTGCGCGCCGGGTCGGCGATCGTCGGCGCGCTCCAGCTCGCTTTGCTCGTCGGCATCGGCGGTTTCGCGCCGCTCCACTGGGGATTGTTCATCCTGCTTGCGGCGGCTGGCCAATGGCTTGCCTGGCGCGAAAAGGGTTTCGCGATCGTCCCGTCGATCAGCCTCGCGCTGTCGATCCTGCTGCTCGCCGTCTGGCCCGATCCGACCGCCTACTGGTTCTCGATCATCGCGCTCGCGCTCGCCGCGATCCACGCCCTGCCCCTGCTCGCGCGACTGTGGGGTGAGGCGCGCACCTTGCGCCGCACGCTTGAGCTTTGCGCGCTCGCGCTCGCCGCGCCGCCGCTCGTCAAATGGCATTTCTGGGATGCCGGCGATCTGGTGCTCGCGCTGACCGCGCTCGGCGCCGCGCTGCTGACCGGCGCCGGAATCGCCCTTGGCTGGCGTGCCGATCGCCGGGGCGACAGCCGCTTCGCCTGGTTGACCGCGGTTACCGGGCTGCTCGTCGCCCTCGGCGCCGCGCTACTCCTCCCCGACTGGGTCACCCCGCTCGCGGTTGGCGCCGTCGCCGCCGGCCTGCTTTTCTTCGGCAAGGCCGCCGGTGATCGCCGGATCGAACCGATCGCGGCGGGCTTCGTCGGGCTCGCGCTGGTGTCGCTCATCGCGACCCCGCTCGCGCTTGCCGAACTGCCGCGCCTTTTCGTCGGCGCAGGCGATGGCTTCGCGACGCAGGCACTGCTCCGCTGGGCCGGGCTCGCGGCGCTGCTGGGGCTGTTCGCGGGCAAGGCCGAGGACCGCTTCTTCCGTGCCGCCGCGCTCGCCCTCGCCGGCGGGCTCGCCTATGGCATGCTCGCACAGATCGTCCCCGGCTGGAGCCTGACGCTCGCGATGGGCGCGGTTACCATCGGGCTCTTCCTGCTCGCGCGGCGCAAGGCATCGCTGCCGGTCGAGCTCCTGTCCGCCGCCTTCGGCGGACTCGCGCTGGCGCTGCTCGCGGTCACCGGACCCAATCTGGTCGCGCAGTGGAGCCGCCTGTTCGGCAGTGACGCGGTCGTGGCGGCCACCGATGTGATCCGCTGGGCGGGGATGACCGCATTGCTCGCGCTGTTTGCGGCGAAGGCCGGGCACCGCATCCTGCGCTTCGCGTCGCTGACGATCGCGGGCGGCCTCGCTTATGGCACGCTCGCACAGATCGTCCCGGGCTGGAGCCTGCCGCTCGCGATGGGCTTCGTGGCCATGGCCATCTTCGCCATCGCGCGCCGCCGCGCCTCCTATCCGGTCGAACTGCTCTCGCTCGTCTATGCCCAGTTCGCCATAATCTTGCTTGCCGGGACCGGCCCAAACCTCCTTGCGCAATGGTCCCGGCTCTACGGCAGCGACGCGGCGGTCGGCGCGACCGAAGTCCTGCGCTGGGCCGGGCTGGCGCTCGCCGGCCTCGCTTATGCCCTGTGGTCCGACAAGCCCGTCATCCGGCGCGCGGGTCAGGTCGCGGCGGCGCTGCTCGCCTATGGCGCCTTTGCGCAATTCGTCCCCGGCACCTGGTTGATGCTCGTGCCCGCGATCGGCGGCGCGGCGGTGTTGCTTGCGGCACAGCGGGGCCCGCTGCCCCGCGTCGATGGCGCTGCCGTCAGCTTCGCTGCGCTTAGCCTCGCGTGGGCCGCCCTGCCCGTGGCCGCCTGGGCGCTCGAGGCGCTGATGTCGATCGCCGGACAGCCGATGCTGTTCGAAAGCCCCATGCTCGCGGTCGATCCACTGCTGCTGCGCCTGCTCATCCCCGCCGCGCTGTTCGCCGCGCCGCTGTGGCTGATCCGCGAGCCTTTGCCGCGCTGGCTGCTCCTCACGGGCCTCGGCATCGCCGGCATTGTCGGCGGCATCGCGCTGCACAGCCTCTACCGCCTCGGCTTCGCGGCGGTGGTGGGCGGCGATTTCGTCGCGACCGGCGTCGGGCAACGCCTGTTGTGGGAGGCCCTACTGATCGGCGGCGGCTGGCTCGCGATGACCCGGCAATGGACCGGCCTCGCCCGGCCGCTCGTCCTTGCGGGGACGGCCCATGCGATCTGGTACGGGCTGCTGCTCCACAACCCGCTATGGAAGCTGCAAGCGGTGGGCGACTGGCCGGTCGCCAACCTGCTCGTCCCGCTCTTCCTGCTGCCCTGGCTGGGGCTGAAGCTGATCCAGCGGCTGTTCCCGAATGCCCCCGCGCTGCTCGATCGCGTCGTGCAGCTTGCCACGATGCTGCTCGTCGCGGGCTTCGCCTGGGCGGCGCTCCGCCAGCTGTTCCACGGGACGCTGCTCGTCGCACCGGGGGTCACCGCGACCGAGAATATCCTGCGCTCGATCCTGATCCTCGCGCTCGCGATCGGTTTCCTGCTGTGGGGCATCCGCAAGGGCCGCCACGACTGGCGCATCGCGTCGCTGGTCCTGATGCTCGGCGCGGTCGGCAAGGTCTTCCTGTTCGACGCCTCGGGACTCGAAGGGCTGCTGCGCATCGGGTCGTTCGTGGTGCTCGGCTTCAGCCTGATCGGCATCGGCTGGCTCTACAGCCGCCAGCTCGCGCGACCATCGGCGGTCGATGATGCCGCAAGACAGGAATGATGGGAAAGGAAAGGTGGGACGATTCTGTTGCCCGGCTCGTCCCCAGCCGCTGGTATCCGATTCTGTTGCCCGGTTCGGTCCGAACCGCGTTCTATTTGTCTAACCTTAGGCCGTGAGGCTTATCGGTTAGGCAGCCAGAGCGAGTGCTTCGTTATCGTTAGCACCTATTGGTTTTGAGCCTTAAACGGGTTACTCAGCCCGGAAGAAACCACCGTCTTTGAACACACGTCGATCCTAGTTCGGCCCCGTCAGAAACCCGCACCCCTTCCGAAGAGCGCGGGCTTGTGGTGGAGCCGCCGGGTACTGCCCCCGGGTCCGCTGTGCCTATTCCACGGCAACATTTATCCTCATAGTCGGCCGAAACCGACAAGACCCATATAGGAAGCCCGCCCGCGCTTGGAAAGGGCGCGGGCGGGCATTCGTCCTGTTTTGCGCGGAAGTTGGCGAAAGTGCCGCGCAGCAGCCCTCGGTGTCGGCTATTTTTCCTTTTATTTCAAATACTTAATGAAAAACTTCCGGCGCTATCCTAGCGTTTGCGCAGTTCGTCACGAATTTCGGTGAGGATATCGACCTCGCTGGGGCCTGCCGGCGCGTCGGGGCCCTTGCGCACCACCTTGTTCACCGCCTTCACCAGCAGGAAGATGATCCACGCCAGAATCAGGAAGTTGATCGTCGCGGTGATGAAGGCGCCATAGCCGAACATCGCGACGCCGGCCTCTTTCAGCTTGGCATAGTCGGTCGGCGACACGCCCGCGGGCACGTCACCGAGCAGGATGAACATGTTCGAAAAATCGACCCCGCCAAAGATCGCGCCGACGACGGGCATGATGACGTCCTCGGTCAGCGACTTGGTGATCGTCGCGAACGCGCCGCCGATGATGACGCCGACCGCCAGGTCGATGACATTGCCGCGCGCAATAAATTCCCTGAACTCTCCCAACATGTTGCTACTCCCCGGCTGGTTGGTCCTGTGTGCGAAGCGTGCCGCGACGATTGCACAAAGGCAAGCACCATCCTATCTACTGTCTTGTTGCGGCAAGACGCCGCCGGAGGGAGCCTTGTGACCATGACCTATCGTTCCGCCCGCTGGATGATCCTGCCCGTCGCCGCGCTGAGCCTGTCGGCCTGCGGCATCAACAGCGTCCCGACCAAGGAAGAGGCCGCCAAGGCGAAATGGGCCAATGTCGAGGCCGCCTATCAGCGCCGCGCCGACCTGATCCCCAATCTCGTCGAAACCGCCAAGGGCGCGTCGAAGATCGAGCAGTCGACGCTCGAAGGCGTGATCCAGGCGCGTGCCTCGGCAACGCAGGTCAAGCTGTCGACCGACGACCTGAACGATCCCGCCAAGGTCCAGGCCTTTCAGCAGGCGCAGGGCAATGTGTCGGGCACGCTCGGCCGCCTGCTCGCCACGGTCGAGGCCTATCCCGACCTCAAGAGCCAAGCGCGCTTTGCCGACCTGATGACGCAGCTCGAAGGCACCGAGAACCGTATCAATGTCACGGTGCAGGACTATAACGCCGCGGTGCAGGACTATAATACGACGATCCGCACCTTCCCCGACATCATCGGCGCCAAGATCGTCCATGGCGCAGAGCCGATGACGCCATACAAGGCGATCACGCCCAACGCCAACGTCGCGCCGACGGTCAAGTTTTGACCGATAAGCCGGGCCTGACCGCCTTTCTTCGTCCGCTGGCAACGGCAGCCCTCGGCGGGTTGCTGTTGCTGTCGGCCGCACCCGCTTCGGCGCAGACCTTCCCCAAGCTGACCGGTCGCATCGTCGACCAGGCCGATATCATCCCCGCGGCCGAAGAGGCCGCGCTCGATGCGCAGCTCGAGGCGCTCGAGACCAAAACCGGGCACCAGCTCGTCGTCGCGACGGTCAAGGACCTCGAAGGCAATGACGTCGCCGATTACGGCTACAAGCTCGGCCGCGAGTGGAAGATCGGCGACGAGGCCAAGGACGACGGCGCCGTCTTCCTGATCGCGCCGAACGAGCGGCGGATGAACATTTCGGTCGGTTATGGCCTCGAACCCGTGCTCACCGACGCGATGTCGGGGCGGATCATCCGCGACACGGTGACCCCCTTCTTCAAGGCCGACGATTATCCCGGCGGCATCCAGGCGGGGGTCAATGCGATCGCCGAGCAGATCCAGCTTACCCCCGAGGAAGCCGCCGCACGCGCCGCGCAGATCGAGGCGCAGGAACGCGACCGCGCCAATGACGGCGACATCGGCGGGCTGATCTTCGTCGGCTTCATCGTCTTTTTCTTCTTCATCCTGCCGATCCTGATGAGCATGGGCGGGCGAGGTAAAAGGCGGCGGCGCAAGAATAGTCCGTGGGGCGCGGCACCGATCGTCATCTGGAGCGACAATGACTGGGGCGGCGGCAGCGGCGGATCGTCATGGGGCAGCGGCGGGTCGAGCTGGGGCGGCGGCGGAGGCGGCTTCGGCGGCTTCTCGGGCGGCGGCGGCAGCTTCGGCGGCGGCGGCGCATCGGGCGGCTGGTAGGGGAACGGACAGATGCCACGCAAGGTCAGCCACGTCGGCGCCGCCGATCACGACATCGTCACCGCCGCGGTCGCCGCGGCCGAGGCGCATACCAGCGGCGAGATCGTCACCGTCATCGCGGCGCAGTCTAACGATTATGACGATGTCGCACTCGTCTGGGCAAGCGTCATCGCCTTCATCGCCATGTCGGTGATCGCGCTTTTCCCCGATTTCTATCGCGGTCTGTACGACCGGCTGACCGGCGGCTGGGGCTATGATCTCACCGCGAACGAATGGCTCGGCACGGTGATCGCGGTCGGCGTGCTCAAATGGATCGGCATGTGGCTGATCCTGCTGTGGCGACCGCTGCGCCTGTGGCTCACCCCGCGCGCGATATTGGCGGGCCGCGTCCGTGCGCGCGCCGTCGACCTGTTCAAGGTCGGGACCGAGGCCAAGACGCTCGGCCGCACCGGCATATTGCTCTATGTCAGCCTGAAGGAGCATCGCGCCGACATCGTTGCCGACGAGGCGATCGCCAAAAAAGTGTCGCCCGACGTGTGGGGTGACGCCATGGCGGCGCTGATCGACCATGTCCGCGCGGGCCGCCCCGGCGAAGGCATGGCCGAGGCGGTGCGCCAGATGGGCGTCGTGCTCGCCGAGCACTTCCCCAAGGGCGACGATGCGGTCAATGAACTGCCCGATCGCCTGATCGAATTGTAACTCCCTCATCGTTGCGAGCGCAGCGAAGCAATCCAGAATTGCGTATACCGCTCTGGATTGCTTCGCTGCGCTCGCAATGACGAGATTTGTTGATGAAAGGACTTCCATGCCCCGCCCCGACGCCGACACCCCGATCGAAACGCGCTGGGAAGGCCGCTTCGTCACCGTCAAGCAGCAGGGGACATGGGAATATGTTTCGCGCTCGCGCGGCATCCATGCGGCGGTGATCCTGGCGATCGACGACGCCGCCGACGGCCGCCACGTCATCCTGGTCGAGCAATATCGCGTGCCGATGGGGATGAACTGCATCGAGATGCCCGCCGGGCTGGTCGGCGACGACACCGCGGGCGAAGCCGCCGAAATCGCCGCCGCGCGCGAACTCGACGAGGAAACGGGCTATGCCGCCGCGCACTGGCGCAATGTCGGCGAATTTTATTCCTCGCCGGGCATGGTCAGCGAAAGCTTCACCCTGCTCGTCGCGACCGGCCTGACGAAGATCGGCGAGGGCGGCGGCGTCGACAGCGAGGACATCGTCGTCCACCGCGTGCCGCTGGCGGAAATCGAGGATTTCATCGCTGCGAAACGCGCCGAAGGCTGCGGCATCGACGTGCGCGTCGCGATGCTGCTGGTGGGCGGCTTGTTAGCGCACGTCTAAATTCCCGTTCGTGTCGAGCGAAGTCGAGACACGCCAACACCGCGCCAGACGTGTCTCGACTTCGCTCGACACGAACGGAGGGTGGGTGCTCTACCGCCCCTTGAAGCGCCAGCGCAGCAGCGGGCGCGCGAGCAAAAGGCCGGCGAGGAAACCGCCGACATGCGCCCAGATCGCGACATTGCCGAACCCGGCGCCGCCAGCGATCCCGATCAGCAGTTGCAGCCCGATCCACGCCGCGGCGAGCCACAGCGCGCGCACCCAATGGCCGGGGATCGGGCCGATCGCCGCGGTGCGCGTGCGGCTGAAGATCAGCGCATAGACCGCGACCAGCGCCGAGATCGCCCCGCTCGCCCCGATCACGATCGTCAGCGACGCCGGATCGGCGATCCATTGCGCGAACGCGCCGGCATAGGCGCCGGCGACGAGCAGGAAAGCGGTCGCCGACGACCCCAGGGGCGCTTCGAGCTGGCGGCCGATGAACAGCAGCATGATCATGTTGAAGACGAGGTGCAGCACCCCGGCGTGCAGGAAGGCCGACGACAGCGGGGTCAGCACGAAGGGCAGCATCGTGCCCGGCGGCGCGATCAACTCGCTGCCGAAGCGTCCGGGGATAAAGCCCGCGCCGATGAAGGCCTGATGCTCATAACCCGTGATCGCCAGCAGCACGAAGATGGCGACGCACGCCATCGCATAGCCGGTGACCACGGGGGTACGTGCGGCGTTCATCGACGCAGCGCCGATCAGACGAATTCGATTTTCGTCACCACATAATATTTGTCGCCCGCGGGCACCGTCACTTCGATCTCGTCGTCGACGCGGCGGCCGATCAGCGCGCGGCCGAGCGGGCTGTTATAGCTGATCTTGCCGTCCTTGGCGTCCGCCTCGGCCTGGCCGACGATCTGGTATTTGAGCGGCTTGTCGTCCTCGTCGGCGAGCGTGACGGTCGCGCCGAACACGATGCGGTCGCCCGACAGCGTCGTCGGATCGATCACCTGCGCGCGCGAAAGCTTGTCCTCGAGGTCGCCGATCGTCGCTTCGACCTGGCCCTGGCGTTCCTTTGCGGCGTGATATTCGGCATTTTCGCTAAGGTCGCCATGTGCGCGCGCTTCCTCGATCGCATCGACGATCAGCGGTCGCTCGGCCTTGAGCGCGCTGAGCTGCGAGCTCAGCTTCTCATAGCCTTCTGCCAGCATCGGCACCTTTTCAACGCTTGCCATTATCCTGTTGTCCTTCGTCAATAATTCCGCCCCGGCGGGAGAGCGCCGGGCGGCAGAGCCGCTGTAGCCTTCGATGTCGGGGGGTGAAGCGGTCCCTCAGTAATAGTCCTGAAGCGGCTTTACTTCAAGACTGTGCGCACGCAGCGCGCCGATCGCATGGGTCGCCGCCTCGCTGCCCGCCGCGGTCGTATAATAAGCGACATCGGCCGCCAGCGCCGACGCGCGGATCGATTGCGAGTCCTGCAGCGACTGCCAACCCTCGGTGGTGTTGAAGATCAGCTGCACGTCGCCGTCCTTGATCCGGTCGACGATATGCGGGCGCCCTTCGGCGACCTTGTTGACGCGCTCGACCGCGACGCCCTGCGCATCGAGATAGTCGGCGGTGCCGCCGGTCGCGATGACGCGCCAGCCCCAGGCGCGCAGCTGCCGCACCGCATCGATGATGCGCGGCTTGTCGCTGTCCTTGACCGACACGAACAGCCGTCCGTCGGTCGGCAGCCGGTCGCCGGCGCCGAGCTGCGCCTTGGCGAAGGCGAGGTTGAAATTGCTGTCGATTCCCATGACTTCGCCGGTGGACTTCATTTCGGGCGACAGCACCGGGTCGGTGCCGGGGAAGCGCGCGAAGGGGAAAACCGCCTCCTTCACCGCGACATGCGAAATGTCGCGGTTGATCTTCGGCAGGTCGGCCAGCTTCTCGCCCGCCATCACCCGCGCCGCGATCTTGGCGATCGGCGAACCCACCGCCTTGGCGACGAAGGGCACCGTGCGGCTCGCGCGCGGGTTGACCTCGATCAGATAGACCTCGTCGCCCTTGACCGCGAACTGGATGTTCATCAGCCCGCGAACCTCGAGCGCGCGCGCCAGCGCATCGGCCTGCCGCTCGATCTCGGCGACGATTTCGGCCGACAGGCTGTATGGCGGGATCGAGCAGGCGCTGTCGCCCGAATGGACGCCGGCTTCCTCGATATGCTGGAGCACGCCCGCGACGACCACATCGGTCCCGTCGCACAGCGCGTCGACGTCGACCTCGATCGCGTCGCGCAGATAGCGATCGATCAGCACCGGCGAGTCGCCCGACACCTGCACCGCGGTCTCGATATAATGTTCGAGCTGCGCCTGATCGTCGACGATCTCCATCGCTCGGCCACCGAGCACATAGGAGGGGCGCGTCAGCACCGGGTAACCGATGCGCGCCGCGACCACGACGGCTTCCTCGCGGCTGCGCGCGATGCCATTCTCGGGCTGCTTGAGGCCGAGCTTGTTGACCAGCGCCGCGAAGCGCTCGCGGTCTTCGGCGAGGTCGATCGCGTCGGGCGAGGTGCCGAGGATCGGGATGCCCGCTTCGGCCAAGGCTTGCGCGAGTTTCAGCGGCGTCTGGCCGCCGAACTGGACGATCACCCCGACCAGCGTGCCCTTCGACTGCTCGACGGCAAGGATTTCGAGCACATCCTCGGCGGTCAGCGGTTCGAAATAGAGGCGGTCCGAGGTGTCATAGTCGGTGCTCACCGTCTCCGGGTTGCAGTTGATCATGATCGTCTCGTAACCCGCATCCTCGAGCGCGAAGCACGCGTGGCAGCAGCAATAGTCGAACTCGATCCCCTGCCCGATGCGGTTCGGACCGCCACCGAGGATGACAATCTTCTGCCGCTCGGACGGGTTCGCCTCGCATTCGGGGGTGCCAAAGGTCGGCGCCTCATAGGTCGAATAGAGATAGGGGGTCTTGGCCGCGAATTCGGCGGCGCAGGTATCGATCGTCTTGAACACCGGGCGCACACCGAGCTTGTGGCGCAGCGCGCGCACCTCGGCCTCGGTCACGCCGCCGGTCATTGCCTTCACCGCCTCGTGGATCAGGCCCGAACCGCGCGCGGTCGCGCGCGCGGCGCCGGGGCGCAGATGCGCCGACTTGAGCGCCAGATAGGCGAGGCGCTTGTCGCTGAAGCCCATCGCCTTCAGCGCGCGCAGCCCTTCGGCGTCGCGCGGCAGGCCGTTCTCCATCACGCCATTTTCGGCGGCGACGATTTCGGCGATGCGTTCGAGGAACCACATGTCGTAACCCGCGACGCGGTTGATCTCGGCGAGCGGCAGGCCCTCGCGGATCGCCTGCGCGGCGTTGAGCAGCCGGTCGGGGGTGCGGTTGGCGAGTTCGCTGCGCAATTGGTCGTGGCTCGCACCGATGAGGCGGTCGACGAAGTTGAAGCCCGACAGGCCGGTTTCCAGCCCGCGCAGCGCCTTTTGCATGCTCTCGTGGATCGTGCGACCGATCGCCATCACCTCGCCGACCGACTTCATCGCGGTCGACAGCGTCGCCTCGGCGCCCTTGAACTTTTCAAAGGCGAAGCGCGGGATCTTGGTGACGACATAGTCGATCGTCGGTTCGAACGACGCCGGGGTGACCCCGGTGATGTCGTTCATGATCTCGTCGAGCGTGTAGCCGACCGCGAGCTTCGCCGCGACCTTGGCGATCGGGAAGCCCGTCGCCTTCGACGCCAATGCCGAGGAGCGCGACACGCGCGGGTTCATCTCGATCACGATCAGGCGGCCGTCGGCGGGGTTCACCGCGAACTGGACGTTCGACCCGCCGGTCTCCACCCCGATCTCGCGCAGGCACGCGATGCTCGCGTTGCGCATGATCTGATATTCCTTGTCGGTCAGCGTCAGCGCCGGCGCGACGGTGATGCTGTCGCCGGTATGCACGCCCATCGGATCGACATTTTCGATCGAGCAGATGATGATGCAATTGTCCTTGCGGTCGCGCACCACCTCCATCTCATATTCTTTCCAGCCGAGGAGCGATTCCTCGATCAGGACTTCGGTGGTCGGCGACGCGATCAGGCCGCCGCGGACGATATGCTCGAACTCCTCGCGGTTATAGGCGATGCCGCCGCCGGTGCCGCCGAGCGTGAAGCTCGGACGGATGATCGAGGGCAGCCCGGTGCGTTCGAGCACCGCGAACGCCTCGTCGAGCGTGTGCGCGACGCCGCTGCGCGCGCTCTCGAGCCCGATCTTGTCCATCGCGTCGCGAAACTTCTGCCGGTCCTCGGCCTTGTCGATCGCCTCGGCATCGGCGCCGATCATCTCGACGCCATATTTCGTCAGCGTGCCGTCGTTGAACAGCGCCAGCGCGGTGTTGAGCGCGGTCTGCCCGCCCATCGTCGGCAGCACCGCATCGGGGCGCTCCTTCGCGATGATCTTCGCAACGATCTCGGGCGTGATCGGCTCGACATAGGTCGCATCGGCGAGGTCGGGATCGGTCATGATCGTCGCGGGGTTGGAGTTGACGAGGACGATGCGATAGCCCTCCTCCTTCAACGCCTTGATCGCCTGCGTCCCCGAATAGTCGAACTCGCACGCCTGGCCGATAACGATCGGGCCGGCGCCGATGACAAGGATGGATTGGATGTCGGTTCTTTTGGGCATTATTTTCTTTCGTCGGCAGTCGAGCTTGCTGCTTTTTTGCGGAGGCGTTCACAGCGGAAGACCGCCTCAGAGTCGATATTTTCTGGTGGCTGGAATCTCGCGGGGCGTCCCGGCAGACATTCTATCGTCGTCGGTTCCGTCCCTCGGGAAACAGAAATGGTCATTCCGTTGATGCGAGCCTCCCCGATCAAACAATCAAGCTTGTCGGTCGGAACCGCCTCCATCGAAACAAATGTTGATCCCGCATGATGCAGAGCGATCGAGTCTGTTTCAAAGTGATCGACGTTGCATTTCCGAGCCAACATCGCGCTGAACGCGCCTATTTTTTCCCAAGGGTAATCTTCCGGCAGGTCGTAATTGTCATCAACGATTCGTAGATAGAGCCCGTCGGGTTCTTCTCGCGGCCAAAGCTTCACCGCACCAGCCGCCAAGGCGACTGGAATTGCACCTGCGGCCATCCACTGCAGCGAGTGGCGATTCACTGCACATTCCGATCGACGCCGATCTGCGGGTCGGTCCCGCCGACCTCTGCGATGAAGTCGAGCACCGGGCGCGCCGTCGCCGCGACCCACGCCGCGTCGGGCACGACATCCTCATATTCGAAGATCAGATGATGCCGCCCGACCCCGCGTGCTTCGGCAAAGCCGCGCGCCTCGGCGAGCTGCACCGCCTCGTACGGCAGCCGCCGCGCGCAGGTGATGTTGAGCCGCACGCCTTCGCCCCACCGCTCGGGGTGCGCTGCGGCATCGGCAACTAGCGCGGCGAGTTCTGCGCGAATGTCGGTTACTGTAGGCATCAATGTGTCACCTGCAAACCTTGCCCTTGCAAATCGCTGACAATGCAATTTGTTTTAGGGCCTTTTTCCGGATCTTCGCCGGGCACCCAAGGCGCCCAGCCATTTCCCTTCGCCAGTTCCAAGGGCTGAAAGTCCGACACTCCGCACCGTGCAGCGGACTGCACAATATCCTCACGATTCGCCCAACAAATGTCGCGCGCTGTGCAAAAGCGTTCGGAGCAACCCGAAAGCAGATAGGCGCAGAGGAATGCCAACGGTATTTTCACTACAACCCGCTCGCCTGACCGGGACCAGCCGGGCCGCCTAACATGTCTCGCCGCCCAGCTCGACGATGGATTCCGGCGGCGAGTCGTCCATCGCATCCTGCTGCTCATCGATCGTGGAGTAGCGATCTTCCAGCGGGATATATCCGATCCGCATGCCGTTCGTATTCTTGAGCTGCTTGATCGACCGCAGCAGACCCGACATGTCGCGCACATCGACCGCGCGGATGTAGAAGGCATTGGTGTCGCCATCGCCGTTCATCAGCGCGCCCGGCAGGCCATAGGTCGCCGCGGCCGCCCTGCCCGCCTGCAAGACGTCCGGGTCGCTGTAACCCCGGAACCAGATGATGGTCAGATATTTCTGCTTGCAGTCGAACGACGTGGTCACGGTCGTGGCGCTGTCGGGAACGAAGCTCTTGAGCTTGTCCTGCGCAGCGGCCGGGGCAGCCAAGGCGATCGCCGGCGCCAGCAATGCGAGCGCGACCTTGCGCATCATGCCGCTTCCCCCCGCGAGATACCGCCCACGAACTTCTCGAACAGATAGAAGCTGTCCTGCGGCCCCGGGCTCGCCTCGGGGTGATATTGCACGCTGAACGCCTGCTTCCCCGTGATCGCGATGCCGCAGTTCGATCCGTCGAACAGGCTCTTGTGCGTTTCGACCACGCCGGCGGGCAGGGTCGCGGCGTCGACCGCGAAGCCGTGGTTCATGCTGGTGATCTCGACCACGCCGTCGTCGAAATCGCCGCCGACGCGCTGCACCGGATGGTTCGCGCCGCGATGGCCCTGGTGCATCTTCACCGTCTTCGCGCCCGCCGCGATGCCGAGCAACTGGTGGCCGAGGCAGATGCCGAAGATCGGGACGTTACGTTCTAGCAGCCCCTTGATCACCGGCACGGCATATTCGCCGGTCGCCGCGGGGTCGCCCGGGCCGTTCGACAGGAACACGCCCGCAGGGCGCAACGCGATGATCTCGTCGAGGCTCGTCTTCGCAGGCACAACGGTCACGCGCGCGCCGGCCTTCACCAGATTGCGGAAGATATTGTCCTTCGCGCCATAATCGACCGCGACGACATGCGGGGCGGGATCGCTTTCGCGCTTGTGGCCCGACGCCTCATAGCCCGAGCCGAGGTGCCACACGCCGGCGTCCCAGCTGCCCTGCCGTTCGCGCGTCACCGCTTTGGCGAGGTCCATGCCCTCGAGCCCCGGCCAGCCCTGCGCGAGCAGCAGCAGCCGGTCGATGTCGAACTGCCCGTCGGGGGCGTGCGCGACGACCCCGGTCGGCGCGCCCGCATCGCGGATGCGGCGCGTCAGCGCGCGCGTGTCGATCCCGGCGAGGCCGATCAGCCCCTGCGCCTTCATCCAGTCGGGCAGCGTCTGCACGCTGCGAAAGCTGCTCGGCGCGGTCGGCAGTTCGCGCGTGATGCACCCGATCGCGGCGCGCTTTTCGCGCTCCATATCCTCGGGGTTCGCGCCGACATTGCCGATGTGCGGAAAGGTGAAAGTGATGATCTGCCCGGCATAGCTCGGGTCGGTCAGGATTTCCTGATAGCCCGTCATCGCGGTGTTGAAACAAATCTCGCCCACACCCGCGCCTGCGGCGCCATAGCCCAGCCCCCACAGGATCGTCCCGTCGGCAAGGACGAGGACGCCGGTGGCGCCGGCGGGAGGCGTTTTGGACGCGACTTTAGGCGCCTCTGGGGGGTTGGCTGGTGCCATTCAACATGCTCCGGACGGGGGGCTAAACGGCCGACCAAGTAGGAGGCAAAAAAGTGATTCACAAGCTATCGGTTTTGGAAACTTGCCGCTAGAGAGGGCCTTTCCGAAATTTGCAGCGCATGGGGACACGCATGATTCGTGACGACATCAAGGCTGCGCAGGTCGCCGCGATGAAAGCCGGCGACAAGGCGCGGCTCGGCACCATCCGGCTGATGCTGGCCAAGATCAAGGACAAGGACATCGAACTCAGGACCGGCACCGCGCCGACCGACGACGATGTGCTGGTCACCGATGTGCTTCAAAAGATGGTCAAGCAGCGCCGCGAGTCGATTGCGATGTACGAGCAGGGCGGCCGTCAGGAACTCGCCGACATCGAGGCGGCCGAGGTCGTGGTGATCGAGGACTTCCTGCCCGCGCAGCTTTCCGACGACGAAGCGCAGGCGGCGATCAAGGCGATCGCGGCCGAACTCGGCGCATCGAGCCTCAAGGACATGGGCAAGGTGATGGCCGCGGTGAAGGAACGCCACGGGTCGGAGCTCGACATGAGCAAGGCGTCGGGGTGGGTGAAGGCGGCTTTGTCCTAGAACCAAAAGGCTGCCCTCTCTTCCCGTTCGTCCCGAGCGAAGTCGAGGGACGCGATGGGTGACGCTGCCCCAACGTGTCTCGACTTCGCTCGATACGAACGGTTATGGGAGTCCATGGCGTTCTGGACCTATATGCTGCGCTGCTCTGACGGCCGCTATTACACGGGACACACCGATGATTTGGAACGCCGTATCGCCCAGCATCAGCACGGTGGATTTTGCGATTTCACATCGCGAAGGCGGCCGGTGACGCTGGTCTGGTCGCAAGACCTTGCAACGCGCGTCGAGGCACTTGAGGCGGAGCGCCGCATCAAACCGTGGTCGCGCGCCAAGAAGGAAGCTTTGATCCGGGGTGATTGGGGCATGGTCGGCCATTTCGCCAAACCGCCTCACGAACGCCCCAACCTTCCGGTTTCAGCGGAGAAACAGGCTCTCACTCCCTCTCCGTTCGTCCCGAGCGAAGTCGAGGGACGCGAGGCCGGGCGCCAAGGTGTCTCGACTTCGCTCGACACAAACGGAAGCGGGTGTGCCGTCGATCGGAAGGGGGACATTTGACCCTCACCCCGCAATGGCTGGACGAACTGCGTTCGCGCATCACGCTGTCGACCCTGATCGGTCGCACGGTGAAGGTGACGCGCGCCGGCCGCGAATATAAGGCGTGCTGCCCTTTCCATAACGAGAAGACGCCCAGCTTCACGATCAACGACGAGAAGGGCTTCTATCACTGCTTCGGATGCAGCGCGCATGGCGATGCGATCCGCTGGATGACCGACCAGCGCGGTCTGTCGTTCATGGACGCGGTGAAGGAACTCGCCGGCGAAGCGGGCATGGAAGTTCCCGCCGCCGACCCGCGCGCTGCAAAAAAGGCCGAGGAGCAGGCGAGCCTGCGCGACGTGACGCAGGCGGCCGCCGACTGGTTCACCCAGCAGCTCGGCAGCAGCAACGGCGCGCCCGCGCGCGCCTATCTGGAAAAGCGCGGCATCTCCGAAGCGACGCGCAAGGCGTTCGGTTTCGGCCTCGCCCCCGAAAGCCGAAGCGCGCTGAAGGAAGCGCTCAAGAAATTCCCGACCGCGATGCTCGTCGAATCGGGGATGCTGATCGCGGTCGACGACAAGGAACCCTACGACCGCTTCCGCGGCCGGCTGATGATCCCGATCCGCGACGCGCGCGGGCGCGTGATCGCCTTCGGCGGGCGCATTTTGGGCGACGGCGAGCCCAAATATCTGAACTCGCCCGACACCCCGCTCTTCGACAAGGGGCGCACGCTCTACAATCTCGACAAGGCGTCGCCCGCCTCGCGCCAGACGAACCGGATCATCGTCGTCGAGGGCTATATGGACGTGATCGCGCTTGCCGACGCGGGGATCGCCGACGCGGTCGCGCCGCTCGGCACCGCGCTGACCGAGAACCAGCTCGGCATGATCTGGCGCATGGTCTCCGTTCCCGTCCTCTGCTTCGACGGCGACGCCGCAGGGCAGAAGGCCGCGATGCGCGCCGCGAGCCGCGCGCTCCCCCTGCTCCGTCCCGGTTTCAGCCTAGCCTTTGCGACGCTGCCTGCGGGGCAGGATCCCGACGATCTGGTTCGCGCGCGCGGCGCCGCTGGCTTCACCGAAATCCTCGAAGCGGCCGAGCCGCTCGTCGAACGCCTCTGGGCGCATGAGGTCGCCGCCGGCCCGCTCGCAACCCCGGAGGAGCGTGCCGCGCTCAAGACGCGGCTGCTCGCGCATGCCGATGCGATCGAGGATGCCGACGTCCGCCACCATTATCGCGAAGCGTTTCGCGAGCGGCTCGACGGCCTGTTCGCGCGCAAGCAGCCCGAGCGCGGGCCGCGCGTTCCCTGGGCACCGCAAGGCACGCGCGGCGCGGGCCGCCGCTTCGCCCCCGACCCGCGGCTGCAACCGCCCGCCGACGAAGCGCGCAGCATTGGCCAGATCGGCATCGGCGGACATTTTGCCGGCGCGCTGATCGGCGGATTGCTCCGCTATCCCGTCGCGCTCCGCCGCCACGAGGAGGCGCTGTGCCGGCTCGCGGTCGCCGATCCGGGCGACGCCGAACTGCTCGGCGTAATGCTTGACACGGCAATGCGGCAAGAAGGGCTTGATACTGAGGGCTTGCTTGCCATATTGGAGCCAATGAAAGTGTATAATAGGGCGACGACATTGCTCAGAGCCGATGGAATGCACTTCTCGTTCAATCGCAGGCTGGACAGCAAGGATGGGGCCGATGCGGCGCGGGAAACCGCGCTTCGCGACCTTGATGAATATATCGGCGTGCTCGTGACACAGCCCGAAATCCGCGCCCGGCTTGCCGAGGCGACCGCGGATTTCCAGCGCACGATGGACGACGAAGGTCTGGCACGGCAGCAGAAACTGCGTGCGATGGACGAGGATTTGACCCGCCGCCTGGCCGCGCTGTCCGAAGACAGCCCCAGGTTCGAATGATTTAGACGCCCTAGGCAGGAACCCAAATGGCCACCAAGAACTCCGAGACCGACGCCGACATCGACGGCCCGCTGATCGACCTCAACGAGGCCGACGTCAAAAAGCTGATCGCGCGCGGTAAGAAGCGCGGTTACCTGACCGTTGACGAGCTGAACGCGGCGCTGCCGCAGGACGAGATGTCGTCGGAGCAGATCGAGGACATCATGTCGGCGATCTCCGACATGGGCATCAACATCGTCGAAAGCGACGAAGATGTGCAGGAAGAGGCCGACCAGGAGCCCGACGACGAAGTCGATGTCTCGGCCGGCACCGGATCGGTATCGAACCCGGCGATCGAAAAGAAGAAGGAAACGGTCGATCGCACCGACGATCCCGTTCGCATGTACCTGCGCGAAATGGGCGCGGTCGAACTGCTCAGCCGCGAAGGCGAAATCGCGATCGCGAAGCGCATCGAGGCGGGCCGCGACACGATGATCCTCGGGCTGTGCGAAAGCCCGCTGACCTTCAACGCGATCATCGAATGGTCGAACGCGCTCAACAATGGCGACATGCAACTGCGCGAGATCGTCGATCTCGAAGCGATGCTGTCGAAGGACCCCGCGCCCGAGAATATGGACGAGGAAGGCGCCGAGGACGACGGAGAAATCAGCGAGAAGACCGCCGGCGTCTCGTTCAAGGACGAGGATGAGGTCGAGGAAGAACCCTCGGCCGACGGCGACGACGAGGATGGCGAAGGCTCTTCGGGCAAGCGCGAGAATTTCGAAGAGGATGAAGAGGACAATACCCTCAGCCTCGCGGCGATGGAGGAATTGCTCAAGCCCGACGCGCTTGAGAAATTCGCCAACATCACCAAGAGCTTCAAGGCTTTCTCGAAGCTGCAGGAAACCCGTCTCGAAGCGTTGTCGTCGGGCGATGATTTCCCCGCGGCGTCGGAAAAGAAATATCACAAGCTGCGCGAGGAACTCACCGCGCAGGTCGAAAGCGTGCAGTTCCACGGCACCAAGATCGAATATCTGGTCGACCAGCTTTACAGCTACAACCGCCGCCTGACCGCGCTCGGCGGCCAGATGCTGCGCCTTGCCGAGCGCCACAAGGTGCCGCGCAAGTCGTTCCTCGACAATTATGTCGGGCGCGAACTCGAGGAAACCTGGCTCGACGCGGTCGCTTCGATCGACAAGAAATGGGCCGCCTTCGCCGAGAACGAAGCCGGCGCGGTCGACCGCATCCGCATCGAGATCAGCGAAATCGCGCAAGCCGCAGGCATGAGCCTGACCGAATTCCGCCGTGTCGTGAACATGGTCCAGAAGGGCGAGCGCGAGGCGCGCATCGCCAAGAAGGAAATGGTCGAGGCGAACCTGCGCCTCGTCATCTCGATCGCCAAGAAATATACGAACCGCGGCCTGCAGTTTCTCGACCTCATTCAGGAAGGCAATATCGGCCTGATGAAGGCGGTCGACAAATTCGAATATCGCCGCGGTTACAAGTTCAGCACCTATGCGACCTGGTGGATCCGCCAGGCGATCACCCGCTCGATCGCCGACCAGGCACGCACGATCCGCATCCCGGTCCATATGATCGAGACGATCAACAAGCTGGTGCGCTGCAGTCGCCAGTTCCTCCACGAAAGCGGCCGCGAGCCTACCCCTGAGGAAATGGCCGAGCGTCTGTCGATGCCGCTCGAAAAGGTCCGCAAGGTGATGAAGATCGCCAAGGAACCGATCTCCCTCGAAACGCCGATCGGCGACGAGGAAGACAGCCACCTCGGCGATTTCATCGAGGACAAGAATGCGGTCATCCCGGTCGACGCTGCGGTGCAGTCGAACCTCAAGGAAACGGTCACCCGTGTTCTCGCGTCGCTGACTCCGCGTGAAGAGCGTGTGTTGCGCATGCGCTTCGGCATCGGGATGAACACCGACCACACGCTCGAGGAAGTCGGCCAGCAGTTCAGCGTGACGCGCGAACGCATCCGCCAGATCGAGGCGAAGGCGCTGCGCAAGCTCAAGCACCCGAGCCGGTCGCGCAAGATGCGGTCGTTCCTCGATCAGTGACGACGCGGATTGCGTGACGAGATTGAGGGCGCGGGTAAAATCCGCGCCCTTTTCTTTGGGCGGCGTACGTCACCGGGGGGCTTCGGCTCTTCCCGCCATAATCCCGTTCGTGTCGAGCGAAGTCGAGACACCCGTCGGGAGCGCGTGCCTTCACGTATCTCGACTGCGCTCGACACGAACGGAAATGAGGAGCCACCTCACATTCCTTACGACAAATGCTTTGTACCGCGCCCCCGGATTTGCCATTGGCATTGACGATGCCCGCCACCCCGATCTTTGCCGAAACCGCCGCCGAAGCCTGGGCGCCCGTCACCGGCTGGCGCGCCCAGGCGCGCGGTGCCGCCCGCGCAGCGCGGATCCGGCTGGAGGCGATGCGGCAGGGGCCGCAGGCCGCCCCCTTCGTCCGCTGCCTCTATGCCCATGCGGTCTTTTCCGACACGGTGCCGACCTTCCGTGCTTTTCTGAAGGCCGCGAAGCAGGAGGGCGAGTTCGTCGATACCCCGACGCTCCGCGCGATCATCGCCGACGGCAAAGCCTCCGACGGGCGTTTCTTTCACCTCAGCTTCGACGACGGTTTCGCCAGCGTCTATGAGGATGGCGGCCCGGTGATGGAGGAGGAGCGCGTCCCCTACACCATGTTCGTCGCGACCGACCTGATCGACGCCGATCCCGAGACGCTCAACAGCTATTTCGCGCATATGCCCGCCTATCGCGCCCGCGTCCGCACGCTCGACTGGCCGCAGGCGAAGGCCGCCGCCGAGGGCATCGGCGAAATCGGCTGCCACACGCGCACCCACGCGCGCCTCTCGAACATCTCGGGCGACGCCGCCAGGCTCGCCGACGAAATCGCGGGCGCCAGGGCGATCATCGAGGGGCATGTCGGCCAGCCCTGCGACAGCTTCGCCTGGCCCTATGGCACCGCGAGCGACATCGATGATGCGGGCCGCGCCGCCATCGCCGACGCCGGTTTCACCAGCAATTTCAGCGCGGTGCGCGGAGCGGTCCGCCCCGGCGCGACCGACGTGATGGACATCCCGCGCCACCAGCTCGAATTCCACTGGCCGCTCCACGAACTGATGGTCTGGGCGCGGGGGTTCCGCGAGGCATGACCTTGCGCGTCGTCCTGATGACCAGCGGCCCGATCGGCGGCGCGGGGGTGGTGCTCGACCGGCTGACCCGCGTGCCGCAGGTCGAGATCGCCGCGCTGATCGTCTCCGAAACGATCGTCGCCAAACGCAGCCGCAAGAAGATGCTGCAAAAGATCTGGAAGATCGGCCTGCTCGGCGCGCTCAACGGCATCCGGATGCGCAAATGGTTCGGCCATGACATGCGCACCGACGCGCGCGAGGTCGCGAAGGCGCATGGCATCCCGATCGTCACCGTGCCGCGCGTCAATTGCGACGAAACCGTCGCGGCGCTCCAGCACTACGCCCCCGACCTCGGCATCTCGACCGGCAACAGCTATATCGCCTCGCGCGTCTTCACGGTGCCGAAACAGGGCTTCATCAATTTTCATGGCGAGTTGCTGCCCGAATATCCGGGCGCGCAGAGCGTGATCTGGCCGATCTACTTCGGGCGCACGCAGACCGGCTACACGATCCACCGCATCGACAAGGGCATCGACACCGGCGCCGTGCTTTACAAACGCGCGGTCGATATCGACTTCCAGCCGCGGCTCGCCGACACGATCCGCCGCACCAACGACAAGGTGCGCGGGGAATTGCCCGAGGCCTTCGCCGCGCTGCTCGCCGACTGGGACGCCCATGCCGCCGCCGCGACGGCGCAGAAGGCCGAACGGCATTTCACCACGCCGACCTTCCGGGAATATCTGCGCATCGAGCGCAATCACCGCCGCCTCTATAGCGAAAGCCAGGACCAGCGCTGACCATATTTGTGCGCCGCACAATTATTTTGCCTGCCGGTCTTCAAATCTTCACCTTTGCCCCCCAGATAGCGCCCCGGTCGATGCGACGATGCGGTGCGGGCGTGTAACCCACGGACGGACCTATCCGAACAAATGGCCGATACTCCCACATGGTGGGAAATCACCCGCAACCAAACCGATGACATTCGCGCGAGGCGAAACGGAAATCGGCGGAAATCGGGCCAAGACAGAAATTGGCACGCCCGTTGCTAAGCTATGGGCATGAGCGCGGGGCGGCCCCCCGCGGCCACGAAGAAAGACGCAGAAAATGGAAAACGAAACCACCAATCTCTTCCGCCGCCGCGACACCATGTTCGGGATTTGCGAGGCCGTGGGTCAGGATTTCGGGATCAACCCGACGTGGCTGCGGATCGCCTTCATCGCCCCGCTCTTCTTCTTCCCCTTCCAGACCTTTGCGGTCTATTTCGGCCTTGGCGCGGTTGTGCTCGCCTCGCGTCTGATCTTCCCCGCGAAGAAGGCCGCTGCCGAGCCCGCCGTGATCGCCCCCGCCGTCGCGACCGCCGAGCCGGCGATGGAAGAAAGCAAGGAATTCGCGCTCGCCGCTTGATCGGCGCCGGGCGGGCACTCCCTCTCCCCCGCGCCCGCCCGCGCATCGATCCGCACGGCCCCGGCTCCTCGGGCCGACCGTGCCGCAACAGGGACCGGCAAGCATCCCCCGCTTGCCGGTCTCTTTTTGTCGCTGCCCGCCATTTTTGTCCCTGCCTGAGACAGGCTGCGATCACTTGGTCGTCCGCTTATAAACGGGGTGTTTACGACGTTGCGCTATGACTCGCGGATGAGCTTCGGCAGCCCCTTGTTGCCGACCCGCAAGGATGCAGCGTTGAGCCAATCGCCCCAGTTCCAGACGCAGACGCGCAGCGTCGCCGAGATGCTCGACGCGCTGGTCGCCAGCGACGGCACCGGCGCGCATCGCCATGTGCGCAGCGGCGGGCTGTCGAACGGCCCCGACGCGATGCGCAACCTCGCCGACGCGGTCCACTTCCTCTGCCTGCTCCACGGACGTCACCCGGGCGTGATCGACCTTGCCGCGCGCAAGGCCGTCGATCCCGTGTCGCGCGGCTGGATGGAAGAAGCCGCCGAGGCCTTCGTCGAGGAACGGGCCTTCCTGTCGAAAGTCGCCGCCGCGGTCGGCCCGGTGCCGAGCACGCAGGGCCAGGACCAGTGCGAGGCCGCCGTCGCCGCGCAGCGCAAGGCGCTCGACATGCTCGCCGAATCGGACCGCCACGGCTGCGCCGTCGGCGCGGCGATCGCGCTGACGCTCGACTGGCGCACGATCCGCGTGCTGCTCGACATCAGCGCGCAGCGGCTCGACATGACGCCGCCGCGCTGCACCCTGCCCGACCTGCGCGAAACCGCCCGCCTCGCCGGCGCCGTCGCCGACACCCCCGCCGCCGAGCGCGCTTTGGTGTTCGGTGCGCAGCAGCTCATCGCGCAGCACAGCGGCCTGTGGGACCTGCTCGAAGCGCGCGCGGCCAGCCGCGCCATTTAACTGACGCCTCGTCAGGCGCGCTTGCGCCCTCCCCCTCCCCTCGCTATGCCCGCTTGACGTTCACGTTAAGGGAAAGGCGAGCCGCCATGCGCTTCGAAGGAACCAGCGCCTATATCGCAACCGACGACCTCAAGGTCGCGGTCAACGCTGCGACGCTGCTGCGGCGTCCGCTGCTCGTGAAGGGCGAACCCGGCACCGGCAAGACCGTACTCGCCGAACAGATCGCGCAGGCCTTCGACGCGCCGCTGATCACCTGGAACATCAAGTCGACCACCAAGGCGCAGCAGGGCCTGTATGAATATGACGCGGTCGCGCGCCTGCGCGACGGCCAGCTCGGCGAAGAGCGCGTCCACGACATCCGCAATTACATCCGCAAGGGCAAATTGTGGGAGGCCTTCACCTCGCCCAAGCTGCCCGTGCTGCTGATCGACGAGATCGACAAGGCCGATATCGAATTCCCGAACGACCTGCTCCAGGAACTCGATCGCATGGCGTTCCATGTGTACGAGACCGACGAGACGATCACCGCGAAGGAGCGCCCGATCGTCGTCATCACCTCGAACAATGAAAAGGAACTGCCCGACGCCTTCCTGCGCCGCTGTTTCTTCCACTATATCAAATTCCCCGACCGCGACACGATGGCGTCGATCGTCGAGGTCCACTTCCCCGGCATCCAGAAGACGCTGGTCAGCCGCGCGATGGACATCTTCTACGAAGTCCGCGACGTGCCGGGCCTCAAGAAAAAGCCCTCGACCAGCGAGTTGATCGACTGGCTCAAGCTGCTGCTCGCCGAGGACATGCCGCTCGAAGTGCTGCAGAACCGCGACGTCGGCAAGGCGATCCCGCCGCTCCACGGCGCGCTGCTCAAGAATGAGCAGGACGTGATGCTGTTCGAAAAGCTGGCGTTTATGGCGCGGCGGCAGGGCAGCTGAGGACCGACGCTCCACCTACGTCCGTTTGTGTCGAGCGAAGTCGAGACACGCGAACGCAGCGCCGGACGTATCTCGACTTCGCTCGATACGAACGGATGTGGGGGCATAGCCGTAGGGCCGATTAAAGCTGGTACGCGACCTCGACGTCGCCCCAGCGGCGACCGTTGATCACCACCGGCATATAGACGTTGCGCACCGTGACATAGTTGGTGCCGTCGCCCTCCTGGCGATAAACCGCCATGAAGAAGGGCGCCTTGCTCTTCTTCGCCGCCTTGTCGGTGTCGTCGAACAGGATGCGGCCGTTGCGGCAATGCGCGGTGTCATGGACGACATCGCCGGTCGGCGCGCGCGAGCAGTCGGTGATGTGCGTCGGCAGGAAGCCGTTCATGTCGCCCGCCGAGGACATTTTCACCTCGGGATGGTTGCTCACGATATGGTCGAACAACGGCCGCCAGTTCCTGTCGGCCCAGTCGCACAGGCTGGTGCGGAAGCGTTCGGGGTTCGACCCCGGCACGCGCACATAATCGGTATCGAACAGCTGATCCATCGACAGCTCGCCCTTGGCGACCGCCAGTTCGGCGATGGCGACGAACTGGTCGCGCACGCGCGACGCGAGGTCCACGACCGCCGAATCCTTCGGCGACACGCCGGCAGAGATCACCGCGTTGAACATGCGGTTCGACACATTTTCCATCTTCAGGATCGAATCGCGGGTGCCGTCCAACGTCGCGCTGTTGTCGCGGACCGAGGTGACAACGCGGTCGACCGCGTCGCGAACCTTGGCGCCATTGGCATGGACCATCGCGCTCGACTGCGCGATGCGGTCGCTCTGGTCGTCGAGCAGCGCGACAAGGTGCGTCGCATCATGCAGCGCATCGGTGATCGTCTCGAACTGCGCCTCGGCGCGGCTCGACTGTTCGACCCCCGACTGGATTTCGGTGACCAGCCCGCCCGCCTCGGCGGCGAGACTGCCGATGCTGCGTCGGATTTCGTCGGTGGCGCTGCGCGTGTTCTGCGCCAGCTTCTTCACTTCGGCCGCGACGACGGCAAAGGTACGCCCGGCGTCGCCGGCGCGTTCGGCCTCGATCGCGGCGTTGAGGGCGAGCATGTTGGTGGTCTTGGCGATCTGTTCGATCGACTGGCTGACCTGCTGCACCTGCGCCATCACCGCGGCGAAATTGGTGACATGCGTGCCGAGCCGCGCGACGAGGTCGATAACCGACCGAAATTCGGCAACCGCCGCATTGACGCGCTCGGCGCCGGTGTCGAGTTGTTCGCACGCGCGCGCCGACAGCAATTTCGCCTCGTCGGTCGAATCGGCGATCTGGCGCTGGTCGGCCTCGAGGCTGACGACGAACTCCTCGAGCCGGCCGAGTTCGACGATCTGCCGGTCCATCTGGTCGGTCGAGCGCTTGATCCGCCCCGCCGCCTCGCTGCACCCGACGGCGAGCTCGCCGCAGTCCCCCGCGACCGACTGGTCGAGGATCGGAGCCGCCGAATTTATGGACTCGAATTTCATTGCGCCACCCACGTTCGGAATAATCCGCAGGTGATGGCGGATAATGGTTAACGCGGGGTCAATGGGCAGCGAGCGTCAAAGGTCTGCCTTGGGGTGAAAGCGGACCTAGACGTCCCCTCCTCTTCAGAGGAGGGGATGGAAAAAGCCGCTTTCTGCCGTTCGATCCGTGACAAGCCGACGGGTCGGGATTTTTCATTTCACACAAAGACACAAAGAGGGCGGTCGAGCCGCCACACGCTGTGTGCTTCGCCGCGCGCAGCGCTTTACAAGGTCGCCTGCGGCGACCGGCACCGCCTGCGGCGTGACCCGTCCTCTTTGTGCCTTTGTGTGAGATCATCTTCTTGGCGCCTTTGCGCCTTTGCGTGAAATATAGATCACCCACGCCGCAGGGCCAGCCCGAGGATTCCGTCCGAGATGACGATGCTTCAGATGTCGCCTTTCGGTCGTTAGCGGCCATTCGCGCCAACCCGATCAAAAACCGCTTTCCTAATAAATCCCGCCATGATCTACCCTGTCGGATGACCCGGCCTCGCAATCCGACTCCCATTTCGCGAACCTCCCGACACCCCCGCCTTGACGCGACAAAGGAGACATTCCGGACGGGCACGACCCTATCCTTTGTCGTCTTAAAGCCACAAAGGCCTCACTTGCAGCCCGTTCATGCGGGGCTTTTGTGGCTTTATGCGAGCAGGTAATCCACGTCGCCACCGCACTTCGCGAATGAAGTTGCGCAGTTTTCCGCCATTTCCCTTTCCCGACGCCGCACGCTTTCCGTTTACGTAAAGCAGTTGCGCCCGCCTTCACGACGCGATAGGCCATAGCCATGCTGTTCGGCTTCCTCGAAGAACTCCGCTCGGCGGGCATCCCCGTGAGCATGAAAGAGCATCTGCTCCTCCTGGAGGCGCTCGACCGCGAGGCGATCGACCGCAGCCCCGAGCAATTCTATTACCTCAGCCGCGCGATTTACGTAAAGGACGAAGGCCTGCTCGACCGCTTCGATCAGGTGTTCAACAAGGTCTTCAAGGGCCTGCTCACCGATTACGGCCAGAACCCCGTCGACGTCCCCGCCGACTGGCTGCGCGCGGTCGCCGAGAAATTCCTGACCCCCGAGGAAATGGCCGCGATCGAATCGCTCGGCGACTGGGACAAGATCATGGAGACGCTGAAAGAGCGGCTCGAGGAACAGCAGAAGCGCCATGAGGGCGGCAACAAGTGGATCGGCACCGGCGGCACCTCGCCCTTCGGCAATTCGGGCTATAACCCCGAGGGTGTGCGTATCGGCGGCGAGAGCAAGCACAAGCGCGCGCTGAAGGTCTGGGAAAAGCGCGAGTTCGCCAATCTCGACAACACCAAGGAACTCGGCACCCGCAACATCAAGATCGCGCTGCGCCGCCTGCGCAAATTCGCGCGCGAGGGTGCGGCAGACGAACTCGATATTCCGGGCACGATCGACGGCACCGCACGCCAGGGCTGGCTCGACATCCAGATGCGCCCCGAACGGCGCAATGCGGTCAAGCTGCTGCTGTTCCTCGACGTCGGCGGCTCGATGGATCCGTTCATCAAGCTGTGCGAAGAACTGTTCAGCGCCGCGACGACCGAGTTCAAGAATCTCGAATTCTTCTATTTCCACAATTGCCCCTATGAGGGCGTGTGGAAGGACAATAAGCGCCGCTGGTCCGAACGCCACCAGATGTGGGATATCCTCCACAAATATGGCCATGATTACAAAGTGATCTTCGTCGGCGACGCGTCGATGAGCGCGTACGAGATCACCCACCCGGGCGGCAGCGTCGAACATTTCAACGAGGAATCGGGCGCGGTCTGGCTCCAGCGCATCACGCATGTCTATCCCGCCGCGGTGTGGCTGAACCCGGTGCCAGAGCAGCATTGGGGCTACACACAGTCGGTCAAGCTGATCAAACAGCTGATGAACGACCGCATGTACCCGCTGACGCTCGAAGGTCTCGACAAGGCGACGCGCGAGCTGACGCGAAAGCATTGACGTAGCATTTGCTTGGAGTAGGGGCGCCCCCATGTTCGACCTCCCCCTGCTCACGATCCTCCTGCTGACCGGCTTCATCAACCTGATCGGTGCGCTCGCCTATGCCGCGCGCATCGCCGGGGTGCGGACGCGGCGGATCGCCATGTCCTTCGCGCTGTTCAACATCCTCGTGCTGTTCTCGCGGACCTCGAACAGTTTCCTCGGCCCCTTCCTCGCCAAGCGCATCGAGACGCGGATTCATGACGGCAGCGGCGCGTCGCTGTTCATCGACATGCAGTTCGTGCTCGCCGCCGCCAGCGTCGCGACCCTGGTCGGCATCCTGCTCGTGCCCACCGGCCAGCGCATGTTCGCCGCCGCAATCGGCTGGTACCAAGAGAATCGCTCGACGACGAAGCTCGCGATCAAGGCGGTCAGCCCGAGCGGGCTGCGCACGCTGCGCCAGTCGCTCACCGTCCCCAGCCTGTCGCATCTCAAGGGCTGGAAAATGCCCAAGGGCATCGGCTGGGGCGTTCTCATCGCGAACTGCCTCGCACAATCCTTACTGGCCGTCGGCGTCGTCGCCTCGCTCTACGCGGGCTATCTCGCCCCCGAATTCCGCGTCACCGCGTCGCAGCTCTCGGCGCTGATCAACGGTTTCGCGACGATCCTGCTGTTTGCCTTCATCGACCCGCAGCTCTCGGTGATGACCGACGATGCGGTCGAGGGGAAGGTCGACGAGGCCGATTTCCGCCGCGCGATCACCTTCATCTCGCTGAGCCGCCTCGCCGGCACGGTGTTGGCGCAGGCATTGCTGCTCCCCGCGGCGATGCTGATCGCCTGGGTTGCTGTGCATGTCTGAACCCATCCGGGCGCACAGCCGCTTCCACGCGGTCCGCGCCCGGCTGGAGGCGATGGCGGTCGAGCCGGGGCCGCGCGGCTGGTTCCTCGAATTCCTCGTCTTCGGCTTCAAGCAAGGCTGGGCCTGTCTGTTCGGCGGGCTGATGCTCGCGCTGCTGCTCGGCACGCATCTCTTCTGGCCCGCAGATGCGCCGCTCCACCGCTATGACGCGATCACCATCGGCGCGGTGCTGATCCAGCTCGGCATGCTCGGCTTCCGGCTCGAAACGCCAAGGGAAGCGCTGGTCATCCTGATCTTCCACATCGTCGGCACGGTGATGGAATTGTTCAAGACTGCTGCCGGATCATGGCAATATCCCGAGGCGAGCCTGCTCCACATCGGCGCCGTGCCGCTCTTCTCGGGCTTCATGTACGCCGCGGTCGGCAGCTATATCGCGCGTGTCTGGCGCATCTTCGACTTCCGCTACACGGGCTATCCGCCGATCTGGGCGACCTATGTTCTGGCGGCGGCGATCTACGTCAATTTCTTCGCGCACCACTGGCTGTACGACATCCGCTGGTTCCTGTTCGCCGCGACGGCCCTGCTCTTCTGGCGCTGCCAGGTGTGGTTCCGCCCGCTACACGTCCACCGCCGCATGCCGCTGCTGATCGGCTGGGGCATGGTCGCGCTGTTCATCTGGTTCGCCGAGAATATCGGCACCTTCGCCCGCGCCTGGACCTATCCCAGTCAGGATGACGGCTGGCACATGGTCGGCCTCGAAAAGCTCGGCAGCTGGTACCTGCTGATGATCATATCTTTCGTGCTGGTCAGCCTCGTCCAGCGGCCGAAGGCGCCCGATTAATCGAAGGGTTTGTCGATCGACGGCGGCGGTTCGCTGAACCATTTCGGGCCGCTGTCGGTCATGTAAAAACAATCCTCGAGCCGGATTCCGAATTCGCCCGGGATATAGATGCCCGGCTCGTTCGAGAAGCACATGCCGGGCGCGAGCTTCGTCGTCTCGCCGCGCACCAGATTGACCGGCTCGTGCCCGTCGAGCCCGATGCCGTGGCCGGTGCGGTGCGAGGTGCCGGGCAGCTTGTAGTCGGGGCCCCAGCCGAGCCCCGCGTAGTAGGCGCGCACCGCGTCATCGACCTGACCCGCCGGCGTGCCCAGCTTCGCCGCGGCAAAGGCGACGTCCTGCCCCTTGCGCATCTGGTCCCACACCTGCCGCTGCCGGGCGCTCGCCTTGCCATAGACGAAGCTGCGCGAGATGTCGGACTGATAACCATGGACCGTAGCGCCGCAGTCCATCAACACGACTTCGCCCTCACGCACCGCCTGCGGCTTGCCCGACCCGTGCGGATAGGCGCTCGCCTCGCCGAGCAGGATCAGTTCGAACTCGCTCTTGCCGCCGAGCGCGGCGGTCGCCGCCGCCATGATCGCACCGATGTCGGCGGGGGTCATGCCCAGCTCGATTCGCGGCGCGGTGTGGCGATAGGCAGCAATGGTGATGTCCGACGCAATCTGCATCAGCGCGATTTCGGCCGCCGACTTGTGCATCCGGCACCCGCGCACAACCGGCGCGCCATTGACGACCGTCGCACCCGGCATCGCCTTTTCGAGCCCGTCGACCGCGAAATAGCGCACCGTCTCCTCGACGCCGATCCGTCCCTTGGCGAGTCCGCGCTTGCCGAGCCACGCCGCCACCGCTGCGAGCGGATTCTCGTCCTCGTTCCATGTCAGTATCTCGGCGTCGATGCCGAGGCTCTCGCGGACCGATGGTTCCTCGAAGAAGGGGGTGACGATCGCGACCTCGCCCTCGCGCGTCAGCACCGCGGCGGTCAGCCGCTCGCTGCGCCACCATTGCACGCCGGTGAAATAGATGAGGCTCGATCCCGGCTCGATCAGCAGCGCACCGATATCGTTCGCGGCCATGAGTTCTTTCGCCTTGGCGATGCGTGCCAGACGCTCGGCCTTGCCGATCGGCACCGCCTTGGCGGCAAGGTTGGGGAGCGTCGCCGTGTCCGCCGCCAATGCCGTCAGCGGCAAACTCGCCGCCAGTCCGCCGAGCGCTGCCGTTCCCAGAAAATGCCGCCGCTGAATCATGCTCCGCCCCCTTTTCCGTTCGCCCTGAGCTTGTCGAAGGGCTGTTCTGCTTTTGCAAGGTCCGAAGAAAGGACGGTCCTTCGACAAGCTCAGGACAAGCGGTTTTGGTGTTCGATCAACGTGCTAACGATAGAGCAACAGCTCTTCCACAGTCGCGCGCCACGCCGCCTCGTCGGGTCCTGCCAGTGCATCGAGATCGCCCGCCGCGGCGCCCGCATCGTCGACCCATTCGCGCAAGGCCGTGCCCCCGTTGATCACGTCGATCGCGAGCACATCGTCGGTATATTCATATTTGAAATCCGTGCCGCGCCAGATCGGATAGTCGGGATAGAGCGCGCGCACCGCCTTGAACCCCAGCGCCTGGACGCGCCACGGCCGGAACGCCGCATGGTCGTACCAGGTGCCCTCGGCATGGATGAACACGCCGCTGTTGAGCCTCTTCATATGCTTGTGAAATGTCGGCTCGAACCAGATGTCGCGCAGCCGGCATCCCGCGAGCCATTGCGGCGCGAGCCGCTGCATCTCCGCGATCACCGCCCGCGCATCGATGTCGGGCGCGCCAAAGAGTTCGAGCGGGCGCGTCGTCCCGCGCCCTTCGCTCAAGGTCGCGCCCTCGACCATCACTGTGCCGGCATAGGCCCGCGCCATGTTGAGGTTTGCGGCATTGGGGCTGGGATTGATCCAGACGCGGTCGGTGGGCCAACCGAAGCCGGGGCCATCGGGTTGCCACCCGTCCATCTCGATCACGCGGTAATCGACATCAAGGTCGAAGTGGCGGATGAACCAGCGCCCCATCTCGCCCATCGTCAGCCCGTGGCGCATGACCATCGGGCCCGCGCCGACGAAGCTTTCCCAACCGGCCTGCAGCAAGGTGCCCTCGACCGGGCGCCCCGCGGGATTGGGACGGTCTAGCACCCACACCGCCTTGCCATGCTCGGCGGCGGCTTCGAGGATGTAGAGGAGCGTGGTCACATATGTGTAGATGCGGCACCCGAGGTCCTGAAGGTCGACCAGCATCACATCGAAGGTGTGCATCGACTGCCCGCTCGGGCGCCGCACCTCGCCATAAAGGCTGAACACCGGCATGCCATAGGTCGGATCGGTGAAGTCGGGCGACTCCATCATATTGTCCTGCAGGTCGCCGCGCACGCCATGCTGCGGCCCGAACACCGCGGTGACATTGATCCCCGCCGCCACAAGCGCGTCGAGGCTGTGGACGAGGTCGGCGGTGACAGAGGCCGGGTGTGCGAGCAGCGCGACGCGCTGGCCCTCGAGCGGTTTGCGAAGCGCGGGGTCGGCGAGCAGGCGGTCGATGCCGAAGTGGATAGTCATGCCGCGGGGGGTGCCCCAAGCGTCAGCGCAAAGCAATCGGGATGATGGAAGTCGGGTTTGCCGGGCGGGTGGGTGAGCGCCCAATAGGATTTCGTGCCATGGGTTTCTTCGATGACGGCGGAGAGGCCGAGTTGCCAAGGCGCATCGGGCGGCAATAGCGTCAAGGTTGCCATATCGACAGCAACCGAAATGGACATCTGATCGTCTGCCAGTTCTACGTCAATCGGAGGAGCATCGAGCAGGGGCGGCGAGATGGCTTGCCGGTATGCCTCGAATTCATATGCCGCCCATGCGGTGGAGGGCGCGAAATTGAACTCGGCATAAGCCGAGCCGGCGACGGGCTTTGCAAAAGCCTCGACACAGGTCGTTTGCCATAGTCCGTCCCTCCGGCTGGCATAAGCCACAGGCACCGGTATCGAGAGGCGCTGGATATCTCCGACGACATGAAAGCTCAGAACGAGCTGACCCCATTCGTTTCGGGCAGCAGATGCCGTGATCCGACTTACGGCGTCGCAAGGTGTTTCGGGGTGGCAAGATAAGGGCAGCCCTTCGACAAGCTCAGGGCAAACGGCGTTGGGTTGAACCGGCATCTCTTTCTCCGTTCGTCCTGAGCTTGTCGAAGGACCGTTCTTGCCTTTCGCCAACATCGAAACCTTGTCCCAATCGCCCCGGATCAGCGCCATCTTCTTGGCGCGGCTCCAGCCCTTGATCCGACGCTCGGCTTCCAGCGCTTCGAACCGCGTCGAGAATTCCTGACTCCAGACCAGCGTGACTGGCAATCGATCGGCGGTAAAGCCCGGAAACGAACCGGCCTCATGCTGTGACATCCGCTGCACCAGATTGTCGGTGTGACCAGTGTAGAACACCCCGCCCCGGCAATGCAGCATATAGGTCCGGAAGCTCATGCAGCGACGGTGAAGGAAGAACGGTCCTTCGACAAGCTCAGGACGAACGGAGTTGGGTTGTTTCCATCGCTTATGCTGCATGCTAAGCGCCCGCGCGCTATGACCTACAAATCCGATCTTCTGCGCGTGCTCGACGAGCGCGGTTACATCCACCAGACCACCGACGCCGAGGGGCTCGACGCCCTCGCCGCGCAGCAGATCATTCCCGCCTATATCGGCTTCGACGCCACCGCGCCGAGCCTGCATGTCGGCAGCCTCGTCCAGATCATGATGCTGCGCCGCCTGCAGCAGACGGGGCACAAGCCGATCGTGTTGATGGGCGGCGGCACCACGCGCATCGGCGACCCGACCGGGCGCGACGAAAGCCGCAAGATGCTGTCCGACGAGACGATCGCGGCGAACATCGCGTCGATCTTCAGCATCTTCGAGCAGTTCCTGTCCTTCGGCGACGGCCCGACCGACGCGGTGATGGTCGACAATCAGGACTGGCTCGGCCAGCTCGGTTACATCGAGCTGCTGCAGGAAGTCGGCACCCACTTCACGATCAACCGCATGATGACCTTCGATTCGGTCAAGCTGCGGCTCGAGCGCGAACAGCCGATGACCTTCCTCGAATTCAACTACATGATCCTCCAGGGCTATGACTTCCGCCACCTGTCGAAGGCGATGGGGGTGCGGTTGCAGATGGGCGGATCGGACCAGTGGGGCAATATCGTCAACGGCATGGAGCTTGGCCGCCGCATGGACGGCGCCGACCTGTTCGGGCTGACGACCCCGCTGCTGACCACCGCCGCGGGCACCAAAATGGGCAAGACCGCCGCCGGGGCGGTCTGGCTTAATCCCGCGCAACTGTCCCATTTTGACTATTGGCAGTTCTGGCGCAACAGCGACGACCGCGACGTCGGGCGGTTCCTGAAGCTGTTCACCGACCTGCCGCTCGCCGAGATCGAACGCCTCGAAAAGCTCGAAGGCGCCGAGATCAATGAAGCGAAGAAAATCCTCGCCGATGCCGCGACCGCGCTGTGCCGCGGCGAGGATGCTGCGCGGACGGCGGCGGAGACCGCCGCGCAAACCTTTGAAAAGGGCCAGATCGGCGGCGATTTGCCGCAGGTTGCCGCGCCCGCCGAAGGCCTGCGCATCCTCGACGCGCTGCGCGAACTCGGCTTCGCGGCGTCGAACAAGGAAGCGCGGCGCAAGCTCGAAGAGGGTGCGGTCAAGGTCGACGGCGCGGTCATCCGTGACCCGAACCATGTCATTTCGCCCGCCGGCACACCCGTTCCGGTCAGCCTCGGCGCCAAGAAGCATGGCCTCGTCACGCCCTGACACCTTGCCGCGGCGTTTACCTCTTCTTAGCGGAATCTGCCCGATGCTCCCGGCCTGACCAGCAAAGGCAACGTCATGCGTAAGATCGACACCAACAAGGCCCATTATGTCGGGCTCGACCAGCGCCTCGCGGCGCGCAGCGACGTCTATTGCCGGCTGCCGATCATCCTGCCCGACGGCGGGCAGGAAATGTGCACCTGCGTCAATATCAGCGCCGACGGCCTGCTGATGCGGTACGAGCGCGGGCTCGAGGTCGGCGACCTCGTGGTCTTCCGCATGCCGATCATCGGCCGCATTGCGGCAAGCGTGATCTGGTCGCTCGGCGGCAAGACCGGAGTGCAGTTCGAAAAGATGATCGCGGTCGAGGATTACCTCCCGATGATCCGTGCCATGGGCGCCAGAGGCGACGCAGCGTAAAACGCGCGCGCGCGGCGACGCCTAACCGCTGCGCAGCAGCGGCACCGCCGCGTCGCGTTCGAACAGATAGAGACACAATCGCACCGCCTCGCCGCGCGTGCCCTCGATCCCGCCGTCGCGCTCGACGAACATCCGCGCGTCGTCATGCGCGATCGGCAGCAGGCGCACGAGCTGTTCGGGGCTGGCGACGCGATAATCGGCATCGCCCGACTGCTTGAGTCCGAGCAATTCGCCCCCGCCGCGCAGTTCGAGATCCTTCTCCGCGATGACGAAGCCGTCGTTGGTGTCGCGCATCAACGCCAGCCGTTCGCGCGCCGTCTCCGACAGCGTCTGCGAGCGCAGCAGCAGGCATACCGATTTCGCCGCGCCGCGCCCGACGCGGCCGCGCAGCTGGTGGAGCTGCGCGAGCCCGAAATTCTCGGCATGCTCGATCACCATCAGGCTCGCCGCCGGCACGTCGACCCCGACCTCGATCACCGTGGTCGCCACCAGCACGCCGATCTCCCCCGCCTGAAAGCGCGCCATCACGGCGTCCTTGTCGGGCCCCTTCATCCGGCCATGCACCAGCCCGACGCGATCGGCACCGAGCCGCAGGCGCAGCAGTTCGGCGCGCTCCTCGGCCGCCGCCAATTCGCTCGTCTCGCTTTCGGCAACCAACGGGCACACCCAATAGGCCTGCGCCCCGCCGGCAAGATGCCGCGCCAAGCCGTCGACGACCTCGTCGAGCCGGTCGACCGAGACGACGCGCGTGTCGACCGGGGTGCGGCCGGGCGGCATTTCGTCGATCCGCGACACGTCCATCTCGCCATGATTGGCGAGCAGCAGGGTGCGCGGGATCGGGGTCGCGGTCATCACCAGCAGGTGCGGCGGGCGGTTGCCCTTGCCCGTCAGCATCAGCCGCTGCGCGACGCCGAAGCGATGCTGTTCGTCGACGACGACCAGCGCGAGATCGCGGTACGACACCGCCTCCTGGAAAATCGCATGGGTGCCGACGAGGATATCGATGCTGCCGTCGGCGAGCCCCATCAGCGTCGATTCGCGCACCTTGCCCTTGTCGCGCCCGGTCAGGATCGCGATGGTGACGGGCAGCCCCGCGAGCATCGCCTGCAACGTCGCATAATGCTGGCGCGCCAAAATCTCGGTCGGCGCGAGCAGCGCCGCTTGCGTTCCCGCCTCGACCGCCGCCAGCATCGCGCGCAGCGCGACGAGCGTCTTGCCCGACCCGACATCGCCCTGCAGCATGCGCAGCATCGGCGTGTCGCGGCCCATGTCGGCCGCGATCTCGCGCCCGACCCGCTCCTGCGCGCCGGTCAGCCCGAACGGCAGGCGAAGCGCGCCGGTCAGCCGCCCGTCGCCGGCGATCGCCCGCCCCTTGCGATTGCGCAGCCCTTGCCGGATCAGCATCAGCGCGACCTGGCTCGCAAAAATCTCGTCATAGGCGAGCCGGTCGCGCGCCGGGGCGTCGTGCGGGCTGGCATGGGCGCGGGTCAGCGCCTCCTTCCATGCCGGCCATTCGCGCAGCGCCAGCAGCGGCCCATCGATCCATTCGGCAAGGTCGGGACGCCGTTCGAGCGCGATCGCGATCAGCTGGTTCAGCCGCGCATTGGTCAGCCCCTCGCTGAGCGGATAGACCGCCTCGCTTGTTGCGATCTCGCCTTCGCCCGGTTCGCCGACATGGTCGGGATGGACGATCTGCCGCATGTCGCCATAGGCGTCGAGCCGCCCCGACACCTGCCGCGGCTTGCCGAGCGGAAACAGCTTTTTGGCCAGCCCCGCGGTGCGCCCGAAATAGACGAGGCGGACATGATCGCCCGCGCCGTCGAACGCCTCGACCCCGAAGGGCGCACGCGGACTGCGGCCTGAGCGGTAATCCTGCGCGGTCAGCGTCACGATGATCTGCTGCCCGACCTGCGCCTCGTCGAGCCGGTCGACCGGATAGCGCTGCACCAGCCCGGTCGGCAGGTGGAACAGGACATCGACCACGCGTTCCAGCCCGAGCCGCGTCAGCGGCTTGGCGAGCTGCGGCCCGACGCCCTTGAGGTCGGTCAGCGCGGCAAAGAGCGGGTTGAGGATATCGGGTCGCATGGATCTTCGTGTCTAACGCTGACGACGCAAAGTTACACCCCCTCTCCCCTTGCGGGAGAGGGCAGCGAGACTTACGAGCTTGCTCGTTAGTCGCAGCGGGTGAGGGGTTGCGCTTGCAAAGCAAGCGCGCGCTCGCCATGCGAGCGCTCACCCTCATCCAACTTCGCCTAGCCGCATAGCGGCAAGGCTGCGTATCCTTCTCCCGTCAAGGGAGAAGGGAGAGAGAAACAGATGACCGACCGCCTGAAACGCTTGAAATTTCGCGCCTGGCATCGCGGCACCCGCGAGGCCGATTATATGATCGGCGGCTTTTTCGACCGCTATGCGTCCGAATGGAGCGACGAGGACATTGCCTGGTACGAACTGGTCGTCGAGGAAGATGACGTCGACATCATGGCGTGGGCGCTCGGCACCGGGCATCCGCCCGCACATCTCGACCGCCCCGACATGATCGCCGCGATGCGGCGGCTGGATTATATTCCCCTGCCATGAGCCGCACCGCCGCCGATATTTTCGCCGCCATCGGGAAAGCCGACGCGCCGCTGACGCTGTCGCACGCGGCCGACGGCTTCCTGCCGCTGCTGCTCGCCGACCTCGCGCGCGCCAGCGACAAAAGGCTCGTCTATGTCGCGACCGACGATGCGGCGATGCAGGCGATTGCCGATGCCGCACCTTTCTTTGCCCCCGATCTAGTCGTCCACCGTTTCCCGGCGTGGGATTGCCTGCCCTATGACCGCGCCGGGCCGTCGATGCGCGTCAGCGCCGACCGGCTGGCGACGCTGTCGGCGCTGCAACTGCCCGCAAAACGCGGCGAGTTGATCCTGACCACCGTCGCGGCGATCACCCAGCGCACGCTGACCCCCTTTCGCATCCGCCAGCTCGCGACGACGCTCGGCCCGGGCATGCGGATCGACCGCGATGCGCTCGCCGAACTGCTCGTCTCGAACGGCTTCAGCCGCGTCGATACCGTCGCCGACCAGGGCGAGTTCGCGGTGCGCGGCGGCATCGTCGACCTGTTCCCCGCCGGCGAGGAGACCGGCCTGCGCGTCGACTTCTTCGGCGACGAGGTCGAGAGCATCCGCCGCTTCGACCCCGCCGACCAGCGCAGCCTGGGACCCGCCAAGGCGCTGAGCCTGCTGCCCGCGACCGAGACATTGCTCGACCAGGACACGATCAAGCGCTTCCGCTCCAGCTATCGCGACCTGTTCGGCGCGCAGGCGACCGGCGATCCGCTGTATCAGGCGGTGAGCGAAGGCCGGCGGCAGGCGGGCATGGACCATTGGCTGCCGTTGTTCGAGGAACGGCTGGCGACGCTGTTCGACCATATCGATGCCGCCACCCCGGTGCTGCGCGGCCATAGGACCGAGGCGAGCGCCGAGACGCGCTTTGCCGCGATCGCCGATTATCATGCGAACCGCGTCGCCGCCGCGCAGGATTCGTCGGGCAGCTATCGCCCGCTGAAGCCCGAGACGCTCTACCTCACGACCGGCGAATGGTCGGACGCGGCGGCTGGCCGCCCGATCCATGTCGTCACCCCCTTCGACGTGCCGCCCGCGGCATCGGTGATCGACCTCGAAACCTTTGCCGCGCGCGACTTCACCCCCGAACGCGCCGCCGACCTCAACGTCTATGACAAGGTCGCCGACCATCTGTCCGACGAGCGCCGCAAGGGGCGCCGCACGATCATCGCGAGCTATTCGGGCGGTGCGCGCGACCGCCTGTCGGGACTGCTCCGCGACCATGGCGTAACCTCGCTCGCGCCCGCCGACAGCTGGCAGGAAGCGCTGGGCAGCGCATCGGCGGAGAGCGGCGGCACCACCGCGATGGTCGTCCTGCCGCTCGACCATGGTTTTGCGTCGGACGCGATCAGCCTGCTCACCGAACAGGACATTCTCGGCGAACGCCTCGTCCGCCGCCAGAAGCGCCGCAAGAGCGCCGATGCTTTCCTCGCCGAACTCGCGACGCTCAGCGTCGGCGACCTTGTCGTCCACCTCGACCATGGCATCGGCCGTTACGAGGGGCTGACCTCGATCCCGGTGGGCAACAGCCCGCACGACTGCGTCGCGCTCACTTACGCTGGCGGCGACAAGCTCTATGTCCCGGTCGAGAATCTCGACGTGCTGTCGCGCTACGGCGGCGAGAGCGACGGGGTCGGGCTCGACAAGCTCGGCGGCGAGGCCTGGCAGCGCCGCAAGGCGCGGATGAAGGAACGCATCCGCGAGATCGCGGGCGAGCTGCTTGCGACCGCGGCGCAGCGCGCGCTGCGCTCGGGCGAGATCCTCGCGCAGGACGCCGCCTATCCCGCCTTTGCCGACCGCTTCCCCTATCAGGAAACCGACGACCAGGACCGCGCGATCGGCGATGTGCTCGCCGACCTCGCGTCGGGGCGCCCGATGGACCGGCTGGTGTGCGGCGACGTCGGTTTCGGCAAGACCGAGGTCGCGCTGCGCGCTGCTTTCGTCGCGGCGATGGCGGGGGTGCAGGTCGCGGTGGTGGTGCCGACGACGCTGCTCGCGCGCCAGCATTACACCAATTTCGTCGAGCGCTTCAAAGGCTTCCCGATCAACATCGGCCGGTTGTCGCGGCTCGTCCCTGCGAGCGAGGCGCAGAAGACGCGCGACGGCCTGTCGAATGGCCAGATCGATATCGTCGTCGGCACCCATGCGGTGATCGCGAAGGCGGTCGAGTTCAAGAATCTCGGCCTCGTCATCGTCGACGAAGAACAGCGCTTCGGCGTCGTCCACAAGGAACGGCTGAAGCAGCTCAAGACCGACGTCCATGTGCTGACGCTGACGGCAACGCCAATTCCGCGCACGCTCCAGATGGCGATGTCGGGACTGCGCGAACTCAGCGTCATCCAGACGCCGCCCGTCGACCGGCTCGCAGTCCGCACTTATGTGGCGCCGTGGGACCCCGTCGTGATCCGCGAGGCGCTGCTGCGCGAACATGACCGCGGCGGGCAAAGCTTCTTCGTTACGCCGCGGATCAAGGACCTGCCCGATATCGAGGAATTCCTGCGCACCCGCGTGCCCGAGATCAAATATGTCGTCGCGCACGGCCAGATGGCGCCCGGCGAGGTCGAGGAAAGGATGAGCGCCTTTTACGACCGCAAATATGATGTGCTGGTGTCGACCACGATAGTCGAAAGCGGTCTCGACATCCCGAGTGCCAATACCCTGATCGTCCACCGCGCCGACCGCTTCGGCCTCGCGCAGCTCTATCAGCTGCGCGGGCGTGTCGGACGGTCAAAGACGCGCGCCTATGCCTATCTCACCACGCTCGAGGGCGGCGCGATCACCGACACCGCCGAAAAGCGGCTCAAGCTGCTCGGCGATCTCGATACGCTGGGCGCGGGCTTCCAGCTCGCGAGCCACGACCTTGACATCCGCGGCGCGGGCAATCTCGTCGGCGACGAACAATCGGGGCATATCCGCGAAGTCGGCTTCGAACTCTACCAGTCGATGCTCGAGGAGGCGATCCTCGTCGCCAAGGCCGAAGGCGCCGGCAAGCTGCCGCCGCGCGAGGCGCTGTCGCCGACGATCACGATCGACGCGCCGATCCTGATCCCCGAGGATTATGTCCCCGACCTGCCGCTGCGCATGGCGCTGTATCGCCGCCTCAACGACGCGCAGGATCGCGAGGCACTCGACGCCTTCGCCGCCGAGATGATCGACCGCTTCGGCCCGTTGCCGCCCGAGACTGCGAACCTCGTCCAGCTGATGGAGATCAAGGCGAATGCGAAGCTCGCGGGCATCGCCAAGCTCGACGTCGGCACCAAGGGCGCGCTGGTCAGCTTCCACGGCGACCAGTTCGCCAATGTCCCGGGCCTGATCGCCTATGTCGAACGGCTGAAGGGCCGCGCGCGCATCCGCCCCGACAACAAGCTGTCGATCAGCGGCGACTGGGTGAGCACCGGCGCGCGGCTGAATGGCGCGCTGCAATTATCGAAGGGTCTGGGCAAGCTCGCCAAGCTCGCATCGTAGGGTCCTGAAGCCTCCCTCTCTTCCGTTCGTGCTGAGCTTGTCGAAGCACCGTCCTTCTCTTGCGTTCAAGAAAGAACGACCCTTCGACAAGCTCAGGGCGAACGGAAATCAGGAAGCGCGCTGGAGTTCGACGAGTTCATCCCCCGGCACCGGCCCCGATTTCAGGAACCCCTGCCAGGTCGCGACGCCGAGGTCGGCGAGCCGCGCGAGCTGGCGCTCATTCTCGATCCCCTCGGCAACGACGAGCAACCCCAATGCACGTGCGAGGTCGACGATCGCGCGCACGACGATGCGGTCGCGGTCGCTGCCGTCGAGGCTGCGGGTGAAGCCGCTGTCGATCTTGAGATAATCGATCGGCAACCGCGCGAGCAAAGACAGGCTGGAATAGCCGGTGCCGAAATCGTCGATCGCAATCGCGCTGCCGAGCGCGCGGATCTGCGCGAGCTGGTCCGCCGCGCTCGCGGGATCGCTGAGCATCGCCTGTTCGGTGAGCTCGAGCGTCAGCCGGTCGGGGTCGACCCCCGCCTGTTTCGCCATCGCCGCAAAACGATCGGCGAAATCGGGATCGCCAAGGTCGGCGGCGGTGATGTTGAGCGAGACGCGCAGCTTCGAGAGCGCCTTCGGCCACCCGGCGATTTCGGCGAGTGCGACGCGGTGCGCCTGTTCGGTGAGCTCGCATTCGAGCCGCGCGGCGCGGGCGGCGGTCACCAGCGCCCCCGCGCCGAGCAGCCCGAGTTCGGGATGCTGCCAGCGCAGCAGCGCCTCGACACCGGTCATCGCGCCGGTCGCGACGTCATATTGCGGCTGGTAGAAGATCACGACCTCGTCGCGATCGAGCGCCGCCTTGACCATCACGCCGTCGCGCGCCGACGCCGGGCGTGCCAGCTGGTCGCTCGCACTGCGTAATTGTTCGGACACCGACTCTTCGCGGACGATCTGCGCCGCCGCGATGCGGATCGCGAGCCGACCGTTGGGGTCGCCGACGATCGGTTCGGCGAGCGCGACATGCAGCGCGCGCTCCTGCGCCCTGAGCGCGCCGATCGACAGCGGCGCCGCCGGCACGATCAGGAAGCGCGGCCCGTCGAGCCGGTCGACATGCGAGCCCTGCCCGAATTCGTCGCCGGCGAAGTTTTCGAGCCGCCGCCCGATCTCCTCGAGCACCGCGTCGCCCGCCTCAGTTCCCGCGCTGTTGTTGATCCGCGCGAGCTGGTCGACCTGAACCAGGATCACGCCGACATCGGCGTCATACCGCAAATGGAGCGATTCGAGGTGCCCGACGGCGGCGGCAAAGCTGTCAACTGCGCGATTCATCGGCGCCCCCATAGCAGGCATTGCTTGCCAATCCCCTGCCTTTTGCAGCAAGGTTTACAACGATGGCGCATTTGTCACCCTCGACCCCGGCACGACTCACCGACGGCCATGGCCGCCGGATCGATTATCTGCGCCTGTCGGTGACCGATCGCTGCGACCTGCGCTGCCGATATTGCATGGCCGAGGACATGCAATTCCTGCCCAAATCGGCGGTGCTCAGCATCGAGGAAATGGCCGAACTGGCCGAGCGCTTCGTCGCACGCGGCATCCGTCGCATCCGCCTGACCGGTGGCGAACCGCTGGTGCGACGCGGGATCGACACGCTGGCGATGCGGCTCGGCGCGCTGGTCGGGCACGGGCTTGACGAACTGACGCTGACCACCAACGCGATGCGACTCGCCGAATATGCTCCGATGCTCGCCGACGCCGGGGTGCGCCGGATCAATGTCAGCCTCGACACGCTCGACGCCGGCGCCTTCCGCCATATCACCCGTGTCGGCGACCTTTCCATCGCGCTCGACGGGGTCGCCGCGGCGCGCACCGCGGGACTTGCGGTGAAGATCAACATGGTCGCGCTCGCGGGGCTCAACGAGGATCAGCTGCTGCCGATGCTCGATTGGTGCGGCGCGAACAATTGCGACCTGACGCTGATCGAGACGATGCCGCTCGGCGAAATCGCCGACGACCGCAGCGACCATTATATTCCGCTCCATGCCTTTGTCGCGCCGCTGCGCGCCGAACGCTCGATCTTCCCGATCGACCAGAAGACCGGCGGCCCGGCGCGCTATTTCGCGGTCGAGGACAGCCCGGTCACGCTCGGCCTGATCACGCCGCTGTCGGACAATTTCTGCACCACCTGCAACCGCATCCGCCTGACCGTCGAGGGACGCATCTATATGTGCCTGGGGCAGGAGGATCATGTCGACCTGCGCGCCGCATTGCGCGAGGGCGGCACCGATGCAGTCGATGGCTTGATTGACAGCGCATTGGCTGGCAAACCCCGCGCCCATGACTTTCATATCGAACGAAAGTCCAAACCGGCGGTCGCGCGTCATATGAGTGCAACGGGCGGCTGACACGTCGTCCGCGAAGATGGGGAAGGCGGGGACCAACATGCATCGCAAGATCGCGCTTGTCGCGTCGAACGCGCCCGCGGGGCTGGAGGCCGAGGCCGAGCTGCGCCCGCTGTATGATTTCGTCGACCTCAACGATGCCGATTTGTTGATCGTGCTCGGCGGCGACGGTTTCCTGCTGCACATGCTGCACCAATTGCTCGATCAGCGACGCAGCATGCCGGTGTTCGGGATGAACCGCGGCACCATCGGCTTCCTGATGAACGAATTCCGCGTCGAGGGCCTGCTCGACCGCCTCGCCGCGGCGCGCCCCTATCTGATCCACCCGCTGTCGGGCGACATCACGACGATCAGCGGCGAGCGCCATATCCTGCCCGCGATCAACGAAATCTCGCTGCTGCGCGAAACGCGCCAGGCGGCGAAGCTCGAGGTGATGATCAACGAAAAGTCGATGCTCGAGGAACTGGCGTGCGACGGCGTGCTGGTGTCGACGCCGGCGGGATCGACCGCGTACAACCTCAGCGCCAACGGCCCGATCCTGCCGCTCGAATCGCAGATGCTGGCGCTGACCCCGATCAGCCCGTTTCGTCCGCGGCGCTGGCGCGGCGCGCTGGTCCCCGAATCGACGAGCATCCGCTTCAATGTCCGCGAAGCCGCCAAGCGCCCGGTCAGCGCGGTCGCCGACCAGCGCGAAATCCGCGATGTGAAGACGGTCCTGGTCACCACCGACCGCAGCCGGCCATTGACGTTGCTGTTCGACCCCGACCAAGGCCTCGACGAGCGCATCGCGATGGAGCAATTTATCGTCTAAAGGGGCTTGCAATATCCAACGCGCGGCGGCAAAGGGGCCGCCTTGCCCGCCACGGCGGTCTATTCCTCGGTAGCTCAGCGGTAGAGCTCTCGACTGTTAATCGAGTGGCCGTAGGTTCGAATCCTACCCGGGGAGCCATTTCTTCACATCTCTGCGCCAAACGCTGATGCGGCTGTTCGGCTTCGGGCGAATGCTCCTTTGCCGCAGCGGCGAATCCGCGATAAACGCCTCCGCTTTTTGGCTTTTCGACGGCAGCATAACCCCCTACCGCACCCGCATCGCGCGGCGACAAGGAGGTTGGGATGGCGGATTGGGCAGCGTGGATCGGACGCCGTATCGAACAGCGCGATGTTTTGACGCCCGCAGCGCTCGCCCGCTTTCGGGCGACGATCGACAGCGATGCAACGGGCGATATCGCGGCGCAGGCGATCCACTGGTGCCTGTGCCTGCCCGACGCGCCGACAAGGACGCTCGGTCCCGACGGACATCCGCTGCGCCAGGACGATCCGGGCAGCTTCATGCCGCCGATCGCGCTGCCGCGCCGAATGTGGGCGGCAAGCGACGTGCGCTTCCATGCGCCGATCGCCGCAGGCGCCGCGATTGCGCGCCGCTCGACGCTCGCCGCGATCAAGGAAAAGAACGGCGCCTCGGGCCAGCTCGTCTTTGCCGAGGTCGAACATGAGACGCACGCCGACGATATACTCGCGGTGAGCGAGCGGCAGACGATCGTCTTTCGCGCCCCTGCCGAAGGCGCAGCCCCCTCGCCCGCCCCCGCACCGGCGGGCGAACCCGACCTCGCCGCGTGGAACTGGCGGCGCGATGTGGTGCCCGGCGAGGCGATGCTGTTCCGCTATTCGGCGCTGACCTTCAACAGCCACCGCATCCATTACGACCTGCCCTATACGCGGGACGAAGAAGGTTACCCCGGGCTCGTCGTCCACGGGCCGCTGACCGCGACCTTGTTGCTCGACCTTGCCCAGCGCGAACTCGGCGCCAATGCGCTGACCGCTTTCACGATGCGCGCGCAGGCGCCGGCCTTCGTCGGCGAGACGATCCATCTCGTCGGGCGCGCGAAGGACGACGGGTGGGAAATGGCGGCGATCGGACCCGACGGACGAACGATCATGGCAGCGGAGGCGAAAGCATGAACGACCTGGTTTTGCGCGAGGACAAGGATGGCGTCGCGACGCTGACGCTCAACCGCGCCGACAAGCGCAATGCGCTCAACCTCGCGCTGTGGGGCGAGCTCGACGCGCATGCCGATGCCATCGCGGCGGCGGGCGATGCGATCGGCGCGGTGGTGCTGCGCGCCGCGGGCCCGGTGTTCTGCGCGGGCAACGACCTCAAGGAACGCGGGATCGAGGCTCCACGCCCGCATTATCAGGCGTCGATCGTCACCAAGCTCGCCGAGTTGCCGCAGCCGCTGATCGTCGCGGTCCAGGGCGGTTGCTTCACCGGGGGGCTCGAACTCGCGCTCGCGGGCGACATCATCGTCGCGAGCGAAAACGCGCATTTCGCCGACACGCATGGCAAGTTCGGGCTGGTGCCGATCTGGGGCATGAGCCAGCGCCTGCCGCGCCGCGTCGGCGCATGGAAGGCGCGCGAGATGAGTTTTACCGGACTGCCCGTGGGCGGTGCCGAGGCGGCGCGGATCGGACTCGCCAATCATTGCGTCGCCGATGACGCCCTCGATACGACGACGCGGTCGCTCGCCGAGGCGATCGCCGGCCAGTCGCGGCACAGCGTCTTCGCTTACAAGAAACTCTATCGCGAACAGGCGGATCTGCCGCTGGCGGCCGGGTTGGCGCACGAGGTGTTCAACAGCGCGGGGGTGGCGCCCGACTTTGCGGCCCGCGTGGCGAAGCAGTTCTAGCCGATCGGCTTGCCCTCTTCGACGCTCGCCCATTGGCGGCCGTCGTGGCCGAACAGGATGTGCGCGCCCGCTTGTCGCCGCGCCCGAAGATAGTCCATCGTCCGCAGCCCCGCTTCGCGGTCGACCACCGCCTTCTGCAGCACCATCAGGTCGAGGTTGCGCTCGGTGTAGCAGCAGTCGGCGGCGAGCAGCATTTCGCGCCCGCTCGGCAGTTTGACGATCACGCTCTGGTGCCCCGGCGTATGCCCGTAAGTCGGCACGATTCGCACGCTGCCGTCGCCGAACAGGTCGAGTTCGCCGTCGATCGCCCTCACCGGCTGGCCGGTCGCATAATCGACCGCCTCGTAGAGCCCGGCTTCTTCGGTCGCCTGCGCCGCCGCCAGTTCGCGCGACTGCACGATCATCGTCGCATTGGGCAGACTCGCATTGCCGCCGCAGTGGTCGATGTGGAGGTGCGAGTTGATGACATAGTCGATGGAGGCGGGGTCGACGTCGATGCTTTTGAGCCGCGCCGCAATCTCCTGCCCCTCGAAATATTGCAGCCCGAACTTGTTCGGCGGCAGCGCGGTTTCGAGCGTGCGGCGGTAGCGCACCCCCATGCCCGTATCGAAGAGCGCGCGCCCCTTGGGGTGGTCGATCAGGTAGGACGGCACCGGCCCCTTGAGATAATCACCCTCCTCGCCCTCGATGAAATAGCCCGGGCGGCACTGGAACCAGCCCGTGTTGAAGGCATAGAGGCGGAGCGTATCGGTCACCGCTCGCGATACTCGGGCGGACGCTTGCCGAGGAAGGCGGCGAGCGCTTCCTTGTGATCCTCGGTCGCCGACAGGATGACCTGCTGGCGGTCCTCGATCGCCATCGCCGCGTCGAGGCTCTGCGCATCGATGTTGAGGTTGAGCGCCTGTTTCGACAGCCGCAGTCCCCAGGGCGCGGTCGCGAGCATCTCGTCGGCGAGTGCGAGGCCGCGGTCGAGCAAGGCCTCTTCCTCGACGATCTCGCTGATCAGACCCGCCGACAGCGCGCGCTGCGCGTCGATGAAACGCCCGGTCAGGATCATTTCGGACGCGAGGCTCGCACCCACCAGCCGCGGCAGGAAATAGCTCGACGCCATGTCGCAGCCGCCGAGCCCGATGCGGATATAGGCGGCGTTGCAGCGGAAGCTCGGCGTGCCATAGCGCACGTCGGAGGCGAGTAGCAGCGACAGCCCGCCGCCCGCCGCCGCACCATGGCCGAGCGCGATGATCGGCTGCGGACAGGCGCGCATCTTGCGATAGATATTGCCGATGCTCGTCTGGGTGCGCAGCGTGCGCAGCACCGCGGTCTCGTCGGTCGAGCGATCCTCCTGGATATCGAGCCCGGCACAGAAGCCGCGCCCCGCGCCGCGCAGGATGACGACGCGCACCTCCTTGCGATCGGCCAGCCCCGCGAAATAGGCGTTGAGTTCGTCGACCAGCCCTTCGCTGAGCGCGTTCAATCGCTCGGGCCGGTTGAGCGTCGCGATCTCGACGGCCCCGCGCGTCTCGACCAGCAACTCGGTCACAGCGTCTGCCCGTCGTCGACGGTGATGACGCTGCCGGTGATACCGAGCGCGGCATCGGAACAGAGCATCAGCAGCGGCGCGTGGAGATCGCTCGGCGGGCGCATGCGCTGGCGCGGGAAGCTCTTCACCATCGTGTCGCCGACATCGCTTTCGAACAGCACCGCGGTCATTTCGGATTCGAAATAGCCCGGCTGGATCACATTGACGCTGATCCCGCGCCGCGCCCATTCGCGCGCGAGCGCCTTGCCGAGGTGGCGCACCGCCGCCTTGGTCGCGCCATAGACCGAGGTCGCGGGGAAGACCTTGTCAGCGGTGATCGAGCCGATCAGCACGATGCGGCCGTGCTGCTTTTCGCGGCTGCCCGCCTTGTCGAGCCGCTTGGCGCCTTCGGTCGCGGTCAGGAACACGCCGCGGACATTGCCCGCGAGCAGATAGTCGACATCCTCGACCGTCAGCCCCATCGCCATCTTCTCGGTCGCGACCCCGGCGTTGGCGACGATCGTGTCGACAGTGCCGAAGGCGGCTTCGGCGGCATCATAAGCCGCCTTGGTAGAGGCTTCGTCGGTGACGTCCATGCTCACCGCGATCGCCTGTCCGCCCGCGGCGGCGATTTCGGCGACCTGTTCGGCGAGCTTGTCGGCGCGGCGCGCAGCGAGCACGACCTTCGCCCCCGATGCGGCGAGCGCCTTCGCAAAGCCCGCGCCGAGCCCCGAGGAAGCCCCGGTGACGAGCGCGACGCGCCCCGTCAGATCGAACTTGGGTTGCTCCGCCATTGTCTCTCCCTTTCCTTTACGTCATCCCAGCCTTGGCGGTGATTGACGTTTACGTCAACCTGTCAAAGCCATACGGCCCGTGAGAACAAAAGGGGGTTGACGCGCAAATTATGTTCCACTAATGTTCCTCTTGTGCACAGACAACCTCATCCCCCGCCGCGGCTGCCGAGCGCGGCGGGCGGGGGATAAAGGGTTGATCCCCCCATGCTATCGCAGCATTGATCGCCGCAGCAAAGCGCGCCACAAGTCGATGCGATATCGGCGTCGACGAGGGGGCTCTTCATGACATCATCACACCGGCTTCTGCAGGACCGGGCCTGAGCCATGCACGCGGTCGAAGCCTTCGAACTCGTCCTTGCGCTGCTCGCGCTCGTCATCGCGCTGCACTGGCTGGCGCTGAAGCTGCGCTGGCCGCCCGCGACCGCGCTGCTCGTCGGCGGCGGCGGACTGGCCTTCATCCCGGGGCTGCCGACGATCACGCTCGACCCCGAGCTCGCGCTGGTGCTTTTCCTGCCGCCGCTATTGATGGACGGCGCTTATTATACCGCGCTCGGGCGCTTCCGCCGCCACCTGCCCGGCATCCTCTCGCTCGCGGTCGGCGCGGTGGTGTTCACGACGCTTATCGTCGGGGTCGTCGCGCATATGATCCTGCCCTCGCTGCCCTGGGCGGCGTGCTTCGCGCTCGGTGCCATCGTGTCGCCGCCCGACGCGGTGTCGGCGCGCGCGGTTCTGAAGGGCGTCCACCTGCCACGCCGGCTCGAGGCGCTGCTCGAGGGCGAAAGCCTGCTCAACGACGCGACCGGGCTGATCCTGTTCCGCTTCGCGGTCGCCGCGACCTTGAGCGGCGTGTTCCACACCGGCGAGGCGGTACAGAGCTTCGCCTTTGTCGCGATCGGCGGGGTCGTGGTCGGCGCCGTCGTCGCCAAGATATGGATCTTCGCCGCCAAAAGGCTGAACGACCGCATGCTCGTCATGCTAAGCACGATCCTGCTGTGCTGGGCCGCCTATCTCGCGGGCGAGGCGGTGCATGTGTCGGGGGTGATCGCGACGGTGACCGCAGGACTCGCCATGGGCTGGTACCAGCATGAAATCCTGCCCGCCGAGGTACGGCTGCGCGCCAATTCGGCGTGGTTTATCCTGGTGTTCGTACTTGAGGCATTGGTCTTCATCCTGATCGGCTTCTCGCTGCGCGCCGCGATCGAGCGCATCGGCGGGATCACCGCGATCCCGATGGCGTGGATCGCCATGATGGCGGCGGTGGTGCTCGCGGTGACCGTGGCGCGCTTCGTCTGGATCTTCGCGTCGGAGGCGGTACTCGAACTCGCGCGCAAGGCCGGGATCGACCGCGCCCGGCCGCTCGGCTGGCGGCAAGCGACGGTGCTGAGCTGGGCGGGCATGCGCGGGGTGGTGACGCTGGCGGTGCCGTTGACCCTGCCGACCGAAATGCCGGGACGCGACCTGATGCTCGTCTGCGCCTTTGCCGTGATCTTCGTGACCGTCGTCGTGCAGGGATCGAGCCTCGGCCTGCTGATCCGCAAGGTCCGCCCGGTCGACGTCGACCCGCCCGCCAAGATGGCGCTGCCCGCCGCCGAAGGCGCGATGGCGCGCGCGCGGTCGGAGGTGGTCGAGCGCCTCGCCTATGACAAGAACGGCACGCTGATCCACCCGATGATGCTCGAGGAGCATCGCAAGCGCATGCGTTTCATGGAGCGCTACACCGCCGAACCCGCCGCCGCGATGGACGGGCTGCGATCGCATTTCGATGTGCTGCTGCAGGCGATCGCGGCGAGCCGCGCCGAACTGATCCGTATCCACCGCGCCGGGCTGATCGAGGACGAGGTGCTCCACGAGCTCGAACGCGACCTCGACATCGAGGAACTGGCGATGATCTTCCAGCGCGGAAGCTAGAAGTCGAAACCGGCCTGCGCATCATCCTTGCGCGGCGCCGGCGGCGGCGCGACCGTCACGCCTTCGAGCGCGAGCATGTGCGCCTTCGAATCCGATCCGCCCGGCGCGGAAAAGCCGCCGATCTTGCCGCCCGCGCCGGTCACGCGGTGGCACGGCACGATCAGCGGCACGGGGTTACGCGCCATCGCCTGCCCGACGTCGCGCGCAAATTCGGGACCGGCGCCGAGTTCCTTCGCGACCGCGCCATAGGTCGTCGTCTCGCCCCAGCCGAGTCCGCGCACCCGCGCATAGACGCGATCGAAGAACGGTTCCTGCGCGCCGAGGTCGACCGGCACATCGGCAAAGTCGATCCGCTCGCCGGCAAAATAGCGCAGGATCGCATCGACCACCCGGCCGACATGCGGCGGCGGCTCGCTCCGCCGCGCGTCGGGATAATGGCGCAGCAACGCGCGCTCGGCCTCGCCCGCGCTCGCGGCCGGCAGGCGCAGGCTCGTGACCCCGCGCTCGTTCCAGCCGAGCGCGACAAAGCCTGAGGCGGTTTCGAACAGATGATAATCGACGCGCATCGCCATGATCCCATCCATATCGGACTGCGGCGGAGCGAATGCAACGGGATGGGCACCGGCTGGCTGGGGCGGCAGGAACCTCACCTAAGGAAAAGCTGCACCCCAAAAAGCCCTATTTTCGGCCAATTTCGCGTGGCACCAGTTACGACTGGCTACACTCACTGGCTACAGTTAGTGGCATCGCAGACCAACCGCAATAGAACATCGGTGCCGCGTTCCGGACAGTCGCTCCAGGTCTTCCGCTGCGCGTTGCCCCATCCGTCTCGCGGGCGTAGTTCGGACATCGCACGCCGCCTGTTCTCGTGCAAATGAAGGCACTTTCCCCTTAGCTATCCCACCTCGCACGCCCTGCCCTACCTCCTCCGCTAACAGAGATCACCCATCGCTCCGCATCCCGCTAGGTTAGTCCTTAGCCAAAGGGCTGCCCGCGCGGCGACTGCACCTTAATCAGCGGCGCAAACTTACCTTAGCAACGACCAAGCACGTCCATTCGCCTGCGCACCTGCGCCGCAACGATGCCCCTCGGAAAACTGCCTCGGTGCTGCCCTCAATGCAACCGGCGGCCCGCTGCGTTGCGGTCAGGACCGATCGAAATTTGAATAATTGAATAAAATTTCTGAGTAGCTTGGGAGCAGCTTACGACGATCCTATAACTCAGGGTCGGCGAAATAATCTCGTCCGCCGAGCGTTAAACATTAGCTCCACGGAGAATGAGAATGAAGAGCAAACTTGATAGAGAAATTGCGATGAATTTTGTTATTTGTCTCGGTCGAATGATAACTCTAAGAAGAGAAGTTGAGGGTAAACCCTCTAGAGAGGCTGCATTCACTGTTGCGCAAGCAGGGAATGAGCATGGTTTTGAGCAGGCGGCCAAAGAAGCCAACAAAGACCTGATTGTGCTTGCCTTCAAGCCCGGGAAGGAACGCCGTGGACCCGCCAATATCGCGGTTTATGAGACCTATGACGGTAAAGTGAAGACGTGGCCTCGATGCTCGGTATGGGTTCTTTCCAGGGAAGGACCGGCTCTGATAGTTCCCAAGGGCGCAGATTTCGGCTTTGCTTATCACGATGCGGCACTTTGTCGGGTATTGGACATCCCGTTGGACCATCGGGCTGATCGGATCAAAATGGCGCGTAAGATCCTGTCACTGATGCCGCAGATCATGGCATGCGATCCCAATCCTTATGTAGGGGTTCATTGATCCCCCAAGGCGTCATCAGAGATAGCTGGCAAGGTCACGCTTCCGATTGGAGAGGGAAAAAGTATCATAGCGCGAGCGATCACCGGCCATCTGATGAAGCGCTGATATGGGGCTCGCATAATGATATATCCGGCTGGCCCAGGCGTCGGCAATTCGATTGCCGACGCCTGGGCTCAGCAGATTTCCTTAGCGATTAGTCGGATAGAGCGAGCGAAACGTCGTCACACGCATTGTCGTGCGCATGGCGGCGCGCAACAGCTTGCGATTTTCCGACGACGCGGTCCAAGTCGCTGGAACTTGCCGACCGTTAAGCGCTTCCACGATCTGAGAGTACCTAGCGGTCGACAGCCGGTCGGCAATCCAGATAATTAGCAATGCAAACAGGCGCGGCATTTCGCGCATAAAAATGACCGTCCCGCACACGGCAACGAGCACGACAATTGGTTCGACGCCAAACATTTCTTTTCTCCTCTGATCTTCCAATCACTCCCCCTCCGCTCGATTCCTCTCCTCGTCGAGCCCGTGGACATTGCGGTCCGATCCATCCAAAGCGCCAGAAACGGCAACGCGGCAGCCGGGATGAGAGGAACCGGGCGTTGTCGGTGCCCGGTGCCGTCAAGATCTCAGCTGGAGATTTGGGACGTAGCCGCCGCCATGACATATTGCGGCGGGACGATCCCTGTCCACTCCCACCAGCGCTCGGCCAACCGCTTGCGAGAGTTTTCCGTCCGCAGCCAGTTCTGGCGGACCTTGCCGTAATCGCGGTGCTCCGGGTCATATCCTCGCAAGGTGATGAGGAGATGGACGTGCGGCGCAATTTCAGGCTGGTCGTCGCTTTCTGGCTGGTGATGGATCGCCCAGTCGACCACCATGCCGCGGGCTACGAGATAGTCCTCGGCAAAGCCTTCGATCAGATTGCGCCAGAAGGTGAGGTCTTCATGACGCGGCAGACTGCCGACGCAGTGGGCGATCGTCGGCTCGTCGGGCCGATATCGGGCCGCATTTTCGTCCGCCTGCGCCCAAAGCGCGATCCCCGCCAGCTTGGGACCGGCCGCGCGGGCAGGAGCACATCGGCCCGCCGCCGCGAGGTCGGAGCGCGACGCCCAGTTCGGCGTCGGACCCCATTCATCGACGCTATTCTGGCGGTTGACGTAGGCGTAGCTCGCCTGCGCCGTGCGGTGGGTGCGCAAGAGTTCGGGCGTATATCGGGTCGAACGTTCCCGGATCACATAGCGGGTGTTGAACGGGCGGATGTTGTGGATAATCGTCATTGGGTACTTCTTTCGGTAGAGAAAAAAGGGACCGCGTCGCCGCGATCCCCTTTGTCGTGTTTGGGTGTGATGAAGACGGCACGACGACGCTGCAGCGGCGGCTGAACGTCGATTCACCGGATATTTAAGGCTGGTAGCTAGGTGACGCAGACGGGCACGACAGCGGCCCACCTGATACGACGCGTTGTGCATATGCACGCTCGCACGCCTCGCTGCTCGCGCGACCCGAGTAGCGAGGCCATTTCTTCTCGATACGCAGCTGAGTTAGGCTCGCTCAGGCGTGGAACAACCCGTCCTCGAAGCTCACCCACCGCGCGGTCTCATCGCCCGCAGCAAGGCGTTGTCGATAGTCGCGATAGTGATGCGCGAACGAGTCGGCACGGCGGATCGGGCGTGAGTTCCCGATATCGGCGAGCGCGGCCTTCAGATATTCGCTGCCATCGATCCAGTCGCGCAGCGCCAGCATCGTCTCGAAGAATGGTTCGGGTCGCGCGCTCCAGAACGCCTCGACATGCGCCCACAACATCAAGCGTGCGGTCGCGACGCGCAGCGCATGGTCTTCGGCTGCCGCCGGCGCGGCGCGCGACCAGGCAAGCTCGATGTCCGCATCGCCGATCTCGGGCATCGGGATCGAGAAACGACGGCACGCTGTTCGCTCATCGAAGCCATGTGCACCCATTTCGGCGGGATCGACAGCCGTCTCGCCAAAGCAGAGTTCTGCAAGAGCCGGCTCGACGAAGAAGCGCCGGCTGATCGCGTCCATCGCCAGCGTCATGCGATCGGCCGTGGACGCGATCTGGGCCACGCCGGGCAACAGCGTCTTGTCGAGCAAGTGCGGCAATGGGATTTCCGACTTGCGCGCGTCGGAGACGCAGATCGTGTTGATCCAGCGATGACCATCATCTTGATCGACCATCGTCAGGACCGCCGCCGCAACCGGCCTGCGTGCCAGCGCCGGATGCTCGTCTGGTATGTCGTTGACGGGAATGCATGCCAGACCGATCACCTGCAGGCATTTGGGAAGTTGATACTCGTTCACGATATTCTCCTTTCGGAGGATCAGGGATCCGAGACAGAACTCCTGCCTCTTTTCCTTTCACCCTGTTCCTCGCTTCCCGCGTCAGCGTCTCCACTGTTCGGCGGGCGCGACGGCGCGTTCCGCTTTTCCATCCGGCGGACATGCGAGGCCGTTCTGCGGCCGCGGCGGAGGGGTGGTCGAAATTTTATGGGTGGCAGGTATTTTGGCGGTCAGGCGATCAGCGACCGCGGCCACTGGGCTCTCGCCCGGCCATCCCGCGAGCGGGCGAGTGAAGGCGCTTCGACGACTTCGATCGCTTCGCCTTTTGCTTCGCTGCTCGCGGTTTGATCCCGAAAGCTATGATAGCGTTGGCGGCCGCCATATCCCCGCTGGACCGAGCCGATGCCAGCGCGCGCTTCAACCGGTCCGCCTGTTTCGGCGGATCGAACCGCACCGAACCGCGCTCCACCATCAGCCACTCTGCGTCGAGCAGCGGATCGCCCATATGCAGAAACCGGTCCGCTTCGTTTGCCCGTAGCGGCGCGGCTCGCAGCAAGCCTGCATCGATCATTCGATCATGCAGGATATCGCTCCGTGTCTCCTGCTGAACGAGCCAGGCGGCCCGGGTCCGGGCGCGTATGTCGGGCCGCGCCAGCCACGCGGCGCGAGACCCGAGGGCGTCGCGCAGAGTCTCCACGGTGTCCGGTGCCTCGGCATCCGAACGCCGCGCGAACAGAAGAGGGACAGGCGAACGCCGCCACAGCGCGGCAGGGTCCGCTTCCTGGTATGCGTCCATCAATTCGGCAGGCACCGGCGCATGATGAGTGGCAGGTTGATCAAGCCAAGATGCCCGCCGCTTATGCTCCACTTCCCAGGCCGTTGGCCGGCGCGCAAGATCGAAATCCGGCAGGTTCCGGATCATCTGCGCTCGCTTATCGACTATCGCCGAAAGCAAGTCCTGTCCCGCCGCGCTTCTTATGTAAGGGGTATCGAACCACCCGCGGGGGTCGTCGCGCAGGTCAATCCGCAAAGCGCCGCGCCACTGCGCGATCCGGACAGGATAGGTCTCGATGACCGATTGTAATGCCTGGAGCTGGTCAATGTTCGGCTTGTCGAGAAACGGACTATTGATGGAGGTGTCGGCCAGCCGTTCATATAGGTCCGCAAACAGTTCGCGCCGGACGTGATTGACGGGTAGATAATCGTGGCGACGAAGCTCGCGCAGTGTCGTGGCAGCTTTCGGCGCGCCGGGAATATTTTTGGCGGTGGGAAGATTAAATTTTTGCGGCGCCTCTGCACGCGGTGCAAGCTTTGGTGGCACTGGCTGCGGTTCGCGGACGGGTGCGATCTGACCCAACCGAACCATCTCGAGCCCGCGTGCGCCGAACGATGCGACGGTCGGCAAGGGCTGATCGAGCGCGCGAGGCGGCGACAGCGCAAATTCTTGGTCGGCCTCCCGCTGGCGACCGAGTGCGATTTCGCGGGTCGCCTGGATACGCAGATCGCGCAATTTGATCCGCCGCCCCATCTCGGGTGTATCGCGCCAGCGCCTCACCGCCGTTTGCAGCCACGCGCTTTTGTCCGCGAGATTATTATCATCAAGGCCCGTCGGGCCGCGCTTCGCCAACAACGCGCTAACTTGCGCCAGTTCTCTTTGCTGGGTGTCGCGGATCGCCGGGAGCCGCTTTCGATAGGGCGCGGCATTCAGATCGACGCCGTGGATTAAATCCTGAGGATCGTCGGCTGGAAGGACGACGAGGCGTCCGTCGACGTCGCTGAGCAGGAGCGGCGTCTCGGCGATGCGCTGCATCACCGCATTGGGGTCGAGGATGGTTTGAGAGCGGAGCTCACGAGACAATATTGCGTCGATAATGCGGGTCGGTTCTGCATTCTGGACCTCAAGACCCAGGTCGCGCTCGAGGCGCTCGCGAAGATCGGCGGCGCTGCGTTCAAGAAGCACCGCCTGCTCGCGGCGCTCGGCCATCGCGGCCTGTTCGACGACTAACTCCCGTTCGAGTTCATCGAGATAGGCTTCGGCCTCATTACCCCGCCGGGTCCACGCATGCGACAGATAGGTATCATGTCCATCCTTGCGCGCCTTGTCTGCATAGCCCGGGGCAAATTTCGCAACGACACGCGGATGGCTGCGCGCCATCGCGCATAGTGTTTCGATCTCGGCGGCCTCGGCGCGTAGCCGGATCGCGGCATGCTCGCGATCACGAAGCTCGCGTGCGAGCCGCTCCAGCCGGTCGCGCTCATCCGAAGTGCGGACTTCGCGCACGCGCGCTTCGCGTAATTCGAAAGCCGTATCGGCAGCGGCCAAGTCCGCATCACGTTTCGCCACCTGCTCCGCGAGCACGCGCGTCCAGCCGATCGCTGCATTGTCGAGCGACACATCCGGCGCATCGCCGGCGCGTTCGAGTAAGGTGGCCTTGCCGCCGACCTTACGCATGGTCTGCGCATCCAGGCCCATCTTCGCATAGGTTTCTGGCGAGAGCCGATAATCAGCGTCGATCGCCTCAAGTTCGATGTTGACGAGACGCGCGATCTCGCAGCGGAATGGCTTCATGAAGCTGGTCGCGATTTGCGGCACGACATGGGGGTCGAACGCCAGTTCGCCGCCGTCATCGATGGTCACCGCGCGCTTGCCGACCTGAAAGTGAAAGTGCCAGTTGGCGGAGTTGTTGAGCGCATCGGGTTTGTGCCGCACGAACAGGGTGGGCACGACCCGCTTTACGCGCGCATCGCCGCTGTCAGATTGGGCGAGCGATTGCACCCAGGCGTTCGCGCCAGCGAGAATGCGTTTGTGCGCCGCGCCGTCGAGATCGGAAGGAAGATCCGCCTCGCCCGCGATGGCCGCATAGCTGCCGCGACCTTCGCTGAGCTTCACCGGCGGATTCGCGTGCGGCCAACCCGGCAGCGCCGCGAGCCAGTTCAGCGCGGCAGGCGCCTCCGGATCGATCCACGGCACACCAACCAACTGGCGCTTTTTGCTAAGTGCCTTGCCGCCATCCGCCCGCCTCTGCTCGGCACGGAAGATGTCACGCAGACCTTCGGGACAATCGGCGCGACGCGCAGCGTCGGCCAAAAACGCAGGCGCGAGTTCATATTTGATGTTGAGACGCGGCGGTCCGGCGGATTTGTTCTTGCGCCGACCGAACTCATGCGCTTCGACCGCGTCCCACTGCCTGGCTCGCTTGACCGGATCCGGAT
>VFQO010000116.1_pt1 | contig 101682 bp, 93 predicted proteins | sample 3512331 | NCBI WGS metagenome assembly VFQO01 (sample SAMN10412371, study PRJNA504923) | tailings metagenome | isolation source: Replicate 3 from Balatoc abandoned mine | place: Philippines: Itogon, Benguet | collected 2017-08-28 | reverse complement strand
CAGCAGCAGCTTCTCGGTCAGCGTGGTCTTGCCGGCGTCGGGGTGGGAAATGATGCCGAAGGTGCGGCGGCGCGCAACCTCGCGAGCAATCTGTTCGCGCGGCACCGAGCGCGTCGGCTCGGGACGGACATCGTCAATGCCGTCGCCGCTCAGGGATTCAGGGTGGCTGGCCATGTCGGGCTGGGAAAAAGTCCAAGAGTCTATAGCGTTTGAGTGGGCAAGTCTAACGGCAATCCCGCGCCGCGATGCGCGGCGCGCGCTTGCCCGGGGTTCAGGATCCTTGAGGTGCATGCAGCCCGCGTCAGCCTCCCTGAACTTACCCACCCCTTGCGGATTCCATTTTTTATTCGGAGCGCATGGAGCATGGCTTGCAAAGCAAAGAACAGAATGATCCCGTCATTGAGCGGGTGTACCCGGGCGAGATCCCCGGATTTGTCGAAAACGCACTGGAACAACTGTACGGCAGCCTGTATGCGTCACTGCCGCAGTTGCGCCTGTCGCCGATGGATGGCGCACATACTTATGCCGCGTGGCAGGAACAGCGGCTGTGCGCGCTTTTTCTGTATGTGTGCACAGGACATGTAGCACGGGTACTGAATGAGGGAATGCGCGTCGATGGCGAAGCGGCATCTCGCTTTGCGAGGCTGGTGTTCGAGCGCCATCCGGAGATCCGGCGCGTGCATTTCCATGCAGTGCAATTGCACGACAGCGAAGCTTCGCTGCCTGCTGCACGCTTCACGCTCACCGAGGATATGGTGATCACACTGCCCGATACGGAAGATGCGTACATGTCATCACTGGGCAAGGCGACCCGCAAGTCGATACGCCATAACATGGCGCGCGCCAAGGGCCTCGCACACGCGATCTTCCCCGGATCGGAAGCGGATCCGGCGCTGGTGGATGCAATCGTGCGGTTCAACCACGCGAGAATGGAGCGCAAACAGCGCGATTCAGCCCTGAGCGAGGCGGCCGCGAACAAGCTCAAGGCGCTGCTTAAAGAACGCGGAGTCGTCGGCAAGGTCACCTTGCAGGGACAGCTGTGCGCGGGCACGCTCGCGTGCCGCTTTGGCGCAGACATGTACTCGCTCGTGAATGCCCACGATCCGGCATTCGACGCGTTCGGGATGGGGAACATCAGCCGGCACCTGATGATCACGGCGGCAATCCGCTCAGGCGTGCGCCGCTTCCACCTGATGGGCGGCCAGCTGGCGACCAAGCAAGCCGCCCTCGCCCGTCGCGTACCGCTGGATGACTTGCTGGTTTACCGGAACCGGTTGCAACTAGTGGCCGATGCGCCAACGCTCACGCGCCTGCAACTGGCCAGCGTATTGCATCGGGCACGGACTGCGATGGAAGACCGGGAACTCGAACGGCAGGCTCGCCTTTGTACCCGCGCCGTGCTGGCAACGCTCAGGATGCTGAAGGCCTGGGTTCGCGCCGGTCGACAGTGGCTGCGAGGGCCAGCCCGGGCCTCTCCTCAATCGGACTGAAGCGGCTCCGAGGCGACCAGCAGGCTGCAGCGCAGTTTTTCGACCAGCAGCGTGTCCGTGCTTCCGCGCCACCATCGCAGGGCCAATGGCTTCTGCCGCGAATGGCCGACGATCACCAGGTCAGCTTTCAGCTCTCTGGCGAGTTCTTCGATCACGTTGACTGGCTCGCCGACCTCGAGGTGAGGAACCACTGTCAGCCCTCCGTTGCGAAGCTGCGCAGCGCCCGCTTCCAGCTCTTGCGCCATTTTTTCGCGCTCGGCGGCCAGTCCGTCTTCCACACTGAGCACGGCTGCTGCCGCAAACTCGCCGACGAGCAGATACGGCGGCGGACTGACGACCGCGAGCAGGTGGACCGTCGTCGAAGCCGGCGGCCTCAGGCGCAGGCATTCGCGCAGCGCGACCCGGCTTTCGGGGGTGCCGTTGTAGGCGACCAGTATCTGCGTGTACATAGGCGTCTCCTATGAGATAGCGGGCAGTATACGGCGAGCGAGGCCCCACTTGTCCACAGCTGGCGTGGACAGGCTTGTGGACAAACCTCGGAATAACTCCATAAGCCCATGAATTTCAATGAAATTATTCGCTTGACTAAAATCAGACAGGCAGTGAACAGGCGCGGGCGAGGCATTTGCGGGCGAAAAAAAAACCCGACGAGGCATGCGCCTGTCGGGTTTAAATCCATCCTTTTGGGAAGGCTGGAGGAGACGGGTTGAACTATATCAATCTGCTCCCCGCGCGTCCGCTTTCGGTTCGTGATGCCAGATATAAGGCTGGCTTATTGCATCTCAGAAGACGATGCTTAAGAGAAATATTTTGGAAATCGGGCGCCGATTTTGCTTGCCCGAAAAAGCGAACCCGCCGAACTTTCGTGCGGCGGGTTCATGTCTCCTCTCGCTCTTCCGGCGACAGATTTTTATAAAGCCCGCGCATGATGCCCTCGATCAGCGACTAAGTCATCATGCGGCGCAGCATTTAGATAAGCTTTTGATTCAAAAGAGATTAATTAAACCCTACAACTTACTTTCGAGTCATTTTCCCGGCAAAACGATGGCTGGCTGGAAGGTTAGGGCCATGGCCACCGCCGGGAGTGCGAATGACAAAGACGCCATCGACTTAATAGGTTTCCACATGGAAGCGGCCTTCGGCAACCATGCGCGCATGCAGCGCCGGCCAGTCCAAGCCTCCTGCAATGCAGACATCGCGTAACGCCTCCATTACGCCGGCCTCCATTCCTTTCAGGCCGCAGACGAACAGATACGTATCGCCCTTGAGCAGCTCGGCCACGGACGAACCGGCCTCGCGCAATTTGTCCTGCACATAGGTCTTGGGTTCGCCGTCCACTCGGGAGAAGGCGAGGTGCATGTCGATGAAACTCGGCGGCAGCTTCAGCAGCGGACCGAAATACGGCAGTTCGCCCGGACGGCGTGCGCCGAAGAACAGCATCAGCTTGCCGCCAATCGGTTTGCCGGCGGCCATCGAGCGACGCCGGTACTCCGTCATTGCGCGCATGGGCGCAGCGCCGGTGCCGGTGCAAATCATGAGCAGGTTCGAGCCCGGATGGTTGGGCATCAGGTAATGGTTCCCGAACGGTCCGGTGACCTGTACCTGATCGCCTTTCTGCAAGTCGCACAGATAGTTCGACGCCACGCCGCGCGCCGGCTTGCCTTCGTGGTCGCTCACCACGCGTTTCACTGTCAACGCCAGGTTGTTGTACCCGGGCCGCTCGCCGTCGCGAGGACTGGCCACCGAATACATGCGCAGGTAATGCGGCTTGCCCGATGCATCGGTACCGGGCGGGATGACGCCTATGCTCTGCCCCTCGAGCACCGGAAAGAATTCGGCACCAAAGTCGAGCACGATGTGACGAATGTCGCTGTCGGCGTCCGCATCGGTGAGCCGGTAATTGCCGGCGACAGTCGCAGTCACCGGCTTGCGGATGTCGTACAGGTTCAGGTAGGGATGGGCGGCCGACCACGGCGCCCGGGACGATGTGACCGACACCGCGGCATTGTGCTGCAGCCCATCGTCGGCCGCGGGCTCGGACACTGCCGGCGCTGCCCCCTCCTCGATCTCCTGCTGCGGAGGCAACTCGTCCCAGCCGAACTGGTCGGCCACGCTGTACGCGGCCGACTTCGGCACAGTGCGCCAGTTATCGATCGACCCGGTCGGACAGGGAGGCACGCAAGCGCCGCAGCCGTTACAGATGTCCGGATCGACGACGTAATTGCGGTCGTCATGCGTAATGGCATCGATCGGACAGGTGTCCTCGCAGGTGTTGCAGCGTATGCAGACCTCGGGGTCGATCAGGTGCTGACGAATCAGCACGGCGGTTTCCGGCGCGCCCATCTGCTGCCCCGATCAGTTGAAACGCACGTACTCGAAGTCGACCGGCTGGCGATTGATACCGATCGCGGGAGGCGCGATCCAGTTCGCCATCTTGCCCGGCTCGATCACGCGGCCCATCAGCGAGGCCACATACGCACGATCTTCTTCGCTCGGCAGCCAGCTGCGCACGTTCGCCTGCCATTCGGCTTCCGAGATCACACGCCCGTCCGGCGATACGCGGATGCCTGCGAAGCTGCCGATGTGACGGTTGAATGCCTTGTGCGGCGCCTGCAGGCGGAACGACAAGCCGGCCTTTTCAATCACCTTGTTCCAGCGGCCGATGCCAGCGATCGAATCCTTGATGTAGTCGTCACGCAGTACTTCGTTGAGCGAGTTCAGCATGGGCACTTCTTTCTCGACCAGACGGTCGCCCTGCACTTCCAGGATCTTGTAGTGCTCGCCCTTGAGCTGGTGGTCGTCGCCGCGCTTGGTCTCTTCATAGCGGCCCTTCAGGCCCGACGAATAGAAGGTTGCCGCATTCGATGACTGGTCCGCGCCGAACAGGTCGATGGTCACGCTGAAGTGGAAGTTCAGGTAGCGCTGGATGGTCGGCAGGTCGATGACGCCATGCTTGCGCACCTGCTCCGGATCCTCGATGCCGTGCTGCTTCATGATCTCGACTGTGCGCTGGATGGTGCGCGACACGCCGGACTCGCCGACGAACATGTGGTGCGCTTCTTCGGTCAGCATAAAGCGGCAGGTGCGCGACAGCGGATCGAAGCCGGACTCCGACAGCGCGCACAGCTGGAACTTGCCGTCGCGGTCGGTGAAGTAGGTAAACATGTAGAACGCCAGCCAGTCCGGCGTCTCTTCATTGAATGCTTCGAGAATGCGCGGATTGTCCTGCGAACCCGAATTCCGCTGCAGCAGCGCCTCGGCTTCCTCGCGGCCGTCGCGACCAAAGTACTTGTGCAGCAGGTAGACCATCGCCCACAGGTGGCGGCCTTCTTCGACGTTAATCTGGAACAGGTTGCGCAGGTCGTACTGCGACGGGCAGGTCAGGCCGAGGTGGCGCTGCTGCTCGACCGATGCCGGCTCAGTGTCGCCCTGGGTGACGATGATGCGGCGCAGGTTGGCGCGATGCTCGCCCGGCACGTCCTGCCACGCGGCCTCGCCTTTGTTCTCGCCGAAGTTCACCTTGCGGTCGGCTTCCTGCGCAGCGAGGAAGATGCCCCAGCGATAGTCCGGCATCTTCACATGGCCGAACTGCGCCCAGCCGTCCGGCGTGGTGCTGACAGCGGTACGCAGATAGACATCGAAACCCTGCGCACCCTCCGGTCCCATCTCCTGCCACCACTGCAGGTAATTCGGCTGCCAGTGCTCGAGCGCGCGCTGCAGTGCACGGTCTTCCGACAGGTTGACGTTGTTGGGGATCTTGTCGGTGTAATCAATGCTGCTCATCTCATCTCCTCTGGAAGGCCAGCCCGTATATCGGTCAGGGGGTGGAAATTCTCGGTTTCTCTTGTTGGTATGCAGTCGCGATCAGACGCGGTTGAAATCGAACTTCGACTTGTTGCCGCTGCCGTAGACCTTCAGCGCGCCGAGTTCGCCGACGGCGTTCGGGCGGATGAAGATCCAGTTCTGCCATGCCGACAGCCTGCCGAACACGCGCGTCACCATGTTTTCGGGTCCGTTGAAGCGCAGGTTGGCTTCCATGCCGGTCAGCGCGTCCGGCGACATGCTGGCGCGCTCTTCCAGCGCGAGGCGGATCTCGTCGGCCCAGTCAATGTCATCCGGGTTCGCGGTGATCAGCCCGAGCGCCATCGCGGCATCCGCATCCAGCGGCTCGCCGGCCTTGTCGCGCAATGCGGCCAGCTGGGCGCCGTCGTCGTAGAAACGGCGCGCCAGCCGCGACTGGCCGGTAACCATCGGCAGCAGGCCGAAATTCATTACCGACAGCGTGAGGGTCGGGGCGGCCTCGGGCGTGTCCGGCAGCGCGAGCATGTAGCTGCGGTCGGCGGCAAAGGCCAGCTCGGCCAGCGTGCCCGCGAAGCACGAGCCCTCGTCGACCAGCGCGAACAGGCTGCGCGACGAAACATCGATGCGTGCCAGCGTTCGGCGGATCAGGCCGATGGTTTCGCGCACCAGCCAGTGCGATTGATGTGCATCGAGCACCGCATCGCAGGCCAGCACGGCCTGCGCATCGCCTGCAGTCTTCAGCAGCCAGGTGCCGATGTCGGTTTCATTGGTGCGCAGGTGCAGGATTGCATCGTCGAGCTCGCGCGCCATTTGCAGCGGCCACCATGCGGCACCGGCGGCTTCGATGCCGGCGATATCCGACGGCTGCGCCGAGGTCGGCGCCTTCACCGTCAGCGTCGCAGTGCGTGCCGCACGGTCGATCTCCACTGACACAAAACCATAGGTCACGCCATTGGCGGTGAATTCGCGCTGCAGCGGCGTCAGCTTCACTCCGTTCGCGTTCGCCGGCCGGTCGCTAGCTTCGGCCAGTTTCAGGGCGCGCTCGCGCACTGCCTGCGCGAACTGCGCCGGCTTGGCGATCTCGTCGACCAGTTTCCAGTCCTTCGCGCGCTGGCCGCGCACGCCTTCGGATGTGGTGCAGAAAATATCGGCATGGTCGTGGCGCACCTTGCGCTTGTCCGTCAGGCGCGTCAGCCCGCCGGTGCCCGGCAGCACGCCCAGCAGCGGCACTTCCGGCAGGCTGACCGATGACGATCGGTCGTCGACCAGCAGGATCTCGTCACAGGCCGCCGCCAGTTCATAGCCGCCGCCGGCGCAGGCGCCGTTCACTGCAGCGAGGAACTTCAGCCCCGAATGGCGGCTGGAATCTTCCAGGCCGTTGCGGGTCTCGTTGGTGAATTTGCAGAAGTTGACCTTCCACGCATGCGTGGATTTGCCGAGCATGAAGATGTTCGCGCCGGAGCAGAAGATGCGGTCGCGGCCGCTGGTAATCACCACCGTGCGGACTTCCGGATGCTCGAAGCGGATCCGCTGCACCGCGTCGTGAAGCTCGATATCGACCCCGAGATCGTAAGAATTGAGCTTGAGCTTGTAGCCCTCGCGCAGGCCGCCGTCCTCGTCGACCGTCATGGTCAGCGTCGCAATCGGCCCGTCGGTTGCCAGCGTCCAGTGCCGGTACCGCTCGGGGGAAGTCTCGTAGTTGACGACGATGGGATCGCTCATGGGTCTCCTGATGCAATATGGTGCTGCCGTTTTAGTAGAACGCACTATATTGCATGACTCCGGTTGCGTCAACGCGAGTCACACAAAACCCTGCCGAAGACAGGGACGCAGGGGGAAGGCGCGCAGGCGGCCCGGATCAGGCAGGCAACTGGTCCAGCAACTGGGCGAACGCGCGCTCGGCCGGCATGTCACTGGTATCGAAGGTCTTGTCGGCTTTTGAATAGAACTGCGCGCGGCTTTCGAGAATGCGCCTCAGGTCGTCCATCGCTTCGCGGTTGCCCGACATCGGCCGCCGGTCGCCCTGCGCCAGCACGCGGTTCATGTGCTCTTCCGGCGACGCCTTCAGCCAGACGGTATAGCAATGGGTAAGCAGCAGGTTGAAAGTCGCGGGCTCGGACACGATGCCGCCCGGGGTGGCAATCACTGCCCGCGCATGATGGCGGACCACCTCTTCGAGCGCCCGCTGTTCGTAGCGACGATAGGCAGTCTGCCCGTAGAGCGCATGAATCTCGGCAATCGTGCAGCCGGCCAGCATCTCGATCTGCCCGGACAGCTCAATGAAAGGCGCGCCCAGGTGCTCGGCCAGCCGGCGCCCGAGGCTGGACTTGCCGGCGCCGCGCAGCCCGATCAGCGCGATCCGCTGGCGCCGCGTCGCTTCGCTGGCCGGCGTATCGAACAGTTCGCCCAACACGGCGCGCGCGCGTGCAAGCTCCTCGTCGCTCCGGCCGCGCAGGATCTCGCGGATCATCAGCCAGTCGGGCGATGACGCGGTCTCGTCGCCGGTCATCTCGGCCAGCGAGCAGTTCAGCACCGTGCACAACTGGCGCAGGAACTGTATCGACGCATTGCCGACGCCGGTTTCGACATTCGCGACGTGACGCTCGGACACGTCGGCCAGCTGCGCGAGCGCCTTGCGCGTGAGGCCGCGGCGCGCGCGCAGCAGCCGCACACGCTCGCCGAGCGCGATCAGGAACGGGTCTTTTTCCGGTGGGGCGAGTTCGACGACGGACATGAAATGGGTCAGGTGAGCTTTCTTGACGCAAGCAAGATATTGCACTTACACTCGGCGACGGCTGCATTATAAATTCATACCCGGAAAACGCCAAAGCGCCCGACCGCGCGACACGGGGGAGACACCATTGGAACAACAAGATTTCCAGGCACTCATGGCCGGCCTGACGGCCGACATCGACGGCCGCCCGCTGGACGCCAGCCTGGCCGACTATCTGAATACCCGCCATGGCCCGGCCAGCGACAGCTACCGTGCTATTTTCGATGCCTGCCGCGCCGCAATCGCTGCCGGCTGGATGTGCAAGCACGAGGGCGGCGGCATACGCTACGGACGCGTGATCAAGCCGGTTCCGGAACTGCACGGCTTCTCAGTCGATGTGGTCGACATGGATAGCATCGCGGGTCCGCATCACGTGCACCCGAACGGCGAGATCGACCTGATCATGCCGCTGACCGAAGGCGCACGCTTCGACGGCCATCCGGCCGGCTGGTGCGTATACCCGCCGGGCAGCTCGCACAAGCCCACGGTATCGGCCGGACGCACGCTGGTGCTGTACCTGCTGCCGCAGGGTGCAATCGAATTCACCAAGGCGGCGGCCTGAACGGCCACCTCCTGCCCCGTCTTTTCACCTGATCGGATTCCCATGACGTATTTTCTGAACAACTTCCTGTCCGGCCAGTGGCAGGCAGCCGGTCGCGCAGTGCACACACTGAGCGACCCGGTCACCGGCGACACGCTGGCCGCCACCGGCGGCGCGGCTGACGGGCTCGCCGAGGGCTTTGCCTTTGCCCGCAGCGAAGGGGCACGCGCGCTGCAGGCGATGAGCTACGGCCAGCGCGCGGCCATGCTGTCCGAGGCGCTGAAAGTGCTGCAGGCAAAGCGCGACGACTACTATGCGATCTCGCTCGCAAACTCGGGCACCACCAGGGCCGACTCCGGCATCGACGTCGACGGCGGGCTGTTCACGCTGGGGTTCTATGCAAAGCTCGGCGCTGCGCTCGGCGACGCACGCACGCTGACCGATGGCGCAGCGGCGGTGATGTCGAAGGATCAGCTGTTCCAGTCGCAGCACCTGATGCTGCCGGTGCGCGGCCTTGCACTCTTCATCAACGCATTCAATTTTCCGAGCTGGGGCTTGTGGGAGAAGGCCGCGCCGGCACTGCTGTCGGGCGTGCCGGTGGTGGTGAAGCCTGCGACCGTGACTGCATGGCTCACGCACCAGATGGTGAAGGACGTGGTCGACGCCGGCGTCCTGCCGCCAGGCGCGCTGTCCATTGTCTGCGGCAGCTCGGCCGGCCTGCTGGATGCGCTGACGCCGTTCGACGTGCTGTCATTCACCGGATCGGCTGACACCGCGGCCAGCATCCGCAGCCATCCGGCGATTGCGCGCGACTCGGTACGCGTCAATATCGAGGCCGACAGCCTGAACGTATCCATACTCGCCGAGGACGCGCTGCCCGGCACGCCGGCCTTCGACCTCTACGTCGACAATCTCGTCCGCGACATCACGATCAAGAGCGGACAGCGCTGCACCGCGCCGCGCCGCGCGCTGGTACCGAAGGCCGTGCTGCACGCAGTCGGCGAGGCGGTGGCCGGCAAGCTGGCCGCCATCCGCGTCGGCAACCCGCGCAATGCCGACACCGGCATGGGCGCGCTGGTCAGCCGTTCGCAATACGACAGCGTGCGCGAGGGACTGGAACTGCTGAAGCAGGAAGCCAGCGTCATGTTCGACGGCAGCGCACAGCCGCTGCTCGACGCCGATGCGAATTCGGCCTGCATCGGCCCCACCCTGCTGGCGGTGCGCGATGCGGATGCGGCGAGCAGAGTCCACAGCCATGAAGTGTTCGGCCCGGTATCTTCCCTGATCGGCTACCGCGACAGCGCACATGCGATAGCGCTCGCTCACCGCGGACTGGGCTCACTGGTCGCCTCGGTCTACGGCGCGGACGACGGCATGCTCGCCTGCTACGCGCACGGGCTCGCCAGCTCGCATGGCCGCGTGCACCTCGTCAGCCCGGAGGTTGGCAAGACACACACCGGCCACGGCAACGTGATGCCGGCCTCGGTTCATGGCGGCCCGGGGCGCGCCGGCGGCGGCGAGGAACTGGGCGGCCTGCGCGCGCTCGCGTTCTACCACCGCCGCAGCGCGATCCAGGGACCAGCGACAGCGCTGTCCCGACTGACGCAGGGGGCAACCGGATTCAGCTACTGATCGGGCACCCCGACCCGACGAACACACGCAGCGGCCACCAAAAAAACAGACCAGGCTGCTGCACGAGGAGACGACAATGCATTACCCGGGCAAGGCGCCGCCGGAGCGCTTTAATTTTGCTCGCCATCTGCTGGCGACCAACAGCGCGCGACACGACAAGATCGCCTATCGCGACGACCGCAGCGAGTTGAGCTACGGCGAGCTTTCGGAGCGGGTGCGCCGCTTCGCCGCCGGCCTGCTGGCGCAAGGCGTGCAACCGGAGCAGCGCGTGCTGCTGGTGATGCAGGACACCATCGATTTGCCGGTCGCCTTCCTCGGCGCGCTGTATGCGGGCGTGGTGCCGGTGCCGGTCAACACCCTGCTGCCGGCCGAGAACCTCGCGTACATGATTGCGCATGCGGATGCGAAGCTGGTGATCGCCTCCGAGGCACTGCAGCCGACGATCAGGCAGGCGATCGCGGAATCCGGACACAGCGTGGCGCTCGCCCTCTCCGGCGAGCCGGCTCCCGGCGACGGCATCCCCTTCGCCGCACTGCTCGACCATCCGCCGCTGGCGGAAGCGGCCGACACCCATGCCGACCAGTTCGCATTCTGGCTGTATTCGTCCGGTTCCACCGGCCGCCCGAAGGGCACCGTACATTCGCACGCAAACCTGTACTGGACCGCGGAGCTGTACGGTAAGCCGGTGCTCGGACTGCGCGAGGATGATGTCGTGTTCTCCGCCGCGAAGCTCTTCTTTGCGTACGGCCTCGGCAATGCGCTGACTTTCCCGCTATCGGTCGGTGCCACCGTCATCCTGATGGCCGAGCGACCGACGCCGGCTGCCGTGTGCGAGCGGCTGGTCCGGCACCGTCCGACGGTGTTCTACGGGGTGCCCACGCTGTATGTCGGCCTGCTCGCGTCGGACGCCCTGCCCGGTCGCGACCAGCTTCAGTTGCGCGTCTGTGCATCGGCCGGCGAGGCCCTGCCGCGCGAGGTCGGCGAAAAATTCAGTGCGCATGTCGGCTGCGACATCCTCGACGGACTGGGTTCCACTGAGATGCTGCACATTTTTCTGTCCAATCGCAGCGATGCGCTGCGCTATGGCAGCAGCGGCAAGCCCGTGCCCGGCTACGAGCTTGCGCTGCTCGACGAGGCCGGCCGACCGGTCCCGCAGGGCGAAGTCGGCGACCTCTACATCAAGGGGCCGAGCGCCGCGCTGCTGTACTGGACCAACCGCGAGAAAAGCCGCGCGACCTTCCAGGGCGAATGGGTGAAGAGCGGTGACAAGTACCAGATCGATGCGGACGGCTTTTATGTCTACGCGGGCCGCAGCGACGACATGCTCAAGGTCAGTGGCCAGTATGTATCGCCGATCGAAGTTGAGGCGGCATTGATCGGCCATGATGCGGTGCTCGAGTGCGCGGTGGTCGGCAAGCCGGACGCACAAGGCCTGACGCGGACGGTCGCCTATGTCGTGCTGCGAGACGCGCGCGCTGCCGGTCCGGCGATGGAAGACGAACTCAAGGCTTTTGTGAAGCACCGGCTGGCGCCGCACAAATACCCGCGCGACATCCATTTCACTGCCGAGCTGCCGAAGACAGCTACCGGCAAGATACAACGCTTCCGGCTGCGCGAACTCGATGGCGAGTGAACTGACGCTGGACTGGGCTGGCCGCCCGGTGCAGATCGAATACCGCTGGACCGACGCCGCCGCGGACGCGCCCGTGATGGTGTTCCTGCACGAGGGACTGGGCTCGGTCGCGATGTGGAAGGACTTCCCCGACCGGCTGTGCGCACACGTCGGACTGCGCGGACTGGTCTACTCGCGCCCCGGCTACGGCAAGTCGACGGCGCGCGCGCAAGACGAACACTGGAGGCCTGATTTCCTGCTGCGGCAGGCGACCGAGGTACTGCCGCCGCTGCTGCAGGCGCTCGGCGTGGAGCAGCCCTGGCTGTTCGGGCACAGTGACGGCGGCTCGATCGCGCTGCTATACGCAGCGCGCTTTCCGCGCTCGCTGCGCGGCGCGATCGTCGTTGCGCCGCACCTGTTCGTCGAGGACATCAGCATCGCCAGCATCCGGGACGCACGCGCTGCCTATCTCGACCGGGGATTGCGCGAGCGGCTCGCGCGCTATCACGACAACGTCGACTCCGCGTTCTTCGGGTGGAATGACGTATGGCTGTCGCCTGCCTTCAGGGACTGGAATATCGAACAGGAGCTGGATGCGATCGCCTGCCCGCTGCTGGCTCTGCAAGGCGAGAATGACGAATACGGAACGATGCGGCAGGTCACCGCCATCCGCGACCGGCTGCCCGCTGCGCACGTCATCGCTCTGCCAGGCTGCGGCCATTCGCCGCACCGCGAGCAACCCGAGGCGCTGATCGCGGCCGCGGGCGCTTTCTTGCAACAGCATGCGGTGCCACCGCACAGCCACCCGTAAAGTTCTCGTAAAATGCCAGCCTGAAATTTATTGCTGCAGTCGCATGGACACCCTCGCCTTCAACAAGCGCTTTGCGCACCAGCTCGGCTACGCCGGCCTCATTCCATTCATGCTGCTGACGCTGGGCGTCTGGTTTGCGGACGGATCGTGGCTGGACGATTTTGTGAAGGGCCAACTGGCCTATGCGATCGTGATCCTGTCGTTCCTGGGCGGGATCCACTGGGGCGCTGCAATGCTGTGCCCGACGCTGAGCGAGACGGACGCAAAGAAAGCGCTCGCATGGGGGGTCACACCGTCGCTGATCGCCTGGTGCGCAACGCTGTTCGGCGGTTTCGGATTTGCGGTCCTGATGGCCGGTTTCGTCGCCGCACTGCAGGTCGACCGGCAGCTGTATCCGGCCTACGGCCTGCCCGACTGGCTGATCGTGTTGCGGCGGAAACTGACGATCGTGGTCGTACTCAGCCTGATCGCCACGGTCATTGGCGCCAACGTCCGCGGCTGAGATCGCGCCGGCCAGTCCGGGCCAGGCGTGATTACGCTGCCTCTTCTTCCTCGTCGATCTTCTTCGGCCGGCCGTCTGCATCGCTGATACGCATGCGCTTGCGGCGGTCGCCCATCAGCTCGCGCAGTTCGCGGATGCTGAGGTCGGTCACCTCATGCATGCGGATCAGCAGCGATGCGCCGACCGGCAAAGTACGGTGACGGATCTTGCTGATCACCGGCGGCCTGACTTCCAGTGCCCTGGACAGCGCTGCATCGTTCTTGAGCCCAAGCTTCTGGATCAACGCATCCAGCAAACGGTTCGGGTCATAACCTTCCTGCGACACCAGAGGATGTTTATCCATCACGTTTCTCTCCCTCGAGACGAATTGGAGTAATCGCTGTTCGCGCTACTAGCAACCATAATTGCCCCTTCGCAATTACTCGAATGCTAATTTATATGTCATCGCAGCAACATTTTCAAGCGCTTTCCCGAGTTTTGTGATGCTTGATGGTAATTTTTTCAAAAACCGTTTCATTATTGAAAACCAAAACCATCGAATCTCCCCCAAAAACCCAGTGAAATCAGGCATTTGCAAGGAAACGCAGGAGCTTTTGGGATAACACCCATCACGCGGACAGACGTCGGCGCCGACGAGCATGGGCGATGAGAGGATGGCGACAGCAAATACGCTCGACGCGCACGGAAAACGGCCAGCGCGCGATTCCGGTAACATCGACAAAAAACTAATGACGGAGACGAGATGAAACGCGCGCTCGCCTGCATCAGCGCACTGCTGCTTTGCTCCTCGGCGGTTGCCGATGCGCCGGAATGGAAGCTGATTTCTGAAACCGAGGATCCGGAGAAGATCATCAGCTGGTATGTGGACATGAAAAGCATCGTCCACGAGGATGACTACATGCGCGCCTTCCTGCGCACCTCTTGGTCGGTACCGCAATATGCGGGCGACCAGACGGCCTACCAATCCTCCACCTACCTGAATTACATCGACTGCGACTCCGGCAAAATTGCTTTCACCGCAAATGCGTATTTCTCCACCGTCGAACCGGTGGGCAAGCCGGTGCACCAGGAGCCGGAAAAGCCGCTGTCCGAATTGAAGTTCCAGCAAGTCGTACCGGGATCGGCCGGCGAAAAACGGTTGGAATTCGTTTGCCTGTTCCGCTCGAAAAACTTCCTGACGCAGCGCCCTGCGAGCAACGGGCGCGGATGAAAAAACGGCGCGGCGGATGGCTCCGCGGCGCCGTCTCAATGGCAGCCTCCGATGCGGCGATCAGCCTGCCGCGACTGCCAGCCCCTTGACGGTAGCGGTCGACATCTGCACGTCGCCCGACAGTTGGCCGCCTTCTTCTATGACCAGCTTGCCGTAGCGGACCTTGCCGGTCACGCGGCCGCTGGCGTATACCACCAGTTTCTGGCGTACCGTGAGGTCGCCCTCGAATTCGCCACGGATTTCCGCGATGTCGAACTCGGCATTGCCGATGAAAGCGCCGCGCTCCGAAATCTGGATCACGCGCGAATCGATCGTTGCCTCGACACGTCCCTCAACCACTAGCGTGTCGCAATCGGTGATCTCGACGCCCTTGAGCTTGATGTTCGGGCCGACCGTCAGCTTGCTGCGCATCTCCGCATTGCTGACCACTGCGCTGCCGAGGCTATTGCCAGCGGTGGCAATCGATGCCGGCACTACGCGCGCGACCGGCGCGGGCACGACAGCAGCAGGTGTCGCCGAGGGCGGTACAGGCTTTTCAGCCGCCGGCAGCGCGGATGTTGCCGGGGATGAAGGCTTCACCTCGGTGACGCTTTCGCGTTTGCCAAAAAATTTTTCTGACTTCAGCATGGAATCTCCTGGATAAATGTGGGCGCGCAGCAAGGCGGCGCTGCACACTGAGGCTTCGGCCATTGCCAAGGGCCAAAGTTCCCGGGCAGAAGCTTTTTTTCAGAAAAAATTTCGGACAAAAAAAAACCGCAGCCTGAGCCGCGGTTTCCTGTCGATCCGCCAATCCTCACACACGGCGCTTGTATTCACCGGTACGGGTATCGATTTCAATCTTGTCGCCCTGGTCGACGAACAGCGGCACCGACACTTCAAACCCGGTAGCGATCTTGGCCGGCTTGAGCACCTTGCCCGAGGTGTCGCCCTTGACGCCCGGCTCGGTGTAAGTGATTTCGCGCACGACCGTGGTCGGCAGTTCCACCGAAATCGCCTTGCCGTCATAAAACACCACTTCGCAGGCCATGCCGTCTTCGAGGTAGTTCAGTGCGTCGCCAAGGTTCTCCGACTCTACCTCGTACTGGTTGTAATCGGCATCCATGAACACATACAGCGGGTCGGCGAAATAGGAATAGGTGGCTTCCTTGCGCTCGAGCACGACCACGTCGAATTTCTCATCCGAGCGGTATACCGCTTCCTGGCCCGCGCCGGTCAGCAGGTTCTTCATCTTCATTTTGACGACGGAGGCGTTGCGGCCGGACTTGGAAAATTCGGCCTTGACGACGACCATCGGCTCCTTGCCGAGCATGAAGACGTTTCCGACGCGGAGTTCTTGAGCGGTTTTCATAATGAGATTGCGAATTGGATTGCGTGAAATGAAACGCGCCGCGGCCTGCAGGGGGCTGCCAATCATGCTGCCAAGATCCGGCGCGCGAAAACAAAACCGCAGGATTCTACCCGATTTTGCGGACGAACTCGACCAGCGAAACCGACAGTTCAGGCAAGGCAGACAATTGGCGCTGCCAGTAATCGGCATGCGCTTGCAGCACCGGCAAGGCCGACACCATCCCGGGCCACGCGAGCGCCGCCGCCGGATCGCCGTTCCACGCCTGGAAAAATCGCCTTGCGGCAGCGGCCGTCGGAGGATCCAGCGCTTGCAGGTAGAGCGCCAGAAAAGCCTCCAGTTTGCCGAGGTGGATACCACCCTCCTGGGGGTAGAGTTGCCAGACGAACGGTCTGCGCGCCCATTGCGCACGTACCGCGCTATCCTCGCCGCGCACGAAGTTCAGGTCACAACTCCACAGCAGGCGATCATAGTCATCCGGTCGCAGGAAAGGCAGGCCGATCATCGTCAGGGCACCCCGGGTAATCGATTGTCCGACCGGTGGTGCAAGCGGCGTGACTCCTTCCGGTACCACGCAGACCACCGGCGGACCGTGCTGCATCGCTTCGAACAAGGTCGCCGCCGGTGCCGACGGATAGCAGAACAGCGATACCAGCAGCGCATTCGCCGGCAAGTCGACCCCGATGCCGGCGAGGAAAGCGCGCCGCTCCTCGTCCGCGAACGCCGCACGTTCTGAACCCAGCGTCCGTTCCCTTAGCAGGCCGCCGGTGCGCGGCGTGAAACCCGGAAAGAAAAAATGCTGGACCAGCGGCAGCCGCGGGTGCGGCGACGGCAAGCCGTGGCTTTCCTCGACCCACGGCTCGGCCGACAGATATTCCAGGTTCAGCCATGCAGGCCGCCGTTGATGCCCGGCCATCTGCTGGAGGTAAGCATCTGGCAGGCGGCAGCCAAACGCAGAAATCACCAGGTCCGCCCCGGCATAGCGAGGCTCCTGCCAGCGCTGCAGTAGAAAGCCGTCCAGCGGCTGCTCGCCGAGCGCCGGGTCGATCGTCGGTCGCAACCGTTGCAGCCGAACAGGATCGTCGATCCACAGGCGGGTGCTGAATCCTGACTGTGCGAGCGCACGCGCAAGCCGCCAGCAGACACCGGCATCGCCGTAGTTGTCGATGACTTCGCAAAACAGATCGATAGAGCGCACGGCGCGCATAGCGGAAAGGGCAATTGAGCGAGAGAGCGCGAAGGCTACGCAGAGCCGCCCGGGATTGCAAGTCGGCGCGCCGGCTTAACTGAAGAACAAGAGCGGCAAAAACAAAAGAATTGTTTTATGGAAACAATTCGGCTAACTTGAGCGACCATTAGATTTTCCACCCAGGAAAAATCGATGTTCGAGCTTAAGCCGCCCGTACAAGAAGAAGCGCCAGAACGCGTACCCGCTTCAGTTATCGCCCTGCCCAGCCGAGGCACGGACCGCTTTTCGGGCGAAACAACGCGATGGTATCTGGCAGTTCGAACGAAATTTTCGATAGCGATCGTCATCGCCACAGCATGGCTGCTGTTTTCCGCGGTGCTGGCACGGCCGTGGGCTGAATCGCTTGCCGGGTACCTGACTGCGCCGCTGGCATGGATCATTGTTGCCGGTATCGCGCTGATCCCCGGCTTCATGAATGCCTTCCTGATGGCTAGCCTGGCGCTCGATCGGCGACCGCCGCATGCACCGCTCGAGAGGTATCCGGGACTGAGCATTCTGGTGGCGGCCTATAACGAAGAGGCCACCATTGTCGGCACCCTCGAGAGCATCGCCCTGCAGGAGTATCCGGGCCCGCTCGAGGTCATCGTCGTCAATGATGGCTCCCAAGACCGCACCGCGGAACTGGTGCGCGAGCAGTTGCCCAAGTATCCGTGGCTGCGGCTGCTCGACCTGCCGAACAATGTCGGCAAGGCGAACGCGCTGAATGAGGCGCTGAAGCAAGTGTCGTACACCCTCACAGCGACAGTGGATGCCGATTCCTGGCTGTTTCGGGATGCGCTGGCCAGTATCGTGGAGCGCTACTTCCAGGACCCGGGAAACACCCGGGCGGTGGCGGGCGCGGTGCTGGTCAGGAACTCGCGCGCCACCTGGGTGACCCGTGCCCAGGAGTGGGATTACTTTCAGGGGATCGCGGCCATCAAGCGGGTGCAGTCGCTGTACCAGGGGACGATGGTCGCCCAAGGCGCATTCTCGCTCTATGACACTGCGCTGCTGCGGCGCATCGGCGGCTGGCCGGACTCCGTGGGCGAGGACATCGTGCTGTCGTGGAGCATCCTGAAAGCCGGCTACCGGATCGGCCACTGCGAGGATGCGCTGCTGTTCACCAACGCGCCAACCACGCTGCAGCAATTCGCACGGCAGCGCCAGCGCTGGTCGCGCGGGATGATCGAGGCGTTCAAAAAGCATCCGGGGATTCTCCTGAGGCCGGCGCTGCCGACCACCTTCGTCTATTGGAACCTGCTATTTCCGTTCCTGGACCTGATTTTTACGGTGGCGTTCATCCCGGGCATCGTACTCGCGCTGTTCGGCTATTTCTGGATCGTCGGTCCGATTACGCTGGCGCTGGTGCCGATGGCGATGGCAATGAACTACTTCATGTACCGGATCGGAAAGCATATGTTTGTGCGGAAGGGGCTCAAAGTACGCTTCAATCCGTCCGGCTTCTTTATCTACTCGCTGTTTTACAGCCTGATCATGCAGCCGGTCTGCCTCGCCGGCTATCTGTCGGAAATGCTCAACCTGCGAAAGACCTGGGGAACCAAATGACACAGCGACCTGGACTGCATGCGCTGGCGGTGCGTGCAGCGCTTGCCCTGATGGCCGGCGGCCTGGCGCCTGCGGGCGCAGCCGAACCGCTGGCAGCCGGCGGTACCCTCTTTTATTCATCCGACAGCGAATCTTTCAGTAGCCGGCGCACCAGTGCGGACCTGATGGGCAGCTTCAGCCACCTCGACGGCAAGACCGGCCTGCGCTACACCGATCACCATTACTCCCGCGGTGACTGGAGCCGCAGCGGCCAGCAACTGCGCTTCGTGACCCACCACATCGACCGCAAGACGGCCGATGGCTGGCTGCTGGAGACCGGTGTGCTGCGTCAGGGAACCCACCAGCTGTTGACGCTGGACGCCAGCTACCGCAAGACCGTGTCGCCTGCCACGAGCATCGAGGCCTTCGCCAGCCGCGATATCGTCGAGACGCGCAATGCGCTCGACCTCGGTACGCGTTTCAATTTCGCCGGACTGGCGGTAGACCAGAGGCTGACGTCTAAGCTGACTGCCGTCGGGCTGGCAGGATGGCAGGCATTCTCCGACGATAACCAGCGACGCCACCTGCGGGCCCGGCTGATCTACCAGCCTTCGCTCGATCTCGGCCTGACACTGCAGCTGCGCTACCGCTATTTCGACAGCAGCAAGAATGATGTCGCCGGCGCCTACTTCAACCCGTCCCGCTATGACGAGACCCTGCTTGCGGTCGGCTGGCGCCAGCGCGCCGGCGACTGGCGGACAGCGATCACCGCCGGCGCCGGCGTGCAGCAGGTAAACCGGGACGACCGCTCGGGTACCCGGCTGCTCGAGGCCACTGCCGAACGACAGATGGCGGGCTATGCGCTGCGCGTGCGGGCCGGCTACTCTCGTGCGGCAGCCGCAGCCGCGACCGATCCCGACTACTGGTACCGCTATGCTGCGGGCGAGCTGATTTTCCCCTTCTGATCGGGCGCGTCGGCTCCCGGGAAACCGACGGGGCCACGCACCCCTTGTTCCGGAAGCTGGCAAACTGGCCCTTGCGCTGCCCGGCGAGGATGGTGCACACAATAAGAATCCGCCTCGAGGAACCCCCGAATGAAACGTTTCCTGCTGCCCGCTGCATCCGGCCTGCTGCTGTGCGCAAGCGCGTTTGCGAAAGATCCGATCTGCGGCGAGTACACCAGCGTCGACACCGGCGAGTCCGTGGTCGACATGGGCAACAAGACCATGTTCATGCATTTCCGTTCGTCGACCCAAATGAATGCGCCGCAGGGATCGAAGTTCAACAACCTGAGCGGCCAGTGCACCGGCGGCGCCGTAATTTATCCGGACAAGTCGATCGAAGCCGAAGGCCTGTGCGCGGTCGAGGACACCGACGGTGACGTGCTTACCTACGCGTTCACACAGTCGCGTGGCGACATGGAGGGCCGCTACACCCGCAAAGGAGGCACCGGCAAGTTCGCTGACTCGCGCGAGAGCGGCTGGTTCCGGCCGGTGAAGCTCGAAGGCGAGGTCACGCTCGGCCAGTGGGGCGGGGAAAACGCGTGCAAGTAAGCGCCGCTCCCGCTATTCCCATTCGAGTTGCGGATAGAGCAGCTCGGCATTCCGCAGGTTGACCGTCTCGAACAGCTGCCAGCCTGCGCGCTCCGACTGGGCAGCCGACGCGATCACCTGCTGCATCGGCTGGCCGGCGGCGATGCCGCGTCGCAGATCATCGATCAGGACCTGCACGTAACGCTGCTGCCGCGCCAGTGCCGGCTTGCTGTCGGCCACCACCGGGCCGTGGCCGGGAATGCTGCGTGCGGCAGGCAAGGCGGCCAGCGCATCCATCACCTTCAGCCAGCCCCTGGCATCCCCGTCGATCGATGGCGCGCGATCGATGAACAGCAGGTCGCCGGTCCACAGGGTGGCGGTCTTTTCGTCGAATACCGTCAGGTCGTGGTCGGTATGCGCAGGCGACCACGCACGCAGCAGCAGTCGACGGTTGCCGAGGTCAAGTACCAGTTCACCGGCGACCGTGCGGGTCGGCAGCACGATGCGGCTGCCGGCGGCGGCGTCGCCCAGCATTCGACGCAAGTTGGACTCGTAATCCTCGGCACGGGCACGCATTGCGTTGGGCAGCCGCTCATGCCCGATGAAATGCGGGCTGTCCTGCTGGAATGCGGCGTTACCAAAAATGTGGTCGGAGTGGACATGCGTGTTGATCACGTAACGGATGGGCAGCGATGAGCGCTCACGGATGGCTTCTCGCAGCGCGCTACCTACCGCGCGGCTGCCGCCGCTGTCGATCACTGCGATGGCCTGTTCGCCGATTACAAAGCCGATGTTGGCAATGTCGCCCTGATAGCCGTCGCCGAACTCCAGATGCTCGCCTTGATGAACGAACACGCCGGGCGCCACTTCAGTCACCGGCAACGGCGCGGCCGAGACGCGGAGTGCCAGCAGCGAAAAAGCCAGCCAAAGCAGCAGCGACCGGCAGCAGCACAGGCGAACCGGCGCGGAACAGATAAGAGAGCGGGGCACGGACATCAAACACGCTGATCAAAATCGGATGCCGCCGATCCTAGCATGGGCCCGCCGCGCGTCCCTTGCTTGCCCCGGCGTGCAGTTGCCTTCAATCAAGCCGACTGCTAGTCTGGCGGCTTGGCCAGTTCACATTTCCGAGATGAAACCCAGTTCGCACCGAAAAGCCTTGCAGAACATTGGTTCGGTATTCGGTATCGCAACGCGCATCGAAGGCACGATTCATCTGGATGAAACCGTGCGCATCGATGGCCGGATCGAGGGCAACCTGGAGCAATCCGACGGCGACGGCCGATGGATCATCATCGGTGCGAAGGCCGAGATTCGGGGCGATATCCGCGCTCAGAACATCAGCGTGGCGGGTAAAGTGATCGGCAACATCGTCGCCAGCGAAAGCATTGAACTGCTCGACGGCTGCGAAGTCCGCGGCAACATCATCCATCAATCGATTACTGTCGAGCCCGGCGCCTCGGTGCACGGGCAATTGATCGCCCGCGAGGCAGGCAGCCAACCGATCGCTGCGCGTTCGCCGGCTGAATCCTGAACGGCTGGAATGGGATGGCGGAAAGCAGGTTTCCGGGGAGGCGTGGTTTATACTCGGAAACAGTTTTTCCCAAGCTACATGCCGATCGCCCTGAATGCCGCCGCGCGCCCTTAACCGCCTGAAACCCCTGCTCGCCTTGTTGCTTGCAACTGCCGTGGCTGCACCGGCGCACGCTGCCGTATATCTATGCAAAACGACGGCGATGCGCGGCAATAAATGGATCTGCAACGAGGAACCGTCCGTTTGCACGTTCGCTTTCACGATCGACGAGAAAAACCGGACGATCACCCGGCGCATCGACGGGCGCAACACAACAATCCCGGTCGTGGTGGACAAGTGGACCGATACGGTCCTGATCGCCCATGAAGACCAGACCCGGATCGACAGCCGCTTCATCGAGCAGTATTTCTACAAGATCGAGTTCGAGAGCGGCCGCTTCCTGATGGCCAACGAGTATCGGACCAATAGCGGGCGCTATCTGACGCAGGAAGAGCTGAACATGTCCGACAAAAAGCGCTTTTCCTACTACCGTCCGCTCCTGTTCACCGAAAAAGGCAGCTGCAGGTTCAAGCGCCGATGACAGCCGCCCACCCTCGTCGCTACCGCTACTACGACTTGCTGCTGGTCGCTTTTGTCGTGGCGCTGCTGTGCTCGAATCTGATCGGCGCGGGCAAGGTCGCGCTGGTCAACGTGCCCCTGATCGGCGAAGTCAGCTATGGCGCGGGCATTCTGTTCTTCCCGATCTCCTACCTGTTCGGCGATATCCTGACCGAGGTCTATGGTTATGCGCATGACCGGCGCGCGGTCTGGGCCGGCTTTGGCGCATTGCTGTTCGCAGCGATGATGTCGCTGGTCGTGATCGGCCTGACGCCGGCGCCGGGCGGCTACATGGACAACTACCAGCAGGGGCTGGAAACCGTGTTCGGCAATACCTGGCGCATTGTGCTCGCGTCGATCCTGGCATTCTGGGCCGGCAGCATGGCCAACGCCTATGTGATGGCAAAGATGAAGCTCGCGACCGGCGGCCGTCATTTGTGGATGCGGACCATCGGATCGACCGCCGTCGGCGAACTGATCGACTCGTCGATCTTTTACGTCACCGCCTTTTACGGCATCTGGCCGACCGAGCAGGTGATCGCGGTCGCGATCGTCCAGTACTTCCTGAAAACCGGCTGGGAAGTGGCGATGACGCCGGTCACTTACCGCGTGGTCGGCTGGCTAAAACGCAAGGAAAACGAAGACTACTTCGACACCGGCACCAACTTTTCGCCGTTCCGCGTCAGCATCTGAGCATCAGCGCCGCTCGCGCGTCCGCAGCCGGCGGCGCGACTCCTGCAGCGCGCGCTCAAGATAAGCGTCGTAAAACGCATGGTCGCCGCCGACCAGCGGATCGACCAGCTTCTCTCCCGCTGCATCGACAAACACCAGCGTCGGCGCCACGGCGACATGGAAGCGTTTCGCCAGCGCCGCCGGGGTCGTCACCGTGCCGTCGAAGTCCGTGATCGCCTGGCGTCCGGTCATCATCAGTTCGCGAATGTGAGGCCGCTCGGCCGGCTGCGGATGCCGCAGCAGCGGCGCCAGATAGTTGCGGCGCACTACCCTGCAGTACGGGCACTCGGGCAGCGAGAACATCAGCAGCAGCGGTTTGCCCTCGGCCAGCGCCAGCGCCGACGCCTGTTGCAGGTCGTCGGCCGCAGGCAGTGGTTCAGCATGCGACTGTGCGGGCACGGTCGGCGATACCATCAGCAGCAGCATCAGAGGCAGCAGGATCGCAGGCAAGCGCCGTCGCACTACGGAAAAGTTCATCGTTTCTCCGTCATCCGGCAGGCGAGTTCGCCGCTGGTCTCGAGCACGGAACCCGAGCGCGGGTCATAGCGGCGCCCCGACAGTTGCATGCGGCCACTGCGGCGGTCGAGGCTGAAGTCCATGCCGGCTTCCTCGCCTGCCGCGGTCAGGCCCAGGCTGCGGCAACGGATCAGGTCGGCGCCCAGCTCGCAGCCGCAGATCTCGACCGTGGGCTGCACGCAGCCCACGGCGATCTCCGGATCGCGCTTCACATAGCCGGCAGTATCGCTGGCCACGATCACCCAGCGGCGCTCCCGTTCGCTGGGCGCGCCGGCCTCGAATAGTTTCTCGCTCCGCACGCTGCCGCGGCAATCGAACTCCCAGCTCTGTGCAGACAGCGGCGCGACTGCCGCTGTCAGCACCAGCGCCAGCCAGCGGCTCATCCGTCGACCACACCCTGATCAGTGCGGGTGTCGCCGCGGTTGTCGACCCAGGTAACGCTGATCGGGTCGCCCTTGGCCGCACCGCCGAAGGTGAACGCGAAATACGGGTTCTCGGAGACGGCCATTCCCAGATGGGCATCGAACACCACCCGGCCACCGCACCGGACCACCAGTGTCTCGATGTAATGCGCGGGAATGCGCTCGCCCTGTTCGTCCTTGCGCAGGCCCGACTCCATCGGATGCCGGACCATCAGTTTCATTTCGACCTTGTCCTTCACCAGGAAGGCACGGATTTTCATCGGTTCACTCATTGATCATTCCTCGCTGCCGGGCTGTCCCGCTCATCCGCAACCACCCCCACCTGCACGCACCTTGATCATGGTGCTGCCGACGTAATACCTGCCCTCTGCCCGCGCGATGCCGTAGATGGTGGAGGTCTCGCCCATCTTGATGCGGGTGCTGATGGCGGCATCGGTGCCCGGCGGAATGCGAAATGCGGCGGTCACCGGGATCGGGTTCTTCTGCACCACGATCAGCATGAAATCGGTATGGGGTATCGCGCTCTGCATCGACACAGGCACGACGAAGCCGCTGCCGACCAGTTCGGGTCCGGACAGCGTGACCAGCGGGCTGTCGACAACGGCGTCGCCGCCCATCAGGCTCACGGCGTGGGCGGTGTTCTTCGCGTCGAACAGTTTCGGATCCCAGTCGCTTGCGAATACGTCGGAAGGCTTGAGTATGCCTGCGGCAAAGGCCAGCGACAGCGCTGTGCCGGCATGCAGGAAGTCTCTGCGGGTGTGTTGCATCCTGTGTCTCCTCAGGATCGGGCTTGCCTGACCTTCGGGAGAAGGCCGGTTCGGTCATCACCGATGGTTTTTCGCGAGTGTAGCGCGAATCAGCTTGCCAATAACTTAATGCAGAAGTCGGATAAGCGCGCCGCAAGCCGGCCAATGCAAAGGGCCGGCATGGCCGGCCCTTCGTTGAATGCGACAGTCCCGGAATGCCGGGACCGCTTATGCCACCTTGCGGTCGCCTTGTGCGATCTGCTCGAGCGCTGCCGACAGATGCCCGACCGTACGGTCGACATGGGTCAGTTTCTCAAGACCGAACAGGCCGATGCGGAAGGTGCGGAAGTCGTCGCGCTCGCCGACCTGCAGCGGCACGCCGGCAGCGGTCTGCAGGCCCAGCGCCATGAATTTCTTGCCGTTCTGGATGTCCGGATCGGTGGTGTAGCTGACCACCACGCACGGTGCCTGGTAGCCCGGGGCAGCGACGCTCCTGAAGCCCTTGGCCTCGAGCATCTGGCGCACGCGGCCTCCGAGCTCGACCTGCTTCTGCTGCAGGTTGGCAAAACCAATGTCGCGGGTTTCCTTCATCGTGTCGCGCAACTGGCGCAGGCCGTCGGTCGGCATCGTGGTGTGATAGATGTGCGCGCCCTTCTCATAGGTCTCGACGATCTGCAGCCATTTTTTCAGGTCGCACGAGTAGCTCGTGCTGGTGGTGCCGTCGATCTTCTGGCGTGCACGCTCGCTCATCGCGATCAGGGCGCAGCACGGCGAGCTGCTCCAGCCTTTCTGCGGCGCACTGACCAGCACGTCGACCTTGGAGGCGACCATGTCGACCCACATTGCGCCGGACGCGATGCAGTCCAGCACGAACAGGCCATCCACCGCCTCGACCGCCTCGCCGATCGCACGCAGGTAGTCCGGCGGCAGGATCAGGCCGGCCGACGTTTCGACATGCGGCGCAAACACGACCGCGGGCTTGTGCTCGCGAATCCATGCGACCACCTCCTCGACGGGCGGCGGCGCGTACTGCTGCTCGAAACCCTCGACCTGCGGCCGGCCGGTAATCACATGCAGCTGATCGGAGATGCGGCCCATGTCGAAGATCTGGGTCCAGCGATAGCTGAACCAGCCGTTGCGGATCACCAGGCACTTGCGATCGGTGGCGAACTGGCGCGCGACTGCCTCCATACCGTAAGTGCCGCTGCCCGGGACGACCACAGCGGACTTCGCGTTGTACACCTCTTTCAGGATGCCGGAAATGTCATTGATCACTCCCATGAACGCCTTCGACATGTGGTTCAGGGAACGGTCGGTGTAGACGACCGAGAACTCGAGCAGTCCGTCGGGATCGACGTTGGGAAGCAAGCCGGGCATAGGAATTCCTGTCTGGGTATATATGTACTTTGAAGCCGATTCCGGGCGCATACATCCCGGCAGTGAGTGCGCGAGTTTAGCAGACCTGCATTGATCGCTCTATGCACAGCGCAACCAGAGGGTTTGCATGGCATGAATGACAAGTTCACGCCCTGTCGCGACTACCGATAGAATCCGGGCTCTTCCCAACAACATGTTCATCCGGAGACAACATGGAAAGCGATATCGAAATTGCGCAGAAAGCAAAGATGAAGAAAGTGGTCGATGTCGCCGAAGGCCTCGGCATTCCGGAGGACTCGATCGAGCCATACGGCCACTACAAAGCCAAGATCTCGCTCGATTACCTGAATACACTGAAAGACAAGCCGAACGGCAAGCTGGTGCTGGTGACGGCCATCAGCCCGACCCCGGCCGGCGAGGGCAAGACCACGACCACCGTCGGCCTCGGCGATGCGCTGAACCGGATCGGCAAGAAAACCGTGATCTGCCTGCGCGAGCCCTCGCTGGGCCCGGTGTTCGGCGTCAAGGGAGGCGCGGCCGGCGGCGGGCACGCGCAGATCGTGCCGATGGAGGATATCAACCTGCACTTCACCGGCGATTTCTCGGCGATAGCACTGGCCAACAATCTGCTGGCCGCGATGATCGACAACCACATCAACCACGGCAACCAGCTCGACATCGATCCGCGCCGCATCACCTGGAAGCGAGTGGTCGACATGAATGACCGCGCACTGCGCGACATCGTGGTCGGCGCCGGCGGCACCGCCAACGGCTTCGTGCGCCAGGACGGCTTCGACATCGTGGTGGCCTCCGAAGTGATGGCCATCTTCTGCCTCGCCACTTCGGTGCAGGACCTGAAGCAGCGCCTCGGCGACATCGTGATCGGCTACACGCGCGACCTGAAGCCGGTGCATGCGCGCGACCTGAACGCACATGGCGCGATGACTGTGCTGCTGAAAGATGCGCTCAAACCCAATCTCGTGCAGACGCTGGAAAACAACCCGGCCTTCGTGCATGGCGGCCCGTTCGCCAACATCGCGCATGGCTGCAACTCGGTGATCGCCACCCAGAGCGCACTGAAGCTGGGCGAATACGTGGTCACCGAGGCCGGCTTCGGCGCCGATCTCGGCGCAGAAAAATTCATCGACATCAAGTGCCGCAAGACCGGCCTGAAGCCGTCGGCCTGCGTGCTGGTGGCAACCATCCGCGCGCTGAAGTACCACGGCGGCAAGGACGTAAAGGAGCTCAACAGCGAGGACCTCGACGCATTGCAGAGGGGCCTCGTGAACCTCGAGCGCCATGTCGAGAACGTGACGAAGAACTACGGCCTGCCCTGCGTGGTGTCGATCAACCGTTTCACGCACGACACCGATGCCGAGATCAGGCTGGTTACCGACCGCATGAAGGCGCTGGATGTGAACGTCGTGCTGGCCGAGCACTGGGCGAAGGGCGGCGCGGGCGCGGAAGCGCTTGCGCATGAAGTGGTGCGGCTGGCCGAGCGCGGCGCGCAGGGCAAGTTCGTGTACGAGGACAGCGACTCGCTGTGGGACAAGATGAAGAAGGTGGCGACCAGGATCTATGGTGCGGCCGACATCAGCGCTTCCGCAAAAGTGAAGCAGCAGCTGCAGGCGTGGCAGGAGGCGGGCTACGGTCATTACCCGATCTGCGTGGCCAAGACCCAGTCGTCGTTCTCTACCGACCCGACATTGCGCGGTGCGCCGAGCGGTCATGTGGTGAATGTGCGCGAGGTGCGGCTGGCTGCGGGTGCGCAATTCATCGTGATGATCTGCGGCGACATCATGACCATGCCCGGCCTGCCTAAAGTGCCGAGCGCCGTGAAGATCGACATTGACGAGTCCGGCCGCGTGGTCGGCCTGTTCTGACCGGGAGCACGGGCATGCGCGCCGCCATCTACACCCGCAAGGGTCCGGCAGCCGAGGTGCTGCAGGTCGTCGAGAAACCGGTGCCGCAGCCCGCCGCCGGCGAAGTGCGGGTCAAGCTGGCGTTTAGCGGGGTCAACCCGTCGGACGTGAAGTCGCGCTCCGGCGTAGCCGCCCGCACCGGCGGCTTTCCGGAGGTGACGCCGCACAGCGACGGCGCCGGCCTGGTCGACCTGCTCGGCCCCGGCGCGCCGTCCGCGCTGCTTGGCAAGCGGGTCTGGGTGTTCAACGGCCAGTGGGAACGGCCGTACGGCACTGCTGCCGACTACATCACGCTGCCCGCCTCGCAGGTCGTGCCGCTGCCGGACGGCGTGCCGTTCGAAGTCGGCGCGTCGATCGGCATACCGCTGATGACCGCAATGCATGCGGTGCAGGCCTGTGGCACGCTGCTCGGCAAGACGGTGCTGGTGCCAGGCGCGGCCGGCAGCGTCGGTTTCTACGTGACCCAGCTGGCGGCGCTCGCCGGCGCTCGCGTGATCGCCATCGTCAGCAATGAGGACAAGGCGCGCCTGGCACGCGAGCTCGGTGCGGCCGACACCGTCAACTACAAGACCGAGCCGCTGGTCGAGCGGGTGCAGGCGCTGACCGGGGGCGCCGGCGCGGACGCCATCATCGACCTCGACGCCGCCGCCCACGCGCCGCATTACGGCAGCCTGCTCCGCTTCGGCGGCAAGGCGGTGATCTATGGCACCAATCAGCCGCTGGTGACGATGCCGTTCGGGCCGATGATTCTCGGTTTCGTAAATCTCTACTACTTCATCGTCTACAAGCTGCCGCAGCCGCTGCTCGGTGAGGTGCTGTCTTCGGTGGATGCCGTGCTCGCAAGGCCGGGATTCCGGCATCCGCCGGTAGCGATCCATTCGCTGGACGAGATCGTGGCCGCCCACGAGCAGGTCGAGCGCGGTGCGAATGCCAAAGTACTGGTTCGCCTCTGACCATGGCCGGATTCAAGGATCACTTCGGCAACGTGGCAGGGCAATATGCCGACTTCCGGCCGAATTATCCGGACAGCCTTTACGAATGGCTTGCCAGCCACTGCGCCGCCCATACGCTGGTCTGGGATGACGGCTGCGGCAGCGGGCAGGCATCAGTCGCGCTGGCCGAGTATTTCGATCGCGTGCATGCCACCGATGCCAGCGCCGACCAGATCGCCCATGCGCAGCCGCATCCGCGCGTGCAGTATGAAGTCGCGCCGGCGGAGCGCAGCGGGCTGCCGGCAGCCAGCGTCGACCTGGTGACGGTCGCGCAGGCGCTGCACTGGTTCGACCGGCCGGCCTTTTATTCCGAGGTGAGGCGCGTCGCGAAGCCGGGCGCCCTCATTGCGGCCTGGACCTATGGCGTGCACCACATCGAAGGCAGCGAGGTCAATGCCGCGGTACGCCACTTCTATCACAAGGTCGTTGGGCCGTTCTGGCCGCCCGAGCGGCGCCATGTCGAAAACGGCTATCGCGAACTCGACTTTCCTTTCGTTCGCCTCGACGCGCCGGAGTTCGAAATGCAGGTCGAATGGCCGCTCGCACAGCTGCTCGGCTACCTGCGGTCGTGGTCTGCCACGGCGCGCTACATGGCCGCCAATGGCAGGGATCCGGTGGAAGCGCTTGCGCAGCAGCTGCTGCCGCTGTGGGGCGATCCCGAGCGCAAGCGCCAGGTCAGCTGGCCGCTCGGCATGCTGGCGGGTCGGGTACACTAGCCGCGCCTTCCCGTCGCCCCTGCGGGACCAAGAACAAGAATGACCCTCGAACCCGAAGCATTGCAAGCCATCTGGCTGACCGTCAAACTGTCAGCTGTCGTCACCCTGATCCTGCTGGTCGTCGGCACGCCGACCGCATGGTGGCTGTCGCGTACCCGGTCGCCGCTGAAGGCGCCGGTTGGTGCACTGGTCGCACTGCCGCTGGTGCTGCCGCCCACCGTGCTCGGCTTCTACCTGCTGCTGGCCATGGGCCCGCAGGGCTTCGTCGGCAGGATGACTGCCGCGCTCGGCCTCGGCCAGCTGCCGTTCACCTTCTGGGGGCTGGTGATCGCGTCCGTCTTTTATTCGCTGCCTTTCATGGTGCAGCCGCTGCAGAACGCCTTCGAGGCGATCGGCCGCCGTCCGCTCGAAGTGGCTGCCACGCTGCGCGCCTCGCCGCTGGATGCCTTTTTCACGGTCGTGCTGCCGATGGCGCTGCCCGGCTTCCTGACCGCATCGGTGATGACCTTCGCGCACACTGTGGGCGAATTCGGCGTGGTGCTGATGATCGGCGGGAACCTGGCCGGACAGACGCGCGTGGCCTCAGTCCAGATCTACGACTATGTGGAGGCTATGCAGTACGAGCAGGCCCACCTGCTGGCAGCGATCATGATCGCGTTTTCCTTCGTCGTGCTGCTGGCACTGCACCTGTGGCGGCCGCGCGAGCGCAGCGGGAACTGAGATGGACGGCATTCGCGCACGCTTTCGCATCGACTGGCCCGGCTTCGCGCTGGACGTCGACCTGCAATTGCCCGGCAGCGGGGTGACCGTGCTGTTCGGCCCGTCTGGCTGCGGCAAGACAACGCTGCTGCGCAGCCTCGCCGGCCTCGAGCATCCTGCGGACGGAACACTGGTCGTCAATGGCGAAACTTGGCAGGACGCGGACAGCTGGGTGCCGACGCACCAGCGCGCGATCGGCTATGTGTTCCAGGAGGCCAGCCTGTTCCCGCACCTGACGGCGCGCGGCAACCTGCAGTACGGCATGAAGCGCAGCACGCAGCCGCCAGCCGACATCGACCATGTGATCGACCTGCTGGGCATACGCGCGTTGCTGGACCGGCGGCCCGACCGGCTGTCCGGCGGCGAACGGCAGCGCGTCGGCATTGCGCGCGCACTGGCAGTCAACCCGAAGCTGCTGCTGATGGACGAGCCGCTGGCTGCGCTCGACCATGCGCGCAAGCAGGAAATCCTGCCCTACCTCGACAGGCTGCAGCATGAACTGCGGATGCCGGTGGTCTATGTGACTCACTCCCCGGACGAAGTCGCACGGCTCGCGCACCACCTGGTCGTGCTCGAGCGCGGGCGAGTAGTGGCCAGCGGCAGCCTGGCCGATACGCTGTCGCGCGTGGACCTGCCGTTGCGCCTGGGCGAGGATACCGGTGTGGTGATCGAGGCGACGGTCGGCAGCATTGACCAGCCCTGGCAGCTGGCGCGGCTGGATTTCGATGGCGGCGCGCTATGGACGCGCGACCATGGCCTGCCGGAGGGTACGCCGGCACGGGTCAGGATACTGGCACGCGATGTCAGTCTCGCACGCGAACAGCCGGGCCGCAGCAGCATCCAGAACCTGATGCAGGGCCGCATTGACAGGATTGCGGATGACGAATCGCCGGGACTGGCGCTGGTGCGGGTCCGGGTGGGCGGCTGTGCGCTGCTGGCGCGAGTCACGCGGCGCGCGCTGGCAGACCTTGCACTCGCCGAGGGCGACGCGGCGTGGGTGCAGGTGAAATCGGTCGCACTGGCGCGCTGAGAATACGGCATGCAACTGCTCGCCCAACGATCCCTCGCCATCCGCTGCCTGCTGGCGCTTTGCCTTGCGGGCGTGTGCGGCGGCGCGCTGGCCGACACCCTGCGCTTCAGCTGCCGCGGCTGGGCGCCGATTTACCTCGGCAGCTGGGCGCCAGTGAATCCAGACACCACCGACATGGATCCGCTGACCATCGAGGTCAACGAAAGCACGCGCATGACCAGCTTCGTGCTAACCATGATCGGGCGCACCAACTTCGCGACAAAAATCAGCGAGTCGCATGTGAAGGGCGCCATCGCCTATCGGCAGCTGATGGTGGATGACATGATCGAATTCATCGATTTCTCGCTCAATCGCGGCACCGGCGAGGTCATCATCACCGCGCTGGAAAAGTCGCGCCGTGCCCACCTGCTGTACAAGGGGCGCTGCCAGCGGGTCAAGATGCCTTTCTGAGGCCGCTGGCGAGCGTTATCGACCAGGCCTGCATCTGCGCGGGATCCAGCAGGGCCACCGGTTCGTCGTCGCAGCTGGCGAGAATCGCCTCGGCTTCCTCGCGGCTGCCGAGCTCCTCCAGCAGGTAGAGCTTGCCGTCCCACTCGAAGTGCGTGAACCAGCACAGGCCCGGCAGCGGCTCCAGGCCGCCGAACAGCTGCAGGCGACGCAACAGCAGCACCGCGGCCGCCTGCGGCACCAGAAAGCGCGACGCGATCCCGCAGCGCATGGCGACAGCTTCGGCAGCGCCGTCATCGGGCTGTTCACCCAGACAGGCCAGCGCCCGTTGGTCTGTCACACAAAAATAGATCGGCATGGTAGTCCCAGTCGGCAAGGCTGCAGGATTGTAACGAAGATGCCCGGCTCAGGCAGGGCAAGCGGATCGTTTGTGAACCTCGGGAACGATTCCAGCCGGTCGGGCTCTTTCCTCAACAGACGAGCCTTGGCCATTGACAGCCATCAAATCCCGGCCTGTTCCGCCCATCGCTGCAGAAGACCGGTCGCTACAGTCTTTCTGGCAGCGCAATGCGCTACTCCTGAACGCCGCTTTTCACCGATGAATGCCCCTTCCTCCCCTGCCCTCCCCGACCCTGCCAGCGAACTTGACCGCTGCCGCGCCGAACTCGTGCGCCTTCGTCGGGAATATCGGGCGCTGCTGCTGAAGCACGAAGCAACCTTCGAGCGCTCAGTCGTGGGCATGGCGCTGGTCGACCTCGAAGGTCACTGGCTGGAGGTCAACGATGCGCTGTGCCGGATGGTCGGCTACGCACGCGAAGAGCTGCTGACACTTCGCTTTCAGGACATCACGCATCCGGACGATCTTGCAGAAGACCTGGCGCTGGTCGCCAGCCTGCTGCGGGGCGAGATCGATAATTATTTTCTGGAGAAGCGCTACATCCGCAAGGACAGGACGCTGGTCTGGATCCGCCTGTCAGTCACACTGGCGCGCGAAGCGTCGGGTGAGCCCCGCCATTTCGTGTCGGTAATCGAGAACATCGATCACCAAAAGCGGGCCGAGCAGGCGCTGGCCGCCAGTGAGGCGCGCTTTCGCACCGCCTTCGACCACATGCCGGACGTGGTGGTGATTTATGACCGCCAGTTGCGAATCCAGTACATCAACCCGGCCACCGTGAAGACGACCGGCATGCCGCCGGAAGCCTTCCTCGGAAAGCGCGAAGATGAAATCTTCCCGAAAGAACTGATCGCCCCGTGGCAACCGGCAATGCATGCGGCGCTCGAGCACGGGGTCGTGCAGTCGGTAGAGGTCGACGTGGCACTGTCGACCGGGGTACGCAACCTCGCCATCACCTGCGTGCCCCTGCTCGATGCGCAGGGCGCAGTGCACGAGGTCATGGGCATCACGCATGACCTGACCGAGCGCCGCAGCGCCGAGCAGGAGGCAGTCAAGGCGGCTTTGCATGACAAGCTGACCGGCCTGCCGAACCGTGTACTGCTGTTCGAGTATTCCGCGCACGTGTTCGACCAGGCGGCACGCCAGCAGCATGAGGGCGGCGTGCTCTTCGTCGACCTGGATCGCTTCAAGCCGATCAATGACCTGCACGGGCACCAGGTCGGGGATGCGGTGCTGCGCGAAGTGGCCACGCGGATCAGCCACCGGATTCGCAAGAGCGACCTCGCGTTCCGCCTCGGCGGCGACGAGTTTCTGGTGCTGCTGCCCCAACTGGCCAACAGCACCGAGGCGGCACAGATCGCGCAACGGGTGCTGCAGGCGCTGGCCGAGCCGATTCTGGTGGAAGGCATCGAACTGCAGCTGTCGGCGTCCATCGGGATCAGCATCTTCCCGCGCGACGGCATGGACGTGCAGTCCCTGGTGAATGCGGCGGACAGCGCGATGTATCATGCAAAGCAGCTGGGCAAAAACAATTGGCAATATTTCTCGGCCGATTTGTCGACCCGCGTGCACGCGCAGATCAGCCTGCAGGACCGGGTGCGCGGCGCGCTCCGGCGGCGTGAATTCGGGCTGGTTTTCCAGCCGCTGCTCGACCTGAAAAGCGGCGCCCTGACGGGCGTCGAGGCACTGCTCCGCTGGCCTGCCAGCGGCGCCGGCCCCGACCAGTTCATACCGGCCGCCGAGGCGGTCGGACAGATCATCCCGATCGGCGACTGGGTGATGCAGGAAGCCTGCCGCGCGCACAAGCGCTGGCTGGAACACGGGCTGCCGGCGATCCCGGTCGCCGTCAATGTGTCGGCGCTGCAGATGCGACAGCGCGACTTCCGGCTGAAAGTGCTCGGCCTGCTGCGGCGCCAGCGGCTGCAACCATCGGCGCTGCAGATCGAGCTGACCGAATCCACGCTGCTGGAAGATGTCGATTACACCGTCTACCTGCTCAGCAAGCTGCGGCAGGACGGCGTGCGCATCTCGCTCGACGACTTCGGTACCGGCTATTCGAGCCTGTCCTATCTGTCGCGGCTGCCGCTGGACAAGATCAAGGTCGACAAAACCTTTACCCGCCATCTGACGACCGATCCGACGTCGCGCGCGGTCACCGAGGCGATCATCTCCCTCGGCCAGCGGCTCGGACTGGAGATCGTGGCCGAAGGCATAGAAACCAGCGTGATGCTGGACGAGGTGCGCAAGCTCGGCTGCGGCCAGGTACAGGGCAATCTGGTCAGCATGCCCCTGAACGCGGAGCAGTTCGCGGCATGGTTCACGGAACGGGAACGGGAGCGCGCACGGGTGGCCGTGCGCTGACGCAGCTCGCAGGCCGCCAGCTACTGGCGGCGGGCAGCGCTGGCCGCGTAGGCGGCCGGGCGAAACAGCAGCACCGGGTCACGCGACGGGCGTATGCCGTCCGGCAGTGCCAGAGGGTCATATGCGAGTTTCGCCTCGATCTCTTTCGCTTCGGGCACGACCCGCGTGACCACCAGCATGCCGAGTTCGACCAGCCGGCGATCCTCCGGCCAGACCACGGTCGGATCGTCGATGGCATCATCCTTGCCGGCGACTTGCAGCGACACCCTGTATTTCACCGGTTTTTCCGCCACGCGCCCGGCGAGCTCTTCCCTCAGGTAATTGGGGCCCACCGCCGCAGCTTCCTCGGCGGTCAGCACCTGCTCGCCCGCCAATGGCACGATGCGGTAGCGGCCAAAGATGCTCGCACCCTGCTTGTCGATGAACTCGAAGGCATTCACGCCGTAAAAGGCCTGTGTCGCGAAACTCCTCGGCACCGGCTTCGGCGCGCTCAGGAAGGCGTTGGCCGCCGGGCGGGTCGCCAGGAACTGTTCCAGTGGCGACGGGCTGGCCTGACTTTCGCGCGAGCGTGCCACAGCGTCGAGCAGCGCAGCGAAATCCTCTGGTGTGGCGACCGGGAAGCCGTTATGGCTGATCCCGACGAAATCGGTGTAGCTGCGGCCCGGCAGCGCAAAGCGAATCGCCAGGCCATAAGGACGGCTGCCGGGGCCGGCATCGGGGATTGTCGGCACGCCGGTGCCGGTGGAAAAGCGGATGGTGACGCCCACCGAGCGCCGGAAGTGCGGCGCTCGGCTGATCGCAGCCGCCTCCGCCGATGGCGTGAAGATACCGGCGGCGATCAGGCCTTTCGCATGGGTCGCGCGTTCGCCCGGGTGGGGGCCGCCCGACAGCCGGTCCAAGGCGCGAATAATCTGCCCGGGCAGCGACGGATCATCTGCCTGCGCGGGCGCTGCAAGTCCGGCAATCAGCAGGCCGGCCAGCAGGTAGGGCAATTTCATGGACATCTCCGGTAAGTTCTGTCGGGCAGTGCATGCCGCGCCGACCGCGGCCGAGAGAATGTCACAGCTGCGGCAATTTTTCATCCGCGCCATCGGCTCGCCAGCCATCTGCCTGCTGCAGGAAGTGGCGTACAGTCGCCGGCGCGAAGCATGCGCCCGCTGCATCGAACGCATGCAGCGTGATGCTGGCGCGCTGGCAGCCCTCGTCAATGTCCAGCAGGTTGAAAGAATTCGGCGCCCCCGAGCGGATGCGGCGCGACACTGCGGTTCCTGCACCCGAGAGCACGAAGTGCCGGCGCAGCCCGGGAAACACCGACCGGGTGTCCGTCAGCAGCGGCATGTGCACATGGCCGCTCAGTACGAGGTCGGCGCCGCAACCGGCCAGCACATCGGCAATTTCGGGGGCGGAGATCAGGCATTCGTCGCGATCCTGTTCCAGCAAGGTGTGGAGAGGCTGGTGCATCACCACAATGCGCAGCGCGGCTCCGCGCTCAATTGCTGCCATCCTCGACCGCAGGTGCGAGATGCGCAAGTCGCCCCGCGTGTGCCGCAGGCGCAGCGTGGTGTCGAAACCGACCAGCGACACCGGACCGGCATGCCGCTCCTGCTCGGTGACGCCGAACACGCGACGATAGCCATGGTCGGGCAGCGTCAGCCGCAGCGGCAGATTGAACAGCGGCAGGTCATGATTGCCCGGTACCAGCAGCTTTGGCACCGGCGGCAGGCTCTCGAGGAAATCGGCGGCCGCATCGAACTGGGCAGTGCGCGCCCGCTGCGTGATGTCACCCGAGACGACGATCACATCTGGCTGCAAGGCCGGCAGGGCCGCTTGCAGCGCCGAAACGACCTCGGGCACCTCAGTGCCGAAATGCGGGTCGGACAGATGGGCAATCCTCATCCCCTGCTCCTGCCGATCGGAAGCATCAGGGCGAGCACCTGCCTGCCCTTGCTGAAGACAAGTGGCGGAGGCAACCGGCACAATTCACCGTCGATCGCCAACTCGATCAGGCGGCGCTTGCTGTCGACTACCAGCGTCGTGGTGCAGGACCGTTCCAGCGCCTGCTCCTGGCTCAGCATGCCCAGCAGGCCGAACGCGATCTGCCGCAGCCGGTGCAAAAGCCGCAGTCGCGGCTGCACGATGACAGCCAGCCGGCCCTGGCTGATGCAATCGGCCACCTCCAGCCCGAGTTGCTGCAATTGCAGCGCATTGTTGCCAACGAAGACCATGGTCGCGCGGCGTATCTGGCGGACGCCATCGGCCTCCATGCTGACCGCAAACCGGCGCTGCCTTCTCAGCACGCTGGCAAAAGCTGCTATGCGCGCGACCCAGCGCCGCCGTCCCAGTAGCGCCTTGGTCGACTCCCTCTCGCGAATCAGCCGCGGATACAGCCCGAAGCTGGCATTGTTGATGAACAGCCGTCCGTTCACGAAACCCACGTCGACCTGTACGCGCTCGCCGGCAAGGGCCGCCATCAATGCGTCGGCCGGATCCTCGGGCACCCCCCATTCGCGCGCGAAATAGTTGAACGTGCCGGTGGGTACCACGCCCAGCGGTACGCCCTGCAGGAAGCAGGCCGCGGCCACCGTGCTGACTGTGCCGTCGCCGCCGGCCGCGATGAGCGTCGCCCCGCTGCCACGTGCCTCGGCTGCCGCCTCGGCTGCGATCGCCGGCAGTGGCTTGTCTCCGGCTCTCTCGACAAAGCGCAATTCGCGCCCCAGTCCGGCTACCGCCGACTCCAGCAGGCTGCGCAATTCACCGGCCGACCAGGCGCTGCCGGCGGCCGGGTTCAGAATCACGATGGCCGGCACCTGGCGCAGCGGCAGGCTGCCGTCGCCCGTGGCATCGCGACGCGGATCAGCAGGAGTCATTCTGGCCTCGTACCTCAGGGAAGGTCGATCAAGCTTAGCGTTTTTCCGAGCGGCCCTCTGGGGCGGAAACAACCGCCGATGCGCGAGACCGCCACGCTATGATTGCGTCCATGACGAAACACATCTCCGAAACCCCCGCCACGCAATTCCTCGCCCGCCACCAAATCGCCTTCGACCGTCACCCCTATGATTATGTCGAGCACGGCGGCACTGGCGAATCCTCGCGCCAGCTTGGCGTGGCCGAACACCTGGTGGTGAAGACGCTGGTCATGCGCGACGAACAGAAGAAGCCGCTGATTATCCTGATGCACGGGGACCGCAAGGTATCGACAAAGAATCTCGCCCGGCATGCGGGGCGAAAAAGCATCGTTCCATGCGATCCGGACGAAGCGCAGCGGCACACTGGCTACCTGATCGGCGGCACCTCGCCGTTCGGCACGAAGAAATCGCTGCCCGTCTTTGTCGAGTCCTCCATCCTCGACCTGCCGCGCATCTACATCAATGGCGGGCGCCGCGGCTTCCTGGTGAGCCTGGATCCGCGCTGTCTGGCCACAGTACTGAATGCACAGCCGGTGTCTTGCGCACTGGAGGAGTAGCAATCCGGCGCGGCGGTTGCACGACTGCCCGAATCAGCGGCGTGAAATTGAAGTCACGAGAGACGGGCCACGGAGAGCAGACGCCTGCAGGTGGAGCGGCTCTCGAGCTCGGGAAACGCCGGGCACTGGCAATTGTCCGCGCTCAGTGTGCCGGGTCGAAGCGCTGCCGCGACTTGAACTGCGCAAATCCCCGTTCACTGGCAATGAAGGCCACCGCCGTCAGCGGCAGGCTGCCGCAGGCATCGAGGTCGAGTGTCTGCGCGACTTCAAAGGCATCGTCGACCACCAGGAATCCAAGTTCCTTCATCCGGCTGAGTTCGTTGAGCAGGGCAGCGCGAAGTGCGCTCTGATCCGTGGGTTGCATGAGAAAACCTCGATGGCGACAAAGTCAGGAGTCGCATCGTATTCAGCAATTGTGTCTGCGCAGTGACTTGGCGCAGGCCGGGGTCAGCCAGCGAGCGAGGTTTGACTTTGCTCAAAATTTCTCCTGCGCCGCACTTGGAGTGCCTGCCGGGCAAGCTGGCTCTACGCGCCAACGAGCGACAATGAAAAAAGCCGGCATCGTTTCCGATGCCGGCTTTCTCATTTTGGCGTCCCCACGGGGATTCGAACCCCGGTACTCACCGTGAAAGGGTGATGTCCTAGGCCTCTAGACGATGGGGACAGAAATGGTCTCTGCCTCTTGCTTCTGGCCTGTCGTTTCTTTTCTACCAGCATGTTCTGCCGGAAGAAAAAAGGCTGGTACCGCGCCGGATACCAGCCTGTATATGGCGTCCCCACGGGGATTCGAACCCCGGTACTCACCGTGAAAGGGTGATGTCCTAGGCCTCTAGACGATGGGGACAAAACCTGAAATCTTGCCCGTACTGCTTGGCCTTCCTGATGCTCCAGCGATTTTCAGCTCGGTGGTGGAGGTAAGCGGGATCGAACCGCTGACCTCTTGCATGCCATGCAAGCGCTCTCCCAGCTGAGCTATACCCCCCTGCACATCAGAAGCGAGATTATAGCCAAATCTTTTCTCGCGTGTAAATCCACCGCGAAAAATTTTTTACAGGCCAGCCGCGATCCGCTGCAGCACCACGTCCCGACCGAACAGCTGCAGCACTGCGTCCACTGACGGTGTCTGCAGTTGCCCGGTAACGAGCAGTCGCAGCGGCATCGCCAGTTGCGGCATTTTCATCTGGTGTTCGGCCAGCACCTGCTTCATCAGCGCAGCGATCGCTTCCTTCGTCCAGTCGATTGCCTTCGCTCCGTCGGCAAACTGCGCAAGCGCCGCGCGCGCCGCATCGGTCAGGTGCTGCGCCAGCAGCGCCGGATCCGGTCGCGGCTCGCGATAGAACAGCATGGAAGCATCGGCCAGTTCGACGATGGTGTTCACGCGGTCCTTCAGCAGCGCAATCGCGTCGGCGAGCGGCGGCATGCCTTCGAAGCGCGCACCGTCGCGCTGCAGCTGCGGCAGCGCGAGTTCAGCCAGACGCGAATTGTCTGCCTGCCGGATGTAATGGTTGTTCAGCCACGCGAGCTTCTCCGGGTTGAACTGCGCAGGCGACTTCGTCAGGTGGTCGAGGTCGAACCACTGGCAGAACTGCTCCATGCTGAAGATCTCGTCGTCGCCATGGCTCCAGCCCAGACGCGCGAGGTAGTTCAGCATCGCCTCCGGCAGATAGCCCTGCGCCGGATATTCCATCACGCTGACCGCACCGTGGCGCTTGGACAGCTTCTCGCCGTCGGCGCCGAGGATCATCGGCACATGGCCGTACACCGGCAGCTCGCCGCCGAGCGCCTTCAGGATGTTGATCTGGCGCGGCGTGTTGTTTACATGGTCGTCGCCGCGGATCACGTGCGTGATCTTCATGTCCCAATCGTCGACCACCACGCAGAAGTTATAGGTCGGCGTGCCGTCCGGCCGCGCGATCACGAGGTCATCCAGTTCGCGGTTGGAAATCGTGATCGTGCCCTTGACCGCATCGTTCCAGCTGACATCGCCGTCGAGCGGGTTTTTGAAGCGGACCACCGGCTTGACGCCCTCGGGCACCGGCGGCAGCGTCTTGCCCGGCTCCGGACGCCAGGTGCCGTCATAGCGCGGCTTGTCGCCGGCCGCGCGCTGGCGCTCGCGCATCGCCTCGACTTCCTCGGGCGTGCAGTAGCAGTAATACGCGCTGCCGTCCTTCAGCATCTGCGCGATCACTTCGCGGTAGCGGTCCATCCGCTTCATCTGGTAGAACGGGCCTTCGTCATGGTGAAGGCCGAGCCACTGCATGCCGTCGATGATGGCCTGCACCGCTTCCGGCGTCGAACGCTCGAGGTCGGTGTCCTCGATGCGCAGGATGAATGTGCCGCCGAAACGGCGCGCATACGCCCAGGCAAACAGCGCGGTGCGCGCGCCGCCGAGGTGGAGATAACCGGTGGGACTGGGTGCGAATCGGGTACGGACGGTCATGGGGTGCGGGTGAAATCGGTAAAACCGCCATTTTAGCCGCTGGCACTGCGGGCGGCCTGCACTGATAAAATCGCGGTTTCCCCAATTCAGTCCCACCCGGCAATGAGCGTCACTGCACCCACCTCCCCGTCCCGCAAGCTTTTCGTGACCACCGCGCTGCCCTATGCGAACGGTGCCTTCCACATCGGCCACATCATGGAATACATCCAGGCCGACATCTGGGTGCGCTTCATGCGCATGCGCGGACACGAGGTGAACTTCGTCGGCGCCGACGATGCGCACGGCGCGCCGATCATGATCGCCGCCGAAAAGGCCGGCGTGACGCCGCAGGCCTTCGTGGCCAACATCGCGGCCGGCCGCAAGCAGTACCTCGACGGCTTCCACATCGCGTTCGACAACTGGCATTCGACCGACGGCGCCGAGAACCATGCGCTGTCGCAGGACATCTATCGCCGCCTGCGCGACGATGCGAAGCTGATCACCACCCGCACCATCGAGCAGTTCTACGATCCGGTGAAGAACATGTTCCTGCCGGACCGCTACATCAAGGGTGAGTGCCCGAAATGCGGCGCGAAGGACCAGTACGGCGATTCCTGCGAGGTCTGCAGCGCGGTGTACGCGCCGACCGAGCTGAAGAATCCCTACTCGACGCTGACCGGCGCAGCGCCGGTGATGAAGTCGTCCGAGCATTATTTCTTCCAGCTGTCGGATCCGAAGTGCGGGGAATTCCTGCGCCGCTGGGCGCTCGATCCGTCGCGCCTTCAGCCGGAAGTCGCGAACAAGGCACGCGAATGGCTGGACAGCGACAGCGGCCTCGGCGACTGGGACATCTCCCGTGATGCGCCCTACTTCGGCATCGAGATCCCGGACGCCCCGGGCAAGTACTTCTACGTATGGCTGGACGCGCCGATCGGCTACCTGGCCTCGCTGAAGAACTATTTTGACAAGACCGGCCGCGACTTCGACGCCTTCCTCGCCGACCCGGCGACCGAGCAGTACCACTTCATTGGCAAGGACATTACCTATTTCCATACGCTGTTCTGGCCGGCCATGCTGCACTTCTCCGGCATGAAAGTGCCGGACAACATCTTCGTGCACGGCTTCATCACGGTCAGCGGCGAGAAGATGTCGAAGTCGCGCGGCACCGGCATTTCGCCGCTGCGCTACCTCGACATCGGCATGAACCCGGAATGGCTGCGCTACTACATCGCGGCCAAGCTGAATGCGCGCGTCGAGGACGTGGACTTCAATCCGGACGATTTCGTCGCCCGCGTGAACAGCGACCTGATCGGCAAGTACGTGAACATTGCCAGCCGCGCGGCCGGCTTCATCACGAAGAAATTCGGCGGCAGGCTGGCCATGGGCTGGGCGACCGCCGATGACGCTTTCCTGTCGGGCCTGCGCGCGGCCGGCACCGAAATCGCCGCGCTGTACGAGGCGCGCGAATACGGCAAGGCGCTGCGCGTGGTGATGGAACAGGCCGACGCGGTGAACGCTTACGTGGACGCGAACAAGCCGTGGGAACTGGCGAAGGACCCGGCCAACGACGCGAAGACGCAGGAGGTCTGCTCGCGCCTGCTGGAGGCCTTCCGCATCCTGACGATCTACCTGAAGCCGGTGCTGCCGGCGCTGGCCGCGCAGGTCGAGGCATTGCTCGACGTCGCACCGCTGCAGTGGGGCGATGTCGGCAGCGCGCTGCCGGACCAGCACCTGATGCAGCCGTATGCGCACCTGATGACGCGCGTCGAGCCGAAGATGCTGGACGCGCTGTTCGAGCCGCCGGCCGAGGCCGCACCTGCGGCCGCCACGCCGGACATCGAGGAAATCGACGCCGAGATCAAGATCGACGACTTCATGAAGATCGACCTGCGCGTCGCGCAGATCGTGGAGTGCGAGCACGTGGAAGGCTCGGACAAGCTGCTGCGCCTGACGCTGGACGTCGGCGAAGGCCGGCTGCGCAATGTCTTCTCGGGCATCAAGTCGGCGTACAAGCCCGAAGACCTGAAGGGCAAGCTGACGGTGATGGTTGCCAACCTGGCACCGCGCAAGATGAAATTCGGCGTGTCCGAGGGCATGGTGCTGGCCGCCAGCGCGAAGGACGAGAAGGCCGATCCGGGCATCTACATCCTCGAGCCATGGCCGGGGGCGAAACCGGGCATGCGGATCCGATGACGGGCCGGTCGCTCGCGGTAAAATAGCGGCCATTCTCGACCAATCACCATCACAGGAACGCCTAGCCATGGGCCTTTTCGCGAAAAAAAGCGGGTACGTATCAGACTTCACCCGCTTCATCGAGGATCTGAAACAGCAACACCCGACGCTCGAGGCCGACCAGCAGGCGGGCCGCGCGCGCCTGTGGGACAAGCCGAGGCTGGACCTCGACGACATGCGTCGCACGCAGGAGTCCCGAGTGAAGCAAAAAGCCTACGTCTACCAGTCGAACTGACCGGACTATCGTGAGCATTAGCATCGAAACGCCGGCCGATGACGCACAGGCCGGCCGGCCGGACAGCACGCCGGACGTGATCGACGGCGTCGCATTCGCGAAGCTGTACGGCGAGCCGCTCTTCAAGCTGCCGAACGACCTGTACATACCGCCGGACGCGCTCGAGGTCTTCCTCGAGGCATTCGAGGGCCCGCTCGACCTGTTGCTCTACCTGATCCGCAAGCAGAACTTCAATATTCTTGATATCCCGCTGGCGGCGGTCACCCACCAGTACCTCGACTATGTGGAACAGATCCGTCGGCGCAACCTCGAACTGGCGGCGGATTACCTGCTGATGGCGGCGATGCTCATCGAGATCAAGTCGCGCATGCTGCTGCCGGCCCGCAAAGTCGAGGGCAGCGAGGAACCGGTCGATCCGCGCGCGGAGCTCGTGCGCCGCCTGCTCGAGTATGAACAGATCAAACTCGCCGCGATGCAGCTCGACACACTGCCGCAGGCAGGCCGCGACTTCATCCGCACCCAGGTCTATGTGGACCAGACCGTCGTCACCCGCTTCCCGGACGTGAACGTCGCCGACCTGCAGGCCGCATGGAACGACCTGCTGCGGCGCGCGAAGCTGACTGCCAAGCACACCATCACACGCGAGGAACTGTCGGTACGCGAGCACATGACGGGCATCCTGCGCCGGCTGCAGAGCGCAAAGTTCGTCGAATTCCAGGACTTGTTCGACCCCTCGCGCGGCGTGCCGGTGGTGGTGGTCAACTTCATTGCGATGCTGGAACTGGCCAAGGAAACCCTGATAGAGATTACGCAAGCCGAAGCGTTTGCGCCGATCTATGTGCGACTGGCCTACTCGCCCAGCTGAGGGCGGTACGAAAACTGCAACCGGCTCGGCAACGTTGTCGAGGCTGGCGGATCTCACCGGACGAGACTTCCCATGAAAATCATTTCTTCTGTCGCCGAACTGCGCGACCACCTGCGCGGGCAACTGCGCACCGCCTTTGTACCCACGATGGGCAACCTGCACGAAGGCCATCTGTCGCTGATGCGGCTGGCGCGCAAGCACGGCGACCCGGTGGTCGCTTCCATCTTCGTGAACCGGCTGCAGTTCGGGCCGAATGAGGACTTCGATCGCTATCCCCGCACCTTCGCGGCAGACGTCGAGAAGCTGGAAAAGGAAGGCGTGTACATCCTCTTTGCGCCGACTGAAAAAGATATCTACCCGGAGCCCCAGGAGTTCCGCATCCAGCCGCCCAACGACCTGGGCAATATCCTCGAGGGTGAGTTCCGGCCGGGATTCTTCACTGGCGTGACCACGATCGTAATGAAGCTGTTCTCCTGCGTGCAGCCGCGCGCAGCGGTGTTCGGCAAGAAGGATTACCAGCAGCTGATGATCATCCGGAAGATGGCGCGCCAGTTCGCGCTGCCGACCGAGATCATCGCGGCAGAAACCTGGCGTGCCGACGACGGCCTCGCGCTGTCGTCGCGCAACGGCTATCTGACTGATACCGAACGTGCGGAAGCGCCGACCCTGTTCCGCGAGCTCAATGCGATCGCCGCCCAGCTGCGCGGGGGCGACCTCAACGTGTCGCTGCTCGAAAAAACCGGGATGCAGCATCTGTCCGAACGCGGCTGGCAGCCGGACTATGTCGCCATTCGCAAGCGCGCCGACCTGCAGCCACCGACCGCGGGCGATCTCGCGACCGGAGAGCCGCTGGTGGTGCTGGCCGCGGCCAGGCTCGGCAGCACGCGCCTGATCGACAATCTCGAGGTATGACGCTGCGGGCCTGCCGGCGCGCGCTGCAGGCGGCCTGCGCAGCGACCGCCCTGCTGGCAGGTGCGCCCGTGCTGGCCGAGGTCAGCGCGCTCGACGACAGCGGCCGCAGGATCAGCCTGCCCTCGCCCGCCACACGTATCGTCAGCCTGGCTCCGCACCTGACTGAACTCCTGTTTGCTGCCGGCGCGGGCGCGAAAGTAGTTGGGGTGTCGGAGCACAGTGATTACCCCCCGGCGGCCGCCGGACTGCCCTCGGTCGGCAGCAGCCAGCGCATCGACATTGAGCGCGTTCTTGCGTTGCGCCCCGATCTGGTGGTCGGCTGGCAGAGCGGCAACAACGCGGCTCAACTGGAGCGATTTCGCAAGCTGGGCCTCCCTGTATTCACCAGCGAACCGCGTCAATTGGAAGCCGTCGCCGCGACCCTCGAGAGGCTGGGCACGCTTGCCGACACTGTACAGGGGCGCGCTGCGGCGGCGAGTTTCCGGCTTGACCTGCAGCGACTGCGGGAACGTTACGCTCAGCGACGGCCGGTGAGCGTGTTCTATCAGATCTGGCCATCCCCGCTGATGACGCTGAATGATGCGCACATCGTGTCCGAGGCGATCCGCCTGTGCGGCGGCGTCAATGTATTCGGCGGATTGAGGCCGCTGGCGCCCACCGTCAGCCGGGAGGCCGTCATCAGCGCCGATCCGGAGCTGATTATCGCCAGCGACGAGCCGGCGCAGGCGCTGGACGGCTGGCAGTCATTCGGACAGATGCGCGCCGTTCGCGATCGCCGGCTGGTACGCGTCGACGGCAGCCTGATGAACCGCGCCGGTCCGCGGATGCTGGAGGCCACCCGCATTCTGTGCGCGCAGATTGACGAGGTACGACAGCCGCGCTGAACCGTGCCCAAAAAAACAAGGAGAGCGCCATGAACATCACGCCAGAACAACTGAAGACCGCGCAGCAGGGCACCCTGCCCGATCATCTGGGCTTTGAACTGCTGTCTGCCGAGGATGGCCGCCTTTGCGCCGGCCTCGACGTGCAGGCGCATCATCTCGCACCGAACGGCTATCTGCATGCGGCGTCGATCGTGATGCTCGCCGATACGCTGTGCGGCTATGGCTGCATGCTGCATTTGCCGGAAGGCGCGCAAAGCTTCACGACCATCGAACTGAAGAGCAACCACCTCGGCACCGCGCGCGGCGGGCGGATCGAGTGCGAGGCGCGCCCGGTGCACCGGGGCCGCACGACCCAGGTCTGGGATGCGACAGTGACCGCAGCGGGAAAGACGATTGCGCTGTTCCGATGCACGCAGATGATCCTGTGGCCGGCGACCTGAGTCGCTCAGTCCGCAAGAAAAACCCCGCCCGCCCGAGCAAACCGGCAACCGAAGGCGCGCCCAAGAGGATCGAGTTCGAGCACTTCGTCGACAGGGCCAGCCAGATGAAAGTCCGGCCCCAGCAGCAGCACATGGCTGGCGAAGCGCGCCGCAAGGTTGATGTCGTGGCAGCTGGCCACTACCGCATGCCGGGCTGACAGACGCTGCATCAGCCGCATCAGCAGCAACTGCTGCGCGACGTCCTGATGCGCGGTCGGCTCGTCGAATAGCATGAGCGCCGGCGACTGAACCAGCATTGCCGCGAATGCGACGCGCTGCCGCTCGCCGCCAGACAGCCGGGTGACATCATCCTCGATGCGCGCCTCCATGCCCACGGCGCACAGCGCATCGTGCACGCGCCGCTCCTCCTCTGCGCTTGACCATCCGGGCAGGCGCCAGGGCGTCAGCGCAATCGCGACCGCATCCCGCACGGCGCACGGAAAGCTGTCGACCGACTGTTGCGGCATCAGCCCGCGCAGCCGTGCCAGCTCGGGCAGGGCAACCTGAGCGACCGGGCGACGGTCTATGCGGACTTCGCCATGCTCAGTCGGCCGCAGTCCGGACAACACATTGAGCAGGCTGCTCTTGCCCGCGCCATTGCGGCCGAGCACGCACCAGAACTCGCCAGTGCCTGCCTTCCAGTCAAGCTGCCGGATCAGCTGTCTTCCGGAAATGCACAGATGCAGCGCCCGGGTCTCGAGAACGGTCATGCCATTCTCCGGTTGAGCATGGCTAGAAATACCGGCACGCCGACCAGCGCAGTGATGACGCCGACCGGCAACTGCAGGGGGGCGACAGCGGTGCGTGCCAGCAGATCGGCCAGCACCAGCGCCGCACCGCCTCCCAGCATCGCTGCCGGCAGCAGCACGCGCTGGTCGTTACCGAGCCAGAGCCTGAGCACATGCGGCACAACCAATCCGATGAAACCGATCGCGCCGGCAATTGACACCGCAGCAGCAGTCGCAACCGATGCCGTCACCAGGATGCCGATGCGCAACCGAGCTACGGGTAGCCCGAGCAGATGGGCGGTCGCCTCGCCGTGCGATAGAACGTTCAGTTGTGGCGCAACTCGCAACGACCAGCCGGCGGCCACCAGAAACACTATCCAGGCAGGTACCCCATAACCATCAGTATCGAGGTCGCCCATCAGCCAGAACAGTGCCCCGCGCAACTGGGCATCCGGCGACAGGGACAACAAGAGACTGATCAGTGCGCCGAAGCCGGTCGAGACCATCACGCCAGTCAGGATCAGGCGGACGCCGGGGAGGGCTGCAGGCAGCGCAACCAGCGTCAGGCTGCGGCGTGCCAGGACAAAAAGCAGGCCGGTCGCCCACAGCGCACCGAGCAGTGCTCCGCCCTGCAATCCAAACAGGCTGAATGTTGCAGGAAGCAAGAGCGTCGACAGGAGCGCACCGACCGCAGCGCCACCCGAGACGCCAAGTAGGTAGGGATCAGCCAAGGGGTTACGCAGCAGCAGCTGCATGAGCGTACCGGCGAGTGAGAGCAGCGCCCCGACGACCAGCGCACAGCTGGCGCGTGCCAGTCTCAGCCCCTGCACGTCAGGCACCGGGCCGGTGCCCAGGGTGCAACCTGAACTGCCGCACACGACTGCCAGCAGGCTGGCCGCCACGACTGCCAGTGCCAGCAGACACAACGGCATTCGGCAGAGGCGGCCAAGCACTGTCATCGCCGTCAGAAGCGCATGCGCGCCGATACCCACAGCGAGCGGCCCGCGTCAGGATAGACCGCGGTGTACAGGGACGGCGCGAATGGCTGCGATGCAGCCGGATCCTGCGCCCGCGTCGCATAGGAGTAGTAGGACCGGTCGAAAATGTTCAACGCTTTCAGCGACAGATCGAAATTGCCGACGCGGTATTGGTAATACAGGTCGGCCACTGCGTAGCTGGGCATGCGATAACGGTTATCGAAGTCCATCGCGACATACTGGCTTGCCGTCCAGCGTGCCATCGCACCGAGCTTCTGGCGCTCGTCGAATGCATATTCGGCGCGCAGGGAGACCACTTGTCCGGCGCTCATAGGCACGCGTTTGCCTTCGAACTCGCCGGAACGGAAACGTGCATCGCGCATCGACAGTGACGACCCGACCAGCAGCTTCCCGGTAAGCTGGTACGCGAGATTGAAATCGGCACCCTGGCGGCGCGTAGGCGCCAGATTCAGGTTCGATCCGACCAGATAGCCGAAAGAGTCCAGCCCGACATTGCTATAGGCAAGCTCATTGGCCAGGTCGCTCCGATAAACGCGAAAATCAAATCTGCCGCTCTGGCCCAGCACCCGCTTCCAGCCTGCCTCGTAGTCCTTCGATGTCTGGGGCAGCAGGGTGATCGGGTTGTAGCCGGTATCGTAGCTGCTGCCGATCTCGTCGATGTTCGCGAACCGGAAGCTGGTGGCGATCCTTGCGTACAGGCTGTCGGCCGGACTGAGCTGTTTCGCAGCACCCAACTCCCATGCGGAACGGGTGAAACGGTTCTCGACCGAGTCGCCGAAGCGCAAGCCGAGCTGCGAGCGCTCGTTCTGTTCGCGGCGGTAGCCGGCCGTCAGACGCAGGCCGATGCGTTCGATGTCCAGATCATCTTTGATGAAGTAGCTGGTCGACTGGAAATCCAGCTGGTAATTGCCGAAGGTCAGTGGCGGCGGGTAGACGCGCAACTGCGACCAGTCGCCGCGCTCGACGCCAAAGACCAGCCGGCTGCGCCCCACCGGCGTCGCATCGATGCGCTGGCCGCTCAGGCCAAAGAAATGATCGTCACCACGGTATTCGAAGGCGCTGGGCCACCCGCCCTGGACAGCGACAGCATCCAGATTGCGCCGGCGCGTGCTGGCATCGAGACGCCAGAGCGTGCCGCCGAGTTCGCTCTCGATGAATGCCGCAGTGCGGGTCGTCTCGATCTGGATACGGGTGTTGTTGGCGAGCGATGCTGGCTGCGCCATGCGGCGATCGACACGATATTCCTGCTCCGTCAACGATCCCGGCGTTTGGGCAAAGGTGTCGCCGCTGCTAAGGCTGAGGCCGGCTCGCGCATGCTGGCCGGTATAGCTGCCCGAGAAGAACAGGCCGCGGTCGCTGCTCGCAGAGTGCTGGCGGAAGCCCTCGGACGATCGGTCTGAAGCAGCAAGCGAGAGATCGAGGCCGCCCTTTCCATAACGCGCATTGACACGGTATTCATCCGAGGAGAAAGAACCGCGGCCTGCGTACACGCTGGCGGACGCCCCTTCTTTCACTTTACCGGCAGAAGCGCGGGTGATGATATTGACGACCCCGCCGGTGCTGCCGCCACCGTACAGGACACTGCCGGAACTGCGTTGAATTTCGATGCGCTCGACGCTTTCCACCGGCAGACCCGACAGGCGGATTTCGGTTGCATCGCCCTCGCGCAGGGGAATACCGTCGATTAGCACTAGCAGGTTGGCGCCGGCGGTGTCGCCGAAACCCATGGGATCGATCGTCAGCTCATTGCCGCCCGTGAGGCTGGTCCGCGTGGCGAGCCCGCCGATGCGGCTGATCGCTTCGTTCACAGTGAGGACATTCGCACTCTCCATCTGGTCGCGCGTAATGACCGTGAGATAGGCTGGCGTGCTCTGCGGGTCTTGCTCGTAACGCGTGGCCGTTACCAGCACCTGCGGCAATGAAGGCGTTTCTGCCGACTGGGCGGATGCCATGCAGGTGGACAACAAGGACGGCAGCGCAGCGAGCACGGGCAGCCCGCCGCGGAAAATTCGACTGGACATAAAAATTTAATGGACGAACGTCCCGCCAGCTTCCCCGCAGGCGAGACTACACAGGAGCGCGAACCGATGAAGTACGACCGGATGTCCGGCGAAACCACCCCGTTCGCCTCTCCCACCTGTCCTGGCCGGTATCCGGGCTGACAAGCGTAACCGTCCGGCCTTCCCATGCACGATGCACAGTGGCGAAGAGAACGGATTGCATGACTGCTGTCATGCGCTTGCTTACCGTTGCGGGGGCAGCACACGTTGGCCGGATCCGGCGTACCGGGCGGGCTTCGTGTTTCCCGTTTAACTGCCTGTCGGGATCGACAGGCGAGCACCAAAACCCGCGAAGTGTAGGCGAACCGATATCGGCCAGTCAACGAATACCGTTCAGTCAGATTCAGGCCGAACTCGACTATCTTGTACCTTGCAAACCCACTACACTGCGATCCTCTATCTCCAAAAAGAACCGCGCGAGGAAACCGATGCGTGACCAGCACATGCGTAACAGTGCCGATGCCCATTCCCTGTCCAGGTACTACACGCAACAATACAATGCACGCGCCGACATACCGGATCACCCGGCCATCTTCGCCCGCTGGCAAAAGGAATCGGCGCTGGTACGCCGTACACAGGCCGGCCTGCTCGATTTGCCCTTCGGTCACGCCGACAAGGAAAGGCTGGACTTCTATCCGGCCTACCGCACTGACGCGCCGCTGCTCGTGTTCATCCACGGGGGATGGTGGAGATCGCTCGACAAATCGGATTTCACCTTCATCGTGCCGGGATATCGGCGCGCGGGCTTCAATGTAGCCCTGACCAATTACACGCTCGCCCCGGAAGCGACGATCGAGGAGATCACGCTGCAGCAACTGCGCGCGCTTGCGTGGCTGTACAGGAATGCTGAGCGTCTTGAGTTCGACCGGCACCGCATTGTCGTCGCTGGTCACTCGGCCGGCGGCCACCTGGCGGCGATGATGCTCGCGGCTCTCTGGCCCGACTATGCGCCGGACCTGCCGGCCGACTTGCTCAAGGGCGGTGTTCTGATGTCCGGCCTGTACGACCTTGAACCGGTTTGTCACGCAGACTTCGTGAATGTCGACCTGAAACTCGATCCGGAGCGCGCACAACGACTATCGCCCTCCTGCATGCCTCAGGCAGTCGCAGGGACTTCATTCATTACCGCGGTCGGGGCACTCGAATCAAACGAGTTCCAGCGACAGACCGAACTGATCGGGCAGCAATGGGTCCGGGGGTTTCGGAAGCAAGTGCCGTTACCCGGCCTCAACCACCTGACCATCTGCGATGCATTCGCCGATCCTTCCCACCCCTTGTTTGCCGCCACCTGCGAACTGGTGTCGTCTGTGTGAACGACCGCAACGCCGGATCTCAGGATTGAGATGATCGCCGACGGTGGTACGCCTGCTGGCGATTCATGAATTCTGTCGCCAGAAGAACCTCCCGCAGCAGATAAACAAAACTGCCGGTCAGCGAAATCATCGCCGCGACGAACAGCGCGGCGATCAGCGATCCCATTCGCAGGTTAAGCGCATCGGCAACGAAAAGCGCTGCGACGACCATGCAGATAAGCAATGCGCAACTGGTAGACAAGAAGATTGCGCGATTGATCTTCTTGGCTCGCCGGAATAACACACCCAGTTCTGCACTGCACCTGCCCTCCTCTCCCGCTGATTGCGGGCCATCCAGCCCAGCCTCGAGAATCCTCGTGCGATCAATGATGCGCGCCAGCCGGTTTGTCAGCACCAGCATGTTCGTACCCACGCCCGTCAACAGAAATACCGGCGCAATGGCCAGTTGAATGATGTGTCCGATCTCGTCCGGCTTGATTTCCATGGAACCCGCCTGCGAGCACCCTGCCCGCCCTTGAAAAAAACCGAAGTCTAGCAGTCCGTCCTTGCCTCAAGTGAGTTCCTTGAAGCAAGAAATTTTCCCCAAGCAATGAATTCGTTCCGTCTCGGGAATAAATCCATTTCTCCAATCACAAAAATCGTTCTGTATCCGAGTTTTTGATCCAAATCACATGGGTCGATTGGTGAAAAGCTGTTACATTAAACGAAAGTGTTGCAATTTTGTTACTAGGCGGAAATCGTGATGAAAACAGATTTATCAAGATCAATTTTTCCGGTCGGTTGCGCGTTCGGTGCCGGGCTGGCGCGGCGAGAAGCGCAGGGCATCGATGGCCGGGGTTGGCGCAGATGATCCGGGTGGTGCTGGCAGATGATCACGGACTCATGCGGGAAGGCATCAAACACATACTCAGACAAGCGAATGACATCGAGGTATTTGGAGAGGCAACTGACGGATTCGAAGTGCTGTCTTTGGTTCGCAAGGGCGGTTTTGATGTGCTGGTGATGGATCTCTCAATGCCGGGACGCAGCGGAATGGATCTGATCAAACAAATCACGGGGGAGGCTCCCGGTATCGCAGTACTGATCCTCACGATGCACGACGAGGACCAGTATGCTGCCCGCGCGATACGGCTGGGCGCACATGGCTACATCACGAAGGAAAGCGCAGGCACCGAGCTGGTCAACGCGATCAGGAAGGTCCATTCGGGCCGGCCCTACATCAGCATGGAAGTGGCAGAGCAGCTGGCAATGGACGCGATGCCAAACAAGCACGACCTGCCGCACAAGTCGCTGACCAACCGCGAATTCGAAGTGTTCAATCTGCTCGTGATTGGACGGTCGGTAACGGACATCGCAGAAACGCTGCATCTGTCCGTGAAGACCATCAGCACGCACAAGGCGCACATATTGCAGAAGCTGGGCACGCCTTCACTGGCGGAACTTGTGCAGTACGCAATTGCTCACGGCCTGCTGGAAAAGTTCAAGCCCTGAGGCTGACAGACTGGATGAATGAGATGAAACAGACGCTCGGAAAGTCCTTAAGAAAGCTCGGCTCGCTCGCGCCAAGCATTCAGGTAGCCCCGATAGCGAAGAAGAATTCGAGTCGGGATACTAACGACTCGCAACACGCATGACCAGCAAACAACGGAGAGACTCATGCACACACCGATTCATCCGACGTGAATTCGGCAAGGCACTGCCCGTCAATAAATCGGAGAACACGCCGACGGTTGCCAGCGCTGGCAGCGGCATGGCAAGCGAAACAAACCGGACAGGCATGGCCAAATTTCCATGTCGCCCCCCTTCCAGACCCCAGAACCAGGAGATGACCATGACATCCACCCATGTTTCCGAGCTTCGTTCCGACGCCCTTAACCCTGCGCTTCACGCAGGCGCCGATGCAGGATGGCAGCGCCAGGGAAAGCTTTGGTCGAACCTGAAAGAGCTGTGCGATCTGCTTCGCATACCTGCCGCCCCAACGGTGCATGACGAAGAATTTCTGTTCCAGCATGTTCAGTTCAAGACGGGCCAGCGCGTGCATACAATCGGTCAGCCTTTCGACACGCTGTTCATCGTTCATTCCGGCTTCCTGAAGACCGTGCTGATCGATGAATACGGTAACGAGCAGGTACTGAGCTTCCCGATGAAAGGCGATCTATTCGGCGTGGATGGCATTCACACCAAGCGTTATGCATCTGAAGCGGTTGCCCTGTCCAACTGCGACCTTATCCTGCTGCCGTTCAAGAAATTTACCCAGCTCGGCCGCAGCTACGTTGAACTCGAGCACGCAATGTACAGTGTCATGAGCCGTGAACTGGTCCGCGAACAAACAATGGTCAGCATGCTCGGTGCGTTGTCGGCAGAAGCCCGTGTCGCCCGCTTCCTGGTGTCGCTGTCGGAGCGTTTCGCAGACATGGGCTACTCGAGCAAACTGTTCAACCTGCGCATGACGCGTCATGAAATCGGCAGCTATCTCGGCCTGACGCTCGAAACCGTGAGCCGCACGCTGTCGGCATTCAATGAAATCGGCCTGATCACGGTAGACCAGCGCTCGATCGGCATCAAGGATCTCGAAGCGCTGCGCACCTTGCGCCGCCTCCCGCCGTCGAGCGCACGATCGAAAGCAGCCGGACGCCGGGCGCGGATGGCGGCTGCTGGCGGTCCGGCAAACCCCGAAAACGGCAAGGACTGGAATCCCATCGCAGCTGCCTGACTAAAGCGTTTTCCCGCAGGCAGCATCAATGGAAAAATGGCGGGACACATGCGTCCCCGCCATTTTTCTTGAGGCATTTAAGGCATGTCCTCTGATTGCCTTTACAACCGGACCATACCCTCAGGTCGTTCAGCAGAATTTTCCCGGATCAGGCAGACTTCCTTCGGCCACCCCGCCCCTTGTGATGCGTATGCGCATGGCCGTTCGGGCTGGCGGTCGACGCCTCCATGGACTTGGAAATCGCTTCGCGTGCGGTGGTGGCGGCATTCTCGAAGCTGTTGCGAGCAACCATCATGTTCTCGCCGGCCAGCCGGCTAGCCTCCCGAAATGCCTGCTCCCACACGGTGAGCATGCCGGCAAACGGATTGGCGACCACACCTTGATTGTTGCGAATATCCTGCTGGATTTTGTGCGTCGTCTCCTCGCCCTGATGGGCGGCTGTCTCGCTCATTTGCTCCATGTAGCTGCGAACCGAACGGCCAAATTCTGCCTGCATCTCGACCAGGGCCGCCATGATCTGCTGCTGGCAGTGCATCGTCCGTTCCGGGCGTGCGGCAATGGCCACTTGCAGATCGGCCAGTTTGCCAGGATCACGCATGTCCGCCACCGCACGGGCGAGCTTTAACTGCCCATCCACAGCTTGGTGCGTGACGTCCAGCATTGCACGATCGATCTTCTCCGTACCGGAAAAGACGGCATCGGCGAGGTGAATCGAAATGTCCAGCTGGTATCGCATCATGTCGACCACGGGATTGTGCTGCGATCTGCGCATGTTGCTGCTCCTTGAGTATTTCCTGAGGTTGGAATAAGACGGATATCCGAACCAGTGTGTCACCTGAGAGTGCAACGGCTTTGAGCGGGCACAAAGAGTGCCGTGTGCTGGGGAGCCCACCCTCGCCTCATGCGCCCAAGCGGCCTCCGGGGTGAACGGAATAAAAGTGCAACGCCCCGGCCTGATTGGGAGCGCGGACTCAAGCGTTCATCTTGCGTGAAAGCAGGCGGCAGCGCCCTCGGATTTGACCGCGATCAGCAAGATGGCCACAGGTATAATACGGCCCGGCAAGGCTGGCCTTGCTCCGGGCGTCAGTGCGACGCTTCCCGGCTGTCATTACCGAACCGTATGCCAAAAAGCCAAGCTCTGAAGCCCCTGGAAATCAAGATCTCTACCGTGGTCGCCGTCGCCGCCCTTCTGGGGGATACCGATCGCGCCCGGCTGTCCGACGCACTCGCAAAGATCACCGGCGGCACGCCCGACTACTTCGAAGATGAATTTACGCTGCTCGATCTCGGCAACCTGCTGCCGGCACCGGCTCCCGGAACGATCGACTGGCCAGCCCTGATTGCCCTGTTCCGCTCTTATCGCCTGAACCCGGTTGCGGTGCGCAATGCACCACCGGCGCTGGAAACGGAAATTCGGGCGAACGGCCTGTCTATCGACGGCATGGAGCAGCCGCGCCCCTTCGAGCTGACCCCGCCACCATCGGCCCCCAGGCCCGAGCCGGCACCTGCACCTGCACCTGCACCTGCACCTGCACCTGCACCTGCACCGGCACCAGCGTCATCGGTCCCGACCATGATCATCGACACGCCGGTACGCAGCGGCCAGCGCGTCTACGCGCGCGGCGGCGATCTCGTCGTGATGGCGACGGTCAATGCAGGCGCCGAGGTCATCGCCGACGGCAGCATCCATGTTTACGCACCGCTGCGCGGACGCGCACTGGCAGGAGCGGCTGGAAATCCCGATGCGCGCATCTTTTCGATCGCAATGGAATCGGAGTTGGTGTCGATCGCCGGCGTATACCGCACCTTCGAAGAAGGCTGGCCCAAGGAATTGGCGGGCCGGCCCGCGCAAGTACGGTTCAGTGGCGAGCGGCTGGACCTGCTAGCGATCCCGACAAAATAATTTTCAGTACCAACAGATCGTAGAACCCAGACAAGGAGTTTTTTGTGACAAAAATCGTTGTCGTTACCTCGGGCAAGGGAGGCGTCGGCAAGACCACTTCCAGCGCCAGTTTCGCGTCGGGCCTCGCGCTGCGCGGCCACAAGACAGCCGTGATCGATTTCGATGTCGGCCTCCGCAACCTCGACCTGATCATGGGCTGCGAGCGGCGCGTGGTGTACGACATGATCAACGTCGTCAATCGCGAAGCGACCCTGACGCAGGCGCTGATCAAGGACAAGCACTGCGACAACCTGTTCGTGCTGCCGGCCTCTCAGACCCGCGACAAGGATGCACTCACCGAAGAAGGCGTCGAGCGCATCCTCGATGAACTCAAGGGCATGGGCTTCGAGTACATCGTCTGCGATTCGCCGGCTGGCATCGAGCGAGGCGCAGTGATGGCGCTGACCTTCGCCGACGAGGCGATCATTGTCACCAACCCGGAAGTCTCGTCGGTACGGGACTCGGACCGCATCCTCGGGATCATCCAGGCCAAGTCGCGGCGTGCGCAGACCGGAGCGGAGCCGGTCAAGGAACACCTGCTGATCACCCGCTACTCGCCCAAGCGCGTCGAGGCCGGCGAAATGCTGTCGTACGAGGACGTTCAGGAAATCCTGCGCATCCCGCTGCTGGGCATCATCCCCGAGTCAGAGTCGGTGCTGCACGCATCGAACCAGGGCACACCTGCCGTTCACATCGACGGCAGCGATGTCTCGGAAGCTTACAAAGACGTCGTTGCGCGCTTCCTGGGAGAGGATCGACCGCTGCGCTTTGCCGAATACGAAAAACCGGGCCTGCTGGCGCGCATCTTCGGAGGCAAATGACATGGACCTGTTCTCCTTCCTGTTCAACCACAAGAAGCAATCCGCCAACACGGCGAAGGAGCGCCTGCAGATCATCATTGCACGCGAGCGCCATATCAATAGCGGCCCCGATTTCATGCCGGCCCTGCACCGCGAACTGATCGAAGTGATCTCCAAGTATGTGAAAGTCAATCCGGAAGACATCAAGATCTCGCTCGACAAGCAGGGCAACCTCGAAGTGCTGGACGTGAACGTTGTGCTGCCGGATGGCGGCAACTGAGCAGCGTTCCATCCTGCTGCACGGCGTCGACTTCACGTCCGCGCCGCGCAGCAGGAAAGGCATCACCATTGCGTCCGGCCATCTGGTCGGGGACACCTTTCTCCTCGACGAACTCACCACGCTGTTCGACTTCGCCAGCTTCGCCGACTGGCTGCGCCGTCCCGGGCCATGGCTGGGCGGATTCGATTTCCCGTTTTCTTTCCCGCGCGAGCTGGTCGAGCTGCTTGGATGGCCGACTGACTGGCCATCGCTGATCCGGCAGGTGGCCGCCCTTGACAAGGACAGCCTGCGCGCCAGCTTCAAGGCAGTATGCGATGCGCGCCCGGCAGGCAGCAAATTCATCCACCGTGCCAGTGACCTCCCGGCGGGTTCGTCATCTCCCATGAAATGGGTCAATCCGCCGGTCGCCTGGATGCTGCGTGCCGGCGCGCCCCTGCTGCTGGACGCGGGCGTGCACATACCCTGCATGCACGACGGCGACCGCGACCGGACCGCGCTGGAGGCCTATCCCGGGCTGGTGGCGCGGGGCATCACGCGTGCCTCGTACAAGAACGATACGCCGGCGCTCCAGACACCCGGGCGTCGCGCGGCGCGGCTGGCGATCCTGCAGGCGACGGAGAGCGGCGACTATCCGCAACGAGTGAGGCTCGATGCCGGCCGCTTCCGCGACCTGCTGCTCGACGATGGCAGCGGCGACCTGCTCGACGCTGTGCTCTGCGCGCTGATGGCCGCGTGGGCCTGGCAGCGGCGCACGCAGAACTTCGGCCTGCCGCCGCACGACGGACTCGAGGGCTGGATCGTCGGCGCCTGATTACCCGATGCCTGCTCAGGCCACATTGCGCTCGGCCGCAAAGTTGGCGAACCAGCGCAGCGACTGCGGATTGGCCATTGCATCCGGGTTCGCGACTTTCTCGACCGGCATCCCGAGCAGCAGCTTCTTGATCGGCAGTTCCATCTTCTTGCCAGTCAGGGTACGCGGCACTTCAGGCACGACGAATACATCGTTCGGCACATGCCGCGCCGACAACTGGGTGCGGATGCGGTCGCGGATCCGCTGCTCCAGTGCGGCGTCCAGGGCGACACCGTCACGCAGCACCAGGAACAGCGGCATCCATGAGTCGCGCCCAAGGTATTCAAGATCGACCACCAGGCTGTCGAGCACCTCGTCGAAATCCTCGACCACGCGATAAATCTCGGCGGTGCCCATGCGTATGCCGTGCCGGTTGATGGTCGCGTCCGATCGGCCATAGATCACTGCACCGCCACGCTCGGTAATCCGTATCCAGTCGCCGTGCCGCCACAGTCCCGTGTAATGCTCAAAATAACTCTCCAGATAACGGCGGTTGCCCTCGTCATTCCAGAAATACAGGGGCATCGATGGCATGGGCTCGGTCACGACCAGTTCGCCGACCTGGTCGATCAATGCATTGCCCTGGTCATCGAGCGCATGCACCGCGACGCCAAGGGCGCGGCACTGCATCTCGCCCGCGTACAGCGGCAGGTTCGGACAAGAGGTGACGAACGCCGCCGCAATATCGGTACCGCCGCTGATCGATGCCAGCAGGAGGTCCTGCTTCACTTCTCGATAGATCCATTGGTAGGCCTCGGCCGCCAGCGGCGAACCGGTCGAGCCGACGGTACGCAAGGTCGTCAGGTCGGCGATCTTCGATGGCGACACGCCGGCCTTCATGCAGTTCGCGTAAAAGGCCGCGCCCACGCCCATGAAGGTCAGCCGGTGGTCTGCGGCGAAACGCCACAGCCGCCCCATGTCCGGATAACCGGGGTTGCCGTCATAGATGCAGATGGTCGCGCCGACCAGCAAGCCGGTGATCTGAGAATTCCACATGATCCAGCCGGTGGTGGAAAACCAGAGAAAGCGGTCGTCCTCGCCGAGGTCGAGGTGCAGCGCATGGCCCTTGAGGGTCTCCAGCAGGCTGCCGCCGTGGCCGTGCACGATGGGCTTGGGCATGCCGGTCGTGCCGGACGAGTACAGAATCCACAGCGGATGGTCGAATGGCAGCTGCTCGAAGCGGATCGGTCCCGACTGCGCGGCCGGATGCGACAGCAGTTCCTGCCAGGTCAGCGCGCCGGGCAATGAAGCGGACGGATCGAGATACGGGAAAAGCACCGTGTGCTGCAGCGTGCTGAGTTCGCCGCGCATAGTCTGGACTACGTCCAGCCGGTCGAAGTCCTTGCCGCCGTATCGGTAGCCGTCAACCGCGATCAGCACCTTCGGATCGATCTGCCGGAACCGGTCGAGCACGCTGGCCGTGCCCATGTCGGGCGAGCAGGATGACCAGATCGCGCCGATGCTCGCGCACGCATAGAAAGCAATCGCCGCTTCAGGTGTGTTCGGCAGATAGGCCACCACGCGGTCGCCGGGGCCCACGCCGAGTGCACGCAAGGTGTTGGCGACAGCGGTGACTTGCGCGCGCAAACTGCGCCAGCTGAGCGTGAGCGGTGCGCGCGACTCGGATTCCGCGACGATGGCAGGCTTGTCGGCATTCGCATCGTCAACATTAAAGCGAAACAGCTGCTCGGCGAAATTCAGCCGGCTGCCGCTGAACCACTTCGCGCCAGGCATCGCATGAGTGGACAGTATCTCGTTATACGGCTGCGAGCTGCGGATATCGAAGTATTCCCAGACCGACGACCAGAAACCCTCGAGGTCGTCGACCGACCATTGCCAGAGCTCGTCGTAGGTGTGAAACGGCTGCTCGCGGTGGCTGGCCAGCCAGCGAGTGAAATGCGTGAGCCGGCTGTTCTCGACGCGTTGCGCGTCGGGCTGCCACAGCAGCGTTGTGTCGTCCGCCATCGATGTCTCCCGAACTGTTGTTATTGTGAGCGGGACGATGATAAATCAAGCGCTGGCGGCCGCGTGTTTGCAGTGGACAAACCCGGGCTCCCGCTGGCCGGCCTGGCGCCGAACGGAAGTCCGGGGAACACCGGGCGGTCAGTGCAGCTGGTGCTTGAGTTGCCGGAGCTCGTCGTGGGCCTGCATCACTGCATTCTTCAGCTGTTCGTCGACGTTGCCGCCTTTCTCGCAGGCGGCCTTGGCCTTGTCGCCCAGTTCCTCCAACTGATCCACGCAATCAATGATGGCCTGGTCGTCCTGCGCCTGCTGCAGTTGCTGGCGCGCCTTGATCGACTCCTGATCCAACTGCTGGATGCTGCTCTTCAGGTCGCCGGGCACATTATTGCCTGCTCGCTGGCAGGCCTGACTGGCCTGGTGGATTGTCTGCTCGATCTGGTTGAATCGCTGACGAACTTCTTCTGCCTGCATCATGTTGAACCTCCTGGTCGGATGGGTGATCCGGGCACACCCGGCCACCGTTGGATGAAAGCCTGGCAACCGAGTTCCGGCCGCCTAGTGCAGTACATTGCCGCTGCCGGCAGCTGCCCCGCCCTCCCGGCCGGGCAGGCCGCGTTCGATGAACTGCTTCATGCGCTGCAGATCCTCTTCGAGCGCGGTCTGCGGGTCGTCGCCCATCAGCACCGCGACACCCTTGCCGAGCGCCCCGGCCGGCGGGCGCCAGCCGATGCGCACGGTCGCCCGCGTGCCGCTGCCGTTCGGCTCCAGCATGACGGTACCCTCGTTCTCCACCGTTGCACCGGGCTCGCTCTGCCAGGCGAGGCGCCGCGGACGATCGGACGAGGTCAGTTGAGAATCGAACTCCACCTCGCTGCCGGCCGGCCCCTGGACCACCCAATGCGAACGTCCCTGCCCGAGGTCACGCACCTCGATCACGTGCGACATGAAGTGCGGGAAATTTTCATACCGGCTCCACACGTCGTACACCGTTTCGGGCGACGCATTGATGTCGACCGAGCACTCGGCCTCGAAACCCTGCGGGTGCGAGCCCATGAAGCTTTCGGCCATGCCGCGCATCCGGCGGCCGCCGCGCGCCATCAGGCCGAGACTGGTGGCTGCAGCCACCAGTCCCATCGGCTGGCGGCGCGACAACGCAAACCAGGTGAGTGCCCCGGCGCCGATTGCGCCGGCGATCCACAACGGGCTGCGGCCGGAGAACATCGACGACATCATCCCGCGCGCCTCTTCCACATATGAATGCATGCCGTGTCGCACCTCCTCCACGCCCGGAATGCCCTCGACCAGCTCGAGCAACTGGTCTTCGTAGTCGGCATTGATGTCGCCCGACAGGGTGACCACCCCGTCATCCACGCTGATATCGACCTCATCGATCTGAGGAAATGCGCGCGCAATGCGGGACCTTACCCGGGCCTCGAGCACATGGTTGTCCAGCGGCTTGGCCTGGCGCGAGGACATCATCTTCATGGCCTCCGCCTGCAGACCGGTCAGCCGGTTGCGTGCATCACGCACTTTGCCGCCGACCATCTTCTGGGTCTGGTGGGAGTAATGCGTCATCTTGTCCTGCAGCAGGGCGCGGCGGCGCCTTCCCTCGGCCGGGTCGGCGATATACATCGCCAGCGCACCGATCGCCATACCGCCCAGCCAGCCCATCCATTGCATGTCCCTGCTTCGGGTCGTCTGATATTCCACAGTGTTCTCCTTGTCAGTGTGAAGCCATCGATCCAGCGGAAATCCCTGGTGCAGGCAAACGCTGTGCCCGCGCCAGCCAGTCGGCCACCTCCGTGTCGTCCAACTGCCGGAAGTCGCCATACCATTCGCCGACCGCGCCGAATGCCTGCGGACAAGACAGCGCAACTACCCGGTCGGCCAGCAAAGCCACCTTGTCAAACGCCTCGCGCGAAGCGACTGGCACCGCGACCGTGATCGGGCCGACCGGCACCGATCGCAGCGCCTGAATGGCAGCAAGCATCGTGCTGCCGGTCGCCATGCCATCGTCGACCAGAATCACCGGTCGGCCGGCGAGCGATGCCAGCGGCACGCTTATCGGATAGCGCTGTTCCCGCTTCGCCAGTTCGGCCTGTTCGCGCCGTACCACGGCCTGTATCGCCTGTTCGGACAGCCCAAGCCTGTCCTGCAGTTCACGATCGAACACGCAATGCCCGCCGGCCGCGAGCGCGCCCATAGCCAGCTCCGGGAAATGCGGAACACCGAGCTTGCGCACTACCAGCGGCTCCAGCGGGAGGCCGAGTGTCCCGGATATCGCAAACCCGACGGGTACCCCGCCGCGCGGCAAGGCCAGCACCAGCGTCCCCGCTTCCCGGGGTTCGACGCGCAGCGCCTCAGCGAGCCGCGCACCGGCACTGAGCCGATCCCGGAAATGCTCGTCATCACCTTTCATCCCGGTTGGACTGAACTGCGGGCAGAAAAGATCAATATTTCCCAAAGGTAAAATTTGGTATCAACCGGCCGCAAACCGTGGAACTTCGTCCCGGCTGCCCATTCGAATTTCGGTTTCACCGTCTGTCTCATCCATGAAAAAAATACTCGTCGCCTTGTTCAGCCTGACCCTGTTCACGTTTGCGCATGCGCAAACCACAGGCTGCGACAAGCATTTCTTCCAGAAGGCGCCGCCAGAATTCACCCGCAAGGCCCTGCAGGCGAGCACTATCGGACTGTGCTTCGAGGCATTCTCCGCAATGCATTCCGGGGTATCGAAAACCCCCCTGTGGGCAGCGCAGCACTTGACGCGCGACAGTCTGAGGGCAGCAAAGGAGGTCAAGCGCGAGGACAGCTTTCATGCAGAGGAAGCACTGCCTCCGAAGAGCGGTGCGGAGCTGTCTGACTATGCACGCTCGGGCTACGACCGAGGGCACATGGCGCCGGCGGCCGACATGCCCACCAAGCTTGCGCAGCACGAGAGCTTCTCGCTGGCGAATGTGGTGCCGCAAAACCGCAAGAACAACCAGATCCTGTGGTCGGCCATCGAAGGTGCGACGCGCCACCTGACGAATCAGCGCGGCGAGCTCTATGTAGTTACCGGCCCGCTGTTCGAGGGAGAAAAAATCCAGCGGCTGAACGGACGGGTGTTCGTGCCGACGCACGTATTCAAGGCGGTGGTCGATCCGGCGCGCAACGAGGGCGCGGCGTGGCTGGCACCGAATGACGACAGCGGCGCCTATCAGGTGGTCAGCATCGCGGAACTGGAAAAGAAGGCGGGCATCAACCTGTTCCCGAAGCTGCCGGATGCGGCGAAGCAGAAGGCCATCGAACTGCCGGAGCCGAAAATACGCGGGAAACGCAACTGACGGGAGCGGACATGGCCACCATCAAACCCTTCGAGAACGAGAGCGACTCGATTGCGATCGACGAGTTGACGATTGAAAACCGGGTTGACCAGCTCGAACTGTACGGCTCGCTGTCGATCACCCGCGACAAGGCGGGCCTGGAGCGGGCGCTGCAACTGAAAGCAGTGGTCGACGCGGCGGTAAAAGCGCTGCAGGACGATGCCGCGCTGCCGGACCAGGTCAGCTTCCGGCCGCCTGACAGTATTGACAACCCGTTCAAATAACCCGCACGGCATCCGACCCTTCCCGGCGGGGGACCGCCAACACTGGCATACTGTCGGGCTGTCGCACCAACCCGCATCGCCGCATGTCCCCCGCACCCCGCAACCTCCGCTCCTATCCGCGCTTCCGCCCTGACCTGAAGCCGGCGCCCTTCCTGCCGATGTCGCGCAAGGAAATGGACAAGCTCGGCTGGGACAGTTGCGACATCATTCTGGTCACCGGCGACGCCTACATCGATCACCCGAGCTTCGGCATGGCGCTGGTCGGGCGGCTGCTGGAGTCGCAGGGCTTCCGCGTCGGCATCCTCAGCCAGCCGGACTGGCACTCGGCCGAGCCGTTCCGCGCGCTGGGCAAGCCGAACCTGTATTTCGGCGTGACTGCGGGGAACATGGATTCCATGATCAACCGCTACACCGCCGACCGCAAGCCGCGCTCGGAGGATGCGTACACGGCGAACGGCGAGCCGAACAAACGCCCGGACCGGACGCTGACCGTCTATGCTCAGCGTGCGCGCGAAGCCTATCCCGGCGTGCCGATCGTGATCGGCAGCATCGAGGCCAGCCTGCGCCGCATCGCGCACTACGATTACTGGTCCGACACCGTACGTCGCTCGGTACTGATGGACTCGAAGGCCGACATTCTGCTGTTCGGCAATGCCGAGCGTGCGCTGCTGGACTTGTCGCACCGGCTTGGCGCCGGCGAATCGGTGAAGGCAATGCGCGACCTGCGCGGCACGGCCTTCATGGCGTCCCGCGGGTGGAAACCGGCCGAAGACTGGAGCGAAATCGACTCTACACGCGTTGACACGCCGGGCAAGGTCGAGGCTCACCAGAATCCCTACGAGATGAAGGAAAAAGAGCCCCAGGCCTGCGGCACCGAGGGCAAAGCCGAAACGCTTGCGCCGATAAAGCTCATGACGCGCGAAGAGCGTCTCGCCCAGCAAAAGGAGATCCGCGCGAAGAGCGTGGTGCGGCTGCCGTCGTACGAAACGGTGAAAGACGACCCGGTGGCCTATGCGCATGCGTCGCGCGTGTTCCATCTGGAATCGAATCCCGGCAACGCGCGCGCGATGGTGCAGGCGCACGGCGAACGCGACGTGTGGCTGAATCCGCCGCCGGTTCCGCTGGCGATGGACGAAATGGATTATGTGTACGACCTGCCGTATGCGCGCGCGCCGCATCCGTCCTACGGCAACGCGAAGATACCCGCGTGGGACATGATCCGCTTCTCGGTCAACATCATGCGCGGCTGTTTCGGCGGCTGCACCTTCTGCTCGATCACGGAGCACGAGGGTCGCATCATCCAGAGCCGTTCCGAGCCCTCGATCCTGCGCGAGATCGAGCTGATACGCGACAAGACCAAGGGCTTCACCGGCACCATCTCCGACCTTGGCGGGCCGACCGCGAACATGTACCGGCTCGCGTGCAAGGACAAGAACATCGAGGAGTCGTGCCGCCGGCTGTCGTGCGTGTACCCGACGATCTGCAGCAACCTCAACACTGACCATGGCAAGCTGATCCAGCTGTACCGCAAGGCGCGGGCAATTCCCGGCGTGAAGCGGATCATGATCGGCTCGGGGCTGCGCTACGACCTCGCGGTGCGCTCGCCCGAGTATGTGAAGGAGCTGGTGACCCATCATGTCGGCGGCCTGCTGAAGATCGCGCCCGAGCATTCGGAAGAAGGCCCGCTGTCGAAGATGATGAAGCCGGGCATGGGCTCGTACTACAAGTTCAAGGAACTGTTTGACAAATACTCGAAGGAAGCGGGAAAGGAGCAGTACCTGATTCCCTACTTCATCGCCGCGCACCCGGGAACGACCGACGACGATATGCTGAACCTCGCGCTGTGGCTGAAGCAGAACGACTTCCGCCTCGACCAGGTACAGACCTTCCTGCCGACGCCGATGGCAATGGCGACCACGATGTACCACACGCGCAAGAACCCGCTGCGCAAGATTGCGCGCGATTCCGAGACGGTCGAGACGCCGCGGCTGGCGAAGATCCGCCGCTTCCACAAGGCGCTGCTGCGCTATCACGACCCGGCCAACTGGGAGAGCCTGCGCGAAGGTTTGAAGCGCATGGGCCGCAGCGACCTGATCGGCAACGGACCGCAGCACCTGGTGCCGCGCTCGGACGCGGTCGCCGCCAGCGTGCGCCGGCCGCGGCGCGACGAAACGCCGCCGCTGAAGACCGTGGCAAAGAAGTTCGGGCAGAAGAAGCTGCGCCCGGGCGCCGCGATCCAGCGCAAGCGCGCCGGCTGAACGGCCGTAAAACGGCGACGCAAAAACAAAAGCCGACCATCGCTGGTCGGCTTTTTCGTTCGGTGGTGGGAAGTGCTGGCTTCGAACCAGCGACCTATCGCGTGTGAGGCGATCGCTCTACCCCTGAGCTAACCTCCCGAAAGAGGCGAGATTATGGCACAGCCGTTCGCGCCAGGCAAGCCGTGCGATGCACCTGTCCCTCGGCAGGGGCGTCGGCCAACTGTCGCCACAGGCAGGCGCCCTTGGCTTCCTTGTCCAGCCCCTGCAGCAAAGCTTCGTGCGCGGCCAGTTCTTCGTCGGTCGGCGCCAGCAACAGGATCTCTGCCATTGCCGCGCCGGCACCAGCCGCACCGGCGGAAGCATCGACCTGCAATTCCATCGTCAGGCTTTCCTGCCCGCGCGTCATTGCGAGGTAGACCTCGGCCAGGAGTTCGGAGTCCAGCAAGGCGCCGTGCAGCGTGCGATGCGCGTTCGATATGCCGTAGCGCTCGCACAAGGCATCGAGCGAGTTGCGCTTGCCCGGATAAAGCTCCTTCGCCCGAACCAGCGTATCGATAATGCCGAGCACATGGGTCGCAAAGCGCGGCTTGCCCAGACGGCCGAACTCCGCATCGAGGAAGCCGACGTCGAACGGCGCGTTGTGGATGATGAGCTCAGCGTCGCGCAGGTACTCGCACAGCGGGTCCGCGATCTCGGCAAATTTCGGCTTGTCGCTCAGGAACTCGGTGGTCAGGCCATGCACTGCCAGCGCGCCCGGATCGGAATCGCGCTCGGGATTGATGTAGTAGTGGAAGTTGTTGCCGGTCAGCCGGCGGTTGATCATTTCCACGCAGCCGATCTCGATGATGCGATCGCCGCTCGCAGGATTCAGGCCGGTGGTTTCGGTATCGAGGATGATTTGTCGCATGGGCTTGCAGTTCGGGTCAGGTGGTCAGTCAGGCAGCTTTTGCCGCGCGCAGTGCAAGCACGACGCCCTGGTTGGCGAGCGCGTCGGCCTTCTCGTTTCCCTCATGGCCGGCATGTCCCTTCACCCAGCGCCAGTCAATGGTGTGGCGCAGGCGCGCCTCGTCCAGCGCCTGCCACAGGTCGACATTCTTTACCGGTGCCTTGCTCGCGGTGCGCCATCCTCTCGCCTTCCAGCCGGCGAGCCATTCGCTGATGCCCTTCTGCACATACTGGCTGTCTGTATGGAGCACCACCTCGCACGGACGCTTGAGCGCATTCAGCGCCTCGATCACTGCCTTCAGCTCCATCCGGTTGTTGGTCGTATCCATCTCGCCGCCGCACAGCGACTTCTCCCTGGCTGACGGACGGCCCTCGGACACCCAGGCGCTCATGCCGCCGGCGATCATCCACGCGCCCCAGCCGCCCGGGCCGGGATTGCCCTTGCAAGCGCCATCGGTGTAAATCTCAACTTTGTCCATGCATATCCTGTCGGTTCTTCATCCGGTTGGCAGCCGGCACGACGCTGCCGTTGGTCGCCGGGCGCTTCTGCCATGCGGGCCCGATCAGCCGCATGCCTTTCACGCGCTTGATCGCCTGCACAATGTACAGCGCGCCGAGGTAGGGCCACCAGCGATTGCCTGCCTTCTCGAGGAAAGCAAAGCGGCGCAGCCACTGGTCGGTCGCGCAGGGCGGCGCATAGCAGCCAAAATGCCCGCGATTGATTTCCATGTTCAGCAGCTTCAGCCAGTCTTTCAGCCTCGGCACGCTGATGAACTCGCCGTGCATCGGAAGGAAGTGCGCGCCAGTCATCCTGCCGGCGACCTGCCGCATTCCCCACATGCTGACCGGATTGAAACCGCAGATGATCACCTGCCCCTCCGGAATCAGCACGCGTTCAACTTCACGCAGGACCTGGTGCGGCTCGGCCGCGAATTCGAGCACATGCGGCAGCACCACAAGGTCAAGGCTCTGGCTTGCGAACGGCAGCTCGGCAAAGTCGTGCAGCATCGAAACCGTACGCACCGTATCTCCGCGCGGCGGGGCAGTATCGGTAACCCAGCGGTTCGGCATCCGGTTGGCCGACAAGGCATCGACCTGCGGCACTCCGAGCTGGACGGCGTTGTAACCGAAAATGTCTGCAGTCAGTTCATCGAGCCGCGACTGTTCCCATGCGCGCGCATAAGCGCCGGCCGGCGTATCGAACCACGGGGCGAGCGATATAATCGATTTGTCCGAAATCTGTTGATCCATGCCCATGTCAGTGCGTCAGCCCCTGCAAGTCACCGCCATTCCGGCCTTCGCCGACAATTACCTGTGGCTGATTCATGATCAGCGGCATGCGGCGGTCGTGGATCCCGGCGATGCAGCCCCGGTCGAGGCGACACTGGCGTCGCTGGACCTGACACTGGACGCTATTCTACTCACTCACCACCACGCTGACCACGCGGGCGGTGTGCCGGCACTCCTCGCGCGATGGAACGTTCCGGTGTTTGGCCCGGCGCGCGAAGCGATTGCCGGTGTGACCGTCCCGTTGTCCGAGGGCGATCGCGTAAGCCTGCCCTCGTTGCAGCTCGACTTCTCCGTGCTCGACGTGCCCGGCCACACTGCCGGCCACATTGCCTATGTATCCGCAGATCCACGCTGGCTTTTCTGCGGCGATACGCTGTTCGCCGGCGGATGCGGCCGGCTCTTCGAAGGCACACCCGAGCAGATGACGCAATCGCTGGCGAAGCTGGCCGCGCTGCCGGAGGATACGCGCGTCTACTGCGCGCACGAGTACACCGTGTCCAACCTTCGCTTCGCGATGGCCGCAGAGCCCGGCAATGCGGTGCTTGCCGAGCGGCTCGCCAGCGACCAGCGGCGGCGCGAGTGCGGCGAAGCGACCGTGCCTTCGACGATCGGCATCGAGCGGCTGACCAATCCTTTCCTGCGCTATCGCGAAGCTGCAGTCATCGCTCGCCTGCAGTCCGAGGGTCGGCTGTCCGGCACCGACCCGATCGCTGCTTTCGCTGCGCTGCGAGAATGGAAAAACACCTATCGATAGCTAATTTGCTTTCATCCTTGGCAAACTGACCGCAAATAGCAGAAACACGGCGGTAATTTCCCTTGACGGCATTTCGTGTAGTTACTTAAACTTGCGCGTGTTCAATTTGCACGTTCGGCAAGCTCAGCGCCGCGCGTACCCCGCCAAGGCCCATGCAGCATTCCCGATTCGCTTCCCTGCTCGCACTCCTCTTTACTGCCAGCCTCGCGGCGCCCGCCGCGATTGCGGTGGATCTGAGCATCGCGCCCAGGGAATCGGCCGGCGGGCCATCCGAAGACACGGAAGCCTACGACCCGCTTCACGGGTTTCATGAATTCGACCCGGTGTTCGATCATGCCGAAGACACCGAGATCGATGTGTGGGAGCGCATCCGGCGCGGGTTCGGCATACCGGACCTGAACAATCCGCTGGTCGCCAACCACGTGGTCTGGTACAGCTCCCGTCCCGACTATATCCAGCGCACTACCCAGCGCGCGTCGCGCTACCTGTTCCATGTGGTGCAGGAGCTCGAAAAGCGCAACATGCCGATGGAACTGGCGCTGCTGCCCTTCATTGAATCGGCATTCAATCCGCAGGCACTGTCGAGTGCGAAGGCAGCGGGCATGTGGCAGTTCATCCCGAGCACCGGGCGCGACTACAACCTGAAGCAGAACACGTTCCGCGACGAGCGGCGCGATGTAGTCGCGTCGACCAATGCGGCCCTCAATTACCTGCAGAAGCTGTATGGCATGTTCGGCGACTGGCAGCTGGCGCTGGCCGCCTACAACTGGGGCGAGGGCTCGGTGTCGCGCGCGATCGTCAAGGCCGAAGCCGCCGGCAAGCCGATCGACTTCAACGGCCTGTCGGCCTTCATGCCGGCCGAAACCCGCAATTACTACCCGAAGCTGCAGGCAGTGAAGAACATCATTGCCAGCCCGGCCCAGTACGGCATCAGGCTGCCCGTGGTCGAGAACCAGCCTTACTTCGTCCAGGTCAGGAAAACCCGCGACATCGACATCAAGCTCGCGGCCCAGCTGGCCGAGCTGCCGATCGAGGAGTTCAAGGCGCTGAACCCGCAGTTCAACAAGCCGGTCATCACCGGCAGCTCGAACACGGACATCCTGCTGCCGAAGACGAATGCGGAAAAATTCCGCGAAAACCTGGCCAACTGGACGCGCAATCTGTCGAGCTGGACTGCGCACAAGGTGACCGCCGCGCGCGAGCGCATCGAGGTCATTGCCACAAAATTCAAGACCACGCCGCAAGTGATCCGCGAGGCAAATGCGATACCGGCCAACATGCAGCCCACCGTGGGCTCGACACTGCTGGTGCCCAAACCTGCCCATCAGGAGGCCGACATCGCGCCCGAGCTCGCCAATTACGGCGTACTGCAGATCGAGCCAGACGGACCGCCGCGCAAAAAGATCAGCGTCAAGGTCGGCAAGCGCGACAACATGACAAGCATCACCCGGCGCTACAAGGTCAGCGCTGCCGAGGTTCGGGAATGGAATGACCTGAAGAACGACAATCTGAGTCCGGGCCAGTCGCTGAAGCTGCTGGTGCAGGTGAAGGGCAAGGCCAGGCACGCACAGGCTGCGTCGGCAGACCACCGGGGCGCTGAAAAGCCAGCCCGGACAGACCGCCACGCAAAGTCCGACTCGACCAGACCGGTGAAGGCCGGCAAAGCGGCAAGCGGCGAGAAAACTGCCAAGTCTTCAGGCAAGGAAAAGGCAGGCAAGTCGGCCGGCGGCGAGAAGACCGCCGCAAAGCCGGGCAAGGTCGGCAAGCCGGTGCGGGATGCGAAGGCCGACAAGGCCGAACGGCCGGCAAAGAAAGCTGAAGCCCGCCCGGCACGCCAGGGTACCTGACACCTTCTGGCTAGGCGGCCAGTGCGAAATTGGCTGCCGCCAGCAGCCGCTGCGTGTACGGCTGCTGCGGCGAGTTCAGCACGTCGCCCACGGCGCCCGCCTCCACCACTCTCCCGTCCTTCATCACGATCACCCGGTGCGCCATCGCACGGATCACCGCCAGGTCATGGCTGATGAACAGGTAAGCGATGCCATGCTTTTGCTGCAGGCCGGCCAGCAGTTCCAGCACCTGATACTGGACCGATACGTCGAGCGACGAAGTCGGCTCGTCAAGCAGGATCAGCGCCGGCTTCAGCACCAGTGCGCGTGCGATCGCGATCCGTTGGCGCTGACCACCCGAGAACTCATGCGGATAGCGCGACATCATCGCCGGCGACAGTCCGACTTCGGACAGTGCGGCGGCCACTGCGTCGCGCAGCTGCTCACGCGTCAGCAGCGGCTGGTGAAGCTCGAGTCCCTCGCCAACGATCTGCTCAATCGTCCGGCGGGGTGACAGCGACGCGAACGGATCCTGGAACACCACCTGCATCCTTGCCCGCAAGGGGCGCAGGCTGGCGGAATCCATCTCGCTGATCGGCTGGCCTTCGAAAGCGATCCTGCCATCCGTTCTGGCGACCGACAGGCGCAGCAGCGCCATGCCCAACGTCGATTTGCCGGAGCCCGATTCACCGACGATGCCCAGGGTCTCGCCGCGGGACAAGGTCAGGTCGAGGCTGTCGACGGCGACGAATTCGCGCTGGCGGAACCAGCCCTGCTTGATCGAAAAGCTGCAGCGCACGCGCTGTGCATCGAGCAGCGGCTGCGGATCGACGAGCTCGTCGGCCACCATGCGCTTCGCGTGGCTGGCCAGCAGGCGGCGCGTGTAGTCTTCGCGTGGCGACGCAAACAGGCTGGCGGTGTCCGCGGTCTCGATCAGCCGGCCGCGCTGCATCACGCCGACCCGGTCGGCAAAGCTCTTCACCAGGTTCAGGTCATGGGTGATCATCAGCACCGCCATCCCGTGCTCGCGTTGCAGCTGGTTCAGCAGTTCGAGGATCTGTACCTGGATCGTCACATCGAGCGCAGTGGTCGGCTCGTCGGCAATCAGCAGTCGCGGCCGGCAGGCGAGCGCCATCGCGATCATCGCGCGCTGGCGCTGGCCGCCGGACAGCTGGTGCGGATAGGCGAGCGCACGCCGCGCAGGCTCCGGTATGCCGGTCTTCTCCAGCAGCTCGACCGCGCGCAAGGCAGCGGCGCGCGCGCCCAGCCCGTCATGCAGCATTAGCACCTCGGCGATCTGGTTGCCGATGGTGAACAGCGGATTCAGCGCCGTCATCGGCTCCTGGAAGATCATCGCAATGTCCTTGCCGCGCAAACGGCGCAGCCGGGCATCCGGCAAGCCGAGGATCTGCTGTCCGTCGAACAGAATGCTGCCGCGGGTATCGGCGTCCGGCGTCAGGCCCATCAACTGCAGCGCGCTGACAGTCTTGCCCGAGCCGGATTCGCCGACCAGCGCAAACTTCTCGCCGGCACTCACATCGAAACTCACCTGGTCGACCACGGTCGCGTCGCCGAAGCGTACCGACAGGTCTTTCACCGACAGCAGCGTCATGCTTTCCTCCGCACGTCCAGCGAATTGCGCAGCGCATCGCCGATATTGGTCAACAGCAGCAGCGTCACCGTCAGCACCATGAAAGTCGACAGCGCGATCCACCACGCATCGAGATTGTTCTTGCCCTGCGCGAGCAGTTCGCCGAGGCTGGGCGTGGACGGAGGCACGCCCAGACCGAGAAAGTCGAGGCTGGTGAGAGCGAGGATCGCCGCACTCATCCGGAACGGCAGGAAGGTCACCACCGGCGTCAGGCTGTTGGGCAGCACATGGCGCCAGATGATCTGCCGGTTCGACAGACCCATCGCGCGCGCAGCCTGCACATAGTCGAGGTTGCGATTGCGCAGGAAATCCGCGCGCACATAGTCGGACAGCCCCATCCAGCCGAACAGCGACAGCAGCAATAGCAGCAACAGAATGCTCGGCTCGAAGATGGACGCGAAGATGATCAGCAGGTAGAGCTCCGGCATCGAGCCCCAGATCTCCATGAAGCGCTGGAAAAGCAGGTCGGTCTTGCCGGCGAAATAGCCCTGGATCGCGCCGGCCACCACGCCGAGGATCACGCCGGTGACGGTCAGCGCGAGCCCGAACAGGATCGACACCCGGAAGCCGTACAGCAGCCGCGCGAACACATCACGGCCGCGGTCATCGGTGCCCAGCCAGTTGTCTGCCGACGGCGGCGCCGGATTCGGCTCTTTCGCAAAGTAGTTCAGCGTGTCGAAGCTGTAGCGGTTCAGCGGATAGATCGCCCAGTTGCCCGGCTTGGCGAACTGCTCGCGAATGAAGGGGTCCAGATAATCGGCCGGCGAGTCGAAATCGCCGCCGAACGCAGTTTCCGCGTAGTCGTGCACCAGCGGGAACATCAGCTGCCCGTTGTAGCGCGCGACCAGCGGCCGGTCATTCGAGATCAGTTCGGCGCCGAGGCTGAGCACGAACAGCACCGTGAAAATCACCAGGCTCCAGAAGCCGCGGCGGCTGCGGCGGAAGCGTTGCCAGACCCGGCGGCCGGGAGAGACCGAGGGCGCGAGCGCGACTGCTTGTTCTTGCTTCATCGTGCGAGGCTTTCGAATTGCACGCGCGGGTCGGCCCACACGTAGCACAGGTCGCCGAGCAGCTTGACCACCAGGCCGATCAGCGTGAACAGGTACAGCGTGCCGAGCACCACCGGATAATCGCGCCGCACCACCGACTCATACGACAACAGGCCGAGGCCGTCGAGCGAAAACAGCGTCTCGATCAGCAGGCTGCCGGCAAAGAAGGCGCCGATGAAGGCGGCCGGGAAGCCGGTCACCAGCGGGATCAGCGCATTGCGGAACACATGCTTGTACAGCACCGCTCGCTCGGACAGGCCCTTGGCGCGCGCGGTCATCACATACTGCTTGCGTATCTCCTCGAGGAAGGTGTTCTTGGTCAGCATCGTCATCACCGCGAACGAGCCGGCGACCGAGGCCGTCACCGGCAGCGTGATATGCCACAGATAGTCCTTCACCTTGCCGAACCACGACAGGGTCTCCCAGTCGTCGGAAGTGAGTCCGCGCAGCGGAAACCACTGGACGAAGCTCGATCCGGCAAACAGCACCAGCAGTGCGACGCCCAGCACGAAGCCGGGAATCGAATACCCGATCAGCACCAGCATGCTGGTCACGTGATCGAAGCGCGAGCCCTCGCGCACCGCCTTGGCCACGCCCAGCGGTATCGATATGAAATAGGTGAGGAAAAAAGTCCACAGGCCGAGCGACACCGATACCGGCAGCTTGGACTTGACCAGTTCCCACACGTCCATGTGATGGTAGAAGCTCTGGCCGAGGTCGAATTTCGCAAAGCCTTTCAGCATCTGCCAGAAGCGCTCCAGCGGCGGCTTGTCGAAGCCGTACAGCGCCTTGATCTCCGCCACCCGCTCGGCATCGACGCCCTGCCGGCCGCGATACTCGGACGCGCCGCCGCCGGACGATTCCCCGGCACCGACCTGCCCCTTCTTCAATTCGATCAGCGCCTGTTCGACCGGCCCGCCGGGCACGAACTGGATCACCGCGAAGGTAATCGCAATCACACCCAGCAGCGTCGGGATCATCAGCAGGATGCGTTTGAGTATGTAGGACCAGAGGTTCATGAGTCTGTCGCTATGTAGAGTTTCCCGGATTCCGGCTTGCGCCGGAATGACGATTGATGAGCCGACGCACTAAGCCCCGTCATTCCGGCGCAAGCCGGAATCCAATGTATTTACACCACCAGCTTCAATCCTTCTTCCGCGGTTTCACCTGCCACCAGCTCGATATCACATACGGATCCGCCTGATAGTACTTCGGCGCGACCTCGGGTATGCCGAAGCGGTTGCGGTAAGCGACGCGGTGGGTTGCCGAATACCAGTGCGGCACCACGATGTGCTTGTGCAGCAGCACCCGGTCCAGCGCGCGTGCAGCGCTCACCAGCTCGGCCCGGGTGTTTGCCTGCACCAGCGCCGTCACCAGCCGGTCGACTGCCGGATCCTTCAGGCCCCAGTAATTGCTCGATCCTTTTTCATCCGCAGCGCGCGAGCCGAGCATGTCGAACATTTCGTTGCCGGGACTGGTCACGTCCGGGAAGCGCATGCTGGTCATATCGAAATCGAACTCTTCCATCCGCTTCTGCACCAGAGCAAAATCCGCGGTGCGCTGCCGCACCTGCACGCCCAGCTTCTCGAGATTGCGCACATAGACGGCGATGATGCGCGACAGCGCCGACTGGTCGTCGAGTATCTCGAAGGTGAACGGATCGCCCTTCGCATTGCGCAGCGCGCCGTCCCGGTATTCCCAGCCGGCCTCCTTCAGCAGTGCGCGTGCCTGCATCAGGTTGGCGCGCAGCGAGGACGGCGGATCGGTCACGGGCGGTACCGGCACCGGGCCGAATACCGCCGGGTCGAGCTGCTCCCGCATCGGATCCAGCAGCGCCAGCTCGCCCGCGGTCGGCTGGCCGCGGGCGGCCAGCTCGGAATTGCTGAAGAAGGAATCGATGCGCTTGTACTGGCTGTAGAACAGCTGGCGGTTCATCCATTCGAAGTCGAGCGCCAGCCCGAGCGCGCGTCGCACGCGCGGATCGCTGAACTGCGGGCGCCGCAGGTTCATGATGAAGGCCTGCATGCCGGCGCCGTTCGAATGCTGCAGCGTCTTCTTGATGATCTCGCCGTTCTCGAACTTCGGCCCCTTGTACATGCGTGCCCAGTTCTTGGCGCGGTACTCGACAACCACATCGAATTCGCCGGCCATGAAGGCCTCGAGCCGCGCAACGTCATCCTTGTAGAAGCGGTAGACGATGCGCTCGAAATTGAAGGCGCCCTTGCGCACCGGCAGGTCGCTGCCCCAGTAATTCGGGTTGCGGCGGAAGCTGATCGAGCGACCGACATCATAACGTTCGATCAGGTAGGGACCGCTGGCAACCGGCGGCACCAGCTGGATCTTGTCGAACGGCGTGCCGGCAGCCCATTTGCGCGAGAACACCGGCATGCCGCCGACGATCAGCGGCAGTTCGCGGTTGTCGGTCTTGAATTCGAAGCGCACAGTGCGCGGGTCGACCACCACCGCCTGCTTCACGTCCGCATAGATCATCTTGAACTGCGGCGCGCCCTTGGCCACCAGCGTGTCGAACGAATACTTCACATCGTCTGCGGTGACCGGGTCGCCATTGTTGAAGCGCGCGCCGGGATGCAGGCGGAAGCTCATCGCGCGGCGGTCCGGCGCCAGTTCCATGTCCTCGGCCAGCAGGCCGTACATGGTCGCGATCTCGTCCGCAGAAGGCACTGCCAGCGATTCGAACATCAGGGTCGACACGCCGGCGGCCGCCACGCCCTTCATCGAGAAGGGATTGAACTTGTCAAAGCTGGTGGCCGCGCCGGGATTGGCGAGGTACAGGTCGCCACCCTTGGGGGCGGCCGGATTGTGGTATCCGAAATGGGTAAATCCGGCCGGGTATTTCGGCGTGTCGTACAGCGAGAACGCATGCGCCGCCCACGCGGCAGGGGAAAAGCATGCAATGGCGGCCGCGACGGCGGCGATGGCTTTCTTCATGAGCCCTCTGGCTGATGGCGAAAAAATCTTGCCAAGGATAGCGGTTTTCCACGCGCGCCGGGCGGCGCGTATTTGCCCCGTGAATGCCGGACAGCCTACAATGGCGCGTTTTGCCGGGATCCGCCCGGCCTGAAGAATTCGAGGGAGTCCGACAATGGCATTCTTGCAAGGCAAAAAGATCCTGATCACCGGTGTGCTGTCCAACCGTTCGATTGCATACGGCATCGCCCAGGCCTGCCACCGCGAAGGTGCGGAACTGGCGTTTACCTACGTCGGCGAGCGCTTCAAGGACCGCATCACCGAATTCGCTAAAGAATTCGGCAGCAGCCTGGTGTTCGACTGCGACGTCTCCAGCGACGAGCAGATCGACGCGCTGTTCGCCGACCTCGGCAAGTCGTGGTCGCAGCTCGACGGTCTGGTGCATGCGATCGGCTTCGCGCCGCGCGAGGCAATCGCCGGCGATTTCCTCGACGGCATGTCGCGCGAGAACTTCCGGATTGCACATGACATTTCCGCCTACAGCTTCCCGGCCATGGCCAAGGCCGCACTGCCGCTGCTGTCGCCGAATTCGGCACTGCTGACGCTCTCCTACCTCGGCGCGATCCGTGCCCTGCCGAACTACAACACGATGGGTCTGGCAAAAGCTTCGCTCGAAGCGAGCGTGCGCTATCTCGCCGAGTCGCTCGGCAAGCGCGGCACCCGCGTAAACGGCATTTCCGCCGGCCCGATCAAGACGCTGGCCGCCTCCGGCATCAAGGACTTCGGCAAGATCCTGAACTTCGTTAAGGACAACGCGCCGCTGCGCCGCAACGTGACCATCGAGGACGTCGGCAATGCGGCCGCCTTCCTGCTGTCGGACCTCGCAGGCGGCATTACTGGTGAAATCACCTATGTCGACGGCGGTTTCTCGCAGGTGGTCGCAGGCATGGGCGGCGAAGCCTGATTCGCTCTTGCCGGGGCCCGGAATCGTTTCACCACACGCCGGCCCCGGTTTCCTGTACAATCCGCACCGCGCCGCAACAAACGGCGCCCCAGTTGCACCGCATACCCTGTAAGCAGCATCATCCAAAGCCCTCCCGCCTCCGGTTGCCGATCTTCTGAGCACCCATCCGGCGCAAAGCTTTTGTGCCGTAATTTTCCTGGCAAGTTTTTCTCCGAAACCGATTCGGTTTCGTGCTGAGCTGTTGTTATCGCTGGTTTCGCCGGTCCGCGTTGCGTTTGTATTGCCATTGCCCTGCCCGTCATCCGCTGGCAGTGCTTTCTTTTTGAAAGAGACTCATGACGTTCGAATCCCTCGGCCTGCACCCGCTGGTCCTCAAGGCACTCGCTGAAGCCGGCTACACCCAGCCCACGCCCGTTCAGCAACAGGCAATCCCTGCAGCAATCGAAGGCCGCGATTTGCTCGTGTCGTCGCAGACCGGCTCGGGCAAGACCGCCGCGTTCATGCTGCCCTCGCTGCACAAGTTCGCCAGCGCACCGGCCGTGGCGCCGGCCGGCAAGACGCCGAACCAGCAGGCACAGGCAGCGCGCTCGCGAGGCGAGCGTCCGCGCTTCGCACCGGCCCAGCCGAAGATGCTGGTGCTGACGCCGACGCGCGAACTCGCGTTGCAAGTGACCACCGCCACCGACAAGTACAGCACGCAGATGCGTCGCGTGAAGGCCGTCTCCATCCTCGGCGGCATGCCCTACCCGAAACAAATGCAGCTGCTGGCGCGCAATCCGGAAATCCTGGTCGCGACCCCGGGCCGCCTGATCGACCACATGGAGTCGGGCAAGATCGATTTCTCGCAGCTCGAGATTCTGGTGCTGGACGAAGCCGACCGCATGCTGGACATGGGCTTCATCGATGACATCGAGCTGATCGTCAGCCGCACACCGGAGACCCGGCAGACCATGCTGTTCTCGGCCACGCTGGACGGCATGGTCGGCAACATGGCGCGCCGCATCACCCGCGACCCGCAGCTGATCCAGGTCGCCGGCTCGTCGACCAAGCACGAGAACATCCAGCAGCGCGTGCATTTCGTCGACGACCTGCTGCACAAGAACCGCCTGCTGGACCACCTGCTGCGCGACACCGCCATCGACCAGGCCGTGGTGTTCACCGCGACCAAGCGCGATGCCGACACCATCGCCGACCGCCTGAACATCGCCGGCTTTGCCGCCGCTGCACTGCATGGCGACATGCACCAGGGCGCGCGCAACCGCACGCTGAATGCGCTGCGCCGCGGCCAGGTGCGCGTGCTGGTTGCCACCGACGTTGCCGCGCGCGGCATCGACGTTCCCGGCATCACGCATGTGTTCAACTTCGACCTGCCGAAATTCGCCGAAGACTATGTGCACCGCATCGGCCGTACCGGCCGCGCGGGCCGTAACGGCATCGCGGTGTCGCTGGTCAATCATGCCGAGGGCGTGCATGTGAAACGCATCGAGCGTTTCACCAAGCAGTCGATCCCGGTGGACGTGATCGCCGGCTTCGAGCCGAAGAAAGCGGCAGCGCCGCGCTCGCGTCCGGGCTGGAAGCCGGGCGACAGCCGTGGCCGCAACGGCAGCAGCAAGCCGGGCCAGCGCACCTTCGCCAAGCCGGGCGGCGCACCGCGCCGCGAAGGCGCAGGGCGTGAGGGCGGCTTCCGCGGCCAGCGCGACGGCCGTCGCGACGGCGATCGCGGCTGATCCACCCGCATCACCAGTGCAAAGGCTCCTTCGGGAGCCTTTGTTTTTGCACGGTGAGATAATCCGCATTCTTATTTTTCTCAGCAGGAGCAGCACATGGGCGCGTCCGACACACAGGCTTTGCGATTGACTTCGTTCTCCCACGGCGGCGGCTGCGGCTGCAAGATCGCGCCCGGCGTGCTGGCGGACATACTGAAACAGACCAAGGGCTTCCCGGTGCCGCCGCAGCTGCTGGTCGGCATCGAGACGGCCGATGACGCAGCGGTCTACCAGCTCAACGACGAACAGGCACTGATCGCGACCACCGACTTCTTCATGCCCATCGTCGACGATCCGTTCGACTTCGGCCGCATTGCGGCCACCAATGCGATCTCCGACGTGTATGCAATGGGCGGCACGCCGATCATGGCGCTCGCGCTGGTCGGCATGCCGATCGACAAGCTACCGGTCGAGACCATCGGCAAGATCCTGTCCGGCGGAGAATCCATTTGCGCCGAGGCCGGCATTCCGATCGCCGGCGGACACACGATCGATTCGGTCGAGCCGATCTACGGGCTGGTGGTGATGGGCCTGGTGCATCCGAAAAAACTCAAGCGCAACGCCGATGCGCGCGCCGGCGACAAGCTCATCCTCGGCAAGCCGCTGGGCGTCGGCATCCTGTCGGCCGCGCTGAAAAAAGGCGCGCTCGACGCCGCCGGCTATCACGCCATGATTGCCAGCACGACCCGTCTCAATACACCGGGCAAGGCGCTCTCGGACCTGGCCGGCGTGCATGCGCTGACCGACGTCACCGGCTTCGGCCTGCTCGGCCATGCGCGGGAAATGGCGCTGGGCGCAAAACTGCGCGCGCGGATCCGCATTGCCGACGTACCCTTCCTTGCGGGCGTCGAGGCGCTCGCGGCGCAAGGCTTTGTCACCGGCGCATCGGGACGCAACTGGGCAGGCTACGGCAGCGACGTGACGCTGGGCGCGGACGTCAGCGCCGTGCAGCAGGCGCTGCTGTGCGACCCGCAGACCTCGGGCGGGCTATTGGTGTCCTGCGCAGCGGATGCAGCAGACGCAGTGCTGGCGGTGTTCCGCGAGCAGGGATTCGCGCAGGCGGCCATCGTCGGCGAGATGGTCGACGGCACGCCGGGCGTCGAGGTCGCCTGACGCCCGCCTAGCGCGCCAGCCGGAGGCCGGTCAGCTGCCAGCAGGCCTCGGCCGGAAAAAAATTCCGGTAGCTCGTCCGCGCATGCCCCGGCGGCGTGAAGGCCGACGAGCCGCGCAGCACATACTGGTTGACCATGAATTTCCCGTTGTACTCGCCGACCAGCCCGGCTGCCGGACGGTAGCCCGGATAGCCTGCATAGCTGCTTGACGTCCATTGCCAGCAGGCGCCGAATGCCTGCGGCAGCGCACGCCGGCGCTGCGCATGCTCCCACTCGCCCTCGGTGGGCAGCCGTGCGCCGGCCCAGCGCGCATATGCGTCTGCCTCATAAAGCGACAGGTGGCCCACCGGTGCCAGCGGATCCGGCGGATGCTCGCCGTGCAGCGAGAATGCCCTCCAGCCCCGGTCGGGATCGTTATGCCAGTACAGCGGCGCGCTTCGCCCGGTGGCCTGCCGCCACGCCCAGCCGTCGGCCAGCCACAGCAGCGGGTCGCGGTAGCCGCCGTCGGCGATGAAGTCCGCATACTCGCCGTTGGTCACCAGCCGCGACGCGATCTCAAATGGCGCCAGCCACTGCCGGTGGCGCGGCAGTTCATTGTCGAAGCAGAAGCCGTCGCCGTCATGGCCGATCTCGGCCAGTCCGCCGTCAAACGCAATCCATTCCAGCGGCACTGGCCGGGCAGGCACCGGCATTGCGTCGCTTGCTGCCGGTTTGAGCGGGCTCAGCGCAAACAGCGCCAGCAGGTCGGTCTGCATCAGTTCCTGATGCTGCTGCTCATGCTGCAGACCCAGTTCGATCAAATGGCACGCATTCCGATCCTGTCCGGGCAGCGCCAGCACGCGCGCATCGACGTTCCTGCGCCAGTCCAGCACTTCGCCCAGCGACGGGCGCGTCAGCATGCCGCGCCGGGGCCGCGGGAACGGCTGGCCGACACCCTCATAGTAGGAGTTGAACAGCTGCCGGTAGGCAGGATGAAAAGGCCGGAAGCCGGCTTCATGGGGCGCCAGCACGAAGTTCTCGAAGAACCAGGTGGTGTGCGCAAGATGCCATTTCAGCGGGCTGGCATCCGGCATCGCCTGCGCACAGCAGTCCTCATCGGTCAGCCCGGCAATCAGTGCGAGGCTGTGGGACCTGACGGAAAGAAAGCGATCGGCGGGTGTCATCAGACAGTGGATCCGCCGGACTGCACTTGGTTCGCGGCAGCGGCCGCAAGCAATGATGGCCGTCGATTGCTACACTGGCGCCCGATGAAACCGCCCGATCTCCCCGCGTACGCCCTCGAATGCCGGCAGCTCCGCAAGGACTATGGCGCGCGCACCGTGCTGCGTGGCATCGACCTGCAGCTGCGGCCCGGCGAGTACGTGGCCGTCATGGGCGAGTCCGGCGTCGGCAAGTCGACCCTGCTCAATCTGGTGGCCGGTCTCGACGCGCCCGACGGCGGCGAATTGCTGATCGACGGCATCCCGATCAATGCGCTGGATGACGAGCGCGCCACCCTGCTGCGGCGCGAGAAACTCGGCTTCATCTTTCAGGCCTTCCACCTGCTGCCCCACCTCAGCCTGCTGCAGAACGTGGCGCTGCCGCTGCTGCTGAACCGGCTGCCGCAAGAGCGCGCCGCGCAGATGCTGGCCGCCGTCGGCCTGGCGGGACGCGAGCAGGATTTTCCGCGCCAGCTGTCCGGCGGCGAAATGCAGCGGGTCGCGATCGCGCGCGCGCTGGTACACCGGCCGCGCCTGCTGCTGGCGGACGAACCGACCGGCAACCTCGATCCCGACACCGCCGACGAGATACTTGCGCTGCTGAAAAGCGAGGTGCGAGCCAGCCAGTCGTCGGCGATCATAGTCACCCACTCCCCGGTGGCGGCCGCCACTGCCGACCGCATCCTGATGCTGGCCCGCGACGGATTGCGCGAACTGGCGCCGGCGGACTTGCGACCGCGATGAAGCTGCTTCAATGGCTGCTGGCCGGCGAGTGGCGGACCCATCCGGTGCGTGCGCTGGTTGCGCTGGCGGCCATTGCCATTGGCGTGGCACTCGGCTTTGGCATCCACCTGGTCAACAGTGCGGCATTCAATGAATTTTCTGCGGCCGCTCGCAGCCTGTCCGGCAGTGCCGACCTGCAGCTGCGCGCGCGGGCAGCCTTTTTCGATGAGCAGCTGTATCCGGAAGTCGCGCGCTGGCCGGGCGTCGCACTCGCATCCCCCGTGCTCGAGCTCGACCTGAATGTGCGCGATCAGCGCGGCCCGCTGAAGCTGCTGGGCATCGACGGCTTTCAGGCGGCCGGCATTGCGCCCGACCTGCTGGGTGTACCGGCCGAGGACAAACCCTTCGACTCCCTGCAGGCGGACACCGTCTTCCTGTCGCCGGCGGCGATGTCGTGGCTGGGACTGCAGACCGGCGACAGCCTGCGCGTGCTGCACGGTACGCGCGAGGTGAGGCTGCGCGTGGCCGGGCCGCTGGTGCGCGCCCGCGCCGGGCAGCGACTGGCGGTGATGGACATCGGCAGCGCACAATGGCAATTCGGCCGCACCGGACAGCTGTCGCGCATCGACCTGCGGCTGGCAGCCGGCGCCGACCGCGCTGCAACGCGCTCGGCGCTGGAACAGGCGTTCGGCCGGCAGATGACAGTGGCCGAGGCGGACGACCAGGACAAGCGCACCGCGACCATGTCGCGAGCGTACCGCGTGAACCTGAACGTGCTGGCGCTGGTCGCGCTGTTCACCGGCGCCTTTCTGGTGTTTTCCACCCAGGCGCTGTCGGTGCTGCGGCGACGCCCGCAGTTCGCGCTGCTGCGCACGCTGGGCGTCACCCGCCGCCAGCTGCTGGCCCAGGTGCTGGCGGAGGGAACGCTGCTCGGGCTGCTGGGCTCGGTGCTCGGCATCGCGCTCGGCTACCTGCTGGCCAGCGCCGCGCTGTCGCTGTTCGGCGGCGACCTCGGCGGCGGCTACTTCCCCGGCATCCGTCCCAGCGTCAGCTTCAGCCTTCCCGCCGCACTGCTGTTCCTCTTGGCAGGCACCGGCGTTGCGCTGCTCGGCAGCCTGTCGCCTGCGCTGGAAGCGGCGCGCGCGCGGCCGGCAGCGGCGCTGAAGGCCGGCAGCGAAGATCTCGCGCTCGCTCCGCTGGCCACGCCATGGCCGGCGCTGGCTGCCATCCTGCTCGGTGCAATCTTCACCCAATTGCCGCCGCTGCGCGGCCTGCCCGTGTTCGGCTACCTCGCCATCGTATTGCTGCTGATCGGCAGCATCGCGCTGATGCCGCGCGCTGCCGGCCTGGTGTTCTCGCTGCTGGCCGTGCGCTGGCGCGGGGTAGCCGGCGGCCTCGCGCTGAACCGCCTGGCCAACGCGCCGAACCAGGCAGCGATCGCGCTCGGCGGCGTGCTGGCCAGCTTCTCGCTGATGGTGGCGATGGCAATCATGGTGTCCAGCTTCCGCGTGTCGGTGGATGACTGGCTGCAGCAACTGTTGTCGGCGGACCTGTACGTGCGGGTTGCCAATGGCAATGAGGCGGGGCTGCTGGACAGTCGCGAGCAGCAGGCGATCGCCGCGCTGCCGGCCGTGGGCCGTACCGAGGCAACGCGCTGGCTGCAGCTGTCGCTCGACCCGGCCCGCCCGACCGTCGCGCTGATCGCGCGCTCGGTGAATGCCGAATCGCCGGAGCGTGCGCTGCCGATGGTCGGCGAAGCCTTGTCCGGCGTTGCGCGCCCGGCATGGATATCGGAAGCAATGGTGGATCTGTATGGCTGGCGCGTCGGCCAGCCGGTGCAGCTGCCGCTGGCCGGCGGCCTGCACGAGTTCACCGTGGCCGGCGTCTGGCGCGACTATGCGCGACAGACGGGCGCCGTCCAGATCCGGCTCGACGATTACCGCCGGATCACCGGTGACAGCGCCGTGAATGACCTGTCGCTCTGGCTGCGCCGGGATGCCGGCATGGCCTCGCTGCGCGCGCAGCTCGGGCAGCTGCCGTTCTCGGATGCGCTCGAGTTTGCCGAGCCGGGCGAGATCCGCGCGATCAGCCTGAAGATCTTCGACCGCAGCTTTGCCATCACTTACCTGCTGGAAGGCGTAGCGATCGTGATCGGCCTGTTCGGCGTAGCCGCCACCTTCTCCGCGCAAGTGCTGTCGCGCGCAAAGGAGTTCGGCATGCTGCGCCATGTCGGCATCACCCGCCGGCAGATACTTGCGCTGCTGGCTGGCGAGGGCGCGCTGCTGGCCGGCCTGGCGATCGCCGCCGGTTTCCTGCTCGGCTGGTGCATCAGCCTGATCCTGGTCTTCATCGTGAACCCGCAGTCCTTCCACTGGACGATGCAGATGCATATGCCGTGGGGATTGCTGGCCACGGTCGCTGCAGTGCTGCTGGCGTCGGCAGCGCTGACGGCGCTGGTGTCGGGCCGGATGGCGGTGGCGGGCAGCGCGGTGCGGGCGGTACGGGAGGACTGGTGACGATGGGACGCTTGCTGGCGTGGTTTGGCTCGTTGAAAAAGATACCGGGTCCCGGCATGCGCTTGGGTGGCGTCTTGAAAGCCGCCCGTCACACATTCGCCATTCCGGCGAAGGCGGGAATTCAGTGGCTTGTGCTCATGCTGCTGGCAGCAGGCGCCTGCGCCGAAACGCCGAAGTTCGCGCAGGTCGAGCCAAAAACCGAGTTGCGCTTCCCGCGCGATTTCGGCGCCCACCCCGACTTCCGCACCGAATGGTGGTACGCCACCGGCTGGCTTCAGACGCCGGACGGCAAGCCGCTCGGCTTCCAGGTCACCTTCTTCCGCTCGGCAACCGACCATGACCCGCGCAACACCAGCCGCTTTGCGCCGAAGCAGCTGATCGTTGCGCACGCTGCACTGTCCGATCCGGCGCTCGGCAAGCTGCAGCATGACCAGAAGATCGCACGCGCCGGCTTTGGCCTGGCGGAGGCTTCGACCGCAACCACCGACGTGACGCTCGGCGACTGGCGCATGCGACGCCAGGCAAACGGCAGCTACCTGGTCGAACTGCCGGCGCGCGACTTCCGTTTCTCGCTCGTGCTGACGCCGACCCAGCCACTATTGCTGCAGGGCGAGCGCGGCTATTCGCGCAAGGGCCCGAAGCCGGACCAGGCCAGCTACTACTACAGCGAGCCGCATCTGGCAGTCAGCGGCACGATCACGCGGCAGGGCAAGCCGGTCGCCGTCAGCGGCCAGGCCTGGCTCGATCACGAATGGTCGACCACCGTGCTCGATCCGCGCGCGGTCGGCTGGGACTGGGTCGGTGCCAACCTCGATGACGGCAGCGCGCTCATGGCATTCCGAATCCGCACCGCCGACGGCCAGACGCTGTGGCAACATGCGATGCTGCGCGAGCGCGGCGGACGGCAGCGCCAGTTCGGCAATGACGCGGTGCGCTTCAGGCCGCTGCGGCAATGGCAGTCGCCGCGCACCCGGGCCACCTACCCGGTCGAGATCGAACTGGACGTCGACGGACGGCGCTGGCGGCTGCGCCCGCTGCAGGACGACCAGGAACTCGACTCGCGCGAATCGACCGGCGCGGTTTACTGGGAGGGCGCGGTCACCCTTGAACAGGACGGCCGGCGTGCAGGACGCGGCTATCTCGAAATGACCGGCTATCTGAAAGCACTGAAACTATGACGAGCCACAGCGGCAACAGCGAGCGCCCGAAGTCGCGCCAGGGACTGAGGACCCTGGCCGGGCTGCTGCCCTTCCTCGCGCCCTACCGCGCGCGCATCGCGCTGGCCGGACTGGCGCTGGTCGTGGCCGCGTCGGCGACGCTGGCGATCCCGTACGGCTTTCGGAACCTGATCGACCTCGGCTTCACCGATGCCGGCAGTGCGCAAGCGTCGCAGGTCAATCTGGTCTTCATCGCGCTGTTCGGCATTGCCTGCGTGCTGGCGATCGCGACTGCTGCGCGTTTCTATCTGGTGTCATGGCTCGGCGAACGCGTCACCACCGACATCCGGTCCGCGGTGTATGCGCACGTGCTGAAACAGAGCCCGCAATTCTTCGAGGTGACGCAGACCGGCGAAGTGCTGTCGCGGCTGACCACCGACACCACCCTGATCCAGACCGTGGTTGGCACCAGCATCTCGATGGCCCTGCGCAACCTGCTGCTGCTGGCCGGCGGGCTGCTGATGATGTTCATCACCAGTGCATCGCTGTCGGCGATCATCCTCGTGCTGCTGCTGGCGGTGATCCTGCCGATCGTGATCTTCGGCCGGCGCGTGCGGGCGCTGTCGCGCGCATCGCAGGACCGGATCGCGGACGCCTCCGGCCTCGCCGGCGAAAAGCTGAATGCGGTCGCCATCGTGCAGGCCTACGCGAATGAGCGGCGCGAGGCAGAACGTTTCGGCACGGCCGTCGAGCGCGCATTCGGCGCAGCGATCGCCCGCATCCGCGCGCGGTCGCTGCTGACGGTGCTGGCCATCCTGCTGGCGTTCGGCGTGATCGTATTCGTGCTGTGGCTGGGCGCGCATGCAGTGCTGGACGGCAGCATGAGCGCCGGCCAGCTTGCGCAATTCATCCTGTATGCGCTGATCGTGGCGGGTGCCATCGGCGCACTGTCCGAGGTGTTCGGCGATGCGCAGCGCGCTGCCGGCGCCAGCGAGCGGCTGCTGGAACTGCTGGCCGAGCAGTCGCCGATCGTATCGCCAGCCCGTCCGCGACAATTGGCCGCCCGCATGGCCAACGGCGCGTCACTCGAGATCGACGGCCTGCGCTTTCGCTATCCGTCCCGTCCGGAATCGCTGGCACTGGCCGACCTGTCGCTGACGGTGAGTCCGGGCGAGACGATTGCCATCGTCGGCCCGTCCGGCGCCGGCAAGACCACGCTGTTCCAGCTGCTGCTGCGCTTCTACGACCCGGAGCAGGGCAGCATCCGGCTCGACGGCATCGACCTGCGCGAGCTCGCGCTCGACCAGCTGCGCGGCGCAATCGGCATCGTGCCGCAGGACACTGTGGTGTTTTCCGCGGATGCGATGGAAAACATCCGCTATGGCCGCCCGGACGCCAGCGACGACGAGGTGATCGCCGCGGCAAAACTGGCGGCGGCGCACGAGTTCATCGAACGCCTGCCCGAGGGCTACCGGTCCTTTCTGGGAGAGCGCGGCGTGCGGCTGTCCGGCGGACAGCGGCAGCGGATCGCGATTGCGCGCGCGCTGCTGAAGAACCCGCCGCTGCTGCTGCTGGATGAGGCCACCAGCGCGCTTGACGCGGAGTCGGAGCGCCTGGTGCAGCGCGCGCTGGAGGCAGCCATGCAAGGCCGGACCACACTGGTGATCGCGCACCGTCTGGCGACGGTGCAGCGCGCAACCCGCATCGTGGTGATGGAGCATGGCAGGATCGTGGAGGTCGGCACCCATACCGAGCTGGTCGAGGCCGGCGGGCTGTATGCCGGTCTGGCGGCGCTGCAGTTTGCAGCGGGCTGATGGTTCAGTTCATGCTGGCCAGCTTCTCGACCATCAGCCGCTGCAGCGCATAAAAATCGTCGGCATCGCCAAGCATGCCCCGCCCCATGTCGATCGCGACTTCGAAGATCTCGCGCGCCTCCTTTTGCTGCCCGACCATCGAATAGCATTCGGCAAGGCGAAAGGCGGCCGGCATGAAATCCGGGTCCAGCGTCAGCAGCGTGGCGAAGAAGGTCGCACCGAGCAGCGGATCGCCGAGCAGCTGCAGGATCATGCCGGTCATGAACATGAAGCGCTGGTCCAACGGCCGGTTGACCGACAGATGCAGTGCCAGCGGCAGGGCTTCCTGATAGCGTTCCTCGCTGAACAGCCGGTATGCCTCCGCATACACGCGCTCGACTTCTTCGTCTGGCCAGGCATCGACGAGCGCCCTCTGCATGCCGGCGCCCAGGTTTTCCTGCAGCCGCTTCACCTTGTCGGGAAGCTCGCTGAAACTGCTGTTGACGAGCGCAACGATCGCTTGCACCTCGTTGGCGGCGAAGGCGGTCCGGAAGATGTTCATGGGCCGTCCCGCGCTCAACCGGCGCGCTGCGCCAGCGCGTGGGCGGCGACCAGCGCCAGCACGCTTTCGCAGGCAGCGCGCTGCGCAGAGGTTAGTACGCTGCCCTGGCCGCTCTGTTGCAGACCGGGCTGCGCGACGCGGTCGAGCAGCTGCCGCTGCCGGTCGGCGAAGCATGCCTGCCGACGTTCGGCCGCCGGATCCCGGTCTGGCGGCGCCGGCAGCCTGGCGGCCGGCGCGGTCAGCGACGGCGGCGCCAGCGGCGTCAGGGACACCGGGGCCATCATCAGCGCAGCCGGCGTCTTCTGCATGCCGGGCGGCGGCTGGACGGCAACGGGCGGCGCGGCAGGATTGAACTTGATCACCATCGGGAATCTCCTTGGCGGGAATGGCGGGTCGAAAAATCGTGTTGACTCATCTCCTGTGACGCGGCGGCGCGCGGTGTTCCCCGAACGACTGTTCCATTTCCGGCAAGTGCGGCTGGCAGGGAACGGCAAGGTAAAATGCGGCCTCACCCACGAACCGCGACCATGCGCCAATACCTCGATTTCATGCGCCACGTGCTCGAGCACGGCACCGAAAAGACCGACCGCACCGGCACCGGCACCCGCTCGGTGTTTGGCTACCAGATGCGCTTCGACCTGCAGGAGGGCTTCCCGATGGTCACGACCAAGAAGCTGCACCTGAAGTCCATCATCCATGAACTGATCTGGTTCCTGCAGGGCTCGACGAATATCGGCTACCTGAAGGAAAACGGCGTCACCATCTGGGACGAATGGGCGGATGCCAACGGCGACCTCGGCCCGGTCTATGGCTGCCAGTGGCGCTCCTGGCCGACGCCGGACGGCGGGCACATCGATCAGATCGCGCAACTGATCGAGCAGATTCGCAGCAACCCGGATTCGCGCCGGCTGATCGTGTCGGCATGGAACGTTTCCGACATCCCGCGCATGAAGTTGCCGCCCTGCCACGCTTTCTTCCAGTTCTACGTGGCGGACGGCAAGCTGTCCTGCCAGCTGTACCAGCGCAGCGCCGACATTTTCCTCGGCGTGCCCTTCAACATCGCGTCCTATGCGCTGCTGACCCACATGGTGGCCGAGCAGACCGGCCTCGGCGTCGGCGACTTCATCTGGACCGGCGGCGACTGCCATATCTATTCAAACCACCTGGAGCAGGTGAACGAGCAGCTATCGCGCGAACCCTTCCCGTTGCCCAGGCTGGTGCTCAAGCGCAAGCCGGAGACGATCTTCGATTACCGCTATGAGGACGTGGAAGTTGTCGGATATCAGTCGCATCCGGCAATCAAGGCGCCGGTGGCAGTCTAAGCAGGCATGAGCACCATGATTTCACTTGTTGTAGCCATTGATCGGCAGCGCGGCATCGGGGTCGACAACGCGCTCCCGTGGCGGCTGCCCGAAGACCTTGCCTTCTTCAAGCGCACCACCTCCGGCCACCCGATCGTCATGGGCCGCAAGACCTTCGACTCGATCGGACGCCCGCTGCCTAACCGGCGCAACATCGTCATCACCCGCAATGCCGGCTGGTCGCATGCCGGCGCCGAGCGCGCCGGATCCCTCAACGAGGCGATCGCGATGGCCGGCGAAGGCGACGTCTTCGTGATCGGCGGCGGGCAGATCTTCGACGAGGCCATCGGTATCGCTGACCGCCTCATCGTGACCCAGATCGACGCCGTCTATCCGTGCGACGCCTTCTTCCCGCCGATCGATCCGTCCGTCTGGAAATCCGTATCGCGTGAGCAGCACCACTCGGCCGACAACGGCTGGGATTATGCTTTTGTCATCTACGAGCGGCGCTGAACCCGCCAATTCCGTGAAAAGCCGGCAGATTTCGCCTACCTGACACGCAATTCTGCGACAATCCCGCTCTCATTTTTTCTGGCGGCCCGCCCTCTGCGGCCGCCCGCTTCAGTACCGGGAGACCCCCATGAAATTCCGCTTCCCCATCGTCATCATCGACGAAGACTTCCGATCCGAGAACACCTCGGGGCTCGGCATCCGCGCACTCGCGGATGCGCTCGAGAAGGAAGGCATGGAGGTGCTCGGCGTCACCAGCTACGGCGACCTGTCGCAGTTCGCTCAGCAGCAGTCGCGCGCGTCTGCCTTCATCCTGTCGATCGACGATGAGGAATTCGGCGGCGGGTCGGTGGAAGAGACCGAGACCGCGCTGCGGTCGCTGCGCGCGTTCGTCGAGGAAATCCGGCACCGCAACTCGGACATCCCGCTGTATCTGTACGGCGAGACCCGCACGTCGCGCCACATCCCGAACGATATCCTGCGCGAGCTGCACGGCTTCATCCACATGTTCGAGGACACGCCGGAATTCGTCGCGCGCCACATCATCCGCGAAGCGCGCTCCTACCTCGACAGCCTGGCGCCACCGTTCTTCCGCGCGATGGTGCATTACGCCCAGGACGGCTCGTACTCGTGGCACTGTCCCGGCCACTCGGGCGGCGTCGCCTTCCTGAAATCGCCGATCGGCCAGATGTTCCACCAGTTCTTCGGTGAGAACATGCTGCGCGCCGACGTCTGCAACGCGGTCGAGGAACTTGGCCAGCTGCTCGACCACACCGGCCCGGTCGCGGCAAGCGAGCGCAATGCGGCGCGCATCTTCAATGCCGACCACTGCTTCTTCGTCACCAACGGCACGTCGACGTCGAACAAGATGGTCTGGCACTCGACAGTGGCGCCGGGCGACATCGTGGTGGTCGACCGCAACTGCCACAAGTCCATCCTGCACTCGATCATCATGTGCGGCGCGATTCCGGTATTCCTGATGCCGACGCGTAACCACCTCGGCATCATCGGCCCGATTCCGCGCGACGAATTCAAGATGGAAAACATCATGAAGAAGATCGAGGCCAACCCGTTCGCGCGCGAAGCGAAAAACAAGAAGCCGCGCATCCTGACGATCACGCAGTCTACCTATGACGGCGTGCTGTACAACGTCGAGGTGATCAAGGACATGCTCGACGGCCAGATCGACACGTTGCACTTCGACGAAGCCTGGTTGCCGCACGCGAGCTTCCACGACTTCTACAAGGACATGCACGCGATCGGCAAGGACCGTCCGCGCGCGCGCGAGTCGCTGATCTTCTCGACGCAATCCACGCACAAGCTGCTGGCCGGCCTGTCGCAGGCCTCGCAGATCCTGGTGCAGGAATCCGAGACGGTACAACTCGACCGCGACAGCTTCAATGAAGCCTACCTGATGCACATCTCGACCTCGCCGCAGTACGCGATCATCGCGTCCTGCGACATCGCGGCCGCGATGATGGAGCCGCCGGGCGGCACGGCGCTGGTCGAGGAAAGCATCCTCGAGGCGCTCGACTTCCGGCGCGCGATGAAGAAGGTCGACGAGGAATGGGGACAGGACTGGTGGTTCCAGGTCTGGGGACCGGAGGAATTCGCCGACGAAGGCATCGGCTCGCCCGAAGACTGGATCATCAACGGCAAGGACAACTGGCACGGCTTCGGCAAGATCGAATCGGGCTTCAACATGCTCGATCCGATCAAGGCGACCATCGTCACGCCGGGCCTGTCGATCGACGGCCATTTCGGCGAGAGCGGCATTCCGGCATCGATCGTCACCAAGTACCTGGCCGAGCATGGCGTCATTGTCGAAAAGGCCGGCCTGTACTCGTTCTTTATCATGTTCACCATCGGCATCACCAAGGGCCGCTGGAACACGCTGCTGACCGCGCTGCAGCAGTTCAAGGACGACTACGACAAGAACCAGCCGATGTGGCGCATCCTGCCGGAGTTCGCGGCAGCCAACCCGCGCTACGAGCGCACCGGCCTGCGCGACCTGTGCCAGCAGATCCACGACATGTACAAGGAATACGACGTCGCTCGCCTGACGACCGAGATGTACCTGTCCGACATGCAGCCGGCGATGAAGCCGTCGGATGCATTCGCGATGATGGCGCACCGCGAGATCGAGCGTGTGCCGATCGACGAGCTCGAAGGCCGCGTGACCTCGATCCTGCTGACGCCCTACCCGCCGGGCATCCCGCTGCTGATCCCGGGCGAGCGTTTCAACAAGACCATCGTCGACTACCTGAAGTTCGTGCGCGAGTTCAACGAGCAGCTGCCCGGCTTCGAGACCGACGTGCATGGCCTGGTGAAGACCACGGTCGATGGCGTGAAGGGGTATTACGTCGATTGCGTGAAGCAGTAAGCGCGCCGCAGTCGATGAACAGAGGGGGAGCCGAGGCTCTCCTTTTTTTGTCGAAAACCGAACAAAGGGAAAACGAACAAAGGTAACGAACAAAGGGACACTCACTCAGTTCGTCCCGAACAAAGGGACACTCACTCAGTTCGTCCAGTAACCGCCCCTCCGCGACAATCGCAGTCCACGCGCATGACTGGCCCCTTGAATTCCGGTCCGGCTGCAGGCCACCGCGCAAGCCCGGGCCTGCGCTGGCGTCCATGGCCTCGCTGCGCAAGAAAAACGCGAATGCGCAAGAACAAAGGGACACTCACTCAGTTCGTCCAGTAACCGCCCCTCCGCGACAATCGCAGTCCACGCGCATGACTGGCCCCTTGAATTCCGGTCCGGCTGCAGGCCACCGCGCAAGCCCGGGCCTGCGCTGGCGTCCCTGGCCTCGCTGCGCCGCCATGGCTCGCCCTTGCTCCATCTTCCCTACGGCTGAGGACACCCGCTGGCATGACTGCGTCTCTCGCTGTGTACGGCGGTCGTTTCCATGGGGCGTTGACCAGCACGCGGTCGCAATGAACCGGTCGACATCAGCGACCCGGCAAGCGTGATGTGATCGCCGGAAGATTGCCACCCATATTTCATCGCCCGTGATTGGAGCGGCAGCTCTTCCCGAGCATGTGAGGGACGATCGACTTGCAACTGCCGATGCGCTGCGCTGACGCATCGCGCATCAATCGGGACACTATCGCCTGAGCGCCGTTCGGTAGCAAAGAGTCTGTGCGCGCGGGACACTGCACATTCCCAACGCTTTTTTGGCAATCAAAAGCGAATAAAAACAAAGCCATGAAAGCAGCGCAAATTTTCTCGGCATGGATCTGAATCGCTGAAGAATCGGCTCGCTTTCCCGACATAAGGCGAGGCCTGCATCGATCGCGGAAAGCAGTCGTTTACTTTCCCTGTTCAATTCATGTCCGATGTCCGTTTCGTCGCGGCGGCCGTGCTCGCCGCACTGCTATCCTCCGCTGCCATCGCACAGCAAGCGTCCGCTCTTCATCCGAATGACGAATCGCTGCTGCGCCAGCAGCAGCGCGACGAGCAGCTGCGCAGGCAGCTGGAGCGCCATCCCGAGGTTCATTTGCAGACTGAGTCGCCTGCATCACCGGTACTCTTGCCGCATCAGGAGACGCCGTGTTTGGTCATCCGGCGCATCGTCCTGCGCGGTGACGAGGTGAACCGCTGGACCTGGCTGCTTGATGCGGCAAGCCGAGCTTCGGACGGCCGCACTGATCCGGCGACCGGACGCTGTGTCGGCAGTGCAGGCATCGCCCTTGTTCTCAAACGCATGCAGGGCGAACTGCTTCAGCGCGGCTGGGTCACGACACGCGTACTGGCCGAACCGCAGGACCTGTCCGGCGGCACGCTCGTGGTGACCGTGATACCAGGGCGCGTGCGCTCGCTGCGCTTTGCCGATGGCACGTCGTCGCGCGCGACGATGGCCAACGCGATGCCGGTCAGGCCCGGCGACTTGCTGAACCTGCGCGCGCTCGAGCAGGGACTGGAAAACTTCAAGCGCGTGCCCAGTGCCGATGCCGACCTGCAGATCCTGCCTTCCGACAATGCGGATGCCGCCCCCGGCGACAGCGATGTGCTCGTCCGCTGGTCGCAGGCGATGCCTTTGCGACTGAACCTGTCGCTCGACGACGCCGGCACGCGTGTCACCGGACGAAGGCAGGCGGCACTGAGCCTGTCTTGCGACCACTGCCTGAGACTCAACGACCTGTTCTACGTCAGCGTCAGCGATACCCTGGGCGGCGGCCATCCCGGCGAGCGCGGCAACCGTTCGCGCAATGTGCATTACTCGGTGCCGCTGCAGAACTGGCTGCTCTCGGCAAACGCCGGCAATTTCGAGTATCTGCAGACCGCCGCCGGCGCCAATGGTCCCATCTCGTACAGCGGGGACAGCCGCAACGCCGACCTCTCGCTGGGCCGGCTGCTGTATCGCGACAGCCTGCGCAAGACCAGTGGCAGCCTGCGACTGTGGAGGCGCGAATCGGCCAGCTTCGTTGACAACGTCGAATTGAGCCAGCAACGGCGGCGCACCGCTGGCTGGGAACTGGCGCTGTCGCACCGCGAGCTGTTCGGCGACGCCACCGTTGACGCCAGCCTCGCCTGGCGGCGCGGCACCGGTGCTGTTGACAGCCTGCGCGCTCCGGAGGAAGCCAGCGGCACAGGTACGTCGCGCTTGCAGATCCTGCGCGCGGATGCGTTTCTGTCGCTGCCCTTCCGTGTCGGCGCGCAATCCTGGCGCTATGGCGCCGGCTTCCTCGGGCAATGGAATTCCACGCCGCTTCCGGCTCCGGACCGCTTTGCCATCGGCAGCCGCTACACGGTGCGCGGCTTCGATGGCGAATCGCTGCTGATCGGCGATCGCGGCTGGGTGCTGCGGCAAGACCTCGGCTGGTCGATCGCCGCGATCAACAGCGAACTGTATGCAGCCATCGATACCGGCGAAATCAGCGGGCGTTCGGCAGCGTTGCAGGCCGGCCGCCGGCTGACGGGCATGGCGCTGGGCCTGCGCGGCGGCCAGTCAGGTTTCCGCTGGGACGCATTCGTCGGCCATCCGCTCGACAAGCCCGACGGCTTTCGCAGCGCTCGCATCATCACCGGTTTTTATCTCAGCGCCAGTTTCTGAGGAGTGCTCATGACGACCCATCCGCGTCCCACGCCGCTGGCCCTGCTGATCGCCAGCCTGTTCCTTCCTGCATCAAGCATCGCGCAAGTGATCGCCAACCCGCAGGCACCCGGAGCACAGCGGCCGGTGATTCTCAACACCGCCAATGGCCTGCCGCAGGTCGACATCACCGCCCCCACCGCGGCCGGCGTATCGATGAATCGCTTTTTGCAGTTCGATATCGATGCCCGTGGCGCAATCATCAACAACGGGAGCACGGCGTCAGCCACCGCGCTGGCCGGCTGGGTTGCCCCCAACCCCGCATTGATCGCCCAGCCAGCGCGCGTGATCGTCAACCAGGTCGACGGCCCGCTGCCGACTCACTTGAACGGCTATGTCGAAATCGCCGGCAAGCGCGCCGACCTGGTCATCGCCAATCCGGCCGGCATCACGTGCAACGGCTGCGGCTTCCTGCATGCGAACCGTGTGGAACTGGCGACCGGCTCGCCGCTGTTGAACGGGCAGCGCGTGACCGGCTATGCGCTGGGAGCGGCGCCCTTGCAGGTCGTCGGCAAGGGCCTCGATGCACGCGGCGCCGACGTGCTGGCACTGCACACGCAGGCAGCGCAGGTCAACGCCGGCCTGTGGGCGAAGCAGCTGGAGTTCACGCTGCAGGCACCGGCGGCAGGCACACCGGCCGCACCGAACCCGCCGGCGTTTGCGCTCGATGTCGCCGAGCTCGGCGGCATGTATGCCAACCGCATTTTCCTGGTCGGCTCCGCGCATGGGCTCGGAGTGCGCAACGCCGGCACGGTGTCGGCCCTTGATCAACTGGTCGTCACGCTCGACGGCCGGCTCGAGAACAGCGGCGTCATCGATGCGGCCGAAGTACGGCTGAAGGCCGGCACGATCGATAACGTGGCCAAAGGCCGGGTGTTCGGCGAGCGGGTTGCCATCGAGGCCGACCGCCTGGCCAACGCCGGTCATCCGGACGCTGCGCCGGTCATCGCCGCAGCCCGTCGTCTCGACCTTGGGGTGCGCACGCTCGAGAACACCGACCATGCGCTGCTGTTCTCCGGCGGTGACATGGCTATCGGCGGTGCGCTCGATGCAGACGGACGCGCAAGCGGACAGGCCGACCATCTGCTCAACCGTGCCGCGACCATCGAGGCGCTGGGCCGGCTGGACCTGGCGGCAAAGCGGCTGGATAACCTGAACAACGGCGTTGTCATCACGGAAGTGCAGACCGGCCCAACCACCGAGCGCCAGTACTTGCGGCCGGACGGCATGAGCGACAAAGTGCCGATCGAGCAGTTCACCTGGCAGCGCTGGAGCCGCGCCGGGCAGTATCGCTGGAAGACCGATGCGTCGACGCTGACCGACGGCATTCCCGGCAAGACGCCGCTGCCCGATGTCGATGGCGTGGATTGCGACGACAGCGGCCTGAACTGCGAGCCCACGCCGGGCAGCGCGTATCCGGCAGGCGATCCGGCGTGGGCGTATTTCCGGCTCACGCCGCCCGACGATCCGCCACCCGCCCCGGGCACGCCGCCGATGGCCCCCACCCTCCCCCAGCCGCAGCCCCCGGCCGGTGCCGACCCGGACGGCAGCCTGATGCTCGCGTACCAGCAACAGAAGGACGCCTTCGATGCCGCCTGGGCCGACTATGCCGACCAGAAAATGCGCCACGACAGCGCCGTGCTGGCGTGGCAGCAGTGGGAGAGCGCCACCGACCAACGGCGCAACGCGCTGGGTGCGGCCATCGTGGCGTACAACGAAGGCTTCAACCACATCAAGATCCGCCGCTGGACGACATATGAAGTCAAGCGCAGCGAATACGACAGCGCTGTCGTCTCCAGCGACCCGGGCCGCATTATCGCCGGCGGCGACCTGACACTGGCCGGCGAACAACTGACCAACGACAAAAGCCAAATACTGGCTGGCGGCAGGCTCACCGGCACGCTGGAGAACCTCGCCAACATCGACGCGCTCGGCACGCATCGCGTACATGAAAGCGGCACCAGCCAGTTCAGCAAGAGCAATTATCGCGGCAGGCTCAAGGACTATCACACGCGCGACTACGGCCCGAAGCTGGCCTACAACCCGGCCGATGAGATCAGCACCATCACGCTGCCGGTGACCGTCGCAAAAGACGGCGCTTCACCGCAGCCGGCCGCGATCGATGTGGCCGCGACCCGGCTGGCGGCCGATGGCAGCAGCCTGTTCGCCCTCAACCCCGGCAGCGGCCCGCTGCTGGCAACCGATGCGCGCTTCACGCACTACCGGCAGTGGATGGGTTCGGACTTCATGATCGAGCAGCTGCGGCTCGATCCTTCGCTGCTGGCCAAGCGCCTCGGCGATGGCTATGTCGAGCAGCGGCTGGTGCGCGAACAGATCGCACAGCTCACCGGACGGCGCTGGCTGCCGGGCCAGACCGAGGACGAGGCTCAGTTCGCACACCTGATGCGCAATGGCATCGCGCAGGCCCAGTCCCTGCAGCTACGTCCCGGTGTTGCGCTGTCGGCCGAACAGGTGGGCCAGCTGACCGCTGACCTCGTCTGGCTGGTCGAGCAGGAGGTGACCTTGCCGGGTGGTCGCGTCGAGCGCGTGCTGGTGCCGCAGGTCTATGTGCGGCCACGCCCGGGTGACCTGACAGGCGACGGCACGCTGATTGCGGCCGACTCGATTGCCTTGCTCGTCAGGGACACGCTCGACAATGCCGGCCTGCTGGCGGCCGATCGCAGTCTGGACCTGCACGCCGGCCGCCTGGCCAACAGCGGCACGCTCGCCGGCGAGACCGTGACGGCCGTGGCCGACACCGATCTCTTGCAGCACGGCGGCCAGGTCGCGTCCCGCGGCGACGTGACGCTGGCCGCCGGCCGCAACCTCTCGCTCAAGAGCAGCACGCAATCGACCACGCGCGAGACCAGCACGCGCGCTGGCACCGGTGATGCAAGCCGCACGAGCATTGACCGCGTCGCCAGCGTGCACCTGAATGGCCGAGGCGACTTGCTGATCGCCGCCGGCGGCCACGTGCTGCTCGACGCGGCATCGGTGACGCTGAACGGTCAGGGCCGCACCATGATCGTCGCCGGCGACGACCTGACGCTGGGCACCGTGGCCACGCACAATGCGGTCGGCGGTACCGGGCGCAATGAGCGTAACTATTTGCGGGAACGCCGCTCGGAAGACATCGGCACCCGGATCGCCACGGAGGGCGACGTCCTGCTCTCGGCCGGACGCGACATGTCGGCCACAGCCGCCCACGTGCACAGCGCGTCGGGCGAGATCACGCTGTCGGCCGCGCGCGATGTGCAGCTCGACAGCGGTGAATCGCAGCGCGCTCTCGAGCAAGGCATCTACTTCAAGCGCCGCAGTGCGGTCGGCTCAACAACCAGCACCACGCGCATCGCCTCTTCCCGCACCGAAGCGGTCGGCACGACCGTCAGCGGCGAACGCGTCGGCATCCAGGCCGGGCGTGATGCCAGCGTTACCGGCAGCCATGCCGTGTCGGATAACGGCACCCGCATCGACGCCCGGCGTGACGTGCAGATCGCCACTGCGCAAGCGAGCGCGACCGACAGCCGCTACCAGAAAAGCACCCAGTCCGGCCTGATGGACTCCGGCGGCGCCGGCGTCACCGTCGGTCGTCGCAGTATCAAGACCGACACGCAGACCACGACCACCACGGCCGTGGGTTCGACGGTTGGCAGTACGCAAGGAGACGTGAGCATCAGGGCCGGCAACACAGTAGCGCAGACCGGAAGCTACGTGCTCGCCCCGCTGGGGGATATCGATATCGCTGGTCGTCAGGTCGAGATCGTTGAGGGACGCCATACGGAGACAACCGTCAATGACATCCGCCTCAAACAATCGGGCGTGACGGCCGCCATCTCGAGCCCCGTCATTGCCGGAGTGCAGACCGCGCAGCACATGCGGGAAGCTGCCTCCGACACCAAAGACAGCCGGATGAAAGCGCTGGCTGCGGCGAACACCGCGCTGGCGGCCGCCAGCGCGGCCGAAGCGGTCCAGGCCGGGCAAGGCACGACCATCAACGGCAAGGCCCACCAGATCCGCACCGGCGAAGACGCGACCGGCAAGCCGACCTCGCGCGATGCGAACGCGCTCGACAAGCTCGGCGGCGTACAGCTGTCGCTCAGTGTGGGCAGTGCGCGCAGCGGCAGCCATACCGTGCTGCAAAAAAGCGAGGCCGTCGCCTCCCAAGTGGTAGCCGGCGGCGACGTGACCATTGCCGCGCGGGGTGACGCGCAGCACAGCGACCTGACGCTGCAGGGCAGCGACGTCGCCGCCGGCGGCAGCGTGCACCTGACGGCCGAGCATGCACTGACGCTGCAGGCCGCCGCCAATACGCAAACGCTACGCAGCAAAAACAGTAGCTCGAGCGCCAGTGTTGGCCTGGTCATCAGCAGCGATCCGCAGCAGGGTATCGGCGTAAATCTGACCGGCAGCCAGGGCAAGGGTCGCGCCAACGGCGACGACCTCAACTGGACCAATGCCAAAGTCAGCGCCGGCGATCAGGCACGTTTGCAATCCGGCAGCGACACGACGGTCCGGGGCGGCGTCGTGGCAGCCCCCAGCGTGAGCGTCGACAGCGGCGGGCATCTGACGATCGACAGCCTGCAGGACAGAAGCGACTATGCGTCGCGCCAGCGGCAGGTCGGCGGCAGCCTTACGGTCGGCCCGACCACCACCGGCAACGTCAGTTATGCGAATGCCACCGTCGACAGCATCTATGCGAGCGTGACCGAGCAATCGGGACTGCGGGCCGGCGGCGGCGGCTTTGATGTGAGGGCCGCTGGCGACGTGACGCTGAACGGCGGCGCCATCACCAGCACGCAGGCAGCGGTGGATGCCCACCGAAACCGCTTCAGCGCCGGCGGCGAGCTCGCCATCACCGACATCACCAACCATGCCCGCTACAGCGCCGACTCGGTGGCGGCGAACCTCGGCACCGGTTTCTCGCCGCAAGGGACGCTGGTGCCGGGCGGGACCGCGGTTGGCTTGGGCACCGACGGCGACAGTGCGAGTAGCGTCACCCGTTCGGGCATTAGCGGTATCGCGGGCGACAAGGCCCTCCGCACCGGCGACGCCGAAAGCGGGATTGTGAAGATCTTTGATGTTGACAAGGTCCACAAGGAAATTGCAGCTCAAACAGCGATTACACAGGAATTTAGCTGGCGCGCCAGTTCAGCCGTGAGCGCATATATCGATGCCAACCGGGGAAGCCTGCAGGCCAAAATGCGGGAAGCCAGCGATGCGGACGAAAAATCAAAAATACAAAGTCAGCTGGCGCAGCTGAGGAGGCTCGAGCAAGCACTCAACATTCTTATCGGTGCGATCGTGGGATTGCCGGGAGAGGCTATCACCAAGGAAGGGTTGTCATCGGCTGCCGAAAAAATGCGGGAACTGATGATTGAAGATTCCAAAAAGTTCAAAGGGATCACCGATGGAGTCACCACCATTTCAAATCTCTCGGGTGAGAGCACCGGGGTTCGTAAAGACGAAACAAAGCTGGGAGGCACCAGAATCGATCTGGATATTCTTTGTGGCCTTGATCTTGAACGGTGTAACTACAAAGAAGACGGCGAAAGAAAATTCCTTGAGATAAATGACAACGGAGAAGTTGTTTTTAATGGTGGCGATTCAAGAATATCGCTGAACGCATTTATGGAATCGGACGAAGCCAAAAAAATGAGGGGATTGACCGGGGGTGTCCAAGGTGCGAAAGGCACCCTGTTTGGAATTCCATATGAGGCCGGAAGTTGGCAGGATCAGTTGATCGAAGCGTTTGCGGGCACCCATGATCTGATAGGGGGTGCTTTGAGTGGGCTATACGATCAACAAGGAAACATTCAACAAGGGATGTCAGATTTTCGGCGCACCTCCCATGATCGGGTTGCTGACATTGCCGTCCTTCCTTCCACACCGTTTGCGTTATCGGAACTTCTGCCCGCTGACGTCTGGCTGGCCGTTTCGATTTTGATTAAGGAGATACGATGAACAGTTTGGCTTTCAAGGCAATCTCAGTGTTTGTATTGCTGGGCATGACAGGATGTTGCCCGAATGGGTGCTTTATTCTGACCGGTGAAGCCTACCGAGCCCTGGCTTATCCCAAACCAATGATACAAAGCTGGGAGAGAGAAAATACCTCGGCCGATATGCGAAAGGCCGACTGGGAATTATGTGGAGGCGCTACCAATGGGAATTTCGGTCCGAAATCCGAGATATTGATCGCCGAGAAAAGACCTGAAGAACGAGATTCCGTTAAAGCGCATCGCCGACTGTATCTGAATTTAGAGCGCTGCATGCTGCGCAAAGGATATCGCTATATTGGCATATGCCGCGACAACGAAATCTCGCGTACTTCACCTGCGTGCGGCGCTCCTTAAAACAGCGATAAAGGGCCATTCTGAACTGACCAGAAAAAGGCGTCCAACTTTTGAGTGGCTGTTCAGAGGATCTCTTTGTTTCCTTCTCTTTTGTTTTCTCCTTGTTTCGTTCTCCTTGTTTCCTTCTCCATGATTCCGGAGAACCCAAAGGAATTCCCTGGGCAGTTGAATTTTCGTATTTGCAGAATCAATAGGACAGTCACTCAGGCAGTGCACTGAAATACCATTGATTCGAATGGTGGATGAATTGAGTGAGTATCCCTTGGTTTATCCCCTGATTTATCTGATAGGAGGGGCTTTGAGTGGACTGTACGATCAGTAAGGAAACATTCAACAAGGGATGTCCGATTTTCGGCGCACCTCCCATGATCGGGTTGCTGACATTGCCGTCCTTCCTTCCACACCGTTTGCGTTATCGGAACTTCTGCCCGCTGACGTCTGGCTGGCCGTTTCGATTTTGATTAAGGAGATACGATGAACAGTTTGGCTTTCAAGGCAATCTCAGTGTTTGTATTGCTGGGCATGACAGGATGTTGCCCGAATGGGTGCTTTATTCTGACCGGTGAAGCCTACCGAGCCCTGGCTTATCCCAAACCAATGATACAAAGCTGGGAGAGAGAAAATACCTCGGCCGATATGCG
>VFQO010000115.1_pt1 | contig 101715 bp, 100 predicted proteins | sample 3512331 | NCBI WGS metagenome assembly VFQO01 (sample SAMN10412371, study PRJNA504923) | tailings metagenome | isolation source: Replicate 3 from Balatoc abandoned mine | place: Philippines: Itogon, Benguet | collected 2017-08-28 | reverse complement strand
AGCCCTCGTCCATCTGGTCAGCCAGCGGCAGCGATGGTGGTGTCCAGCGGACGCCGGACGCGGGGCGGTCGAGTTGGCGAACCGGGGCTGCCGGCTGCGCGCCCTGGAAAGCCTGCCTGCTTGCGCGCCCACAAAGTCAGTCCTGAGCGGAACAAGGGCCGGGAATCGGGCGGCTGCGGGCTGCCTGGACGCGGAAGCGGCCGGGCAGCACGGGGCCGCGCGATGGCCGACCGGCGACGCCGGGCGGGCGCCGCAGGCGCCCGGCCCTAGATTTATCAAAGGGATACATAACGGATGGCTCATCGGTTTTCCCTCGTGGGCTGAGGTGCTGGGGCGGCCATCTGGCGGGCCAGCGGGCTGAGGTAGACGGGCGGCTGGAGCAACGGGTCGTTGGCCGAGCCGGTCTCGGACAAGGCCAGCACGTGGGCGAGCTGGAGCCGCGCCTTTGTCAGCTCTGACTCGATCGCCAGCGCGTAGCCGACGGCGACCTGGCAGTCGCGCACGGCCTGTGCATAGACCTCTGAGCGGCCCCAGCGCGTCAACCAGTACAGGGCCAGCGCTGCGGATCGCGGGGCCGAGCCGGTGCGGTTCCAGCGGTAGACGGTGCGCAGGCCGACGCCCAGCACCTTGGCGACGCGGCGCGGGTGCGGCTGGCCGAGGTCGTCCAAGATGGTGTGCCAGATTGGCAGCGAGACGGGCGCGTGGCCCAGGCTGTAGGGCTGGAAGTTCATAGGCGAGCCCCTGCCTGGTGGCGCACTGGAATGCGCGCCGATGTATATCCGGTCGGGCGGGAGAAACTCTGCGTCGAGTATCTCGAATAACCCCCAGGCTGCGGAGAAACCCGGGGCCGGGGGTATCGGGGGCGCAGCCCCTGATGGTCAGCCCTCGTCCATCTGGTCAGCCAGCGGCAGCGATGGTGGTGTCCAGCGGACGCCGGACGCGGGGCGGTCGAGTTGGCGAACCGGGGCTGCCGGCTGCGCGCCCTGGAAAGCCTGCCTGCTTGCGCGCCCACAAAGTCAGTCCTGAGCGGAACAAGGGCCGGGAATCGGGCGGCTGCGGGCTGCCTGGACGCGGAAGCGGCCGGGCAGCACGGGGCCGCGCGATGGCCGACCGGCGACGCCGGGCGGGCGCCGCAGGCGCCCGGCCCTAGATTTATCAAAGGGATACATAACGGATGGCTCATCGGTTTTCCCTCGTGGGCTGAGGTGCTGGGGCGGCCATCTGGCGGGCCAGCGGGCTGAGGTAGACGGGCGGCTGGAGCAACGGGTCGTTGGCCGAGCCGGTCTCGGACAAGGCCAGCACGTGGGCGAGCTGGAGCCGCGCCTTTGTCAGCTCTGACTCGATCGCCAGCGCGTAGCCGACGGCGACCTGGCAGTCGCGCACGGCCTGTGCATAGACCTCTGAGCGGCCCCAGCGCGTCAACCAGTACAGGGCCAGCGCTGCGGATCGCGGGGCCGAGCCGGTGCGGTTCCAGCGGTAGACGGTGCGCAGGCCGACGCCCAGCACCTTGGCGACGCGGCGCGGGTGCGGCTGGCCGAGGTCGTCCAAGATGGTGTGCCAGATTGGCAGCGAGACGGGCGCGTGGCCCAGGCTGTAGGGCTGGAAGTTCATAGGCGAGCCCCTGCCTGGTGGCGCACTGGAATGCGCGACGATGTATATTATGTTAAATGCGTGCGATGGCTCGAAGGCCGGGGTCTGCATGCCTCTGCGTGACATCGGACAGACCGGCACACCCCAGCGTCATGCCATGATCCCGCCCCCATGGATCTCTCCACCTGGCTCGCCTTCTTCGCTGCTGCCTGGGCCATCAGCATTTCACCCGGTGCCGGCGCGCTGGCGGCAATGAGTGCCGGCCTGCACCACGGCTTCCGCCGCGGCTACCTCACCACGTTCGGGTTGGTGGCCGGCATCTGGACGCAACTGGTCGTCGTTGGTGTCGGGCTGGGCGCGTTGGTCGCGACCTCGGCGCTGGCGTTCCAGGTCATCAAGTGGTGCGGCGTGGCCAATCTCGTGTGGCTGGGCGTGCAGCAATGGCGCGCGCCTGCACTGCCGCTGTCGGCGGCGCAGTCCGACGCGGCCGAGGTGCCGGCACGCACGCTGGTATTGCGCGGCTGGATGATCAACGCCGTCAACCCCAAGGGCACCGTGTTCCTGCTGGCCGTGGTGCCGCAGTTCCTGGATCTGCAGCAACCGCTGGCGCTGCAGTACCTGGTGATCGGCCTCACGTTGAGTTTCACCGACTTTGTCGTGATGGCCGGCTACACGGCGCTGGCCGCGCGCGTGCTCGGCACGCTGCAGTCGGTGTCGGCGATGCGCGTGCTCAACCGTGTGTTCGGCAGCCTGTTCGTTGGCGCCGGCGTGCTGCTGTCGGCCTTCAAGCGCACGGCCTGAGGCGGCGCTCAGCGTCGCATCGCTGGCAGCAGGCGTTCCGATGGCGGCAGCGCCGCCTCGCCGTCGAGTTCCGTCGCCACCTGGGTGCAGACCGCCCGGCACAGTGTCGCCACCCGTTCGCTCTGCAGGCGGTAGTACACCTGCGTGCCGACCCGGCGCTTGGCGAGCACGCCGCTGCGGTACAGCGTGCTCAAGTGCTGCGACATGTTGGGCTGCGTCGTGTCGATCTGGGCCAGCAGTTCGCTGACGTTCTTCTCCCCCCCGCACACGGCGCTGATGATCTTCAGCCGGATGGGCGTGGAAAGCACCGAGAACAACTCCGCCACGGAATCGAACACCTGGTCCGTAGGATGGTCCATCGCCGCATGTCGCCCGCGCCGGGCACGCCGCATTGAAGAAGTCTGCGATTGTATTTGCAGGCACCGATATTGAAGCGCGCCAGCAGCCTTGCTGCGGGTCAAGACACAATTGCGGCATGGAAACCGCCACCCCTGCCGCCCTCGCCCCTCTGGTCTTGTGGAGCGCCTTTGCGCTGTCCGTCGTCTTCGGCGCCCTGACCCAGCGCACGCACTTCTGCACCATGGGTGCGGTCGCCGACATCGTGAACATGGGCGACTGGGCCCGCATGCGCATGTGGGTGCTGGCGATTGCAGTGGCCGTGCTCGGCTTCAACGCGATGGTCGGCCTGGGCTGGGTGGACGCCGGCAACAGCGTGTACGGCGGGCCGCGGTTGCTGTGGTTGTCGGCGCTGGTGGGAGGCACGCTGTTCGGTTTCGGCATGGTGCTGGCCTCGGGCTGCGGCAGCAAGAGCCTGGTGCGCGTGGGCGGCGGCAACCTGAAGTCGCTGGTGGTGGTGATCGTGTTGGGCCTGAGCGGCTTCATCACGATGAAGGGCCTGACAGCCGTGTGGCGCGTCAACACCATCGACCGGGTCGCGGTGGACCTGCCGCCGGGCCAGGACCTGCCGCACCTGCTGGCACCGGTCCTCGGCAGCACGGCCGCAGCACTTGCGCCCTGGCTGGGCCTGGCCATCGCGCTGCTGCTGCTGGTGTGGGTGCTGCGCCGGCCTGAGGGCCGCAGCGGCGAGGTGCTGTTGGGCGGCATCGGCGTCGGTGCCGTGATCGTGGCACTGTGGTGGGTGTCTGGCCGGCTCGGCTACATCGCCGAAGACCCGAACACGCTGGAAGAAGTCTTTGTCGCGACCAACTCGCGCCGCATGGAGGCGATGAGCCTGGTGGCGCCGGTGGGGTTCGCGCTCGACTGGCTGATGTTCTACAGCGACACCAGCAAGGTGTTGACGATGGGCATCGTCAGCGTGGTCGGCATCGTGCTGGGTTCGGCTGCGGTGGCGCTGGCCACGCGCAGTTTCCGCTGGGAAGGCTTCGGCAACGTCGAGGACACCGCCAACCACCTGGTGGGCGCGGTGCTGATGGGCGTGGGCGGCGTCACCGCGATGGGCTGCACCATCGGCCAGGGGCTGTCCGGCGTGTCCACACTGTCGCTCGGCAGCCTGCTGGCCCTGGCCGGCATCGTGGGCGGTGCCGTGCTGGCCCTGCGATACCAACTCTGGCGCCTGGAGCGCATGGCCTGAACCGGCACGGCCTGCGCATGTGCTGATGCGCCGCCTGCAGCAAGGTCGCCGCTATGCTGGTGGCCGCCCCGGCGATTGGGGAATACGTTAAATCCAGATCTACGGATATTGGCGACACTGCACCCGCAAGACAGCATGCACACGATGGAGAGCATCTCGATGACTTCGACCCGCAGGCCCCGCACGACGGGCATTCGAACCGCTGCATGCGCAGCGCTGCTGCTGGCAGCGCCGCTGTCGCAGGCGCAGGCGCCTGACCCCCACCTCGCGCGCAATCTCGCCGCCACCTGCGCCAACTGCCACGGCACCAACGGCAATGCGCGCGGTGACATGAAGCCGCTGGCGGGCGTGAGCGCCGACAAGATCCTGGCGGCCGTGGCCGACTACCGCAACGGCAACCAGCCCGCAACGATCATGCATCAGATCGCCAAGGGCTACACCGACGCGCAGATGAAGCTCATCGCCGACTATTTCGCCGCGCAGCCGGCAGCCAAGAAGTGAAGCCGCGCGCCATGTCTCATTCCACCACCTCCTCCATCGGCCGCCGCCAGTTGCTCGGTGCCGGCCTCGCCCTGGGCGGCCTGTCGCTGGCCGGCTGCGCCAGCGTGGGCTCGGGCCCGTCGATCGGCCGCGTCGTCGTGGTCGGCGGCGGCTTCGGCGGCGCCACCGCAGCACGCTACCTGCGCCTGTGGGGCGGCAACGTCGACGTGACCCTGGTCGAACGCAACCCGGCCTTCATCTCCTGCCCGATCTCGAACCTCGTCATTGGCGGCCACAAGCAGATGGCCGACATCACGCGCGGCTATGACGGCCTGAAGGCCGTGGGCGTGAGGGTCGTGCAGGGCGACGTGGTCGCCATCGACCCCGCCGGCAAGAAGGTGCGCCTGGCGAGCGGGGCCGAACTCGCCTACGACCGCCTCGTGGTCTCGCCAGGTGTCGACTTCATGTTCGACCAGGTCGGCGGCCTGCAGGCGGCCATCGACAGCGGCAGCATCACGCACAGCTGGAAGGCCGGCCCGCAGACGGTGGCGCTGCGCCGCCAGCTCGAGGCCATGCCCGACGGCGGCGTCTTCGCGATGAGCATCCCCAAGCTGCCCTACCGCTGCCCGCCCGGCCCCTACGAGCGGGCCTGCATGGTGGCCAGCTACTTCAAGACTGCGAAGCCGAAGTCGAAGGTGCTGGTGCTCGACGCCAACCCCGAGATCCAGTCGAAGAAGGCGCTGTTCGAACGCGCGTTCAAGCAGCACTACGACGGCATCGTGGAGTACCGGCCGAACGCCGAGCTGAAGGAAGTGGCGGGCAAGGTGGCCAAGCTGGAGTTCGAGGACGTGAAGGCCGACGTGCTGAACGTGATTCCGCCGCAGCGCGCAGGAGACATCGCGCGTAGCGCCGGGCTCATCACCGTCAACAACCGCTGGGTCGGCGTGAACTGGATGACGATGGAATCCACCGCCGTGCCCGGCGTGCACGTGCTGGGCGACGCCACGTTCTCGGCGCCGGCCATGCCCAAGTCGGGCCACATGGCCAACCAGCACGCCAAGGTGGCGGCCGCGGCCATCATTCAGCTGCTCAAGGGCGAGGCCGTGAACGCGACGCCGGTGGTGATGAACACCTGCTACAGCTTCGTGACGGCGCGCGACGTGGTGCACGTGGCCTCCGTGCACCAGTACGACGCGGCAGAGAAGACCTTCAAGACCGTGCCCGGCTCGGGCGGTGTCTCGGCAGCGGCCAATCAGCTGGAAGGCCGCTACGCGCTGAGCTGGGCCGACAACATCTGGGCCGACGCGCTGGCAGTCTGATTCGACATCGCGCCATCTCGCAGCGGGCCTTCGGGCCCGCTGCGTCATTTCAGGCCTGCGCTTCGGGGTAGAGCCCGCGCACGCGGCCGAACAGGCGCGTCAGGCCGAACAGCGCGTCGATGTGCGGCGTGGGCACGCCCAGGCGTTGCCCCAGTTCATGTACCACACCGACAATGGCGTCGAGCTCGATGGCGCGGCCCGCTTCCACGTCCTGCAGCATCGAGGTCTTGAAGGCGCCCAGCTTCGCCGTGATGGCGTGGCGGTCTTCCGGGCTCTGCGCGATCGGGCAGCCGAGCAGCGCGCCGATGGCCGCGGCCTCGCGCATCGCTGCCGAGTTGAACTCGCGCACCAGCGGGTCGGCCAGCACGCGGTCGGCGGTGGCGCCGGTGAGCGCGCTCACCGGGTTCATCGTCAGGTTGCCCCACAGCTTGTACCAGACGTCGCGCCGCACGTCGGGCGTGTGCGTCACGTCGAAGCCGGCGTGCTGCAGCAGGTCGGCCACGGCCTGCACGCGGGGCTGCAGACCGCCCAGTGCGGCGCCGACGATCAGCCCCTGCCCCATGCGGTGCTGCACCAGGCCGGGCGCCGTGGTGGCGGTGCTGGCGTGCACGACGCAGCCGACCACGCGCTCGGTGGCAATGGCGCGGCCGATGGCGCCGGTGGGGTCGACGCTGCGCAGCGGTGCCTCGCCCAGCGCTGCCACGCCCTGCCCGAACCACCACGGCACGCCGTTCATCGCGGGCATCACCAACGTGTGCGGCCCCAGCAGCGGGGCGATGCCCTGCGCCACCGCGTCCAGCGCCGGGCCCTTCACGGCGACCACCACCAGGTCCTGCGGCCCGAGTGCCGCCGCGTCGTCGCTGGCCGTCGCCGGCGCCTGCACCAGCGCCCCGCCCTGCTCCAGCCTCCAGCCGTGCGTGCGTAGCGCCTGCAGCGTGGCGCCGCGCGCGAGTGCGCTGACACGCGCCTGGCCCGCGGCGGCCAGCCGCGTGCCGATGAAACCGCCGATGGCACCGGCGCCGATGATGCAGACCTGCATGGGCCTCCCCTGCTGCCGCGGGCTCAGAACAGGCCCACCACCTGGCCGTCGTCGGCGAGGTCGATGACCTCGGCCGACGGCTGCTTGGGCAGCCCGGGCATGGTCATGATGTCGCCGCAGACCATCACGATGAACTCGGCGCCGGCGGCCAGCCGCACCTCGCGGATGTCGAGCACGTGGCCCACGGGCGCGCCGCGGCGCTGCGGATCGGTCGAGAAGCTGTACTGCGTCTTGGCCACACACACCGGGTAGTGGCCGTAGCCGCCCAGCTGCAGCTGGCGGATCTGCTCGCGCACGGCCTGCGTGGCGTCGATGTCCTCGGCGCCGTAGATCTCGGTGGCCACCTTGCGCAGCTTCTCCCACAGCGTGTCGGCGTCTTCGTAGACGAAGCGGAAACGGCTGGGCTGGTCGCACAGGCGCACCACCTCGTGCGCCACGTCCACGGCACCGGCGCCGCCCTCGGCCCAGTGGCGCGCCGTCAGCACCGGCACGCCCATGCGGCCCACGCGCTCGCGCAGCAGCGCGTGCTCGGCCTCGGTGTCGGCGCTGAAGTGGTTGATGGACACCACGCAGGGCAGCCCGTAGCGCTGCGTCACGTTGTGCACGTGGCGCTCCAGGTTGGCCAGGCCGCGTTCCAGCGCCGGCAGGTCCTCGGTGTTCAGCGCCTTCAGGTCCACCCCGCCATGGAACTTCAGCGCGCGGATCGTGGCCACCAGCACCGCGGCGTCGGGCCGCAGCCCGCTCTTGCGGCACTTGATGTCGACGAACTTCTCGGCACCCAGGTCGGCGCCGAAGCCGGCTTCGGTGACCACGTAGTCGGCCAGCTTCAGCGCCGTCTTCGTGGCCAGCACCGAGTTGCAGCCGTGGGCGATGTTGGCGAACGGCCCGCCGTGCAGGATGGCCGGGTTGTTCTCCAGCGTCTGCACCAGGTTCGGCTGCAGCGCGTCCTTCAGCAGCACGGTCATCGCGCCGTGCACCTTCAGGTCACGCGCCCGCACCGGCGTCTTTTCGCGCGTGTAGGCGACGACGATGTTGCCCAGCCGTTCCTTCAGGTCGGCCAGGCTGGTGGCCAGGCAGAAGATGGCCATCACCTCGCTGGCGACGACGATGTCGAAGCCGTCCTGCCGCGGGAAGCCGTTGCCCGGCCCGCCCAGGCCCACGGTGATGTCGCGCAGCGCGCGATCGTTCATGTCCATCACGCGTTTCCACGTGATGCGGCGCGCGTCGATGCCGAGCGCGTTGCCGTGGTGCATGTGGTTGTCCAGCGCCGCGGCCAGCAGGTTGTTGGCCAGCGCGATGGCGCTGAAGTCGCCGGTGAAGTGCAGGTTGATGTCTTCCATCGGCACCACCTGCGCGTAGCCGCCGCCGGCCGCGCCACCCTTCATGCCGAACACCGGGCCCAGCGAGGGCTCGCGCAGCGCGACGATGGTCTTCCTGCCGATGCGGTTGAGCGCGTCGCCCAGGCCCACCGTGGTGGTGGTCTTGCCTTCGCCGGCCGGCGTGGGGCTGATGGCGGTGACGAGGATCAGCTTGCCGTCGGGGCGGTCTTGCAGGCTCTCGATGTACTTCAGCGAGAGCTTGGCCTTGTGGTGGCCATAGGGCACCAGGTGCTCGTCGGGGATGCCCAGGCGGTCCTGTGCAAGTTCGGTGATGCGGCGCAGGCGCGCCGCCTGGGCGATGGCGATGTCACTGGGCAAGGGAAACTCCGGGACTGCAGGAATGCACCGCGCATTGTCGCGGCCCGGAGCTGCGGCGCCCCACCGGGGCTTCTACCGGGGCACCCCTTGCCGTGTGGTCAGCGCACCACCGGCGCGCCCGCGCCGCCGCCCAGTGCGCTGTACAGCTGCACGGCGTTCTGCGCCTGCGCCAGCTGCAGCTGCACCACGGCCTGGCGCGTGGCCAGCGCCGCGCGCTCGGCGTCCAGCCGGTCCAGCGCGCTGGCAGCGCCGCCGCGGAACAGCAGTTCGGTCAGCTCGAGCCGGCGCGCTTCTGCCGCGGCCTGGGCCTGCTGGGCCTGCAGCTGCTCGCCCAGCGTGGCGCGGCCAGCCAGCGCATCGGCGACGTCGCGGAATGCAGCCTGGATGGCCTTCTCGTACTGCGCCACGGCAATGTCGCGTGCTGCGCGCGTGGCGTCGAGGTTGGCCTGGTTGCGGCCGGCGTCGAACAACGGCTGCAGGAGCTGGCCGGTGAAGCTCCAGGCGGTGTTCTCGAACAGGCCCGACAGCTCGGTGCTGGCCGTGCCCAGGCTGCCCGTGAGCGAGATGCGCGGGAAGAAGGCCGCGCGCGCCGCGCCGATGCTGGCGTTGGCGGCAATCAGCGACTGCTCGGCCTGGCGCACGTCGGGGCGCTGCAGCAGCACCTCGGACGGCAGGCCCGCCGGCAGGTCGGCATAGCGCAGCTGCGACACCGGCGCGCCTTCGGGCAGCTTCTCGGGCAGGCCCTGGCCCAGCAGCAGCAGCAGCGCGTTCTGGTCCTGGCTGCGCTGGCGCTGCAGGGCCGCCACGTTGGCGCGCGCTGCGGCCACCAGCGACTCGGTGGCACGCAGTTCGGGTTCGGCGGCGGCGCCGGCATCGAAGCGCAGCTTGACCAGCTTCAGCTGCTCTTCGCGCGAGGCCAGCGTGCGCTGCGTGATCTGCAGCAGCTCGTCGTCGGCACGCAGCGCCAAGTCGGCGTTCAGCACAGCGGCGATCAGCGCCACCTGCGCGGCGCGGCGGCCTTCATCGGTGGCGAAGTAGCGCGCGAGCGCGGCTTCCGACAGGTTCTTCACGCGGCCGAACAGGTCGAGCTCGAAAGCCGTGACCTGCAGGCCCACGCTGTAGCTGCTGCTGATGCCGCCGCCGGTGGTGGTGCGCGTGGCGCTGGCGCCGGCGCCCACGCTGGGCAGGCGGTCGGCGCGCTGCACGCCGTACAGCGCGCGCGCCTGCTCCACGTTGAGCACGGCGACGCGCAGGTCGCGGTTGTTCTGCAGCGCCGTGTCGACCAGCGCACGCTGGCGCGCGTCGGTGACGAAGTCGGTCCAGGGCAGCTCGGCCGCGGCCGTGCCGCTGGCCGCCGCAGCCTGCGGGAAAGCCGCCGGCACGGGTGCCGCGGGGCGTTCGTAGGTCGGGGCCAGCGAGCACGCGCTCAGCAGCGCGGCGGTGGCCAGCAGGGTCAGGGCGGCGCGCATTCAGCGGTCCTCCATGGGGGTGTTGAGGTTCTGGTTCTCGGTCTCGTGGGCGTACATGCGGCGTTGCCGTTCGCTGCCCTTGAAGATGCGGCGCACGAGCACGTAGAACACCGGCACGAAGAACACCGAGAGCACGACGGCCGTGATCATGCCGCCAATCACGCCAGTGCCGATGGCCCGCTGGCTGGCCGAGCCCGCACCGCTGGCCAGGAACAGCGGCAGCACGCCCAGGATGAACGCCAGCGACGTCATCACGATGGGCCGGAAGCGCAGGTGCGCTGCCGTCAGCGCCGCCTCGACAGCGCTCTTGCCCTGGGCCTGCAGGTCCTTCGCGAACTCGATGATCAGGATCGCGTTCTTCGCCGACAGCCCGATGATGGTGATGAGGCCGACCTGGAAATACACGTCGTTGGCATAACCGCGGAACAGTGTCGCCAGCACCACGCCCAGCACGCCCAGCGGCACCACCAGGATCACCGAGAACGGGATGCTCCAGCTCTCGTACAGCGCCGCCAGGCACAGGAACACCGCCAGGATCGCGAAGCCGTACAGCACCAGCGCCTGGTTGCCGGCGATCTTCTCTTCGCGGCTGATGCCGGTCCACTCGAAGCCGAAGCCCGCCGGCAGCTGCGCCGCCAGGCGTTCCATCTCGGCCATCGCGTCGCCGGTGCTGTAGCCCGGGGCCGCGCTGCCGCCGATGCGCATGGCCGGGTAGCCGTTGAAGCGCACCGTCTGCATCGCGCCGCTGACCCAGCGCGTGGTGGCGAAGGCCGATAGCGGCACCGGCTGGCCGCGGGCGTTGCTGGCGTTGAGCTTCAGCAGGTCGTCGGGCTGCATGCGTGCCGGGGCGTCGGCCTGCACCACCACGCGCTGCAGGCGGCCGGAGTTCGGGAAGTCGTTGACGTAGGCCGAACCCAGCGCGGTGGAGATGGTGGCGTTGATGGCGTCGAAGCCGACGCCGAGTGCCGCCGCCTTCTCGCGGTCGATGTCGATCTGCAGCTGCGGCGCGTCTTCCAGGCCGTCGGGCCGCACCTGGGTCAGCACCTTGCTCTGCGAGGCCATGCCCAGCAGCTGGTTGCGCGCGGCCACCAGCGCGTCGTGGCCCTGGCCGCCGCGGTCCTGCAGCCGGAAGTTGAAGCCCGAGGCGGTGCCCAGTTCGGGGATCGGCGGCGGGCTCAGCGGGAAGATGAAGGCGTCGCGGATGCCCATCAGCGCGCCGAAGGCACGCCCGGCCAGTGCCTGCGCGCTGTTCTCGGGGTTGGGCCGCTCGCTCCAGTCCTTCAGCGTCACGAAGGCGAGCGCGGCGTTCTGGCCCTGGCCGCTGAAGCTGAAGCCCAGCACCGCCACCATGCTCTGCACCTCGGGCTGCTTCAGGATGAAGTCTTCCACCTGCGTCATCACGGCGCTGGTGCGCTCTTGCGTGGCGCCCGGGGGCAGCTGCACGTTGACGATCATGTTGCCCTGGTCTTCCGCGGGCAGGAACGAGGTCGGCAGGCGCAGGTACACCCAGCCCACCACGCCGATGATCGCGGCGTAGATCACGAGATACCGCGCCGCCTTGCCCAGCATGCGGCCGACCACGCCTTCGTAGCCATGCGCGGTGCGACGGAAGCCGCGGTTGAACCAGCCGAAGAAGCCGCGCTTGTCGACGTGGTGGCCGGCCTGCACGGGCTTGAGCAGCGTGGCGCACAGCGCCGGCGTGAGACTCAGCGCCATGAAGGCCGAAAAGCCGATCGAGGCCACCATCACGGCCGAGAACTGGCGGTAGATGTTGCCCACCGAGCCGGCGAAGAACGCCAGCGGCACGAACACCGAGATCAGCACCACCGTCACGCCGATGATGGCGCCGGAGATCTGGCCCATCGCCTTCACGGTGGCCTCGCGCGGCGGCAGGCCCTCTTCGCTCATGATGCGTTCGACGTTCTCGACCACGACGATCGCGTCGTCGACCACGATGCCGATCACCAGCACCATGCCGAACATCGTCAGCACGTTGATCGAGAAGCCCAGCGCCAGCAGCGTGGCGAAGGTGCCCAGCAGCGCCACCGGCACCACCACCGTGGGGATGATGGTGTAGCGGAAGTTCTGCAGGAACAGGAACATCACCAGGAACACCAGCACCACGGCCTCGACCAGGGTCTGGGCGACCTGGCTGATCGAGATCTTCACGAAGCGCGAGCTGTCGTACGGGATCGCGTAGACCACGCCCTCGGGGAAGAATCGCTTGAGCTCTTCCATCTTCGCGCGCACCGCAGCTGCCGTCTCCAGCGCGTTGCCGCTGGGCGAGAGCTGCACGCCGATGCCGGTGGAGGGCTTGCCGTTCAGCCGCGCCGAGGTCGCGTAGGCCTGCGCACCAAGTTCGATGCGCGCCACGTCGCGCAGCCGCACGGTGGAGCCGTCGGCATTGGCGCGCAGCATCACGCTGCCGAACTGTTCGACGCTGCCGAGCTGGCCGTTCACCACCACGGTGGCGGCGATGCCCTGGCCGGCGACGTTGGGCAGGTCGCCGATGCTGCCAGCAGCCACCTGCGCGTTCTGAGCGCGGATGGCGGCCGTCACCTCGGTCATCGACAGGTTGAAGCCCTGCAGCTTGGCCGGATCGACCCACACGCGCATGGCGCGCTCGGTTCCGAACAGCTGGGCCTGGCCCACACCGGGCACGCGCTGCAGTTCGGGCAGCACGTTGCGCGCCGCGTAGTCGCCGAGCGCGATCGGGTCATAGGCCGGGTTGTTCGACGACAGGATGGCGAACAGCAGGAAGTTCGAGCGCGCCTTGTCGACGCGCACGCCCTGCTGCGTCACGGCCGACGGCAGGCGCGGCGTGGCGCGGCCGAGACGGTTCTGCACTTCCACCTGCGCCAGGTCGGCGTTGGTGCCGGGCTCGAAACTCAGCGTGATGTTGCCGCTGCCGTCGGCCTGCGCCACCGACTCGATGGCGATCAGGCCGGGAGCGCCGTTCATCTCGCGCTCGATGACGGCCAGCACGCTGTCTTCCAGCGTCTGTGCCGACGCGCCGGGGTAGGCGGCCGAGACCACGATGGACGGCGGCGCCACGGGCGGGTACTGCGAGATCGGCAGCTGCGTGATGGCGACACCGCCCATCACCAGCACGAACAAGGCGATCACCCACGCGAAGATCGGGCGATCGATGAAGAAGCGGGCCATGGTCTGCTGCCTTGTTTACTTCGACGCTGCCGGTGCCGCGGGGGCTGCGGCCGACGCCGCGCCAGCCGGCGACCACGGCACGGGATTCACCGGCGCGCCGGGCACGAACATCTTCTGGAAACCGTCGACGATGACCTTCTCGCCCGGCTTCAGGCCGTCGGTCACGACCCACTGGCCGCCCTGCCCGGCGCTGACCTTCACCGTGCGCGGCACCGGCTTGTTGCCCTCGCCGACCACGAGCACGGTGTCGCCCTGGTTCGAGCGCGTCACCGCCTGCTGCGGCACCAGGAAGCCGGCAGGCAGCTCGGCCTGCGACAAGCGCACGCGCACGAACTGCCCGGGCAGCAGCAGGCCCTCGGCGTTGGGCACCTCGGCGCGCAGCGTCACCTGGCCCGAGCTGGCGTCGACCGTCAGGTCGCTGAACAGCAGCTTGCCCGGGCGCGGCAGCTCGCTGCCGTCGTCCAGCACCACGCGCACATCCACGGCCTGGCTGGCCTTCAGCTGGTTCGCGGCCAGCGCCTTGCGCAGGCGCAGCAGCTCGTTGCTGCTCTGCGTGAAGTTCACGTAGACGCGGTCGGTCTGCTGGATCAGGGCCAGTTGCGTGGCCTCGGCAGCGCTGACCAGCGCGCCCTCGGTCACCAGGGCACGGCCGATGCGGCCGGCGATCGGCGCCGTCACTCGCGCGTAACCCAGATTGATGCTGGCCGTCTGCACCGCGGCGCGGCCAGCCGCCACGTCGGCTTCGGCGCCCTTCTGCGCCGCCTGCGCGTTCACGAAGTCCTGCTGGCTGATGGCCTGCGCGGCCACCAGCGGGCGGTAACGCTCCACCGTGGCCGTGGCCTGCGCCAGGCTGGCCTGGGCGCGCGCCAGTTGCGCGTTCGCACTTTCCAGCGCGGCCTGGTAGGGCGCGGGGTCGATCAGGAACAGCGCCTGGCCGGCGCGCACCTCGCTGCCTTCGCGGAACTGCCGCTGCTGCACCACGCCGTTCACCCGCGCCCGCACCTGCGCCGTGCGCAGTGGCTCGACGCGGCCGGGCAGTTCGGTCTGCAAGGCCACCGATTGCGGAGCGACCGTCACCACGCCGACGGCCGGCGGCGGCGGCATGCCACCGCCAGGGGCACCGCCAGCAGAGGCGGCGTCCTTGCCGCTGCAGGCCGCGAGCGCCGCGGCCACCAGGAGGGCCAGCGTCAGCGCCGGCAGGGAAGGGGTGTTGTTCATGGGCGCGTCTTCGCGGCGAGGCGGAGCTGGGTAGGTCGGTGCGGAGGAGGGAGTGGTTTGACGCAGCGCAAACGGAGGGTTCGCGCGGAGTGTCACCAACAAGGCAACGGAGTATACATACAGTCTAGAATGTATGTTTGATGACAACGGCGGGAATGCAGCACTGCCGCCAATGCAACAGTCGTTCCCGCTGGTGCCCCAGCCCGTCCACCCGAATCACACCGACCGCACGATGGCCCGCAAGACCAAGGAAGAAGCGCTCGTCACCCGTGCGCGCATTCTCGACGCCGCCGAACTCCTGTTCCAGGAACAGGGTGTGTCCGGCACGTCGCTGCAGGAGATCGCCAGCGCCGCAGGTGTGACACGCGGCGCGGTGTACTGGCACTTCCAGGACAAGGGCGACCTGTTCAACGCGATGATGGACCGCGTGTGCCTGCCGATGGAACCCGCCGCCACACAGCACCTGGACCACGCCGATGACCCTGCACCGCTGACCACATTGCGCGACCACCTGCTGGGCGTGCTGGCCGATCTGACGAGCGACCCGCAGTTGCGGCGCGTGTTCGAAATCGCCACGCAGAAGATCGAATACGTGGACGAACTGACGGCCGTGCGCGAGCGCCATCTGCAGGTCCGCAACAGCTACACCGACACGCTGGAACGCACGCTGCACACCGCACAGCGCCGCGGGCACGTGACGCACGCGCTGTCGGCTCGCCATATGGCCATCGGCCTGCACGCGCTGCTGGGCGGACTGATCCAGAACTGGATCCTCGACCCCACGGGCTTCGACCTGCTGCCGGTGGGCCGGCTGGCGATCGAGTCCTTCCTGGCCGGGCTGGCACAACCGCAGCGCCCTGCCGACTGACCGGGGCCTGCGGTGCCGACCAGCACGCCGCAGGGGGCGTTGTTCGACGGTGCGCCGGTCGTGCTGCCGGCGCCACCCGACGCCCACGTGCACGCCCTGGCGCAGGCGCTGCGGGCGCGCTGGGGCGAGCGCCTGCACCTGGGCACCTCGTCTTGGCACTTCCCCGGCTGGCAGGGGCTGGTGTGGCAAGGCAGGCACGGCGAAGCACTGCTGTCGCGCCACGGCCTGCGGGCCTACGCGCAGCACCCGCTGCTGCGAACGGTCAGCCTCGACCGTGCCTTCTACCGGCCACTGGATGCCGCCACGTACCAGGCGCTCGCCGCCGAGGTGCCGGAACACTTCCGCTTCGTCGTGAAGGCTGCCGCTCTGGTGTGCGACGCCGTGCAGCGCGACGCAGCCACCGGCGCCGCGCTGCAGGCCAACCCGCTGTTCCTCGACCAGGCCGCGGCGCTGCAGCTGTGCGTGCAGCCTGCGGTGCGCGGGCTGGGGCCGCGGCTGGGTGCGCTGGTGTTCCAGCTCTCGCCGCTGCCGGCGGTCTGGTTGCGTGACACCGACGCGCTGCACCAGCGGCTGGCCGACCTGTTCACCGCCGTCGTGCCGGCCCTGCCGGCGGGCAGCCTCGTGGCGCTGGAGCTGCGCGACGCCGAACTGCTGACGCCCGCACTCGCCGCGCTGCTGCGCGCCCACGGCGTGCGCGCATGCCTGGGCCTGCACGACCGCCTGCCCGCCATCGACGCGCAGCTGCCGATGCAGCGCGCCACCTGGCCCGGCGACCTGGTCTGCCGCTGGAACCTGCAGCGCGGCCAGCGCTACGCCCAGGCGCGCGACCGCTGGGCGCCGTTCGACCGGCTGCAAGCGCCCGACCTGCCCACGCGCACGACGCTGGCCCGCGTGATCGCGGGCACGCTGAACGCTGGCCACCGCGCGTTCGTCACCATCAACAACAAGGCCGAAGGCTCGGCGCCGCTGTCGGTGGTGGCGCTGGCCGAGGCCTTGCTGGGCCAGCCCTGACGCAGCGGCGACAATCGACCCGTGGACTACCCCGACTACAACCCTGCCCTCGACAGCCCGCCGCTCAGCGACGAGGAACTCGACGGCCTCGACCAGCTGCTGCAAGCGCTGCCCGGCGACACCGCCATGAACATCGAGGGCCTCGACGGCTACCTCACCGCCCTGGTGGTCGGCCCGCCGCTGCTGCAGCGGCTGAAGAGTGCTGACTGGCTGCCCGTGGTGTGGGGCGGCGACGGCAGCGGCAGTGCGCCGTCTGCTCCGTTCACCAGCCAGAAGCAGCGCAAGCGCGCCGCGGTGCTGGTGCTGCGCCACTTGCACGCCATCCACCAGCAACTGCAGCGCGACGCCGACGCCTGGGAGCCGGTGTTCAGCGTCGCTGAGACACCCGACGGCGAACTCGTCGACGCCGAGGACTGGTGCATCGGCTTCCTGCAGGCCGTGGCGCTGGACAGCGAGGCCTGGGCGCCGCTGTTCGACGACGCCACGCTGGGCCCGGCACTGGTGCCGATCGCGCTGCTGGGTGGCGACGACAGCACGTTGTCCGACGCCGACCGCGCGCGCCTGGCCGACCCCACCGAACGCGATGCGCTCAGCCGCGCCGTGGCCGACGTGGTGCCGCTGTTGCACGCGCGCGTCCGTCCGAGCGCATGAGCGCCGGCGCCCCCGACGACGCGCGCCTGCACAGCGCCGCCGCCGAACGCAACCGGGTGCCGCTGCTGGCCGCGCTGCAGCGGCTGCTGCCGCCGCAAGGCCAGGCGCTGGAGATCGCCAGCGGCACCGGCCAGCACGCCGCGCACTTCGCCGCCGCCCTGCCCGGCTGGCACTGGCAGCCGAGCGAAGCCGACGCGCGCCTGGCCGACTCCATCCGCGCCTGGTGCCGCGACCTGTCCAACGTGGCCGAGCCGCTCGCGCTGGACGTGGCGGCGACGGCCTGGGAGGGCGCGCCGCCGGTCGTCGACCTGCTGTTCTGCGCCAACCTGCTGCACATCTCGCCGTGGCCGACGACCCCGGCGCTGATGCAGGGCGCGGCGCGCCACCTGGCACCGGCCGGCCTGCTGTGCATCTACGGCCCGTTCATCGAGGACGACGTGCCGACTGCGCCCAGCAACCTGGACTTCGACGCCGACCTGCGGCGCCGCGACGCGACCTGGGGCCTGCGCCGCCTGCCCGACGTGCTGGCCGCTGCTGCGGGCGCAGGCCTGCACCTGCAGGAGCGGGTGCCGATGCCGGCCAACAACCTGCTGCTGGTATTGTCTAGGCAAGCAGCCGGCTGAAGCACCACGCGGCGGCAGCGAGCAGCCGCGCGTCGTCGCCGTGGCGGCCCACCAGCTGCAGCCCCACCGGCAGGCCGTTGGCGCCCTGCGTGAACGGCAGGTGGATGCAGGGCAGCCCGAGCAGCGTCCAGCCGCGGCAGAACAGCGGGTCGCCGGTGGCGTCCAGTCCTGCCGGCGCAGTGCCGATGGCGCTGGGTGCCAACAGCACGTCCACGCCGTCGAACAGCGCCTGCGCCTGCTGCCGCGCCAACGCGGCACGCTCCTGGCGCGCCGCGTGCGTGGCGCCGTCGATGGCCATGCCTTCGTCCATCAGCGCCATCAGTCTGGCGCTCAGGCGGGCGCGGTGCTGCGTGCGCTCGTGGCTGAGCGAACGCGCCATCTCGAAAGCCATGATGGACTTCTGCAGGCTCACCAGGTCCGGCAGTGCCGCGGGCCAGGCGTCTTGCAGTTGCGCAGCGGTCCCCAGACGCTGCGCAGCGAGCGCGAACGCGGCCTGCGTGTCGGCGTCGGCCTGCGGCCACTCGGGCGTGCGGCACAGGCCGATGCGCGGCGTGCTGCCGTCGTGCGGCTGCAGCAGGCGCGTGTCGCCCGTGAGCACGGCGCCCAGCAGCGCGGCGTCGGCGACGCTGCGGCCGAACCCGCCCGCCGTGTCCAGGCTTTCCGACAGGCTCTTGATGCCGCCGCGCGGCACCCGGCCCCAGCTGGGCTTGTAGCCCACCACGCCGCAGAAGGCCGCGGGGCGGATGATGGACGCCGCCGTCTGCGTGCCCAGGGCGAGCGGCAGCATGTGGTCGGCCACGGCAGCGGCCGAACCGCTGGACGAGCCGCCTGGCGTGTGCATCGGCGTGCGGGCCAGCGCGTGCGGGTTGCGCGTGGCGCCGGGGTGGAAGTACGCGAACTCGGTCGTCACCGTCTTGCCGGCCACCACCGCACCGGCCTCGCGCGCCAGTGCCACCACGGCGGCATCGGCCGCCGGCCGGTGGCCGGCGTAGACCGCCGAGCCATAGGCCGTGGGCAGGTCGACGGTGTCGATGAGGTCCTTCACGCCGAGTGGCAGGCCATGCAGCGGGCCGCGCAGCGGGCCGGCGTCGAGCGCACGTGCCTGGGCCAGCGCCTGGTCGGCGTCGAGGTGGGCAAAGGCCTGCACGGCAGGCTCGCGTTCGGCGATGCGCTCCAGGCAGTCGTGCAGCACCGCCTCGGCGCCGAGTTCACGGCGCTGCAGCCGTCGGGCGAGCTCGTGCGCGGTCAATGTGTGCAGTCGGCTCACGGACCCTCCAAATGCACTGCACCAAACGAAACGGGCCCCGCGAGGGGCCCGTTCGATCGTGCAGACTGTCTTGCAAGCTTGGCGGAGTCGGAGGGATTCGAACCCTCGATGCAGGTTTTGCCCACATACTCCCTTAGCAGGGGAGCACCTTCGGCCACTCGGTCACGACTCCGGCGAAGACGCGCATTCTAGCCTGAGTTTTCGGACTTCTTCAGGCTGCAGCGGCAGGCTGTTCGAGATCGAACGCCTTGTGCAGCGCGCGCACCGCGAGTTCCATGTACTTCTCGTCGATCACGACGCTGGTCTTGATCTCGCTGGTGCTGATCATCTGGATGTTGATGCCCTCTTCGCTGAGCGTGCGGAACATCTTGCTCGCCACGCCGACGTGGCTGCGCATGCCGATGCCGACGATGCTGACCTTGCAGATCTTCGGGTCGCCCAGCACCTGCGCCGCGCCGGTGGCGGGAGCCACGGTGTTCTTCAGCAGGTCCAGCGTCTTCGCGTAGTCGTTGCGGTGCACCGTGAACGAGAAGTCGGTGCGGCCGTCGTGCGAGACGTTCTGGATGATGACGTCGATGTCGATGTTGGCATCGGCCACCGGGCCGAGGATCTGGTATGCGATGCCCGGCTTGTCGGGCACGCCCATCACGGTGATCTTGGCCTCGTCGCGGTTGAACGCGATGCCGGACACGACGGCTTGTTCCATCTTCTCGTCTTCCTCGAAAGTGATCAGCGTGCCCGAGCGCGCTTCCTCGTTGATGTCGATGTCCCAGGGCGTGAAGCTGGACAGCACACGCAGCGGCACACGGTACTTGCCGGCGAATTCCACCGAGCGGATCTGCAGCACCTTGCTGCCCAGGCTGGCCATCTCCAGCATCTCCTCGAAGCTGATGGTGGACAGCCGGCGCGCCTCGGGGACGATGCGCGGGTCGGTGGTGTAGACGCCGTCGACGTCGGTGTAGATCAGGCACTCGTCGGCCTTCATCGCGGCGGCGATCGCCACTGCCGAGGTGTCGCTGCCGCCGCGGCCCAGCGTGGTGACGTTGCCGTCGCCGTCGATGCCCTGGAAGCCGGTGATGACCACCACCTTGCCGGCCGCGAGGTCGGCGCGTACGCGCTGGTCGTCGATGCTCTCGATGCGAGCCTTGGTGTACGAGCGGTCGGTGGCCACCGGCACCTGCCAGCCCGAATAGCTCACGGCCTGCAGCCCCTGCGCCTGCAGCGCCAGTGCCAGCAGGCCCACGGACACTTGCTCGCCGGTGGCGGCGATGGCGTCCAGCTCGCGCAGCGCGGCTGCGTCCATGCTCGCGGGCGAGAGCTCCTTGGCGAGGCCGAGCAGGCGGTTGGTCTCGCCGCTCATCGCCGACGGCACCACCACCATCTGGTGGCCGGCGCGCGCCCATTTGGCAACGCGCATCGCGACGCTGCGGATGCGTTCGGTCGACCCCATCGAGGTGCCGCCGTACTTGTGAACGATCAATGCCATGGCTGCGGGCTCTCTTCTCGCGATGCGTCTCGCTGGAACTGGCGAAAACCCTTGATTTTAGCCCGCCGATGCTGCGTCTTCGGTGCCATCCGGGCGCCATTGCAGCTGCACCTGGGGCACGCCCGGCTGCGCGATGCAGCGTGCGTCGATGCCGAGGCCCGGCACGAACAGCAATGCGTCGCCGTCGAACAGCAGCGGGCCACCCCGCTGCCACGCAGGCACGCGAGCCGCCTGGAACTGCTTCTTGAGGCTGCGCGGCACCCCGCCCGGGTGGGACAGGAACTGCTCGCCGCCTTCGCGCTGCCGCAGGCTCGCCTTGCGCAAGCGCGAAGGCTCGATGCCGCCGCGGTCGACAGGGGTCACGACGAACCGCCCGCCCCAGCCAGCAGCGCGATGCACCCCCGGCCGCTGCAGCGCCAGCGTGCCGGCAGTCGGGGCTGGAGCGGCCGGTGGCATCAACGGCTGCAGGCGCAGCAGCCCGTCATGCAGCCGCAGCTCCGCCTGCGGCGCCGGCCAGCGGGCACTGCGCGCGCGTGGCAACTCGTCGGAGAGGCGCTCCACCAGCGATTCGGGCACACCGCCCTGCACCTGCTGCTGCAGCCAGTGGCGCAGCGCCAACTGCCGCCGCGGCGGCTCCAGCAGCCGCCAGGGCGCGCAGCGCAATGCGCCGTCGGGCTGCAGCAGCGGTGCCAGGTCGGCCACGGCCAGCGCGTGCAGGCAGGCGGTGGCCTCCTGCGCGCGCCTCGCCGCGGCCTGCAGTTGCGCTTCTGCATCCGGGAAAGCCTGCTGCAGCGCAGGCCAGACGGCTTGGCGCAAGCGGTTGCGGGCAAAGCGCGGGTCGGCGTTGCTGGCGTCGTCGACGAAGGACAGGCGATGGCGGCGCACGTAGGCCTCGATGGCCTCGCGCGGCTGTTCCAGCCACGGACGGGCCCAGGTGATGCCGGCGCGCTCGGCACGGGCGGGCATCGCGGCCAGCCCCGCGGGACCACCGCCGCGCAGTGCCTGCAGCAACAAAGTCTCGGCCTGGTCGCGGCGGTGGTGCGCCAGCAGCACGAGGCAGCAACCGGCGGCGCGGGCCATCGCGGCCAGGGCCTTGTAGCGCTCGCGCCGTGCCCAGGCCTCGACGCTGTCGCCGCGGGCGGGCTGGCCATGCAGGCGCGTGGCATGGAACTGCACGGGCAGCCCCCGGGCGGCCCAGCGGCGGCATTGGTGCTGCACCTGCTGCAGCCAGCTGTCGGCTGCCGGCACCAAGCCGTGGTGCACATGCAGCGCATGCACCTGCACGCCCAGTGTGGTTGCAGCCCGCGCCACGGCGTGCAGCAGCGCGGTGGAATCGCGGCCGCCACTGACGGCCACCGCCACCGCGCGCGCGTTCACCGCGGGCTCACCGCTCCGTGGTGTCGCCGAAGCGGCCGTAGGATTGCAGGCGCTCGTAGCGGCGCTGCAGCAGATCCTTCGTCTTCAGGTCGGTGACCTGGCGCAGCGCGTCGTTCAGCGCCCGCTTCAGCTGCGCCGCCATCCACTTGGTGTCGCGGTGCGCGCCGCCCACGGGCTCGTTGACGATCTTGTCGATCACGCCCAGCGCCTTCAGGCGGTGCGCGGTGATGCCCAGCGCCTCGGCAGCGTCGCTGGCGCGCTCGGCGGTCTTCCACAGGATCGACGCGCAGCCCTCGGGCGAGATCACCGAGTACACCGAGAACTGCAGCATCAGCACCTGGTCGGCAACGCTGATGGCCAGCGCGCCACCGGAGCCGCCTTCGCCGATGATGGTGGTGATGATGGGCACTTCCAGCTGCGCCATCTCGAAGATGTTGCGGCCGATGGCCTCCGACTGCCCGCGCTCTTCGGCGCCGATGCCCGGGTAGGCACCGGGCGTGTCGACGAAGGTGAAGACCGGCAGGCCGAACTTCTCGGCCACCTTCATCAGGCGCAGCGCCTTGCGGTAGCCCTCGGGGCGGCTCATGCCGAAGTTGCGCGCGGTGCGCTCCTTCGTGTCGCGGCCCTTCTGGTGGCCCAGCACCATGCAGGCATTGCCGTTGAAGCGCGCCAATCCGCCCACGATGGACAGGTCGTCGGCGTAGTGCCGGTCGCCGTGCAGTTCCTGGAAGTCGGTGAAGATCTCGCTGACGTAGTCCAGCGTGTACGGCCGCTGCGGGTGGCGCGCGATCTGCGTCACCTGCCAGGGCGTGAGGCTGGAGTAGATGTCTTTCGTGAGCTGCGTGCTCTTGCCGGCCAGGCGCTGGATCTCGTCGGAGATGTCGACCGCCGATTCGTTCTGCACGTAGCGCAGTTCGTCGATCTTGCTTTCGAGCTCGGCAATCGGTTGCTCGAAGTCCAGGAAATGACGCTTTGACATCAGTACTCCACGGGCAGCGGGTCGAGGCTGCGCCAAATATACCAAGTGGCCACCGAGCGGAACGGTGCCCACGCCTCGCCGACTTCGCGCGCCTCGGCACGCGAGACGGGCTCGCCACTGAAGTAGTTGACGCTGATGCCCTTGATCAGGCCCAGATCGTCCAGCGGCATCACGTTCGGACGCATCAGGTGGAAGATCAGGAACATCTCGGCCGTCCAGCGGCCGATGCCGCGGATGGCGACCAGTTCCGCAATGATGGCCTCGTCGTCCATCTCCTGCCACTGGCCGACGTGCACGTTGCCTTCGTCGAAGTGGCGCGCCAGGTCGAGCAGGTACTCGGACTTGCGCGCCGACAGCCCGGAAGCGCGCAGGCTCTCGACGGGCAACGCACGCACTGCAGGCGGCGGCAGGTGCGTGGCCGGGCCGCCGACCGTGGCCGCGAAACGGTCCCAGACCGACTGCGCGGCCTTCACCGAAATCTGCTGCCCGACGATGGATCGCGCCAGCGTGGTGAACGCATCGCCACGGCTGCGAAGGCGCGCTTCGCCGAACTTCGGGATCAGCTTCTTCATCACGCGGTCGCGGCGCGACAGGTGGCGGCAGGCGTCGTCCCAGTAGGCCGGAGTCACGTCGGTGCCATCGGGCAGGGCGGCGCCCGAGGGGGCCGCGTCGGCAGCCTGTGCAGCCAGCGCCTTCGGCATCAGGCCTTGACCCAGGTGGTGCCCTGCGCCGTGTCCTTCAACACGATGCCTTGCGCCAGCAGTTCGTCGCGGATGCGGTCGGACTCGGCGAAGTTGCGTTCGCGCTTGGCCGCGGCGCGGGCATCGATGCGCTGCTGGATCGCCACCTCGTCCAGGCCGCTGCCGCCTTGCAGGTATGCACGCGGCGGCTGCTGCAAGATGCCCAGCACGCCGGCCAGCGACTTCAGCAGCGTGGCCGTGGCCGCGTCGCGCGTGCGGTTGAGTTCGCTGGCCAGTTCGAACAGCACGGCCAGGGCGCCGGGCGTGTTGAAGTCGTCGTCCATCGCCGCCTTGAAGGCGGCGGCATGCGGCACCGACCAATCGATGGCGCCGGCTTCGGCAGGCACGGCGTCCAGCGCGGTGTAGAGCCGCTTCAGTGCCGTGCGGGCTTCGTCGAGCAAGGCGTCGGCGAAGTTGAACGGGCTGCGGTAGTGGGTGCGCAGCATGAAGAAGCGGATGGTCTCGCCGTCGAACTTCTGAAGCACGTCGGCGATGGTGAAGAAGTTGCCCAGGCTCTTGGACATCTTCTCGTTGTCGACGTTGAGAAAGCCGTTGTGCAGCCAGTAGTTGACGAACGGGTGGCCCAGCGCGCCTTCGCTCTGCGCGATCTCGTTTTCGTGGTGCGGGAACTGCAGGTCCATGCCGCCGCCATGGATGTCGAAGTGCTCGCCCAGCAGGGCGCAGCTCATCGCCGAGCACTCGATGTGCCAGCCCGGACGGCCCGTGCCATAGGCGCTGGGCCACTTCGCGTCTTCAGGCTCGTCGGCCTTGGCAGACTTCCACAGGACGAAGTCCAGCGGGTCGTCCTTGTCCCCGAGCACCGCCACGCGCTCGCCCGCCCGCAGTTCATCCAGGCTTTTGCCCGACAGCTTGCCGTAGCCGGGAAAGCGCCGCACCGCGAAGTTCACGTCGCCGCCCTCAGCCTGGTAGGCCAGCCCCTTGGCCTGCAGCCGCTCGATGATCGACAGCATCTGCGGCACGTACTCGGTGGCACGCGGTTCGGCGCTGGGCGGGTCCAGGCGCAGTGCCGCGAAGTCGCGGTGCATGGCCGCGATCATCTCGTCGGTCAGTGCGCGGATCGACATGCCACGCTCCAGCGCGCGCCGGATGATCTTGTCGTCGATGTCGGTGATGTTGCGCACGTAGGTGACGCGGTAGCCGCTGGCGCGCAGCCAGCGGTAGACCACGTCGAACGCCAGGTTCATGCGCGCATGGCCCATGTGGCACAGGTCGTAGACCGTGATGCCGCACACATACATGCGCACCGCGCCCGGTGTGATGGGCGTGAAGGTCTCGAGCCGGCGCGTCAGTGTGTTGTGAATGCGGAGGGTCATGCGGCGAAAGGCGTTCTTCGTGGGGCGCGCCGATAGAATCGACCAGTATAGCGGTGTGGTTTTGCCGCCTTCCGCCTGCCTGAGACGCCCTGCGCTCCCAGCTTCCGCCGCTTCCGCCGCCCCCGATGCCCCGCCACCTGCCGATCGCATTGCCTGCCTTGCCCGCCCGGAGATTCGGCCTTGCGCTCGCGGTGCTGCTGGCGGTCGGCGGCGCTCCAGTCCAGGCCGACGAAGTAGCCGCCGTGCAGCAACTGCAGCGCAGTGGCGACACGGCCGCAGCGCTGGAGCGTGCCGAACGCGCCGTGGCTGCCGATCCGCGCAATACGCGGCTGCGCTTCCTGCACGGCGTGCTGCTGCTTGACGCGCAGCGCGACGACGCGGCGCTGGCGGTGTTCCAGCGGCTCAGCGAGGACTATCCCGAGCTGCCGGAACCCTTCAACAACATGGCGCTGCTGCATGCCCGCGCCGGCCGGCTCGACGCCGCACGGCAGGCGCTGGAGACCGCGTTGCGCAACGACCCGGGCCTGCTCGTCGCGCGTCGCAACCTGGGCGACATCCACCTGCGGCTGGCGCTGCAGGCCTGGGAGACGGCAGCACAGGCGCTGCCGGCCGACGCTGCGCTGCAGCGCAAGCTGCAACTCGCACGCGAGCTGGCCGCCACCAGTCGCTAGACTTCCGGTTTTCCCGCAGCCACCCACCGGAGACATGCGCTTGAAGAATCCCCTGCCGCTGCTGGCACTTGTCGTCGGCGCCGCCCTGGCCCTGCCCGCGCACGCCGACAAGGTACGCTTGGCCACCAGTGCCGGCGACATCGTGCTGGAACTCGACCGCGAGAAGGCGCCGAAGACCGTCGACAACTTCCTGCAGTACGTGAAGTCCGGCCACTACGACGGCACGATCTTCCATCGCGTCATCCCGACCTTCATGATCCAGGGCGGCGGCATGAAGCCCGACATGGGCGAGAAGCCGACGCGTGCGCCGATCCCGCTGGAAAGCCGCAACGGCCTGAGCAATGTGCGCGGCGCCGTAGCGATGGCGCGCACGATGGACCCCAACTCGGCCACGGCGCAGTTCTTCATCAACGTCGGCGACAACCCGTTCCTGGACCAGCCCAACGCGCGCGACGGCAACGGCTACGCCGTGTTCGGCAAGGTCGTCGCGGGCATGGACGTGGTCGACAAGATCAAGCTCGTGCCCACCAAGTCTGCCGGGCCGCACCAGAACGTGCCCGAAACCCCGGTCCTCATCAAGAAGGCCACCCTGGAGAAGTAGAGATGAGCAAGTTCGTTCAGATGGACACCAGCGCGGGCACGGTCCGCATCGAGCTCGACGACGAGCGCGCGCCGCTGTCGGTGGCCAACTTCCTGCAATACGTGCAGGCCGGCCATTACGACGGCACCGTGTTCCACCGTGTCATCAAGGGCTTCATGATCCAGGGCGGCGGGTTCGAGCCCGGCATGAAGCAGAAGCCCACAGGCGCGCCGATCAAGAACGAGGCCAACAACGGCCTGAAGAACAAGCGCTACACGCTGGCCATGGCGCGCACGTCCGACCCGCACTCGGCCACTGCGCAGTTCTTCATCAATGCCACCGACAACGACTTCCTGGACTTCCGTGCCGAGAACGCGCAGGGCTGGGGCTATGCGGTGTTCGGTCGTGTGGTCGAGGGCATGGATGTCGTCGACAGCATCGAGAGGGTCGCGACGGGCCGCAAGGGCTTCCATGACGACGTGCCGGTCGAAGACGTGACCATCCGCAAGGTCACCGAGGTGGCCTGATGCTGCCCGGCAGTGACGCGCCCAGCGTGGCGCTGCCGGTGCTTTACGAGTTGGCAGCGCCCAAGGGCTGGCGCAGCATCGATTTCATTTCCGACATGCACCTGTCGGCAGCCATGCCGCACACGGTGGAGGCCTGGGCACAGCACCTGCGCAACACGCCTGCCGATGCGGTGTTCATGCTGGGCGATCTCTTCGAGGTGTGGGTGGGCGACGACGCCCGCCATCTTCCGTTCGAGCGCCATTGCGTGGACGTGATGGCCGAGGCGGCCAGCCGGCGCACCGTCGCCGTGATGGTGGGCAACCGCGATTTTCTGCTCGGCGCGCAGATGCTGCGCGCCTGCGGCGCGATGGCGCTGCCCGACCCGACGCTGCTGACCGCCTGGGGCCGCCCGGTGCTGTTGACGCACGGCGACGCGTTATGCCTGGAGGACACGGCCTACCAGAGCTTCCGCCGCGAGGTCCGCAGCGACCGCTGGCAGCACGACTTCCTGGCCCGCCCGCTGGCTGAGCGGCTGGCCATTGCCGCCAACATCCGGCGGCAAAGCCAGCTGCGGCACAGCTTCGACGGACGCGTGGACGCCGACATCGACACCGGCACCGCGGTGGCCTGGCTGCATGCGCTGGGCGCCTCGGAGATGGTGCACGGCCACACCCACCGACCTGGCAGCCAGGACCTCGCGCCGGGCTTCAAGCGCCATGTCCTGAGCGACTGGGATCTCGACGACGCAGACCGGCCGCGCGCGCAGGTGCTTCGGCTCAGCCGCGACGGCTTCACCCGGGTGCAGCCGGCCGGCGCCACCCGTCAGGCGTGATGCCAGACGCCAGCGTGTGGCGCCCCGTGGCGCGCTGGCTGTCGCGCTGGCAGCAGTGGCGTGACGACGCGGCCGTGGCACGCCGTCCGATCCGTGAGGACCTGTGGAAGCGCACCCTCGTCCGCTACCCCTTCCTGCAGCGCAGCGATCCGGCCGAGCAGACCCTGTTGCGGCGCATGAGCAGCCTCTTCCTGGACCGCAAGGAGTTCGACGCTGCTGCCGGCGTACGCCTCACCGACGACGTGGTCGTGGCCGTTGCCGCGCAGGCCTGCCTGCCCGTCCTGCGGCTGGGGCTGGACGCCTATGACGGCTTCATCGGCATCGTGTTGCACCCGGACGCCGTGGTCGCGCGCCGCAGCGTCGTGGGCGACGACGGCATCGTGCACGAGTACGACGAGGAGCTCGCGGGCGAGGCGATGGAAGGCGGGCCCGTGATGCTGTCGTGGCGGGACGTGCGCTCCGCGGGCCGCAGCGCTTCCGATGGCTACAACGTCGTCATCCACGAGTTCGCCCATGTGCTGGACATGGCACAGGGCTTCTCGGCCGGCAACGCCGTGGTGCAGCAGCAGCATGCCGCTTTCGCCGCGCTGGTGGACTCGGGCGCCGAGGTGCAGCTCGACCCGTACGGCGCGGAGGCGCCGGAGGAGTTCTTTGCCGTCGCGAGCGAAGCCTTCTTCGTCAATGCCCGGGCCTACAAGGAACAACACCCCGTGATGCACGAGGTGTTGTGTGGCTTCTATCGGCAGGACCCTGCCGCGGCGCAACCGCCGGGCAGGCTCTAGACGGCCGTGGTCTCGGCCTTGGGCTTGTCGCTCTTGCGCGGCGGCTGGATGTCCAGCGTGACCTCGTCCTTGTCGTCCAGGTCCACCGTGAGACGCCCGCCGTCGACCAGGCGGCCGAAAAGCAACTCGTCGGCCAGCGCACGGCGGATCATGTCCTGGATCAGGCGCTGCATCGGCCGCGCGCCCATCAGCGGGTCGAAGCCCTTCTTCGCCAGGTGCTTACGCAGGTTGTCGCTGAAGGTCACCTCGACCTTCTTTTCCGCCAGCTGGCTTTCCAACTGCAGCAGGAACTTGTCGACCACGCGCATGATGATCTCTTCGTCCAGCGGCCGGAATGACACGATGGCGTCGAGCCGGTTGCGGAACTCGGGCGTGAACAGGCGCTTGATGTCGCCCATCTCGTCGCCCTGCTGGCGCGAGTTGGTGAAGCCGATGGTCGACTTGTTCATCGTCTCGGCACCGGCGTTCGTCGTCATCACGATGATGACGCTGCGGAAGTCGGCCTTGCGGCCGTTATTGTCCGTCAGAGTGCCGTGGTCCATCACCTGCAGCAGCACGTTGAAGACATCGGGATGCGCCTTCTCGATCTCGTCGAGCAGCAACACCGCGTGCGGCTTCTTCGTGATGGCCTCGGTGAGCAGGCCGCCCTGGTCGAAACCGACATACCCCGGGGGCGCGCCGATCAGGCGGCTCACGGCATGGCGCTCCATGTATTCGGACATGTCGAAGCGGATCAGCTCGATGCCCAGGATGTAGGCCAGCTGCTTGGCCACCTCGGTCTTGCCGACGCCGGTGGGGCCGCTGAACAGGAAGCTGCCGATCGGCTTCTCGGGCTTGCCCAGCCCGCTGCGCGCCATCTTGATGGCGGCGGCCAGCGCCTCGATGGCCGGCTCCTGGCCAAACACCACGCTCTTCAGGTCGCGCTCCAGCGTCTTCAGCTTGTCGCGGTCGTCGCTGCTGACCGAGGCCGGCGGGATGCGCGCGATCTTGGCGACGATTTCCTCGACCTCGTTGCGCGTGATGGTCTTCTTGCGCTTGCTGGTCGGAAGGATGCGCTGCGCGGCACCGGCCTCGTCGATGACGTCGATGGCCTTGTCGGGCAGGTGGCGGTCGTTGATGTACTTTGCCGACAGCTCGGCCGCGGCCTGCAGTGCCGTCAGCGCGTACTTGACGTTGTGGTGGTCCTCGAAGCGGCTCTTCAGGCCCTTCAGGATCTCGACCGTCTGCTCGACCGACGGCTCGACCACGTCGACCTTCTGGAAGCGCCGCGACAGCGCCGCGTCCTTCTCGAAGATGCCGCGGTACTCGCTGAACGTGGTGGCGCCGATGCACTTCATCGCGCCGCTGCTGAGCGCCGGCTTGAGCAGGTTCGACGCATCGAGCGTGCCGCCCGACGCGGCGCCGGCACCGATCAGCGTGTGGATCTCGTCGATGAACAGGATCGCGTTCGGCTGATCCTTCAGTTGCTTGAGCACGCCCTTCAGGCGCTGCTCGAAGTCGCCGCGGTACTTGGTGCCGGCCAGCAGCGCGCCCATGTCCAGGCTGTAGACCGTGGCGTCAGCCAGCACTTCCGGCACGTCCTTCTCGGTGATGCGCCAGGCCAGGCCTTCTGCGATGGCGGTTTTGCCGACGCCGGCTTCACCCACCAGCAGCGGATTGTTCTTGCGGCGGCGGCACAGGATCTGGATCACGCGCTCAACTTCGTGCTCGCGGCCGATGAGCGGGTCGATCTTGCCGGCCAGCGCCTGCGCATTGAGGTTTTGCGTGAACTGGTCCAGCGGCGAGCCCTTGCCTTCGCCACCGGCGCCGTCTTCCTTCTCGCCCTCGTTGCCGCTGCTCTCGTTGGACTTCTGCGGCTCGGGCGGGTCGCTCTTCTTGATGCCGTGCGCGATGAAGTTGACGACATCCAGCCGCGTCACGCCCTGCTGGTGCAGGTAGTACACGGCGTGCGAGTCCTTCTCGCCGAAGATGGCAACCAGCACGTTCGCGCCAGTGACTTCCTTCTTGCCGCTGCCCGTGCTTTGCACGTGCATGATGGCGCGCTGGATCACGCGCTGGAAACCCAGCGTCGGTTGGGTGTCGACCTCTTCGCTTCCGCCGACCGTGGGCGTATTTTCCTTGATGAAGGTCGCCAGGCTCTTGCGCAGGTCGTCGATATTGGCGGCGCAGGCTCGCAGCACCTCGGCGGCACTGGGGTTGTCCAGAAGCGCCATCAGCAGGTGCTCGACGGTGATGAATTCGTGCCGCTGCTGGCGCGCTTCGACGAACGCCATGTGCAGGCTGACTTCCAGTTCTTGCGCAATCATGCGGCCTCCATAATGCACTGTAGCGGGTGTCCGTCGCGGCGGGCCGCGGCGAGCACGAGTTCGACCTTGGTCGCGGCAACGTCTTTCGGATACACGCCGCAGACGGCGCGCCCCTCGTGGTGGATCTTCAGCATGATGTGCGTGGCCGTTTCCAGATCACGCTGAAAGTAGTGCTGCAGCACCATCACGACGAACTCCATGGGCGTGTAGTCGTCGTTGAGCATCACCACCTGGTACAGGCTGGGCGGCTTGGTTTTGGCCACCTGGCGCTCCGCGACGACCGCACCCTGCCCGCCTTCGCGGGCCGGCGTGGCCGGTGGCTTGGGTGGGGCGGGGGATGGCGGCTCCTCGGGCATGACCCATTCTATTCACCTTGCCGGTCTTTGCTCCGGCCGCGCAGAACGATCCCGTGCTGGTGTGCATGTTGCTGCGTTTGGGGCGACTTCCCATCGCCTGCAGCCCCGGCCTCGGCCGCATTCATCTCACACGCCAAATCGCCTTGACGAAAGCTTGTCGAATGCAGAACCTCACTTCAGATTGACGCATTCTTGACAGATTTCAATGTCGGGAGAGAGAATTTGTCAGTTGGCAGTTCAGAGGTCTGCGATGGCGTTCGGCACAGTGAAGTGGTTCAACGATGCGAAGGGGTTCGGCTTCATCGAACCTGAAGATGGGGGTCCAGACGTCTTCGCGCATTTCTCCGCCGTGCAGATGGACGGTTTCCGCACCTTGAAGCAGGGCGGCCGGGTCACGTACGAGCTCGTGCAGGGCCCCAAGGGCAACCTGGCGCAGAACATCCAGCCGGTGCAGGCGCCGGAGGCCGTCGAAGCTGCCGACGCCGTGCGGCAAGCGGCAGACTGACAACGAGCGGGCGCACCGGCGCCCCCGCCGTCACGGCACGACCTGGATCTCCGTGACCGTGTACTTGCCGCCCTCGTGGACGGCAGCAAAGCGCACCTTGTCACCGGCCTTCAGCCGGTCGAGCACCGCACGCTCCTTCACGTGGAAGACCATCGTCATCGGCGGCATGTCGAGCGACTTGATCTCTCCGTGGCGCAGCGTCACCTTGGCTCCGTCCTTGTCGACCTTGCGCACTTCGCCGTCCGTCAGGTCGCCTTTGGCCTGCGCCAGCGCCGACAGCGCCGTGCCTGCAGTCAGCAGCAGTGCCGCAAGCTGCAGCTTGATGGGTTTGCGGTTCATCGAGTGGTCTCCTTGCATCAACGGTACGAACTGAAAACGCGCGGGCTGCCGCCGCGGACGACCAGCAGCACGTCGTAGGCATCACGACGCGGCCCGTACTCGGGGCCGTCCATGCCCGGCGAGCCGATCGGCATGCCCGGCACGGCCAGGCCGATGGCCTGGGGCCGCTCGCGCAGCAGCCGCTGCACGTCCTTGGCCGGCACGTGGCCCTCGATCGCGTATCCGCTGACCAGCGCCGTGTGGCAGGAGCCGAGTTGCATCGGGATCTTCATCCGCTCGCGCATCGCTGTATTGCCGACATCGTGCACCCGCACGCGGAAGCCGTTGGCTTCCATGTGCGTGACCCAGTCCTTGCAGCATCCACAACTCGGGCTCTTCCAGACCTCGACCAGCGTCGGTGACGCGGCACGTGCCGTGCCGGCCAGGGTGGCCAGGCCCAGCACCAGCAGGTTGCGCCGCTGCCGGCTGCTGCGGGGGACAACGGGGTGTGTAGGCATGTCGGAGATCCTCATCGTGTGGGGCTGGATTTGCCTGCATCGGCAAGCACCACGATCTTGCCGATCATGCCGGCCTGGTAGTGGCCGGCGATCAGGCAGGCGAATTCGAAGGTTCCGGCGCGGTTGAAGTTCCAGACGATCTCGCCGGTCTTGCCCGGATCCACGTGCGCCATGTACGGCTCATCGTGTTCCATGTTCGGGAACTTCTGCATCAGGGCGGCATGGGCGTCGAGTTCGTGACGCGTGCCGATGACGAACTCGTGCAGCAGCTTGCCGTCATTGCGGACCTCGAAGCGCACCGTCTCGCCTTGGCGCAGTTCGATGCGCTCAGGACGGAAGCGCATGTCGTCACCCATGGACACCACGATGCTGCGGCGCGCGGCCCGGGCGTCGCCCGCGATACCCCAGGGCTTCTGTTCTTTCCTGGCGGGCGCCTTCCTGCCGCCATGGCTCTCGGGGCCGTGCGCGTGCACGGCGGTTGCGCAGGCAGCCAATGCCGCGGCGGACAGAAGGGTGCGACGCTGCATCAGTGGTGCCCCTGGTGGCCGGCGGGTTTGCGCACCTGCACCTCGACGTCCTGCGCAGGGCGTGCCGCCAAGGGCATCGCGCCAGGCCCCTCGGCCTTGAAGCGCGCAGGGTCCGGCAGGCTGCCGGTGAATTCATAGGCCACGGTGCCAGGCGGGTGCCGGTACCAGCCGGGATCGGTGTAGTCGCCCCGCTTCTGCTCCTTGCGGACCTTCACCACGCTGAACATGCCGCCCATGCCCACGGCGCCGAAGGGCCCCTGCCCGGCCATCATCGGCGCGGTGTTGTCGGGCAGCGGCATCTCCATCTCGGTCATGTCCTTCATGCCGCGCTCGCCCATCACCATGTAGTCGGGGATCAGCTTGGTGATCTGCCGCGCCACGCCACTGTGGTCCACGCCGATCATCGTGGGCACGCCATGGCCCATCGCGTTCATCGTGTGGTGGCTCTTGTGGCAGTGGAACGCCCAGTCGCCTTCTTCATCGGCGAGGAAGTCGATCTGGCGCATCTGCCCCACCGCGACGTCGGCCGTGATCTCGTACTGCCGCGCGCTCTTCGGCGTTGGCCCGCCGTCGGTGCCGGTGATCAGGAACTCGTGCCCGTGCAGGTGGATCGGGTGGTTGGTCATCGTCAGGTTGCCCACGCGGATGCGCACCTTGTCCATGTGCCGAACCACCAGCGGGTCGATGCCAGGGAAGATGCGGCTGTTCCAGCTCCAGAGGTTGAAGTCCAGCATCGTCATGATCTTCGGCGTGTAGCTGCCGGGGTCGATGTCGTAGGCGTTCAGCAGGAAGCAGAAGTCGCGGTCGACCTCGTCGATCAGCGGGTGCTTCCCCTTGGGATGCGTGACCCAGAAGCCCATCATTCCCATTGCCATCTGCACCATCTCGTCAGCGTGCGGGTGGTACATGAAGGTGCCGGGGCGGCGGGCGACAAACTCGTAGACGAAGGTCTTGCCGGGCGGGATGCCGGGCTGGTTCAGGCCCGTCACGCCGTCCATGCCGTTGGGCAGGCGCTGGCCGTGCCAGTGGATGCTGGTGAGTTCGCCCAGCTTGTTGGTGACGAAGATGCGCACGCGGTCGCCCTCCACCACTTCGATCGTCGGCCCCGGGCTCTGGCCGTTGTAGCCCCACAGGTGCGCCTTGAAGCCGGGCGCCATCTCGCGCACCACGGGCTCGGCCACCAGGTGGAATTCCTTGACGCCGTTGTTCATGCGCCAGGGCAGTGTCCAGCCGTTGAGCGTGACCACGGGGTTGTAGGGCCGGCCGGTGTTGGGCACCAGCGGGGGCATCGTGTCCGGCCTGGTCTGGATGACGGGTTCGGGCAACGCGGCCATCGCCACCTTGCTGACCGCGGCGGTGCTCAGCGCGGCGGTGATCGCGCCGGCGCCTCCGAGCAGATTGCGTCGGGAAACCATGGAAGACGTCCTTGCTGGTTCAGTGCGCCGCCGCGTCGCCGGGCGACGCTGCAGCGGGAGCGGCGGTGGGGGCGGCCAGCAGCGTGGGCTTGCCGACGAGGGCCATGTCCAGGTCGGCCTGGGCCAGCCAGAAGTCGCGCAGCGCGTCGATGGCGCCGTTGACGCTGGTGATCTGCGCCCGCGCGTCGGCCAGCAGTTCGAACACGCCGATCAGCATGCCGTTGTAACGCAGCACGTTCTCCTCGGCGATGCGCTGGCGCAGCGGCACGATCTCGTCGCGGTGGTGGCGTGCGATGTCCCAGGCGCTGCGGTAGGCGCCGTAAGCCTCGCGCACCTCCGAGCGCGCTTCGATGGCCGTCTGCGCAGCGCGGTGCAGCGCCTGCATGTAGACGCTTTCTGCACGGGCCACGCGCGCGCCGCCCCAGTCGAACAGGGGCAGCTCGAAGCCGACCTCCCAGCCACGCTGCGTCGGCGCTTCGTTCGAGCTGTTGCGCGCCAGGCCCAGTTCCAGCACGTTGATGAAGCGCGTCGTGCGCGTCAGGCCCAGGTTGCGCGCCGTCTGCTCGGTGGCCAGGCGGGCGCCCTGCACGTCCAGGCGCTGCTCGAGTGCCAGGCGCTCCACGTCGGGCAGGTCACGCGGGCTGGCGGGCAGGTCGGGCAGGCGTTCGGGCAGGCGGAAGGCCGTCTGCACGCCCCACAGGCCCAGCAGCCGCGTCAGCCGCTCGCGCGCGGCGCGTTGGGCCTGTTGGGCCCGCGCGGCGCCCAGCGCCGCCTCGGCATAGAAGCCCTGCTCGCGCGCGCGCTGCAGCTTGTTGAAGTTGCCGACCTCGGCCATGCGCCGGGCGAGTTCGGCGCTGGCTTCGGCCGCCTGCATCACCTGCGTGCTGTAGCGCACCGACTCCTCGGCGGCGACGGCCAGCACCCAGGCCTTGCGTGTCTGCGCCGCCAGTTCCAGCACGCTGGCCGCCGCCCGGGCCTGCGCCTGGCCGAACCGGCGTTGTTCCACCTGCTGCAGCAGCGGCATCGCCAGCAGCCGGGCCAGGTTGAGGTGCAGCCCGCGCTCGAGTTCGATCTCGTCGCCCTGGGTCATGCGCCCGAAGCTGAAGCCGGGATTGGGTAGCCTGCCGGCCTGCACCAGTTCGGCCTCGGCGATGCCGAGCTCGTGGAAAGCTGCCTGCAGCCCGCGGTTGTTCAGCAACGCCAGTTGCACCGCAGCATCGAGCGTCAGCGGCTGCTCCAGCAGTTCGGACACGCGCCGGTCGATTGCGGCCTGCGCCGCATCACTGCGGGCCCAGACGACCTCGTGGCCCAGGCGCGTCTGCGCGGTCTGCGCCACCGGCCCGAACCCGCCGTCGTTGCTGAACGACGCGCAGCCGGCGAGCAGCAACGCTGCTGCGGCCGCTGCCGCGGCCGGCAGGCCAGACCTGCGCCGTGCCGGCCGCAAAGTGGAAGAAGTGCGCATCCTGCTGTCCTCAGTGCCGGTGACCATGCTGGTGGCCGTGCTGATGGCGCTGCTGCTGGCCACGCTGCTCGCCGCCAGCCGGCTGGGGCGGAGGCGACGGCGGTGTCGCCGCTTCAGGCGCGGCGGCTTCGCGCGCATAGACGCGCCAGCCGCCAATCCGGGTCACCGTGTCGTTGGCGTCTTTCCAGGGCGCCATCTGCACGTCGCGGTGCGCGCGGTAGCGCTGCAAGGGCGAGTCATGGGTGACCGGTGGCACGCTGGCGCGCGCGTCGAGCGGATCGGGCCTGGCCGTGCCAGGGGTAGCCTGGGCATCGGCCGCCTGGCTGCCGGCGCAGACCAGCCAGGCGGCGAACAGCACGCCGAGGGCGGGTGGAGATGGAAGGCGCATGGAGTCCTCGCGAACACACATCGGAACGGCCGCCTGCAGGGCAGGCAGCACGGCGGGTGGCGACAGCGGCTGCTGTCAGGTGCGAGGCAGTCGAGGGGGCCGGTCGGGGCCGTCGCTCAGGAAGGTGGCCGACACCAACGGCAGGCGTTGCGGCACCGGGGTGTCGGGCAGCGTTTCAGGCAGGCCGGGAGCCTGCACGAACAACGCTGCGGCCGCGCAGCAGGCGGCGCAGGCGCTGCACGAGCCGGTGCCGCCGTCTTGCGCGGGCTGCGCTGCGTCGGCCGCCGCCGCGCCTGGATCGGCCTGGTGGTGCTCGTGGTGCTGGTGGTCGTGGGACCCGTCGTGGTGATTGCCGGCAGGCCGTGCGCCGTGATTGGCATGCGTGGCGTGGTCAGCCATCGTCGCTGTCGCGACAGGCAGCACCTGCGCCGCCACCACCGCAGCCGGGTGGCCGGGCGCGCAGTGCTGCAGTCGTGCCGCGGCCAGGCCTTGCAGCGGCAGCGCGCAGGCCATCAGCCACACCAGCAGGACACGCCAAGTCGACGACATGCCACGACTGTAGCCCAAGGCGCAGGGCCCCGCGGCCGGTGCAGGCGTTGGCGCCCGTGCGTGCCTTCTGCAGCCAGCGGCGGTAGGCTCGCGGCCATGTCCCGCCGATTCCTGCTCCCGCCCTGGCTGCGTCGCGTGCTGCTGCGGCTGCGCCTGCTGCCGTCTGCACCCCCTGCCGCGCTGAGTGACCGCGAGCGGGCCCAGGCGCTGGTGCGCGCCATCGACGCCGGTGGGCTGCCGCTGAACCCGGCGCGGGTGAATCAGATCGCCCGCGCGCTGGGCCTGGAGGTGTCGGCGCACGCGCCTGTGGCACAGACGGTGGAGCGGATCCGGGCGGCGCTGGCACGCATGGGCCCGGGTTGACCCCAAAGAACCTGCTATTGCATCCAGTACTGGATACGTATACAGTTTTTCATCACATTGGAGGATTTGATGAAAAGCGACTTCCGCCAGCTGCACCAACCCAAGACCAGCCGCATCCCCGCGTGGCTGCAGCGCGTGTGGTTGTGGTTCTGACGCCGTCACGCTGACGGCCGCAGGGCTTACTGAGGCCGCGCCGCGGGCTGTCCACCGGGAAGCCGCATGTTGGCGCGGGCACCGATGGCGGCCAGCACCATCAGCGGCACGAACAGTGCCGACGCCTGCAGGTGGAACGGGTAGGTGTTGCCGAACTGCTGCAGCAGTTCGGGCGCCACCGTCAGGCTGGTGAGCTTCGGCAGCGCGTACCACACGGCCGCCACCAGCACGATGCCCGCCAGCGCCCACCAGCGCGACACCACGAAGGCCAACAGGCCAGCCACGCAGCCGGCCAGCAGATGGCTCACCCAGAGCTGGTGGGGCGCAGGGGCAGGCACGGCCGAAACCGCCAGCGCTGCAGCGCAACCCAGGCCCAACAGCACGCCGACCGCAGCACAGCGGGCAGCCTGGACGGCAGAGTTCGGGAGCGTCATGGTCGGGCTCGCTTCACGGCAGTGCAGATCGCCGGAGCCTGCCACGATTCCCTCCGGCCCGCCACACTGGTCGGCAATGCTTCAGGCGTCGTAGCGGTAGCCCACCCCGTACACCGAGCGGATGCGGTCGCTGCCCGCCCCTGCCTGCTCCAGCTTGCGGCGCAGGTTCTTCACGTGGCTGTCGACCGCGCGCTCCGTGGCGGCGCGCGCGTCACCGTGCAGGTGCTGCAGCAATTGCGCCCGCGGGTACACACGCCCGGGCTGCGCCGCCAGGATGCGCAGCAGCTGGAACTCGATCGGCGTCAGATCCAGGTCGTGGCCCTGCCACGACGCCCGCCAGCCCTCGGCCTCGATCTGCAGCGGCGCCACTGGCAGCGCCGGCCCGTGCAGCGCTGCCCGGCTGCGCCGCAGCACCGCCTTCACGCGCGCCATGACCTCGCGCGGGCTGAACGGCGTCTTCGGGATGTAGTCGTCGGCCCCCTGCTCCAGCCCGGCCAGCCGGTCGGCCTCGTCGGCGCGTGCGGTCAGCATGACGATCGGCACGCTGGTCAGCGTGCGCAGTTCCCGGCACACGCCCAGGCCGTCCAGGCCCGGCAGCATCAGGTCCAGCAGCACCAGATCGTGGCGGCGTGCGCTCCAGGCCTGCAGCGCGGCGTGGCCGTCGGCCACGCACTCGGGCTCATGGCCGGCTGCACGCAGGTAGTCGGCCAGCAGCGCGGCGAGCTTGGGTTCGTCTTCGACGACCAGCACCCGCGCCGGCCCGGGCTCCAGCGGCAGCGGATTCGACAGCGGTGCCTCAGCCACGGGCAGGCAGTTCCACGCGCAGCCACAGCCCGCCCAGCGGCGAGGGCCCGGCCTGGATGCGACCCTCGTGTGCCTCGACGATGCGCTGGCAGATCGACAGGCCCAGCCCGGCGCCACCGCTGCGCCGGCTGCGCGAGCCATCGGCGCGGAAGAAGCGGTCGAACAGGCGCGGCAGGTGCTCGTCGCGCACGCCGGGCGCGCTGTCGTGCAGGTCGATCAACATCTGCCGGCCGTCGCGACGTGCCTGCAGGCGCAGCGCGCCGCCGGGGTCGGTGTAGCGGCAGCTGTTCTCGAACAGGTTGGCGAACAGCTGGCGCAGCCGCCGCGCGTCGCCGAACGCCGGCAGCGGCTCGGGGGGAAGGTCCAGCTCCAGCACCAGGCCGCTGCTGCGCAGGCGCTCGCCGAAGGAGCCGGCGGTGTCGTCGAGGATCTCGCGCAGGTCGAGGTCGGTCTTGCGGTACGACAGCGCACCCACGTCGGCGAGCGACAGTTCGTACAGGTCGTCGACCAGCTTGTGCAGCGTCGTCACCTCGCCCTTCAGCGACTGCAGCGCCTGCGCGTCGAGCGGCCGCACGCCGTCTTCCAGCGCCTCCAGCTCGCCATGCAGCACCCCCAGCGGCGTGCGCAGTTCGTGCGACACGTCGGCCATGAACTCGCGCCGCATGGCCTCGTTGCGCTGCAACGTGCGCGCGAGCTGGTTGAAGTCGCGCGCCAGCTGACCGATCTCGTCGCCGCCGCCGGGCTCGGGCACGCGCGCGCCGTGGTCGCCGGCTGCCAGCTTGTGGGTGGCCTCGGCCACCTGCCGCACCGGCCGCAGCAGCCGGCGCGACGCCCAGAACGCCACGGCCGCCGCCAGCAGCACCGCCGCGCCGCCCACGACCCAGCCGGTGCGCGCCTGCGCGTCGGCAAAGCGCTTCTCGGCGCCCGAGCTGACCGACTCGAAGGGCGTCAGCACCAACCAGCCCACCGTGAGGCCGTCGACGACGATGGCGCGCTCGATGGCGTCGGGTGCCGGGCTCGCGAAGCCGACGATGCGGCGGCGTTCGGCGTCGAGCAGCGTGAAGCGGCGCGATGCGCCCGTCAGCTCCGCCGGCGTGGGCATGGCCGGCGGGCGCTCGGTCAGGGGCACCTGCGCGTCTTCGGGCAGCGGCCGCAGCAGCCGGTACCACAGGTCCGGGCGCTGGCGCAGGAAGTCCCAGCCGCCTTGCTGGCGGTAGCCGGCCGTGACGCTGGGCACGGCCAGGTCGAGCCTGCCCACCGACTGTTCATTCAGGTAGCCCAGGAAGTCGCGGTTCAGGTTGACATGCGCGCCCACGCCCTTCGCCACGGCCACCACCACCGCCGCGCCCAGCACGGCGGCAAACAGTCGGGTGGCAAGGTTGGGTTTCATCGCGGGGCAGGTCAGGCGGGGCTCGGTGTACACGAAGCGGCAGCGGCCGTGCAGCACCGCCACCGCGAGGCCATCGCAGGCACGGGCTCTTCAAGCTCTCTCCACATTGTGCGGGCAGCATGCCGCGGGTGACATACGCCAGCCTGCCCGCCCTTCCCCTTGCCGCCCTGCTGCTGACCGCCGCCCTGCTGGCTGCGTGCCAGGACAAGCCGGCCGCCTCCCCCGCCACACGCGCCCCGGCAGAAGTCGGTGTGGTCACCGTGGCAGCGCAGGACGCGCCGCTGCAGCTGGAGCTGCCCGGCCGCCTCAGCGCCAGCCAGGTGGCCGAGATCCGCCCGCAGGTGGGCGGGCTGGTGCTGCAGAGGCTGTTCACGGAAGGCAGCCGTGTCCAGGCCGGGCAGCCGCTGTACCAGCTGGATCCGGCCAGCTTCGAGGCCGAGCGCGCCCGCACCGCGGCAGCGCTGCAGAAGGCCGAAGCCGCGCTGGCCGCAGCGCGCGTGAAGGCGACACGCAACGCGGAACTGGCCCGGGCCAACGCCATCAGCCGAGAAGCCGCCGACGACAGCGACGCCGCGCTGCGCCAGGCCGAAGCCGATGTGGCCGTGGCGCGGGCCGCCCTCGACGCCGCCGTGGTGCAACTGCAGCGCGCGCGCATCGTGGCGCCGATCGGCGGCCGCATCGAGGTCTCGACCGTCAGTGCCGGCGCGCTCGTCACCGCCAACCAGGCGGCGGCGCTCACCACCATCCAGCAGCTCGACCCGATGCACGTGGATATCGTGCAGAGCAGCGCCGAACTGCTGGCGCTGCGCAGCCGGCTCGACGGCGCGTCCGCCAGCCGCCAGGTGCAGCTGGTGCTGGAAGACGGCTCCGTGCACCCGCAGCCGGCCGTGCTGCAGTTCAGCGGTGTCACGGTCGACCGCGGCACCGGCACCGTGACCTTGCGCGCCGTGGTGCCCAACCCCCTGGGCACGCTGTTGCCCGGCATGGCGGTGCAGGCGCGGCTGGTCGCCGGGGTCGACCGCGGGGTGCTGCTGGTGCCGCAGCAGGGCGTGAGCCGCTCGCCCACCGGCGAGGCCACGGCCCTGGTGGTCGGCGCGGGCAACAAGGTCGAGCGGCGCCGGCTGGTGCTGGAGCGTGCGGTGGGCAACCAGTGGCTGGTCTCCAGCGGCCTGCAGGCGGGCGACCGCCTCATCGTCGAAGGTCTGCAGCGTGTACGCGCCGACCAGACCGTGACGCCCGTCGCCGCAGGCGCGGCAGCGTCGGCGCCGCGCCGCGCTGCGCCGGCTGCCTCGGCTGCATCGGCCCCGCGCTGAAGCCCGCCCGCACGCCATGGCTGCCTTCTTCATCGACCGGCCCATCTTTGCCTGGGTCATCGCCATCGTCATCATGCTGGCCGGCGGCGCCGCCACGCTGACACTGCCGCTGGAGCGCTACCCCGACATCGCGCCCACGCGCATCTCGATCAACACCAGCTACCCCGGCGCCTCGGCCAAGACCATCGAGGACTCGGTGACGCAGATCATCGAGCAGAACCTCAAGGGCATCGACGGCCTGCTGTCCATCGAGTCATCGAGCAACGCCTCGGGCAACGCCAGCAGCCAGCTCAGCTTCGTTGCCGGCACCGACCCCGACACCGCGCAACTGCAGGTGCAGAACAAGGTGCAGCAGGCGGTGTCGCGGCTGCCGCAGGCGGTGCAGGCGCAGGGCGTGCGCGTCACCAAGGCCGGCACCGACCTGCTGATGGTGGTCACGCTCGGCAGCGACGACCCCGCCACCACGTCGGCCGACATGGGCGACTACCTGAACAGCACGCTGGTCGACATCATCAGCCGCATCGAGGGCGTGGGCGACGTCAACGTGTTCGGCTCGGGCTATGCCATGCGCATCTGGCTCGACCCGGTGCAGTTGCAGCGCTACGCGCTGGTGCCGGGCGACATCCGCAGTGCACTGCTGGCACAGAACACCGAGGTCTCGGCCGGGCAGATCGGCGCTCAGCCGGCACCCGCCGGCCAGCGGCTCACCGCCATCGTCACCGCGCGCTCGAAGCTGCAGACGGCCGAGGAGTTCGGCCAGATCGTGCTGCGCGTGCAGCCCGACGGCTCGGCACTGCGCCTGGCCGACGTGGCACGCGTGGAGCTGGGCCGCGACAGTTACACCACAGACATCCGCAGCAGCGGCCGCACCGCGGCCGGCATGGCCATCTTCCCGGCCAGCGGCGCCAACGCGCTGGTGACGGCCGATGCGGTGAGGGCCAAGCTCGACGAGCTGGCGCCCTTCTTCCCGCCCGGCATGAAGGCCACCGTCACCTTCGACACCACGCCCTTCATCCGCGTCTCGATCGAAGGCGTGGTGAAGACGCTGATCGAGGCGATGGTGCTGGTCGTGGCCATCATGTACCTGTTCATGCAGAACCTGCGCGCGACGCTGGTGCCCGCCCTCGCCGTGCCGGTGGTGCTGCTGGGAACGATGGGTGTGCTGGCGGTGGCCGGGTTCTCGATCAACACGCTCACCATGTTCGGCCTGGTGCTGGCCATCGGCCTGCTGGTGGACGACGCCATCGTCGTGGTCGAGAACGTCGAGCGGCTGATGCGCGAAGAAGGCCTGAGCCCGCGCGAAGCCACGAAGCGCAGCATGGGCGAGATCAGCGGCGCGCTGGTGGGCATTGCCGTCGTGCTGTCGGCGGTGTTCATCCCGATGGCCTTCTTCGGCGGCTCCACGGGCGTCATCTACCGCCAGTTCAGCATCACCGTGGTGAGCGCGATGGTGCTGTCGGTGTTCGTCGCGATGAGCCTGTCGCCGGCGCTTTGCGCCACGCTGCTGAAGCCGGTGCACCAGGGCGAACACGCCGCGCACGGCGGCCCGTTGGGGCCGTTGCTCGACCGCCTGTTCGGCGGCTTCAACCGCTTCTTCGACCGTTTCACCGAGCGCTACGTCGGCCAGGTCGGCTGGCTGTCGGCGCGCAGCAAGCGCAGCTTCGCGGTGTTCCTGGTGCTGATCGCTGCCACCGCGGTGCTCTACAAGTCGCTGCCCACCAGCTTCCTGCCCGACGAAGACCAGGGCGGCCTGCAGATCCAGGTGCGCATGGCGCCCGGTGCCACGTCAGAGCGGCTGGAAGGCGTGATGCAGAGCGTCGAGGCCTACCTCTCAGAACAGCCCGAGGTGCTGTTCTACAACCTCGTGCGCGGCGCCGGCGGCGACCAGGGCTCGGGGCAGGGGTTCATCCGGCTGCAGGACTGGTCGCAGCGCACCGGCGAACGCCAGGGCGCCGCGGCGCTGGCCGAACGCTTCAGCCGCGAACTCGGCCGCCGCGTGCGCGACGCCAACATCTTCGTCGTGCAGCCGCCCACCGTGCGCGGCCTGGGCGGCAGCGCCGGCGTGCAGCTGTTCCTGCAGGACCTGGGCGGCCTGGGCAGCACGGCGCTGGCCGCCGCGCGCGACCGGCTCATCGACGCCGCCGCCGAGCGGCCCGAGTTCAGCCGGCCGCGCACCAACAGCCTGGCCGAAACACCGCAGCTGGCGATCCAGATCGACGACCACAAGGCCGGCACGCTGGGCGTTGCCACGGGCACGATCAACGACACGCTGTCGATTGCGCTCGGCGGCAGCTACGTCAACGACTTCATCGACCGCGGGCGCGTCAAGCGCGTGCTGGTGCAGGGCGAAGGCGCCTACCGCGCAGCCCCCGACAGCCTGCGCCACTGGTACGTGCGCAACGCCAGCGGCGAGATGGTGTCGTTCGCCGCCTTCGCCAGCAGCCGCTGGGTGAACGGCCCGCGCCAGCTGGTGCGCTACAACGGCAGCCCGGCCTACGAGATCCAGGCCGACATCGCACCCGGCGTCAGCTCGGGCGCGGCGATGGCGGCGATGGAGCAGCTGCTGCGCGACATGCCGCCCGGCATCGGCTACGAGTGGTCGGGCCGCAGCTACCAGGAACGGCTGTCGGGCAACCAGGCGCCGCTGCTGTACGCGGTGTCGGTGCTGTTCATCTTCCTGTGCCTGGCGGCGCTGTACGAAAGCTGGTCGGTGCCGTTCAGCGTGATGCTGGTGGTGCCGCTGGGCATCCTGGGCGCGCTGGCGGCCAGCCACCTGGGCGGGCAGAGCAACGACGTGTTCTTCCAGGTCGGGCTGCTCACCACCGTGGGGTTGAGTGCGAAGAACGCGATCCTGATCGTCGAGTTCGCCGAGACCCTGCGTGCGCAGGGCATGGGGCTGCTGGACGCCACGCTGAAGGCTTGCCGGCAGCGGCTGCGGCCGATCCTGATGACGTCGCTGGCCTTCGGCATGGGCGTGCTGCCGCTGGCCCTGGCCAGCGGTGCCGGATCGGGCTCGCAGCGCGCCATCGGCGTCGGCGTGCTGGGCGGCATGATCAGCGCCACCGCGCTGGGCATCTTCTTCGTGCCGCTGTTCTACCTGTGGGTGAAGTCGCTGTTCACGCGGCGGCCGGCACCCGCGCCTGCTGCCGGTCAGTAGACCGACCACGGGTTCTTGCCCTCGGCCCGGAAGGCGCGGTAGAGCAGCAGCGCGTAGAGGCTGCCGGTCAGCACGATGGCGACGTAGAAGAAGTTGAGCAGCGTCGACTGCGGAGAAATGCGCATCTCGAACGGGATGAGGCCGATCGTGCCCACCAGCGACGGCAGGATGATCCACATCGACTGCCCGCGGGTGCCGCCGCGGCGCAGCAGCATCGCGATGAACATGGCGTAGATCAGCACGTTTCCGCCCCAGCCGGTGAAGCTGCCGGTCCAGTCGTTGAACTGGTAGGTGACGGCCAGCACACCCGCGAAGCACAGCGCCAGGATGCCGGCGGACGCCGGCAGGATCCACCGCACCGGCAGCATGCGCGGCCACTCTTCGCGGCCGTGCCGGAGATAGGCGTACAGGATGCCGAGGTCGAACACGAACCAGGCGATGTAGACCAGGTTGGCTGGCGGCTTGTCGGGGTGCACGAAACCGAAGATGAACTCCCACGAGACGTTGGTGCACAGCGGGATCAGCGGCATGCCGCAGGCACGGTCGATCAGGCTGCGGCGGATGATCACCACGTAGGCGATGGTCCAGCCGATGAGCACGACCGACAGCGAGAGCAGTTCGGGAACGGTGTAGTGGTCCTGCACGGAGGCTCCAGGAAGGTGGTGGATGGGAGACAAGAGATGAGGCAGTGCCGGCGGCGCCTGGCCGCGCTTCAGCCCAGCAGCAGGCTGCCGGCGGCCAGGTACAGCGGCCAGGGCGCCCATTCGGCGTCGGCCACCACGTTGCACAGGAACTCCAGGTCGGCGTCGTCGCGCCGGGCCGCGTCGAGCAGGGCCTGGAAGTACAGCGTGCTCAGGGCCAGCGCCATCGCCGTGGGCGGCCAGACGCCTGCGGCCACCAGGGCCAGCAGCAGCAGCGGCAGCAACAGGTTCAGCAGCGCCAGCGTGTCGAGCAGCCGGTCGCGGCCCAGCGCGGCGGCCCAGGTGCGCACACCAGCGGCCCGGTCGCGGTCCAGGTCTTTCAGGTCGCAGAACAAGGTGTTCAGCAGCAGGCGCAGGAAGAAGATCGCGAAGCCTCCGACCAGCGCCGGCATCGAGTCGCCACGACCGAGCCAGACCACGGCGAAGGCCCCCAGCAGGCCCCAGAAGAAGGCGGTGTAGAAGGCCTTCACACACGGGATGTCCTTGATGCAGGCCACAGGTGCGCGCGCGCCGCACAGCAGCCGCAGCCAGGGCAGCACGTACAAGGCCACGGCCAGCGGGAACAGCAGCAGCGCGCACGCCGCCGCCGGCCCGGCGGCCGCTGCGCTGAGCACCAGCGCAGCCGCGAACGCCACCAGGCCGCCACCCAGCGCACGGTGGCGCCGGCGCTGCAGGCACAGCGTGCGCGCCGACGCCGTCGTGGCATCGCCGTCCTCGGAGGCGGCATCGATCAGGTAGCTGGCATGCACCACCAGCGCCGTCACCAGCGCCAGGGTCGCATCGATGCTTCCGCTGAAGAGCATCGACAGTGCGGCCGCGCCGCCGGCAGCGAAGAACGGCAGCACGAGGCCGCGGCAGGCCAGCCAGTGGCCGAAGTGGGTGCCCGGTGCACCGTGGCGCAGTGTCGTCATGCCCCGCATGCTGGAGCGCCCGTGTTGTGCTGCCGCTTCAGCTTGCGGCTGCACGCGCTTCATTTGTTGCAGCGGCCGCCTGCGCCCCCTCCCAGGCCATGCCGCGGGCCGGCGGCTATGCTTGGCGCCCCCGCGGCGACCATGCCGCGCACCCTGCCCCGAGACCTGCCATGAACGCCACCGTGCCGCCGAACGAACCCCGCCTCACCTCGCTGTCGCATGGCGGCGGCTGCGGCTGCAAGATCGCCCCCGGCGTGCTGTCCGAGATCCTCAAGGGCACGGCCGCGATGCCGGTGCCGAAGGAACTGCTGGTCGGCATCGAGACCGCCGACGACGCCGCCGTGTACCGGCTCAACGACACGCAGGCGCTGATCGCCACCACCGACTTCTTCATGCCCATCGTCGACGATCCGCACGACTTCGGGCGCATCGCGGCCACCAATGCCATCAGCGACGTCTACGCCATGGGCGGCCGGCCGATCATGGCGCTGGCGCTGGTGGCGATGCCGATCAACGTGCTATCGACGCAGACCATCGGCCGCATCCTCGAAGGCGGCGCCTCGGTGTGCCGCGCCGCGGGCATCCCGATCGCGGGTGGCCACACCATCGACTCGGTCGAGGCCATCTACGGCCTGGTGGCGCTGGGCCTGGTGCACCCCGACCATGTCAAGCGCAACGCCGACGCACAGCCCGGCGACGTGCTGGTGCTGGGCAAGCCGCTGGGCGTGGGCGTGATGTCGGCGGCGCTGAAGAAGGGCGCGCTCGGCGAGGCCGGCTATGCGCAGATGATCGCCACCACGACGCGACTGAACACGCCCGGCCCCGACCTGGCCGCCCTGCCCGGCGTGCATGCGCTGACCGACGTCACCGGCTTCGGCCTGGCCGGCCATGCACTGGAACTGGCGCGCGGCGCGCGCTGCGACGTGCACCTGCACTGGCCCGCCGTACCGCAGATGGCCGGCGTGCGTGCGCTGGCGGCGCAGGGCTTCGTCACCGGGGCGTCGGGCCGCAACTGGGCGGGCTACGGCGCCGACGTGCAGCTGCCCGCCGGCTTTGCCGACGAAGACCGCGCCCTGCTCACCGACCCGCAGACCAGCGGCGGCCTGCTGGTCGCGTGTGCGCCCGAGGCGCTGGACGCCGTGCTGGCGGTGTTCCGCCACCACGGCTTCGACGACGCCGCCGTGGTGGGCGGCGTCGCCGCCACCACCGGCAGCCCGCGCCTGCACGTGGGCTGAGGCGTCGCATGCGAGGCCGCGAGGCCTTGCACCGGCGCTTCAGTGCATCGCGTCCATCAGCCCCATCTCGGGGGCCGCCAGCAGGGCCTCGATGTCCATCAGGATCAGCATGCGCTCGGCGGCGTCGGCGCCCTGGCCGGTCTTCACGCTGCCGATGCCGGTGATGAAGCCAGGGTCGATGGCTGATGCCAGCTGCGGCGCCGGCTTCAGGTGCTCGGCGCCGAGCTCCAGCACGTCCGACACCGAGTCGACCACCGCGCCCACCACGCGGCCGCGCACGGTCAGCACGATCACCACGGTGACGCCGCTGTACTCGGCGCTGCTGCAGCCGAACTTCAGCCGCAGGTCCACGATGGGCACGATCACGCCGCGCAGGTTGACCACGCCCTTGATGAAGTCGGGCGCGTTGGCGATGCGGGTCGGCGCCTCGTAGGAGCGGATCTCCTGCACGCGCAGGATGTCGATGCCGTACTCCTCGTCGCCGAGGCGGAAGCTCAGGTACTCGCCGCCGCGGGCGTTGTGGCGCGCTGCCTCGTGCTGGGCGATGCGGTTGCCTTCTGCAATCATTTCCATGGTCTGGCTCCGGTGTGCGCTCAGGCGCTGTGGCTGGTCAGCTTGAACACGGCCACTGCCTGCACGAGCTGATTGGCCTGCGTGCGCAGACTCTCGGCGCCGGCGGCGCTCTGCTCCACCAGCGCGGCGTTCTGCTGCGTCGCCTGGTCCATCTGGCCGATCGCGTCGCCCACCTGCTCGATGCCGCTGTTCTGCTCGGTCGTGGCCGCGGAGATCTCGGTCATGATGCCGCTGACACGGCGCACGGCCTCGACGATCTCGTCCATGGTCTTGCCGGCGCGGTCCACCAGGCCGGTGCCCTGCTCCACCTGCTCGACGTTGCGGCCGATCAGGCTCTTGATCTCCTTGGCCGCTTCGGCGCTGCGCTGCGCGAGCGAACGCACTTCGCTGGCCACCACCGCGAAGCCGCGGCCCTGCTCGCCGGCACGGGCGGCTTCCACCGCAGCGTTGAGCGCCAGGATGTTGGTCTGGAACGCGATACCGTCGATGACGCCGATGATGTCGCCGATGCGGCGGCTGCTCTCGCTGATGCCCTGCATCGTGGTGACCACCTGGCCCACGACCTCGCCGCCTTGTTCGGCGACCTGCGCCGCGCCCTGCGCCAGCTGGTTGGCCTGGCGCGAGTTCTCGGCGTTGTTGCGCACCGTGCTGCCCAGCTGTTCCATCGTCGCCGCCGTCTGCTGCAGCGCGCTGGCCTGCTCTTCGGTGCGCTGGCTCAGGTCGGTGTTGCCGGCAGCGATCTCGCCGCTGGCCATCGACACCGACTCCGCACCCTGGCGCACATGCGACACCACCTTCGCCAGGCCGTCGCGCATCTCGCGCATGCCGGCCAGCAAACTGGCGGGGTTGCCGCCGCTGACCTGCACGTCCACCGCCAGGTTGCCCGCGGCGATGGCGCGCGCCACGCCGGCCGCGTACTCGGGCTCTCCGCCCAGCTGGCCGGTGATCGACCGCGTGACCCACACGCCCATGCCCACCGCGATGGCAATCGCCGCCAGCGAGCCGAGCACGATGACGGCGCGGTTGAAGGCACGCAGGCTGTCGGCCGCTTCGGCGCGGCTCTTCAGCAGCGCGCGCTCGGCGCCGTTGAACTCGGCCTGCAGACCGCGGAAGCCGTCCATCGCGGCCTTGTCCTTGCCGGCCTGGAACTCGGTCACCAGTTGCGCCATGTCGGCCTTGCCAGCTGCCACGTCGCGGCGCAGCTGGATCATGGTGCCAGCCACGGCCACGAACTGCGCCTCGGCGGCCTTCATCGCGTCGAGCCGCTTCTGCTGTTCGGGGTTGTCGGAGGTCAGGGTCTTGGCCTCGCCCCAGGCCTTGCCGAAGTCGGCCTGGCCCTGGGTCCAGGGCTCGAGGAACTTGTCCTCGCCCGAGACCAGGAAGCCACGTGCGCCGGTTTCCATGTTGACCATGGACTGCAGCATGCTGTCGCCGGTGCCCAGCACGGTGACGGTGTGGCGGTTCCAGCGCTCGGCTTCACCCAGGCGCAGGCTGCTGAAGAGCGACGTGCCGCCCACCATCAGGAAGACGAGGACAACGACGCCGAATGCGAGCAGCAGGCGGCGGGCGACGGTCAAGGATTTCATTGGTTCTCCGGCCAAGCGGTCAAGGGCACATCGTAGATGCGTTTATTGATCCCTTGCAGAGTATCACTATTCTCATTTTTGAGAAAAGTGAAAACTCCACAAGCAGTTCAATCACGACTGATGTGCCCCTGCTGTCGGCAGGCGATCCCAACTTCTGAAACGGCACAGGCGCCACAAGCGGTGCCGTTCAGACGACGGCAGGGGCCGCAGCCCCTGCCCGCACTTCAGCGGAACTCGGTCTTGCCGCGGGTGATGCCGGTGGCGTAGACCGGCGCGCCGCTGGTGCCGCTGTTGATGGTGGTGTTGACGTTCGGGAACGTGAACTGGGTGTTCACGGCACCGATGGGCTGGGCCAGCGCCTGGGCCACCGTGCTGACACCCGAGTTGAAACCGCCACCCGTGCAGGCCTGCACCAGCGTCATGCCGGCCAGCGGCACCGTGTAGGTGATCATGGCGTCGGTGGTCGGCGTGATGCTGCCCTTCAGCGTGACGTTGCAGTTGCCGCCGCTGCCATTGCTGTAGGTGGTGCTGCCGACGACGAAGACGTCGATGTTCTTGTTGCTGGTCTGCTGGAAGAAGTTGGCGTCCATGCCCAGGTTCACCGCCAGCGTCGTCTGGCCCGTCAGCGCCAGGCCCGGGTGCGTGACGTACATGCCCAGGTAGCCGCCGCTGCTGGGCGGCGTACCGGTGATGGCCGTGGGGGCGCTGGTGGTCACCGCGATGAAGAAGTACTGCTGGTCATCGGCCACCGGCGGGGTGGAGTCGGCGAAGCCGCCACCGGTGTAGGTGTTGGCGTAATTCGAGAAGTCGCCGCTGAAGTAGCCCCAGCTGCCGGACTGTGCCGTGGCGCCCCCTGCGGTGTAGCCGCTGGCGAATACCAGCGGGCCGACCGTGCCGCCACCGCCGCCGCCACCGCCGGTGCCGCCGGCGGTCGGGAACACGATGTCGTCGATGTAGTAGGTGCGCGCGCCCGTGGTCGCCCCGGGGGTGCCGAAGTTGAAGAACACCGACAGGCGGTTGTAGGTGGTCGCCAGGTCCAGCGCCGCGGTGCCGGCGGCCTGGTTGGCGAAGTTGAAGCTCAGCGTCTGCCAGCCGCTGGCCGTGGTGACGGTGGCCTCGGTCTCGACCGACTTGGTCGGGTCGGTCGCGTCCTCGACCTTCATGCGCACCGGGATGCCGGCCGCAGGCGACCACACGCGGGCGGTGATGGTGGTGCTGCCGCTGGCGAAGCCGATGCGCGGGATGGCGTCGCCCGTCAGCGTGGAGATGGTGGTGCCGGCCCACAGCTCGGCCGTGCCGCTCTTGACGATGCGCGCCACCTTGTTGGCAGCGTCGGTGGGATCGACCACCACGGTGGCGTCCTCGGCGCCACCGAAGCCGGTGAACGTGGGCGCGGTGGCCGACTCGAAGTTGATCGCCGTGGTGGAGCCACCACCGCCACCGCCACCGCCGCCGCCATCGCCGCCGCCGGCGCAGCTGGCCGTGAAGGTGCTGCCGACGAACGACAGGTCATCGACGTAGTAGGTGCGGGCGCCGGTGGCCGCGCCGGTGGTGCCGAAGTTGAAGAAGATCGACGCCTTGTTGTAGGTGAACGCCGGGTTCAGCGCGGCCGTGCCGGACGCGGGCGTCGCGAAGTTGAAGGTCAGCGTCTGCCAGCCGCTGGCCACAGTGACGGTGGCCTCGGTCTCGGCGGACTGCGTGGGATCGGCGGCGTTCTCCACCTTCAGCCGCACCGGGATGCCGGCCACCGGCGACCACACGCGCGCCGACATCGCGGTCAGCGTGGTGGAGAACGGCAGCCGCGCGATGGCGTCGCTGGGGCAAACGGCCACCGTGGTGCCAGCCCACAGCTCGGCGGTGCCGCTCTTGACGATGCGCGCGACCTTGTTGGTGCCGTCGGTCGGGTCGGCCACGACCGTGGCGTCCTCCGCGCCGCCGAAGCCCACCAGCGTCGGCGCCGGGCTTTCCTCGAACGTGACCAGCGGCGTGCGCAGCACGGCGACGGTGGTGTCGTAGGCCTTGCTGGCCGCGGTGGCCGCATTGGCGGTGCCGACCGCATCGGTCACGCCGCCGGCAGGCACGCTCACCTCCACCATGCCCGTGCTGTCGGCCGTGGGCGTGACCACCAGCGTGGCGCTGGTGCCCGACAGCAGCGTGAACGCGCCCTTGGTGCCGCCCGTGACGACCACGTCGTCGGCGGTGAACGAGGTGCCCACGTCGCGGTTGAACGAGAAGGTGAAGGTGATCGGGCCGGTGGCCGTCTCGGCCGAGATGTCGTTGGTGATGGTCACCACGGGCGCGGCCGGACTGACGACGTTGCCCGCCGACTGGGGCGGCGCCTCACCGCTGCCGCCTCCGCAGGCGGCCAGCGAAAGGGCAAACACCGCGGCGGCCGTGGCGGCCAGGGTCGGAGTGAATCGGCGTGTGGTCATGGTGGGCAGTCCTTGGTCAGAGGGGTCGTTCGACCGGCCGCGAAGCCGGATCGGGGGTGGGTGGGTTCGTGGCCGCTCAGGGCGCGCTGCTGCGGGCCAGCTGGCCCGGCGGCACCTGCAGCTGCCGGCCATCGGAAAAGCGCACGGTGATGGGCGCCTTGCCGGCGTTGAAGGCCAGGTAGCGCCGCGTGCCGTCGGCGCGCTTGAACACCTGGTACAGCGTGGTGTCGGCCGTGATGCTGGTGTCGGGCGCGCCCAGTTCGTTCAGGCTCTGCAGGAAGTGCAGCGTGTGCGTGCGGCTGTCGCCCAGCTCCACGGCACCCCAGCGGTTCCAGGCCGCAAGCGCAGCCGCGGGGTCGGCCAGCGCCAGGTACTTGGCGAAGATGTCCTGCCAGATGTCGGGCGGATCGACCTTCTTGCCGCGATCGGCCCAGATCTTCTGCTCGTCCACCAGTGCCGCGAGGTTCTTGCGGATGTAGTCGGGGTGGCTCGCGAAGTAGGTGGAGACGGTGGTCATCGGCAGCAGGTTGATGCCGGTGATCTGGCGCGGGTCGTCGATCCACCAGGTGTTGTGCGCGTACTTGCCGCCGAACACCATGCTCACGTCGACGTTCTTGTACTCGGGCGCGAAGACCAGGCCGTGCAGGTCGAACCAGTAGTGCTTGACGGCCTCGGTCTCGGTGACGAGCAGCCAGATGCCCAGGTCGCGCAGCGCGGGGTCGGCGTTGACCTCGCCCCACAGGATCAGGCCGGTCCAGGCGTTGAGCGCCTCGCTCGACGACTCCTGGTTGTTTCCGTGCGCGCCCAGGCCGATGCCCGACGCCCAGCTGTGGCCTTCGTAGGGGTCGAAATTGCGCAGGAAGGGAAACGCGGCACTGCGGCGTTCGGTGAAGGCGATGTCTTTCACCAGCAGGTCGACCATGTCGCCCCACTGGCCGCGCGCGGCCCAGGCCGGGTCGCGCAGCGCGATCTCGGCCACGGCGCGGATCCAGTAGCCGTAGTGGAAGTGGTGGTCGTTCATCTGCACCACCGAGAAGTACTCTTCCGGGTAGGCGACCACGGTGCCCATGGCCTGGTCCCAGTGGAAGTAGCGCTTGCGGTCGTTGCCCGAGAACCATTCCTCGACGCGCTTCTTCAGCAGGTCCAGCAGCCGGGCCGAGGCTTCCTTGTCGCCCTGCTGTTCGTAGACGTCGAGCATCTTCACCAGCCGCAGCAGGCCCTTGCCCTGCCAGTACGGGCCCTGGCCGATCTCCAGCATCATGCGGCGCGCGTTGCGCAGGTCGGTCTTCATCACGTCGCGCAGCTCGGCGGCACGCGGCGCGGTGTCGGGCACGGCCGGCCAGTACGGCACGAAGCCGGTGTAGCGCGCCGTGGTGACGAAGCTGGGCGCGGCCAGCAGCCGCACCTTGCCGCGCACGGTGTCGTAGGCCGGGCCCAGCTTGTCGGCCACGCTGGCATTGGCGTGCCAGTGGTGCGGGTACAGGCCCAGCAGCGGCGTGGTCTCGCTGCCTTCCATCGGCTGCGTGGTGGCGGTGAACGTGGTGCGCACCTCGCCGGTGGCACCGTCGACCTTCCAGTCGACCCGCGTGTCGGTGACGAAGGCGTAGGCGTGCTTGAGCAGCAAGGCCTGCGTGGCGGCGCTCTCGTCGGGCAGCGCTGCCGCCGACAGGTAGCCCTTGCCGGCCGGCAGCCTGACCAGCCACTCGGTGGCCGACACCGCTTCCCACTGCACGCCGGTGGGGCCGTACAGCGCGTAAGGCGTGCCCTTCACCCGCAGCACCAGCGCACGCGGGTCGGCGCTGGCCAGGCGCTCGCCCGCGGCAGGCAGGCGCACACGCAGGTCGCCGCGGCCGACGCGGAACCAGGCGTACGGGCTGCCGTGCGCGATGGTGGCGTCGAAGCGGTCGGCGCCGCGGCCCATCGTGATGTCGATGGCCCAGTCGCTGGCACCGGCCAGCAGTGCACGGCCGGGCTCGAAGGCCGCCGGCGACACCACCAGCGCGTCCTGATGGGCATAGTGGATCTCGACGTCGCGCCGCTCGGTGGGCACCACGGCCTTCTTCGGCAGCGCCATCTCCAGGCCCGCCGGCGTGGCGCGGAAGCTCAGCGGCTGCGCGTAGATGTTCTCGGGCTGGTCGTTGAAGATCAGCGCCGAGTACCACTGGTTCGTAGGCGCGGCGCGCTGCAGCATCGCCTCGGTGCGGTGCGGCGCGCGCGGCACGGCGGGGTCGATGCCGCGGGGCTTCAGGCTCACGCTGCCGGCACCGAGCTTCAGGGTCTCGGGCTGGGCACCGGCCGAGCCTGCGGGCAGGCTCAGCAGCACAGGCAACAGGGTCAACAGGAGGCGACGGGTCAGGCTCATTGCAGGGTCCACCACGCCCGGCAGGGGCGTTGTGGCCATTCTGTGTGAAAGCGCTTTCAAGCCAAGCTGTCGTTTTCCCGCATGGGGTCGCTACCAGGGCAAGGGAAAACACGAACGCCGGACGCGTTGACGCGGCAGCCTCCTCGGCACTATCGTGTGAAAGCGCTTTCATTCATGACCGTTCCGTCATGACGCATGCAAGCCTCCCACAGCCTGAGAAGGGCCCCCATGCCGACCCCGACACACCGCCAGACTCCCCTGCCCTCTGAAGCCGACGCTGCCGATGCTGCCGCCCAGGCTGCAGCCCACGGCCGCGCACCGGCCGTCACCAGCGCCCTGGCGCTGGCTGCGGCCCTTGCCTGCACACCCGCGCTGGCGCTCGACTTCGGGCCCTTCAGCCTGACCGGCTTCGGCAAGGCCGAGATCACGCGCACCACCAACGTCTGCGAGGACTGCCAGCGCGAAGCCGGCGAAGCGCGCCACCGCGTGTGGGCCGACGACATCGCCTTCGGCAAGGAATACGGTACGGCCACCACGCACGTCACGCTGTTCCAGCCCTACCTCGGCTTCAAGCAGGACATCGGCCTGGGCTGGCAGGCGTTCGGCCTGCTCAGCCAGCGCTGGCGCGACGGCGACGTCGACCTGAAGGGCTGGCTGTACGAGCGCAACGTCGGCGTCACGCACGAAGACTGGGGCCGCTTCACGGCGGGCGCCATGACCACCCGCGGCTGGAGCGTGGCCGACTACCCCTACGGCAGCAACGTCGGCCTGTCCGACGTCTGGGGTGCCAGCGGCGCGGGCTACGGCCTGCTCAGCCGGGCGCTGCGCTACATGTCGCGCCCGCTCGACGTGTTCGAAGGCGACCTGCGCCTGGAGGCCACCTACGACTTCGGCAAGAGCGGCTGGGAACGCAACAAGCCGCGTTTCCTGGAGCTGTACGCCCAGTACGCGAAGGGCGATCTCGTCGTCGACGCCACCGTGCAGTCGGCACGCAACGGCGAACCGGTCGGCTGGGGCAAGGCACCGTTCGGCGGGCTGACGCCTTTCCCCGAAGACGACGCCAAGCTGGGCAGCTCCAGCCAGGGCATGGCCATCGCGATGGCGCGCTACCAGGTCAACGCGCGCGTCGAGGTCTCGGGCGGCATCCGCTTCAACCGCTGGAGCGGCGCCTACGCCGTGCAGACCACCACCGGCCCGCAAGGTCGCTGGAACAGCATGTTCAACGTGGACTGGGGCGGCGTCGACGCCAACGGCGTGCCCAACCCCGGCTACAAGGCGCGCTCCACCGACTACATGCTCGGGTTGCGCTACCGCTTCGACGACAAGTGGACCATCACCACCGGCATGGCGCACCTGGGCAAGGCCAGCACCGACAACCCCAGCGAGCGCGGCCAGAGCAACACGCTCACCATCAACACCCTGGGCCTGGACTACGACGTCGGCCGCGGCCTGAAGGTCTACCTGATGGCCGGCATGGTGCACTACGGACAGAAGGGCCAGGCGCCGCTGTCCATGCCCAGCCACAGCGCCTACACCAACGTCGACTCGCGCGTGGCCACGCGCGGCAACTGGTTCGGCGCCGGCACCACCTTCACGTTCTGAGGCAGTCCATGACCACCCGACTCTTCCCCGCCCGCCGGCGTTCGCTGCCCATGCTGTCCCTCGCCCTGGCTGCCGGTGTGCTGCTGACCGGCACGCTCGGCCTGTCCGGTTGCGGCGGCGGCAGCGGCGGCTACACGCCCAGCGCCGTGTCGCAAAGCGACCGCCGCGAGCTGCCGCAGGCCTTCCTGACGCGCACCTCGGTCAACTACTCGCCCTACCGCAGCTCCCGCAACGAGTCCGAACTGGGCAGCGAGGTCATCACGCCGGCCAACGTGCTCCAGGACCTGCGCCTGGTGCAGTCCACCGGCATCGGCACCATCCGCCTGTTCAGCAGCCGCGCCTTCGCCCGCACGGTGCTGGAGGTGATCCGCGACAACAACCTCGACCTGAAGGTGCAGCTCGGCACCTACCCCAACCCGATCACGGGCCCGGCGGCCGAGGCCGACAACATCGCCGAGCTCGACGCCGGCATCGCGCTGGCCAACGCCTTCCCCGACATCGTGCTGACCGTCAGCGTGGGCAACGAGACCATGGTCGAGTGGTCCACGCACAAGGTGCCGGTGGCCGACATGGCGCGCTACATCAAGTACGTGCGCGACGCCGTGCAGCAGCCCGTGACCACCAACGACAACTTCCTGTTCTGGCAGTCGGTGCCCAGGGCCATCGCCGAGGTGGTGGACTACGCCGCGGTGCATGTCTACCCGTTCCTCGACACCTTCTACAACCCCAGCGCCTACGACTGGCGCCAGAAGCAGGTGCCCGAGGCCGAGCGCGCGCAGGCCATGATCGACGCCACCATCGCCGAGGCCAAGTCGCAGTTCGAGCGCGCCCGGCGCGGCCTGGTGGGGCTGAACCTGGGCACGATGCCGATGGTCATCGGCGAGACCGGCTGGGCCGCGGTGGACACCGCCGGCGGCCCCAACCTCGCCTTCCGCGCCCACCCGGTGAACCAGAAGCTGTACTTCGACGCGCTGCAGCGCTGGGCGCAGGAAGGCCGGCGTGACGTGCAGGGCCCGAAGGCGGTCTTCTACTTCCAGGCCTTCGACGAACCCTGGAAGCAGGGCGACGACGGCTGGGGCCTGTTCAACACGCGGCGCGAAGCGCGCTACGCCGTGCAGTCGCTCGGCACCTGCGGTGTCACCTGGACCTGCGAGGCCGGCAGCTACACCACCGCTGACGCCGTGAAGTGGTTGCCGCCGACGCTGAGCCCGGCCGTGACGGCCTCGCGCTATACGCTCTTCGCCGACACGGCTGCTGCCGACGAGCAGCGCGCCACCGGCCTGCGCTGGGACCCGTTTGCGCTGACCGGCTACCGCGAAACCAGCGTGGGCGTGGCCTCGGCCGACGGCGGCGTGCACTTCGAGATCACGCCCAACCCGGTGGACTACGGCTGGGGCCTGTTCCTGTACTCGGGCACCGGCGTCACCGAGAACCTGTCGAACTTCAGCGGCGGCCGCATCAACTTCCAGGTGCGCAGCGACGGCTACCCGGGCAAGATCGAAGTCGGCATCAGCACCGACACCGAAGACCGCGACATCCAGGAAGCCTTCCTGCAGATCGCGCCCGGCGAGTACGGCTACTGCAACAGCAACAGCTGGTGTTCGGTGTCGATCCCGGTGTCGGCCTTCCTGGCTGTGAACCCGAAGCTCGACCTGCGCTACGTGAACTTCCGCTTCATCGTGGCCGACCGCTTCAGCTTCACCGGCAAGCCGCTGAACCTGACGGGCTTGCCGCCGCTGCGCATCGACGACCTGCACTGGTCGCGCTGATGGCCGGGCCGACCGCCACCGCCCCGCTGCGCTGGGTGCTGAGTGCACGCGACGACGGCGCACGCCTGGCCGAGCAGCCGCCGCTGGCGCCGCAGCCCGATGCGGGCGCGCACGCCACGGCTCCGGCCCGGCTGTGGGTGGACACCACGCGGCGCTTCCAGCAGTTGCTGGGCTTCGGCGGCGCGTTCACCGAAGCCGCAGCCACCACGTGGCTGCGGCTGTCGGAGCCGCAGCGCGCGGCCGTGCTGCGCGACTGCTTCGACCCCGCGCACGGGCACGGCTACACGCTGTGCCGCGTGCACATGAACAGCTGCGACTTCGGGCTCGGCAACTACGCCCACGTGGAGAGGCCGGACGACTTCGCGCTGCAGAGCTTCACGATCGAGCGCGACCGCCAGGCGCTGCTGCCGATGATCCAGGCCGCGCAGCGCGTGGCCGGCCGACCGCTGCGCCTGCTGGTCTCGCCGTGGAGCCCGCCGGCGTGGATGAAGGACAGCGGCCGCATGAACGAAGGCGGCCGCCTGCGGCCCGACTGCCGCGCGGCCTGGGCCCGGTGTTTCGTGCGCTTCATCCAGGCCTACGAAGCCGAAGGCGTGCCGGTGTGGGGCGTGTCGGTGCAGAACGAGCCCGAGGCGCGCCAGCGCTGGGACTCGTGCCTGTACAGCGCCGAGGAAGAGCGCGACTTCGTGCGCGACCACCTCGGCCCGGCGCTGCACGCCGCCGGCCTGGGCCACGTGCGCATCGTGGTGTGGGACCACAACCGCGACGCCATGGTCGAGCGCGCCAGCGTCATCTACGGCGACCCCGACGCCGCGAAGTACGTGTGGGGCACGGGCTTCCACTGGTACATGGAAGACCACTTCGACCACGTGCAGCTGGTGCACGACGCCTGGCCCGACAAGCAGCTGCTGTTCACCGAAGGCTGCCAGGAAGGCGGCCCGCACTGGGGGCGCTGGGAACTGGCCGAACGCTATGCGCGATCGATCATCAACGACCTCAACCGCTGGACCGTGGGCTGGATCGACTGGAACCTGCTGCTCGACGAACGCGGCGGCCCCAACCACGTCGAGAACTTCTGCAGCGCACCGCTGCTGGCCGTGCCGGCCGAGGACGGCGTGCACCCGCAAAGCTCGTATGCCGCCATCGGCCACTTCGCGCGCCACATCCAGCCCGGCGCGCAGCGTGTGCTGTGCGCGGCCACGCGCGAGCGCCTGGAATGCACGGCCTTCGCCAACCCCGACGGCAGCGTCGCGGTGGTGGTGCTGAACCGCAGCGACGAGGCGCAGGCGTTCTCGCTGGCGATCGACGGCACGGCCCACGCTGCCACGCTGCCGGCGCACGCCATCGCCACCTACCGCACGGCACCGGTGTAGCCGGCGCCGCCGGTGCAGCTAGCGCGCCGTGGGCAGCGTGCTGGCGTGCGGCAGGTTGCGCACGTCGCCCAGTGTGCTGCGCAGCTGCGACGGGCTGACGAACAGGTAGGTGTCCTCTTCCATGTCGCTCGCGTCCGAACCCAGGTAGTCGTGGTAATGGGCGTGCGCAAGTTTCACCGAGACCAGCGACACGCCCATCAGGCATTCGCAGACCAGCGTGACGTGGCCGACTTCCAGCTCGTCGCTTGGCGCTTCGGCAGCCGGATCGGCGTCCGACGGCTGGTCCGACGGCTGGTCTGCCGGTTGCCCATGCTGCTGCATGGGCAATTGCATGGGCGCCTTCCACAAACTGAGCCCGGCGCCTTCCCTCCGCCTGCGGTCCAGTTGCTGGCGGCGCAGGCGTTCGGCCTCGGCACGCATCTGCGCGTGGATGCCGCGCAGCTGGTCGGCGCCCTCGTCGCCCGGCCGCAGGCCCAGCACCTGCCGGCTGCGGTCGACACGGCTGTCGAGCCACTGCGCGCGGCCGTGCGGCGGCGCCTCGCCCAGCGCGAGCAGCGTCGTGATGTTGCTGCGCAGCACGGGTGCGCGGGGATCGGGCCGCGCGGTGGCCACCGGGATGAACACCGGGTGCAGGGACATGGCGCGGCGCAGCACCGCATAGTTGTAGAGCGAGCACGCTTCTCCGCTTGCGTCCTTGGTCCCGGCGATGGCGAAGAACAGCGTCGACAGGTGCGCCAGCGCTTGCGTGAACAGCGCCAGCGTCGCGTCGGGCAGTTGTGTGTCCGCCGGCAGGCTGCTGGAAATCAGGACGTTGCCGGTCTCGTTCAGCAAGAACGTGCGCCGGCCTTCCTGGCGCGGAGACGGTGGTGGCGGCGGCGGCGGCACGGCCGGGCCGGGCTCGGCAGCGTCCGCTGGCGCTGGCGGCGGGGGCTCGGGAGGTGCCGGCCGCTGCCCGTGGCGCCAGGCCGCCAGGCCGGCCGCCCCCAGCAGCCCACCCACCAGCGCCGCCAGCAGCAGCGCGGCACCGTCGACGCCCGGAGCGAGTGGCATGCGGTGGCAGCCTCGGGGCGCGGCGCCTTGGCAGCTGCCGCGGCCGCTTCAGCTCACTGCTTGACCACCGGGGGCGGCGGCGTGCCACCCTGCTGGTCGGGGCCTGGCGCCGGCTTGTTCATGGCCGTCAGCCGCTCGATCATGCCCTTGACCAGTTCGCCATAGGCTGCATCGCTGCCGATCGAGTTCAGGTCCTGGGCGTAGGTGCGGATGAACGCCGGCGTCACGAACATGTAGGTGTCCTAGTGCATCTTCAGCGTCAGCGAGCGGCTCTCGGTCTTCAGGCACGGGCCGACCTGCAGGGCCTCGACGTTCTCCTTGGTCTCGACGTACACGACGATCGCACTGATGCTGGGCATGCCCAGCAGGTACTCGCACACGAAGACGATGTTGCCGACGCGTGCGTTCTGCTCCAGCTTCGAGCCGGCGAGCTTGAAGCCCTCGCTGCCGATGGCGGAGACCATCGCAGAGGCGAAGCTCAGGGCACCGGCGCCGGTCGCCAGCCCCAGCAGGCCCTGGATCAGCTCCTTGCTGAACTGCGCGCCCCACGAACTGGTGGTGTGGGTGAGGTCCAGTTCCGTGACGCGGATGAAACAACCCGAGCCGGCAATGACGTTGGCCAGCGCGTCGTAGTTGTAGACCGAGTACGGCTCCTTGGTCTTGGGGTTGATCGTCGAGGTGATGGCCTTGGTCATCGCGGCGAAGAACACCGACACCTCGGCGAACACCTGGCGCACCGAGTCCTGGATCTCGGCCGACGCGCCGACGGTGGTCGCCAGCATGATGTTGCCGGTCTCGTTGAAGGTGTAGTACTTCGTGAGCTCGACGTTCTTCTGGTTGTCGACCGGGATTTCAAGCTTGAGCGGCTCAGCCATGAGGACTCCTCGTTAGCGCCTGGGAAGCCCAACGAGCTTAGGTGGCCGGTCGCCGGAAAGCCAGCCGCGCGATTGACCGGGCGCAAGGAATCCGGCAATCGCCTGCGAAGGCAGGTCTCAGCCGCTCACGCGGCCGGCGCGCCGTACTTGGGCCGCTCGTCCTTGTCCCACAGACCCCACTGCGTGCCCACCTCGCCTTCGGCGCCGCGCTTCCAGGGTTCGTCGAACGACGCGAAGTAGAACAGCTTGATGCCTTCGCGCCGGCCCCACTGCTGCACGTCGACGAAGTAGCGCATGGCGTTGTCGGCCGAAGGCACGGCCGCACCCACGGCCTCGCCGCGGCCCGGCCAGCCGGTCTCGGTGACGATGACGGTCTTGTCCTCGCCCGCGGCCGCCTTCACCAGCCCGTGCATGCGGCGCAGGTACTGCGCGGCCAGCGCGATGGGCGCACCTTCCCAGAACGGGTAGCAGTTGGGCAGCACCACGTCGCAGGCCGCCACCAGCGCCGGCCGGTCGAGGAACTGGAAGTAGGCGTCGACGCAGCCCACGCGCACGGTCTCGGGCAGCGCCGCACGCACGCGCGCGATGCAGGCCAGCAGCTCGGCCTCGGGCAGTTCGCCGCGCAGCAGCACCTCGTTGCCCACCACCGCGATGTCGACCATGCCTTCCTGGCCGAGCCGGATCAGTGCCTCGATCTCGCGCGCGTTGCGGGCGCGGTCGTGGCTGATCCAGGCGCCCACCATCGTCTTCAGGCCCTTGGTGCGCGCGAGCCGCGGGATCGCCTCGTGGCCTTCGGTGCAGGCAAACGAGCGCACCCAGCGCGTGTGCGGGGCGATCCGGTCGATGCGGCGGCCGACGTCGGACGCCAGCAGCTGGTCGCCCGCGCGCTGGCCCTCTGGGTAGGCGCTGAAGCACAGGCCGTACAGGCCCGCCGCGAACTGCTCGGCGTAGAGCGCGCGCAGCTCGGCCGAGGTCTTGTCGGCCAGCGGCGACGGCTCGGCACCCGGCACCAGCAGCCCGTGGTCGGCCAGCCACGGCCGCGCACCGGAGCCCTGCGACGACGTGGCTGCGTCGCGCCGCTTGCGCCGTTCGAGCTCGGCGTGCACCTCGGTCGCGCGCTTCTCGTCGAGGTCGTAGTTGCGCATGATCCACATCGCCAGCAGCGTGCCGAAGATCGGCACACCGGAATAGAACAGCCGCAGCCCGTCGACAGCCCCCTCGGGCTGTACCGGCGCCCCCGGCGTGAAGGCCACCACCGACATGATGGCGCCGCTGAGCAGCCCGGCGATGGCGAAGCCGAACTTCACCATCCACCAGTAGATGGCGCCGAAGATGCCCTCGCGGCGCTTGCCGGTGGCCAGCTCGTCGAGGTCGCACACGTCGGCCGTCATGCTCATCATCAGCGTGAACAGGCCGCCAATGCCGAAGCTGAAGAACGGCAGCGCGAACATGAACATCCACGGCTTGCCCGGCACCATCAGGAACCACAGCAGCACGTAGCCGATGATGGAGATGCCCTGCGACACCATGAAGGCGTTCTTCTTGCCCATGCGCCGGGACATCCACGCCACCGTGGGGATCACGGCGAAGGTGGTGATCAGCGCACCGACGCTGCCGAACAGCGTGGGCCAGATCCACGCCGCCGAGGTGCTGCCGTTGAACAGGTGGTAGACGACGATGAAGAACGAAAACGCCGCCACCGTGTTGAAGGCGTTGAAGATCAGGAAGGTCGAGAAGCACAGCTTGCGGAAGGGCCGCGAGCTCAGCGCCTCCTTGAAGCCGAGCAGGATCTCCTTCAGGCCGCCGCCGAGGTTGGCCCAGGTCAGCGGCACCAGGTGGGTGTCGTTCAGGCTCGAGCGGATCGGCAGGAACAGCGCCGGCACCATCGCCAGCAGCATGCACACCACGCCCACCCACACCGCCAGCGTGCGCGTGGCGGTGTCGGCGTTCGGGAACCAGCTCGGGTCGTACATCACCACCCAGAACCACGGCGCGATCACCCAGGCCCACTGGCCGATCCACTGTGCCACCGCCATGATGCTGGTGCGCTCGTGGAAGTCGTCGCTCATCTCGTAGCCCATGGCCACGTACGGAATGCTGAACAGCGTGAGCCCCGTGTAGAAGACGAAGCTCCAGAGCAGAAAGTAGATGAAGTTGTAGGTGATGCCGTCGTCGCGCTGCAGCTGCCACATGGCGACGAAGCTGATGCCCATGACGATGGCGCCCATGAACACGTAGTTGTGCCGCCGGCCCCAGCGCGAGCGCGTGTTGTCGGAGATGAAACCCATGATGGGGTCGGTCACCGAATCGAACACACGCGGCAGGAAGAACAGGACGCCCCACATCCAGGCCGGGAAGCCCAGGTCCTGCACCAGCACCACCATGAAGATGCCCAGGGCGGCCGGGAACATCTGGTTGGCCAGCATGCCCAGGCCGAAGGCCACCTTGTGGCCGAACGGCACCTTGTGCGTCGCGGCACTCGCTGCGGTGGTGTTCATGTGTCTCCTGTCGTTGTTCTAGCGGCCACGGCGCTCTGGCGGCGCCGGCCGGTACCTCAGCCGAACTTGGGGCGCGCGTCCTTGTCCCACAGGCCCCAGAAGGCGCCGACGTCGCCCTCGGCGCCGACCTTCCAGGCCTCGTCGAAGGCGGCGAAGTGGAACCACTCGATGCCCTCGCGCTCGGCCCAGGCCGCGGTGTCGACGAAGTACTGCATCGCCGCCTCGGTGCCGGGCACGGCACCGTGGAAGGCGCTGCCCTGATCGGGCCAGCCGGTCTCGCTGATCAGCACCCGCTTGCCCTGCGCCGCCGCACGTGTCTTGGCCAGCATCTGCTGCATGTAGGGCAGCGCCTGCGCGCGCGGGCAGCCTTCCCAGAACGGGTAGCAGTTGGTCATCACCACGTCGCAGACGGCCGTGACGCGCGGGTGCTTCTCGAACAGGAAGTAGGCGTCGACGTAGCCCACCGGCACGCCGGGCAGCGCGTTCTTCACGTACTGGATGCGCTCGATCAGCGCGTCCTCGCTGAGGTCCTCGCGCAGCAGCACCTCGTTGCCCACGGCCACGATGTCGGCATGGCCGGCGCGGGCCACGGCGATCACGCCGTCGATCTCGCGCTCGTTGATCTCGGCGTCGGTGCCCAGCCAGGCGCCGACCAGCGTCTTCAGACCCATCTCGTGGGCGATGCGCGGCGTCTGCTCGTGGCCGTCGGTGCACGAGAAGCTGCGCACCCAGCCCGTGTGCGGCCGCACGACGGCCAGGCGTTCGCGGATCTGCGCCTCGCCGATCTGCGAACCGGGCTGCTGCCCTTCCAGGTAGGGGCTGAAGCACAGGCCGTGGATGCCGCGCGCCAGCGTGTCGCGAAAGGCAGCATCCAGGCGCGCGCGCTCGGCCGGGGCCAGCGGCGGCGGTGCCGCGGCGGGCGTGCTGCCGGGGACGGTGCTGCCGGTGCCACCCGTGCCGCTGTGCACACCAGCGCCAGGTGCACCTGGCGCGAACGCCGGCGCCCAGGGTTGCGAGCCGCCGTGGCCCGCGGGGCGGGTGTCGGTGTCGGGGGCGGTGGTGGGCATCGACATGTCTCCTGCTGCTGTTGTGTGTTGTCGGGTCCTGGCGGCCGCGGTCGTCAGCTGCGGCGTTCGTTCTCGTGGCCCGGCTCCCAGGGCATCGTGCCCGGGCCGCGCGGCATGGTGGGGCCGTAGCCGCCTGTCTTGTCGTACACGCGCACGTAGTCCACCACCAGTTCGGCCGGGAAGCGCGTGGCTGCGTTCGGCACGCCGGGGAAGTTGCCGCCCACCGCCACGTTCATCAGCAGGTAGAACGGCTGGTCGAACGGCGCCGGCCAAGGGTTCAGCTCGGCCTCGCCCGCAGCCTCGACGCCCAGGCTGTTCTCGAGCCGGCTGCAGCTCCACCAGTGGCGGTGGGTGCAGGTCAGCGCGTCGTCGACGAAGAAGCGGATCTCGCCCGGCTCCCACTCGACCGCGTACACGTGCCAGTCCGACACCAGGCTGCCGGCCGGCAGCGGGTGGGTCGTGGTGACCAGCGAGCGGCGCGGAAAGCTGGAGCCGAAGTGGATGCTGCTGAGCACCTCCTCGGGTTTCTCGCCGACGATCTCCATCAGGTCGATCTCGCCGCTGGCGGCCCAGCCGCCGTACCTGTCGTCCACCGGCAGCATCCACAGCGCCGGCCACAGGCCCTTGCCCCAGGGCACGCGGGCGCGGAACTCGATGCGGCCGTACTGCTTGGCGAACAGCACGCGCCCGTCGCGCGCCTTGGTCTTCAGCCGTGCCGAGGTGTAGCCGCAGCCGTGCAGCGGCGCCTTCACGGCGCGGATGAAGACACAGCCGTCGCGCACCTGCACGTTCTCGGGGTCGCCGGTGTAGTACTGCAGTTCCTCGTTGCCCCAGCCCGGCACCCACTGGTGCACGCGGTAGTCGTAGAAGCCGTTGCCGAGGTCGAAGTCCCACTTCGATCGGTCCAGGGTGTCGCCGTCGAATTCGTCGTGCCAGACCAGGGTCCAGCCGGGGCGCAGCAGCGCGCTCATGGCGTCAGCCCTGCGCCGGCACCAAGGCCGCCAGCGCGCGTGTGCGGGCCTGCACCTGCAGGAAGTCGCGGTACCAGAGGTAGCTGTCCTTGGGAGTGCGCACCTGGCTCGCGTAGTCCACGTGCACGATGCCGAAGCGCTTGGCGTAGCCGCTGGCCCACTCGAAGTTGTCCATCAGGCTCCAGACCATGTAGCCGGCCATCGGCACGCCCTGCGCCAGCGCATCGCCGACCGCGGCGATGTGGCTGGCGATGTAGTCGGTGCGGGCCATGTCGTGCACGCGCGCGCCGGCCGGCGTGTGCTCCAGCATGTCGCGGAACGCGGCGCCGTTCTCCATCACGTACAGCGGCGGCAGCGTCCAGTCGCGGTGCATGCGCACGAGCAGCTCGGTCAGGCACTCGGGCACGATCTCCCAGCCCATGTCTGTGAGCAGCTTGCCGCTGGTCTGCGCGCTCCAGGCGCCGCTGGCGCTGACGACGCCGCGCGTGTAGTAGTTGATGCCCAGGAAGTCCATCGGCGTGGCGATGGCCTCCAGGTCGCCCGGCTCGACGTGCGGCGCGTCGCCGCCCAGGTGCTGCCACACGTCGTCCGGGTAGCTGCCCTTGAACAGCGGGTCCATGTACCAGCGCACGCTGCGGCCGTCGTCCAGCCGCGCCGCGGCCACGTCCTCGGGGCTGTCGGTGGCCGGGCCGATGGGCGACAGGTTCAGCACGATGCCCAGCCGCGCCGGGCAGCCGTCGGCACGCAGCGCCTGCAGCGCCAGGCCGTGGCTCAGCAGCAGGTGGTGCGCCACCTGCATGGCCGTGCCGCGGTGGCGTTGGCCGGGTGCGAACAGCCCGGTCTCGTGGCCGAGCACCGCAATGACCCAGGGCTCGTTGTGCGTGGTGATGCTGGCCACGCGGCTGCCGAGCCGCGCCGCGACGAGGCGCGCGTACGCGACGAAGCGGTGCACGGTATCGCGCGCAGCCCAGCCGCCGGCATCCTGCAGGGCCTGCGGCAGGTCCCAGTGGTTCAGCGTGAGGTAGGGCTTGATGCCACGCGCCAGCAAGCCGTCGACCAGGCGTTCGTAGAAGGCCATGCCCGGCTCGTTGACGGCGCCGCGGCCGTCGGGCTGCACGCGCGGCCAGCTCATCGAGAAGCGGTAGGCATCGACGCCCAGGCCGGCGATCAGGTCGAGGTCGGCGTCGAGCCGGTGGTAGTGGTCGCAGGCGACGTCGCCGTTGGAGCCATCCGCGATGGCGCCGGGCTGGCGGCAGAAGCGGTCCCAGATGGACTCGCCCTTGCCGTCGGCCGTGGCCGCGCCTTCGATCTGGAACGCGCTGGTGGCCACGCCCCACACGAAGTCGGACGGGAAGCGGTGGCGCGGGTGCAGGGGCAACGGAGAGTTCATGGCGTCGGGGTCGGGAGACAGAGGATTCATTGCGGCGCGCCTTCCGTGCAACTGCCGAGGCGGGTGCGGCTGCACGCAAGGTTGGTGCAATCCGGTGACTCGTTCGGCATGGGCATGGCGGTTGGCGCGTCGTCGCCCACAGCCAGCCCTTCGATTGACATGAAAGCGCTTTCACAGTGTCGCGAAAGCCCCTCGGCCTGTCAATCGAGGGTAATCGAGAGGGTGTGAGAAAGTGGCCGGCGCCCGGCTCAGCGCCGGCCGCTGGCGCGCGGCGCGCTGCAGCTCTCGCGCACGATCAGCCGCGGCGGCGGCAGTGCCAGCGTGGGCGTTTCCCCGGCCAGCAGCAGCAGCATCGCCTGCGCCGCGAGCTGGCCCTGCTCGTACACCGGGTGGTGCACCGTGGTCAGCGGCGGGATCGAATACACGGCCGATGCCAGGTCGTCGAAGCCCACCAGCGACACGTCCTGCGGCACGCGCAGCCCGCGGCGGTGCAGCGCGAGGCCGGCGCCGAAGGCCATCTGGTCGTTGGCGGCGAAGATGGCGCTGAAGGGCTGGCCGCTCGCGAACAATTGCTCCACCGAGGCCAGGCCGCTGCCTTCTGTGAAGTCACCGGGCATCACCAGCGCCGGCTCGTAGGCGACGCCGGCCGCGGCCAGGGCCTCGCGGTAGCCGCGCAGACGGTCCTTGCCATCGGGGTGCTTCAGGTCGCCCGACAGGTACGCGATGCGCCGATGGCCCAGGCCCAGCAGGTGCTCGGTCGCCAGTCGCGCGCCGGCGCAGTTGTCGAAGTCGAGCGCGGCCAGGTGCGGCGCCTTCATCGTGCGCCCGGTCACCACCACCGGCACCTCGCGCGCCAGCGTGGCCAGCGCGCTGTCGCTCAGACGCCCGGTGAGCACGATGATGCCGTCGACCCGGCGCGAGCGCAGCGCTTCGATGCAGCGCGCCTCGTGCGCGGCGCTCCAGCGCCCGCTGACGAACAGCGGGCTGTAGCCGGCCGCGCCCAGCGTGTCTTCGATGCCGCGCAGCGCGCCGCCGTAGAACGGGCTGTCGATGGCCTGCGTGACCACGCCCACGCTCAGCGTGCGCCCGCCCGCCAGGCCGCGCGCCACGGGGTTGGGCACGAAGCCGAGCCGCGCGATGGCTTCGTCGACCGCAGCCCGCTTGTCGTCGCTGACCGTGGCCGTGCCGTTGAGGATGCGCGACACCGATGCTGCCGACACGCCGGCGGCGTCGGCCACCATCTGCAACGTCACCGTGCCGGCGGCCCGCGCCGTGCGCCGCCCCTTGCGCGCGCTGCTCCCGCTGTCGCCCATCCCTCGCTCCCGGTTTCGATCTTGATGCTGTTGCCCACGCTCCGTACTGCCATCGGCGCAGCAGCAAAGTCTACGTGCAGCGCGGGTGCGGCATCATCGCGGCGCGCCGGCGCCCTGCCCCAACCCCGCCGCCATCCACACACCGAGCCCCGATGCACCCGACCGATCCCAGCACCCCGACGGCCGGCGCCGCGCAGGCCGAGCCGGCGCGGCCGCTGTGGCGCGAACTCGGCGACGCCATCCGCGGCACCAGTGCCGACTACACGAAGATTCCGCTGCGGCGCGCCGTGTTCCTGCTGGCCGTGCCGATGGTGCTGGAACTGGTGCTGGAATCGACGTTCGCGGTGGTGGACATCTGGTTCGTGGCCAAGCTCGGCGCCTCGGCGGTGGCGACGGTCGGCCTGACCGAGACCTTCCTGTTCCTGCTGTACGCCATCGGCATCGGCCTGGCGATGGCCGTCACGGCCGTGGTGGCACGGCGCACTGGCGAGGGCGACCACCAGGCCGCCGCCGTCAGCGCCGTGCAGGCCGTGTGGATCGCGGTGCTGGCCTCGGTGCCGTTCGCAGTGATCGGCATCGTCTACGCGCGCGAGCTGCTGCAGCTGATGGGGGCCGATGCCTGGACCCTGACCCACGGCGTGCGCTACCTGCAGTGGATGCTGGGCACCAACGTGCTGATCATGCTGCTGTTCGTCTGCAACGCCATCTTCCGCGGCGCCGGCGACGCGGCAGTCGCGATGCGGGTGCTGTGGGTGGCCAACGGGCTGAACCTGGTGCTCGACCCGATGCTGATCTTCGGCTTCGGGCCGATCCCCGCGATGGGCGTCGAGGGTGCGGCGATTGCCACCGTCATCGGCCGCGGCGTGGGCGTGGCGATGCAGTTGTGGATCCTTCTTCGCGGCAGCCGCCACCTGCGTGTCGCCACCTCGCAGCTGGGGCTGGAGGCGGCCACGTTCTGGCACATCGTGCGCACCTCGCTGGGCGGCATCGGGCAGATGATCGTCGCGATGACGTCGTGGATCTTCCTGATGCGCATCATCGCCGCCATCGGCAGCGAGGCCGTGGCCGGCGCCACGATCGCCATCCGCATCATGATGTTCACGCTGATGCCGGCCTGGGGCATGTCCAACGCGGCGGCCACGCTGGTGGGACAGAACCTCGGGGCTGGCGAACCCGGCCGCGCCGAGGCCTCGGTGTGGCGCATCGGCTGGTACAACATGGTGCTCACCGTCGGCGTGTCGGTGCTGTTCTTCCTGTTCCCGCGCGAGCTGATGGGCCTGTTCACCAGCGAGCGCGGCGTGGTCGACATCGGCGCCGAGTGGCTGCGCATCCTGTCGTACTCGTACTTCGTCTACGGCTGGTGGATGGTGGCGGTGCAGGCCTTCAACGGCGCCGGCGACACCGTGACGCCGACCAAGATCAACCTCGTGTTCTTCTGGCTGCTGCAGATCCCGCTGGCATGGCTGCTGGCGCTGCACCTGGGGCTGCAGGCCACTGGCGTCTTCTGGGCCGTGTTCATCTCGGAAACCTCGGTCGGGCTGTTCACGTTGTGGCTGTTCACACGCGGCCGGTGGAAGACCGTGCGGGTCTGAACGCGGGGCGGTGCGCCGCGCGCCCGAGCTGCGCCTGGCCCTTCAGGGGCGGGGAACGAAGAAGGTCGACTGCTCGACCTGCACGGCCTGCCCGACCGCCGAGCCCGCGCCCGCGCCGGACTCCACGCCCGTGACCTCGAACACCACCGGCACCGTCCGGCCCGCAAGCCCGTGGGCCTGCTCGTAGGGCAGGCGCAGGCGCACCGACATCAACGCCACGGCCGCCGGGCCGGCGCTCACCGGCCTGGCCAGCACCTGCAGGCCCGCAATGCCCGACGCGGCCACCCGGTACGTCTGCGTGCCTTCGGTGCGGTTCATCACCTGGAGCCGGTAGACGTTCTCGATCGCGCCCTCTTCCACCACGCGGGCGAGCGCACTGCGGTCCTTGAGCACGTCGAACCGGAACGGGCTGCGCAGCGCCACGCTGGCCGCGAAGGCGATGCTGGCCACGCACAGCAACGTGCCGTAGACCAGCACGCGCGGCCGCAGCGCGCGCTTGAACATCTGCAGCCGCGTCCAGCCGTGGACGACACCGTTCTCGGTGGAATAGCGGATCAGCCCCTTGGCGTAGCCCATCCTGTCCATCACGTCGTCGCAGACGTCGATGCAGGCCGCGCAGCCGATGCACTCGTTCTGCAAGCCGTTGCGGATGTCGATGCCGGTGGGGCACACCTGCACGCACAACGTGCAGTCGACGCAGTCGCCCAGGCCCTGCGCGGCGGCGTTGGTCTTCTTCGAGCGTGAGCCCCGGGGGTCTCCACGGCCGGCGTCGTAGGCGATGACGAGCGAGTCCTTGTCGATCAGGGCGCTCTGGAAGCGCGCGTAGGGGCACATGTACTTGCACATCTGCTCGCGCAGGAAGCCGGCATTGCCGTACGTGGCAGCGCCGTAGAACAGCACCCAGAAGGCGTTCCAGCCCGACATGTGCCAGGACACCGCAGCGGCGGCCAGTTCGCGCACCGGCGTGAAGTAGCCGACGAAGCTGAAGCCGGTGAACAGCGCGATGGCCAGCCATGCCCCCTGCTTGGCGCCCTTGCGCAGCAGCTTGTTCGCGCCCCAGGGCGCCTGGTCCAGCCGCATGCGGGCGATGCGGTCGCCCTCGATGCGGCGTTCGACCCACATGAAGATCTCGGTGTAGACCGTCTGCGGGCAGGTGTAGCCGCACCACAGCCGGCCGGCCACCGCCGTGAAGAAGAACAGGGCCAGCGCAGACAGCACCAGCAGCGCCGCCAGGAAGATCAGGTCCTGCGGGTAGAGCAGCAGCCCGAAGATGTAGAAGCGCTGCGCGTCCAGGTCGAACAGCACCGCCTGGCGGCCGCCCCACTGCAGCCAGGGCAGGCCGTAGAACAGCAGCTGCGTCAGCCAGACGAACACCCAGCGCCAGGTGGCGAACCAGCCCTTCACCGACCGTGGGTAGATCGTTGGCTGCTTCTGGTAGAGCGAGACGAACTGCACGCCGTCGTCGGGCGCCGCCGGTGCGGGTGCCGGCACCGCGGCGATGGGGATGATCTTCCGGGGGTTCAGCATGTCCTGGGTGCGCCGGCCGGCGCGCGCTGGCAGCGCATCCGCACGCTCATCGCTGCAGCTGGTCGAGCTTGCGTTCGATCTTGCTCCACGCCTCGGCGTCCGGCAGTGCCAGCTTGGTCATCGTGATGGGCTTCCACGTGCGTGCGAGTTCGGCGTTCAGCGGCGTGAAGTGCTGTTGGTCGGTGGGCACGTCGTCTTCGGCGTAGATGGCGTTCACCGGGCACTCGGGCACGCAGACCGCGCAGTCGATGCAATCGTCGGGGTCGATCACGAGGAAGTTCGGGCCTTCGCGAAACGCGTCCACCGGACACACGTCCACGCAGTCGGTGTACTTGCACCGGATGCAGGCTTCGGTGACAACGAAGGTCATCGCTGCGCGCGCGGCGACTCAGCCGCAGCAGGCGCCGCCCGAGCAGCACGTATCGCCCCGGGCGCCGGCCGCAGGCGCCGCGGCGTCGGCGATGCGGGCGATCTGGATGCGCCAGACCGCCGGCCCGGCTTCGAGCGTGGTCCACTCGAACTCGCCGAAGGCCCGGTCCTCGAACTGGAAGCGCAGCGGCTGCGGGTTGTGGTCGTTCACGAGTTGCAGTGCCTGGCCGGTGGCCAGGGCACCGAAGCGCGCGAAGATCAAGCCGTGGCGCTCGCGCGGCGGGATGGTGCGCAGGTCCAGTTCGTAGGTCGGTTGGGTCAGCGTGGCGGTCATGGGAACCTTTCAGGGATGGCGTGGGCACCTGTGCGCGCGCCGGGGCGCGCTGCGAGGTGCAGTGGGGGGGATGGGATCGGGGATCGTGAACACTCAGCCGTCCTTGCCATCGAGGCGACTGCGCAGGAGCCAGGGTGTGAAGACCCACAGATACAGCGCAAAGGCGGCGGCCCAGGCGACGGCAGCCACCACCAGCCAGTCGGCGGTGTGTGCGGGCGCCACCAGGGGCAGCAGCACGCGGGCAACGGCCGCGCCAGCCACCAGCAGGTAGGCAGCCACCTCCAGGCGCGACACCTGCAGCGGACGGCCCGTGTGGCCGCGCGCAGTGCGCGTGACCATGCCGATGATGAGCCCGGCCGTGGCGCCGACACCCAGCGCATGGATGCCGGCGGAGGCCGCGACGACCCCGGCCTGCGCCAGGGCCAGCAGCCCGAAGCCGACCGGCAGCCACGCATACGCCAGGTGCAGCACCCACAGGATGGGGCGGGCACGGGTGCGCAAGGGTTGCCAGTGCCACAACCTGGCGGCATGCAGCAGCGCCGCCACGGCAAACGCCGTGGCCGTGCCCGGGTTCGCCGGCAGCAGCACCCAGCACGCCAGCGACAGCACCGTGGCCGCCAGCGTGGCGCGCTCCAGCCAGGTGGGCACCTTCAGTTGCCGGCCCGGCAGCGCCGACATCGTGAATGCCGGAATCACCCGGCCCGCGATCACACACTCGATCATCACGATCAGCGCCAGACCAGCATGCAGCGCACGCAGGGGCGCGATGTCCAGCCAGCCCAGCACGGCGGCGTGGAAGCCGGCATTGACCACCGTCAGCAGCAGCAGGATCGCGCCCAGCGGCAGGTTGCGCCGGTTGCCGGCCTGCAGCAGCACCCGGATCAGCACAAAGGCCAGCCAGGGCAGCAGTGCGAGGTCCAGCAAGGCATAGACCACATACGGCGCCCCCACGGCGGCCAGCCGTGCCGCGAGCCACAGCCCCGCCATCGCTGCGAGTGTGGCGCCGCGGGGCGTGGCCAGGCCGGTCCAGGCCTTTCCCGCCGTCAGCAGGAAGCCTGCGATCACGGCCACGGCAAAGCCGTACAGCATCTCGTGGGCGTGCCACAGCAAGGGCGGCATCGCCGACGGCAGTGCCACCCACCCCAGCAGGCCGGCGATCCAGTACGGCACCGCAAACAACGCGAACGCGGCCGAACCCAGGTAGAACGGCCGGAAGCCCAGACGGAACACAGGCAGGCCTGGCAACGGGAACTGCGCGCTCGATGCAGGCGCCGCAGCGCCTGGGGTGTCGCGCGTTGCTATCAGGGGGGCGGTAGGCGCAGGCTTGTTCATGGCCCTGTGCGCGTTTGCGGCGGGCGACCGACCCGGCTGTCGCACCAAACATTCATCATGCGGGCATCTTAAACAGTCGTCCTTCCCAAAGCAATACATCGCACGCATCTTTCAAGTCCACGGTGTGCTGCCCGACGCGTTTTCGCAGGCCGCTGTAACCGCAGCGGCGGTGGCCGCGAATGGAGGGTCGGGGACCCGTCGGTCCCCGCGTCCACAGGCCGGCACGACCGGCTTGTTCGTTCCCACCCCTTCCAGGAGCTCCTCCATGTCCCGTTCGCACACGATCCCGTCCCAGGCTGCAACCCTTGCCCTGGCCCTGGGCACCGCCCTCGTCCTGGCCCAGGCGCCGGCGCACGCCCAGCCGGCCGACAAGGAGAAGTGCTTCGGCGTCGCGCTCAAGGGCAAGAACGACTGCGCCGCCGGCCCCGGCACCACCTGCGCCGGCACCAGCACGCGTGACTTCCAGGGCAACGCCTGGAAGCTGGTGGCCAAAGGCACCTGCGAGAAGACCGAGAGCAAGACCTCGTCGTCGGGCTTCGGGCAGCTCAAGGAGTTCAAGGAGAAGAAGGCCTGAGCCCAGGCGAAGCCAGGCCCGCCTCAGAGCACCCACGATGCACCAGTTCCCGCACGCACAGCGGACAGCGCCCGGCCCCCTTGCGGGCGTGGGCCTGAAGGCGGCCCACGTCCCGGCGCTGCTCGAACGCGGTCCGGAACGTTTCCTGGGCGGCGCGGGCTTCCTGGAGGTGCATGCCGAGAACTACATGGTCGACGGCGGCCCGATGCTGCGGCACCTGGAGCGGGTGCGGGCGCTGTGGCCGCTGTCCATCCACGGCGTCGGCCTGTCGATCGGTGGTGCAGGTCCGATGGACCGGGACCACCTCGACCGGCTGTCCCGCCTGGTCACACGCTTCGAGCCGCGCTGGTGCAGCGAACATCTGGCGTGGTCCAGCCACGGTGTCCACTGGTTCAACGACCTGCTGCCGCTGCCCTACGACGCCGCCACGCTGCAACGCGTGTGCGACCACATCGACCAGGTGCAGGAACGCCTGCGCCGCCAGCTTCTGCTGGAGAACCCCAGCACCTACCTCGGCTACGCCAACTCGACCATGGACGAGGCCTCCTTCCTGGCCGAGGTGGTGCGGCGCACCGGGTGCGGCCTGCTGCTGGACATCAACAACGCCCATGTCAGCGGCGTGAACCACGGCTGCGACCCGTGGGCGCTGATCGAGGCCCTGATCGAGGCGGTGCCGGCAGCGGCCGTGGCCGAGATCCACCTGGCAGGCTTCGCTGAAGACCGCGACGCCGCCGGCGACCGCCTGCTGATCGACCACCACGGTGACGACGTCGACCAGGCCGTGTGGTCGTTGTACGAGCGCACCATCGCCAGGCTCGGGCCTGTACCGACCTTGATCGAACGTGACAACCACCTGCCGCCGCTGGCTGCGCTGGAGCACGAGGCGCAGCGTGCGCTGGACCTGCAGCGCGCGATCTGCGAGGCCGGGGCCGACTGCCGGGCTGCGGCATGACCTCTTTCAGCGCACACGCCGCCGGGCTGCAGGCGACCTCCGCGCAGCAGGCCTTCGCCTCGGCGCTGCTCGATGCGGACCTGCCCGTGCCGCCCGGCCTGCGTGCCTGGAACGGCTCCGACCCCGGAGTGCGCTTCTCGGTCTACCGCAACAACGTCGTGCATTCGCTGGTGCAGGTGCTGGCCGACACGTTTCCCGTGGTGCGCCTGCTGGTCGGCGACACCTTCTTCGGCGCCATGGCACGTTTGTTCCTGGCGGCCCACCCGCCCATGTCTCCGCTGATGCACCGCTACGGCGCCGGGCTGCCCGCCTGGATCGCAAGCTTCGAACCAGCTGCCACCCTGCCCTACCTGGGCGACGTGGCGCGGCTGGAATGGGCGCGCCTGTGCGCCTTCCACGCAGCCGACGCGGCGCCGGTCGAGGTGCAGGCGCTCACGGCGCTGCTGCAGGCGCCGGAACGGTTGGCCGGCACGTCGCTGGCACTGCATCCTGCGGTGGCCGTCGTGCGTTCGGCGCACCCCATCGTGTCGCTGTGGTCTGCCCACCAGCAGGATGACGCAGCGCGCGACGCGCAGTTGGCCGCCCTGCGCATGGACTGCGCCGAAGCCGCGCTGGTGTTCCGCGACCCGTCCGACGACGCCCTGGTGCTCGAACTGCCCGCGGCCGACGCCGCGCTGGCCACCGACATCGCAGCCGGGCGCGCGCTCGGCGCCGCGCAACACGCTCACCCGCAGGCCGACCCCGTCCATATGCTGTCGCTGCTGCTGCGGCACGGCCTCGTGGTGGGCGCGGCCGCGTCTTCTTCCGCACCCGAAAGTCCTGCATGACGCCCGATTCCGCTGCACGTTCGTCCCCTGACGCTGGCTCCGCAGCCAGGCCGTTCCTCGACACCTGGGTGACGAATGCACACGCGCTGATGGCCCGCATTCCCGAGTCGGCCATCGCGCTGCTCGGCCGCTTCTCGGTCGCCGCCGTGTTCTGGAAATCGGGGCAGACCAAGGTCGAAGGCCTGTCGATCGACATCGTCTCGGGCAGCTTCACGCTGGGCGTGCCGCGCCTGTCGGCGTCGGCGGTGGACCTGTTCCGCGACGAATACCGACTGCCGCTGGTCCCGCCCGAACTCGCCGCCACGCTGGCCACGCTGGGCGAGCATGTGCTGCCTCTGCTGCTGCTGCTGGGCCTGGGCACGCGCTTCGCGGCGCTGGGCCTGCTGGTGATGACGGCGGTGATCCAGTTGCTGGTCTACCCCGCTGCCTACCCGACCCACGGTGTCTGGGCCGCGGTGTTGCTGTGGCTGATGGTGCGCGGGCCCGGGGCCGTCTCCATCGACCACGCCTGGGCGGCTCGGAGGAGCCGATCGGCCGCTGCCTGATGCTGCAAGCCGCCGTGCAGGCGAGGCTCGGGGCTCCCGACGGCGACGGCCGGCGCCGCGGGCGCCAGGAGCAGCACAATGCAGGCCGACCTCGTCGCACCGACGTGGTTCCTGCCCGTGGCCCGGGCTGGTGGCACCCAGGGACCCTGAACCGCGACATGCCTGTTGACGACAGCCCCGGCGACTTCGAATCGGCCCTCAAGCCACTGTGGTTGCGCGCCCAGGCGGGCGACGACGTGGCCTACCGGCAAGCGCTGGGGTTGCTGGCGTCGCGACTGCGCGCCTACTTGAAACGCCGCCTGTCGGGCCTGCCCGACGAGGTGGAAGACCTGGTCCAGGAGACGCTGTTGGCACTGCATCTGCAACGTGGCACCTACGACCCGACGCTGCCCGTCAGCGCCTGGGCCGTGGCCATTGCGCGCCACAAGCTGGTGGACCTGTGGCGTCGGCGCGGCCGTCGCGACGGCCTGCACGACACCATCGACGACGTGGACGAGCAGTTGCTGGCGGCCGAGCCTGACGACGGCGGTGCACGGCGGGACCTGGAGACGCTGTTCGGCGCCCTGCCGGACGCCCAGCGCGCAGCCATCGTGCTGACCAAGCTGGAAGGCCTGTCGGTCGCCGAGGCCGCAGCGCGCACCGGCGCCTCCGAGTCGGCCATCAAGGTCCAGGTGCACCGCGGCCTCAAGCGGCTGGCAGCCCTGGTGCGCGGGGTGTCGGGCCATGCGGCAACCGACACCGCGCCACAACCGCCGCTTTCCGACGGTCCGGTCGCGCCCCGGCCCGCGCAACAACGTTCGAGATGAAGACCGACACCCTCATCGACCTGCTGGCCCGCGACGCGGGCCCGGCCCCGCGCGCGCTCGCCGCCAGGCGGCTGTCTCCGGCGGCTGCCGCCGGGTTGGTCGTGAGCGCGGTGATCGCGATCACGTGGTTCGGCGCCATCCCGGCACAGATGTTCGCCACCGCCGTGCCTTGGACGAAGATGGCCTATGCCGGCGCCCTGGCGCTGGCCGCGGGCTGGCTGACGGCGCGCCTGTCCCGGCCTGCCGCACCCATCGCGCACGCCTGGCGTGCGACGGTGCTGGTGCTGCTGGCGATGGCGGTCGTCGGCGGTATCTCGCTGGCCTTGACGCCGGCCGGCACCCGACTGGACGCGCTGCTCGGCGCGTCGTGGTCGACCTGCCCGTGGAGCGTGCTGCTGCTGTCCTTGCCGGCGCTGTCGGCTGCGCTCTGGGCGGTGCGCGGCCTCGCACCGACGCGGCTGCGGGCTGCAGGCGGCGCGGCCGGGCTGCTGGCGGGCTCGGTCGGGGCCTTCGGCTACTCGCTGTCGTGCCCCGAAGCCTCGCCTGCGTTCGTGGCTGTCTGGTACACGCTGGGGATTGCCTTCACCGGCGGCGTCGGCGCGGCCCTCGGCCCGCGCGTGCTGCGCTGGTAAGCACGCCAGCCGTCCGCCGGCCCCGGCTGGCGCGCCCGCGGGCGCGGCCCCACGGACACAGCGATCAGCGCAGCCGGACCGGCACCCGGCGCCAGCCACCCAGCGGATAGGTCTCACGCTCCGCTGCGGCGTCGGGTGCGGCTTCGATCCGCACCGTGGCGTTCAGCAGCGCTTCCACGGCCGCGACCAGTTCCATCGTCGCCAGCGGCCGCCCGGGGCACGCGTGGATGCCGGTGCCGTAGACCAGGTTGTGCGGTGCGTTGTGCTGGGGCCGGTAGGCATCGGGATCGCCGAAGACGGCCTCGTCGCGGTTGGCCGATGTCCAGTTGAGGTACACGCGGGTGCCGGCGGCGAGCGCATGGTCCCCGATGCACACGGCGCGCGTCGCCACGCGCCGGTTCACGAGGAAGGGGTCGTCGATGCGCAGCATCTCGTCGATCGCCGGCGCAAGGTCGTCGCGGTGGCGCCGCAAGGCCTGCTGCACGTCCTGGTGGGTGGCGAGGAACCAGACGACGACACCCAGGGCTGCCGCCATCGATGCCAGGTCGCCCGCCGTCCAGTTGCGCAGGATCGAGACGATGTCCGCCTCGCCCAGCGGCTGCCCGTCGAACGTGGCGGCGAGCAGGGCGGCGGTCGGATCGACGGGGGCGGCCAGGCCCTGCGCGCGGCGCCTGCGCAGTTGCTCGCGGATGAGCGCGTCGAAGGCCGCGGCAGTGGCTGCGTTGCGCGCCGTGTCGCCGCTGCGCGTGGCGGCGTGGTTGTCGGCCATCCAGGCGAGCAGGTCGTCCTCGATGCCCTGCCAGCCCAGCCACGCCGTCTGCGCGCGCACCGCGAACGGATTACCGATCTCGGCGACCGCATCGACCACGGTGCCCCGCGGCAGGGCCGCCACCACTGCATCGGCAATCGCGCGCACGCGTGGCTCCAGCGCCGTGATCAGGGCCGGCGCGAAGAAGCTGTCGACCAGCGCGCGCCAAGGTGCATGGTCGGGTGGATCCATGCCGTTCGGGACCGCGCGCCGCGGCGACACGGCCGACGAGAAGGATTGCGGGTCGTGCGCCGCCGCGACGACGTCGGCGTGCCGGAACAGCGTGACGCCGCGGGGCGACCGGGCCAGTGGACAGATTGCGCGCTGGCGGTCGTAGGTGCCCCGCTGGTCGGCCAGCACCTCGGGTGACAGCGGCTCCCAGGCCGGGATCGGACACGTCATGAGGGCCTCTGCCTGCGCCGCCTCAGCGCGGCTCAGCCCACCAGGAAGTCGATGACGATCGCGGGTGGCGAAAGCGCCTGGCGACGCCGCGTGCGTCGAAGGGGTCGATCGCGGACGGTGACAGGTGCAGGTGGGGTTGCGACATCGCAGGATGCTGTGGTCGGGAAAAGCTTGGAGCAGCCGGTGCTGCGTCTTGAAGATGCATACGGTCTGCATCTATGATACCGCTCCCCCAGCCACCGGGCAATGCATGCCTGCGCTCCATCCCGTCGACGCATCCAGCGCCCGCACCCCGTGAAGCCCGTCTCGCCTCCTGAGGCCGACCGCGCGCCCCACGCCTGGCGCGCAGCGCGCCTGCTGGGCGCGCCGCACAGGCTGTGCTTCTTCTGGGGCGGCGTGCTCTGGGCTGCCGCTGCGGCGTGGTGGGCGGGCCATCAGCTGGCCGTGGCGCTGGGCACGCCCTGGCCCTGGCACGTGAGCCCGGCCGCGGCCCACGGCCTGCTGCTCACCCTGGGGGCGACGCCACTGTTCATCGCGGGCTTCATGTGCACGGCGGGCCCGAAGTGGTTGCGCTGCGGCCCGGTGGATGCATGCGGATTGCGCCTGCCCGTCGGCCTGTTCGTGGCCGGATGGATCGTGGCCGTGATCGGGTTCCATCACGGGCTCGGATGGGCCGTGGCGGGCCTGGGCGCGGTCGCCATCGCCTGGACCGGGCTGAGCTGGCGCATGGCCCGACTGGTGGCCAGCAGCACACATGGCGACCGCCTGCACGCGCGGGCCATCGTGTGCGCATGTTTCGTCGTCGCGGCGTGCCTGGGCCTGGCGGCATGGCTGCTGGCCGTCGGGCGGGCAGACCTGCTGCGGACCGTGATCCGGGTGGCGCTGTGGGGCGGCGTGACCACGGTCTTCCTGGTCGCGTCGCACCGCATGCTGCCGTTCCTGGGTGAACACGCCGGGCCGTTGTGGCTTGCCCTCTCCGTGCCCGCTGTGCAAAGTGCCAGCGCCATCGCCGAACCCTGGCTGGGGCTGCTGGCGACAAGGACGGCCTGGCGTGCGCTCGTCGCCGTGCATCTGGCCGGCGTGGCGGCGTGGTGCCTGCTGATCGTGCTGCGCTGGACACGCGTGCCAGCCCTGCGGCAGCCGATGGTGGCCATGCTGTACGGCGCCTTCGTGTGGTGGGACGCTGCGCTGTGGTTGTCGGCAGCAGCGCACTGGCCCGGCCTCGACGCCGGCGCATCGGCCGCGCTCCCGATGGCTGCGGTGCATGCACTGACCATGGGCTACCTGGGCGGCACCCTCCTGGTCATGGCCACCCGCGTGAGCAGCACGCACAGCGGTCGCTCGGTGGCCATCGACCACGTGGCCCGGGCGCTGTACGTGCTGCTGCAGTCGGCGCTCATCCTGCGCCTGGTGGCAGTCGCGACGCCACGATCGGCGGCACCGTGGCTGCTGGGCGCGGCAGCGGCGTGGATGGGCGTGGCCCTGGTCTGGGCGGCGCGCCATGGTCGCTGGCTGGGCATGCCGCGGGCAGACGGCCGCGCGGGCTGACCGATGGCCATGCACCACGCCATGCGCAGGCGCAGCGGTGTGCCTACAGGCGCCAGGCGTCGTCGAGCAGCACCAGCCCGCCCGGGTCCACGCGATACACGCCCCGCTCGGTGACGATGAAGTCCATCGCGATGTCGTGCCGCTGCGGCCGGATCGTCGCCATGCGCGACAGCTCGAAGGCCACGCCGATCTTCAGCGGTTGCGCGGGCCAGGCGGCCAGCGTGCGGTCGAAGTAGCCGCCGCCGTAGCCCAGCCGGTAGCCGTGTGCATCGAAGCCCAGCGGCGGGATCAGCAAGGCCTGCGGCGTCAGCCGGTCGGTGCCGTCGGGCACGGGCAGGCCCAGGGCCGCACGACGCATCGGCGCCCCGGGCCACCAGTGCCGGAACTGCAGCGGCGCATTCCTGGCCACCACGACCGGCAGCGCGGTGCGCGCGCCGCCCTGGCGCAGGTGGCGCAGTGCAAAGCGCGGGTCGAACTCGCCACGGAACGGCCAATAGCCGCCCACCACCATGCCCCGCAGCGCCCCGAAGTGGGTCTGCAGCCGCTGGGTGATCGCGTCGTTCCACGCGCGCCGCAAGGCCGCTGGCACGGCACAGCGGGCAGCTGTCAGCGCCTGGCGCTGCGCATCGCGCCACTGCTGCAGCGCGCTATCGGTCAACACCAGTCTCCCTTGCAGGGCTGCGACAGCAGCGACAAGACCACGGCCCAAAAGACAAAAACCCCAGTCGAATCATCGATCTGGGGCTTCTGTTGGGACCATCCGGGACGTCCAGAGACTCCCCGAGACTGCATCACATCGATCATCACTTTGCAATCAGCCGCTGAGCCAGCATTCATGCGGGTTCCGGGCAGACAGGATTTCGGCGTGGCCCCATCCATGGCCCCGTTCGGTGGTGCACCCCTTGTTTCGTAGAACTGGATCAAACGAAAGGGGCCGGCTGCGCAGGAGCGGCGGCCGCCACGGACCGCGCAACGCACCGCAGGCGCCCACATGCTGGCCAGCGTTCGGAAACTTCCGCGAGCGTTCGCTTATCGACGCCGACTGCACGCCCAGCGACACCGTAACTCGTTGATTCGCAAAGGCTTCTGCCTGTTCGGTCTGTGCCGCGGGGTGTTTCGAAACTCGTTCAGAAACCCATGGTCCAGGGACGAACCGACCTGCGCTCTGGTCTGCCGGTCAGGCACGGCGGCGCAGGCGCTCTTCCTCGCATCCGCCAGTTTTAGGGGGTGTCCGGCCGCAACGCCCGTCGGGCCTCCACCACCGCCGCGGCTTGCTTCGCCTCGACCTTCTCTCGCAGCCACAGGGCCAGCTCCAGGCGCTCCGGTGGGAACAGCGCATCGAACGGCCGCTTGGCGGTACCGCGGCAGGCCGGGCAAGGCGTGTCGCCCATGACGACGCGCGACGTGCCGCCCAGTTCGCCCACCGCCGTGCGGAACCCGTGGCCCTTGCATTCCGGGCAGGCGCTGCTGCGGTGCCAGCTGAGCACCTGCGACGCGATCAGGTCGGCGCTGGCCGGGCCCAGGATCTCGCCGGCACGGTAGGCCTTGCTGGTCAACATCTCGGTCAGCAGGCGCAGCACCACCTTCGCCTCCACGTCACCACCGACGAACGATCGCATCAGCGCGACGCCGAGCGGGTTCTTCTTCGCTGCCAGGCCTGCGGCCGCCACGGTGTCGCCTGGGCGGAACTCGCCGCCGGCTGCCGTGCCCTGGCGCAGGTTGCCACTGCCCACCGCGCGGCCGTAGTCGTTGAGGAATCTGCTCACGGTGCGTGCTTCCTTGGTTTGAACCGGCTGGCGCGGCGGATCATAGGGGGCGCAGGTTTGCCGAGTTCCGCGCGGCATAAGACTGGGTACGACTGAACGGCCGACCTGCGAGAGCCGCTTCTCCAGGCACCGCGCACCGCTGCAGGCGCGCGTGAGAGTCGTATCGGGTCCTGAGCCCGCGCGCCGCAGCGACAGGCCCCCGATGGCCGCCAGCGGCCTGCCCGCGTGTTCTGGGCTGGTCGCTGGTCGCCGCCCCGCGCTCAGGCGTACGGGCTTCCTTCGAACCGCGTGAACCACGGGCCGCCGGGCATCTCACACGACAGCTCGTGCCGCAGGTTCCAGACGAACCAGGTGCCGTTCGCAACCAGCAGCGCGCTCTCGACCTTCACGCGCTGGGCGATCGCCAGCTGCGGGTTGAAGATTGTCTGGACCTCGAGGTTTCGGCCGTTCACCGTGGTGCTGTAGCCCGGATACCCGACCATGCCGGTCTGCGGAGAGATCACCACCGGCGTGCCACCGCGTGCGCCACCTGCTGGCCAGATGGCCAAGGTCTTGCCGTCGATGATCCAGCCGAAGCCTGCAGCACGCGCGCAGGAGGCGATCTGGTCCCGGTAGCTGCCTTCAAAGTACGGGGTCGCCAGCATCTGCGTCGCCCCGCCGGTGTTCTCGAAGAACAGGCCCGCGCGCTGCGCGAGGTTGAACAGGATCGTTGCGGCGTCGGCCGAGCCCGGGTAGCTCGTGGCCTCAGTCGTCTTGACCGCTTCCAAGAGCCCAGCGTGCGCCATGACGATCAGCGCCACGTTGGGCGCGGAGTTCATGTCGACACGGCTCAGGCTGATCTGGCCTTCGAACAGCGTCGACAGTGCGGCGCCTTCGTCACCCGCGCGGATGACCAGGCGGTTGGCGCGCAAGCCCTCGACGTCCTGGTTGAGCGAGGCGAGCTCGTTCAAGACCGAGGGTCGCAGGCCGAAGACGCGCATGCTGGCCTCGCCCATGCCCGGCCCGATGACCTTCGAAACCTCGCACTGCACCCGGTGGTCGCGCACCGTCACCGTGGTCGGTTCGCCAGCCTCCCCGAACGCTCCCTTTCCGAGCTTGAAGTCGAGCTCGATCTTCCTGCGAACGAACGTCATTGCAGAGCCTCTGTTGGGTTGATGGCCAGGCCCGACGGCGCATCACGCCGGGTGCTCGACGGTGGCGAGGCTCTCATCGCGCGCCGCGGTTGCTCTGCACCGCCAGCGAGTAGTTCGCTTTCAGCGCGCCCACGATGTCGCGGGCGATGCCGTCCGCGTCGGTTGCCTGCGTGGTCACGTGCACCGCACCGATGTGCACCTCGGTCGTGCTGGTGCTGGCGCCGGTGCTGCCCGCGCTACGCGAGGCGCTGGGAATGTTGCTCAGCATGCTGCGCAGGTAGGCAGCAGGCGACTGAGTGAGCCGTTCCCTCAGCTCGGGGCTGCTGAATTCAGCGCCGTTGCGGACATCCTCCAGCAGCTGCTTGGAGAACGCTTCGGTGCCCCACCGATTCGCGTCCGATGCGCCTCCACCCCCTGGCTTGTTGCGCCAGTCGAACGGGCCACCAGGCCACATGCGCTGTGCAGGGGCCTGCCCGGGCAGCTGCGTGCTCTGCGGCATCTTCAGTCGGTCGAACTCGGCCGCCACCGCCGCGGCGCGCTGCTGTGGGGTGGCCTTCGTGCCTGGCTTCTTGGCGCCGCGCGCGGGGCCGGCTGGCGCATTCATGAAGTCATAGAGCGTGGTACCGAGGCTGTCTTCCTCACCGGACTTGCCGAAGAACCGGAAGGCCTGCTCCGCCAGCTTGAGCACCTTCTCGATCAGCGGGCCCAGCGTGTACAGCACGAGCTTGCCGAAGTCCTGCAGAGCCTGGGTCACGCCGAGCCAGGCCTTCTCCAGGCGCTTGGCCTGCTCCGCCTGCTCTTTCGTCAGTGCGCTGGCCGCTGTGTACTTCCTGAGCAGCGGGTCGAGCTCGCTCCCGATCTCCTTCATCACCGTGAACGTCTCTTCGCTGAACCCGGCCTGCTGCGCATAGGTCAGCGCGTTCTGCCGATTCGGCGCGCCGGCGATGGCGCGCTGCACGAGCTTCATGCGCTGCTCGATGGTGGTCGAGGCGGAGACGAACTCCGCCAGGCTCTCGCCACCGATGAGCTTGGTCAGCGGCAGGATCGCCTCCGAGCCGCCGGTCGTGCGGATCTCCTGCACGATGCGGTTCACGTTGCGGAAGGCGGCCTCCATGTCGCCGGTGCTGCCGCCGAATGCCTGGGCCATCGCCTGCCAGGCCGTGATGCGCTCGACGCCGACGCCCAGGTTGTCGGCCAGGCGCTTGACCGCGGCGTCGGCCGTGACCGCCTTCTCGGCGAAGTTCTTGAGGCCGCTGACCGACACCACGGCGCCGAGCGCAGTCGCCACCTCCTGCCGGAACTTCTTGAAGGCGTCGGCCATGATCTTGGCCTTGGCCTCGATCTCCTTGGCGCGCTTGCTGCTCTCGTCGGAGGTCTTCTTCAAGCCCTCCTGCGCCTCCTTCTGGCCCTTCTTGAACTCGGACAACTCGAATCCGAGTTGCACGAGCAGCACGTCTACGATCGTCGCCATGGTGCGTTCCAGTCCTTTCGATGCCCAGGCGTCCTGGGCGTTGATGTGAAGCGTTGAGCCGCGAACTCAGGCGGCCTCGCCCAGCTCGGCGAGAGCGATGAGCCCGTTGCGTCGCTGCGCCTGCACGATGGTTTCGCGCGTCTCGAACAGCGGGAGCATCCGCGTCGCGAACTCCCCGAAGGATTCGTTCTCGCCGCGCCGCTCGCCCAGGAACCGCAAGGCCACCTGGTCGAACGCCTGCACCGCCGCGAGGTAGTGCCTGCCCGCCCGCCCCGGGGGCTGGTTCATCAGGGCTTCAGCGGCATCGAAGCGCCCCCGCTCCACCAGGCGCTGGTGCCGCTTCGTGCGCTCGATGAGCTCCGCGACGGCGGGCCGAGTCGTCTGCTCGATGCGGGAGCAGGCTTCCGCCATCGCGTGAATCTCGGCCAGCCAGAGGTCGGGGGTGTTGGTGCTGCTGCTGCTGCTGCGGGGCGCGAGCAGGCTGGCCAGCTGGTGGTGCCACTTCATGGGTTGCTCCTGGCCAGCCGATCAGCCGTGCGCCGAGGCAGCGCGCAGATGCCGGCTCACGAAGTTGTCCCGGCCAGAGGTGGCGTCCATGCCGGTGCCGGCCTTGGCCCTGGTTTTGGCCAGGATCACGCCGCGGATGGTGGCCACCTCGCGGCCGGGCGGTGCGGTCATGCCGAGCCGGCGGAGCCCGAGGCTGGCGACGTCGGCCTCCGTCAGGCAGGACGAATCGAAGGCGCCCACGATGGGCCTCAGCTCGGCGGCGAGCTTGTCGCGCCGGCTGATGGCCAGGATGGTGGACTTGGTGAGTGCGTGGGTGGTGGTCATTTCGGCTTCCTATGCGGCTTGGCCGCCTTGGGTTGGGGCACCCCGCAGCCGCCCGCTATGGGCGCTTGCGGGAAACGTGGAACGGCAGTCGCTGGCACAGGGGCCAGGGCTGCACACAGCGGCTGGGGTGGCCGTTGCCAGCCCCTGCAGCGAGATCTCTGGGCCGCGCCCGGGCATGCCGGGCTGAAGGCCGGCCGGAAGGTGGCGGGCGTTGGCTGTCATGCGGTGGGCCTCCGATGGCTCGGCCACTGCATCGGGACGAAGGTCGCACCTTCCGCGAGCCTGTCCCAGACCCGGCCGCCGACGACTGCTGCCAGCTCATGCGGCGTCAAGTTGGACGAGATCGCGACCGGCCGCTTCCTCTCGTACCGGCTATTCACGACGTCGAACAGGATGCGGGCCTCGCTCTCGCCCAGCTTGGAAACCCCGAGGTCATCGATGGCCAGGAAGTGCAGCCGAGCCAGGCGCTCCATCTCGTCGGCTTCGGTCCAGGTGCCCCCGCTCCAAGTGGCGCGCAGTGCGCGCACGATCTCGCCGAAGGTCGAGATCTCGCAGAACAGATGCCGGCTCTCGATGAGCTCGCTCACCAGCGCCGACGCGCAGTGCGTCTTGCCGGTGCCTGGCGGTCCGAGCAGCAGCAGCGGCCGCCAAGCCCGGGCGTCGAAGGTCGCCAGGTACTCGGTGATGGTGGCTAGCGCCTGGCGCTGTTCCGGCAGCGTCGCCCTGAAGCTCGCGAGCCGGGCCAACTCGAAGCGCGGCGCGACCCCGGACGCTGAGGCGAGGATGGCGGTCTTGCTCGCCCGCCACGCGGCCCGATCCTTGGCAAGGCCCGCTGCCGCCTGGTCCTTGGCGGACTGCTCGCACGCAGGGCAAGCCGACCACCAGTAGTGGCTCGATGTGCCGACTGTGTGAACGGTGCACCGGCTCACGAACCCCTCGCCGCACTTGCGACAGCTCATCGTGCGCTCGTGATCCGCAGGGCCCTGCGGCTTGTCGCAAATGGGCCGTTCCACCTGCACGGGCTTCTCCGTGCTCGGCTCCTTGCCCAGCATCTCCAGGGCTTCCATCAGCCCGCGGCGGGCCTGCTGCAGGCTAGACATGGTGGTGAACCTCCGGCGCGCCGGCGCTGTAGTCCTTGCTGGCGAAGTCCTCGGCCTGGATGACTGCGCCCGGTGTGTGGCCGAGGCGGCGCTGCACGCGGGCGGTAAGCTCGGCCAGGTCGGGCTGCGTGCTGCCCGCTGCCCATGGCTGGAGCGGGCCACGGATCATCTCGACCCGCAGCCTGTCAACATCGGCCACCAGCGCGCTGATGGGGTGCGCCCGCTGCACGTAGTAGGGGTTCGCGCTGCCGACGTAGTACGCGGCCAGCTTCGCCGCCTCTTCGTCCCCGAGCTGCTTCACCAAGCCCATCAGCTGGCCATTGGTCTTGGCGTTTCGAACTGGCTCGATGCCATGGCGCGCGAGGTACGCGGATGCGTAGGCCTTCCACACCCCGTCTGTCGGCGGCTTTGGCTTTCCAGTCCGGACAGACTTGGCAGACGGGCTTGGAAGCTGCCCGGCGTTAGCCGGCGAGCCAGCTTCGAAGGCATCGAGCTGCAGGCCTACATGCCCACCGCCAAGGTTCTCTTCCGGTTCTTTCCGGTTAATTCCGGTTTGGGCAGCATGGGTGCTACCCGTCTGCCGCATGGGTGCTGCCCCTCTGCCGCATGGGTGCTGCCCCTCTGCCGCATCCATGCTGCCCCTGTCTGTGTTCGCAGGGGCAGCATCAGCGCGGCCCGTAGGGGTGTCGCCGATGCTGCCCGTAGGGGCGGCGTGTGTGCTGTCCGTCTTCGAGAGCGCGGCGAGCTGATCGAGGTGCAGCCGGTAGTGCGGCGTGGTCCCGGGCTTGCCGCCCAGCGCGTTGCCGACCACGCTCAAGATGCCGAGGGTCTTCAGGTCGCGAACGTACCGCTGGGCCTGGCTTGGGCTCACTCCGACGCGATCGGCGATCGTGGCGATGCTCGGGTTGCACAACCGCGTCTTGGCGTTGAGCATGTGCGCGAGGGCCACCCCGGTGAGCTTCAAGCCAGGCGGAGACAAGGGCGCTGCAAGCATCGCGTCAACCGCCTTGATGCACATCGCCGAGCCCCTCGTCGGTATCGGCCCGCTGGGCGTCAGGCTGCGGCGCGGCGTGGACCGCAGCGTGCGCAGCCTGTGCCCACCGATCGCGACCAGCAGCGGCCGGCCAGGCCTGCGCGGCTCCGTGTAACCGCGGCTGCAGGCTGGCAAGCCTGCTCTGCGTGCGCTCGCGCAGCGGGTCGCGGCTCATACGAAAGACGTTCTTCCTGCAGAGAGTGCGCCCCATCACTGGCCACCTCGGAAGCCTCGAATGAACTCGCGCACCTGCAGCAGGTTCGCGACGGTCTTCGTCAGGTTCCACCGGGTGAGCATGAAGGTGCCGTCAGCCAGTGCGTACAGCTCCAGGCCGGCGAGCGCAGCCTCTGCGCGCACGGTCTCGATCTCCTTGGCCGCTCGGCCCTCCTCGATCTGGTCGACCATGGTCACACCCCCAGCGTCTTGCGGCCGTCGAGCACTGCCAGTCGCTCGCTGGGTGTCAGGTCGCGGAAGCGCTCGACCCAGGTGAAGGCGTCGGCCAGACTCTGCAGAGTCGCCAGCCGCGCGCCCTGGTGCAGGACACTCCACCGGCCCCGGCCCTCGCGTCCGGGTTCATCGTCCCTGAGCCGGAAGCCCGCGCCGAGCGCCTGCTCGATGCTCTGGCGCGCCTCCTCGCGGCCGCGCATTGAGCCCAGGGCGTGTGCCGCGATGCGGGGGGCATGCACAGACAGCGCCGGCACTGCCGCGGGGGCGACAGGCGCCACGCCCAGCGGGTTCGAGCCGGCGGCGTAGGCACCCGCCAGGGCGCACAGGTCGACCAGCTCCGCGAACGTGGCCAGCTGCACGCCGGCCCGGCTCACGACGAACTGCGTGCGCGGACCCGGCGCGACGCCGAGGCTCACGTCGAGCTGGTGGGCCGCGAGTGCGTCACGCGCTGCACCGTAGTCGGTGATGCCGCGCGCCAGAACTGCTGCGCCGCTCATGCTGCAACCTCGGCAACGGGGCCAAGATTGGGGCCATGCGCGCTGCTGGCAGGGCCTGCAGCCACCTGCCCACCTCGGCGCGCGCCGCTGCGGTCAGATGATCGGACAGCACCTTCCAGCGCCTTCAACGCCGCGGCGGTGCTGCTCCGCTTCTCCGTGAGCATGGCGCGCGCCTTTGTCAGGCTCGCGGGTTCTGGTGCATCCAGGTCGACCGGGATGGCCAGGCTCTGGCCGACAGCCAGAACCTCCTCGATGGTCCAGACCCGCGTCTTCTTGCCGAGCAGGCGCCCCGGGGGGATCTCGCCCTTCTCGACGCGCTTGAGCCAGGTGCGCTGCACCCAGGGCACCAGACCAGGCCGGCCGGTCTTCGGGTCGCGGCAGATCTGCGATACCCGCAGGAGGGAGCCCGCGGGGTACTGAAGCAAAACAGGACTGTTCATACATTGCCCACCTTTCGGGTAGGCAAGGTATCGGCGATCAGTCCAAAGGCGCCCTTTCGGGCACTAGGGCGGGAATCTGGGCACGCAGCCGGGAACTCGGGCGCTCGGCTGGCACTTGTTCGGGCAAACCGGCACTAGTTGCTGTCGTCAGGCGCTCCAGCGCTCTTTGAGGCGGCCCAAGTTCGCGCCTTCATCATGTTGTTCTGAACCGTCTTCCGTGGGACGGGGTGCTCGCAGCCAGAATCGTCCCGGTACCACAACGTGTCCGGGTCGTTGATCTGTCCCCTCGGCACAGCCAGGCGCGGATCGCCCAGCCTCTTCAGCGCAGCAATGGCTTGCCGCGCAGTGGCGCGCCCTCCGTGCTTTCGATCAATCTCCGCGATGTGTTCGCGGAGGCGCTGGATCCAGTACCTCCCCTTGGCCGGAAGAACCGGCGAAGCTGGCGCGTCCTTGCTCTGAGGCTTGACACTCTGTGGGATCAACTCGGCCGCGGACCCGAGATCATGGTCGACACCGGAAGCATCGAGCAGGCCGAGCAGGTCCTCCCGATGAATCGACAGCGCCAGCGCAGGGAAGTAGTGAGCGCCGTACGCCGCTCCCCAGGGGTGATGGCCTCCAAAAACTATCGGTGCCACCTCCAGGCCATCGAGTACGGCTTGGATTCGCTCTGGCTCCTCCCGACGGCGCCAGCCGGCCGCATGCTCGAGGATGTCGAGGCCAGCTGCTGCTGCCTCGCCGTCGAAGACAGGGCGCCCTGTAACCTCGTGCCGCTTCGCCCATCGCACCTGCGCGCCCTGCCTCAACGCTTCGCTGTTCAGCAGGGCCTGGTGCAGCAGGGCGGCGGCCTCCGAGTACCGGCAGATGATGTCCCATTCGACGGTCATCGGCCAGGCCGGAGCCGGCCCAGCATCGGGAGCCTTCACGCGGGCCGCGATCGCATCAACGGCAAAGACCAGACCGACGAACAGCGAGGCCCCCGCACGCTTCGCCTGCCGATGCGCTGCGCCAGATGTGTCGTCCGTCAAGTCTTTGCCTCCGCGGTCGCGGCAGGTCTTGCCAGCCTATGGCACCGGGCCGGCGGTTGGTGCGCAGCTGCCGGCATGCCCAGGCAGCCGCAGGCGCCGCCGCGCAGCCGCGGGCAGGCCTTCGTAAGTGGCCAGCGCCCGCAGGCCGTGCTGCGATCGCCGGCGCCTCGCCCGGCCCAGGCGCTGGCCGGCCTAACTGTGGTCAACGCCATAGACCAGTTCTTCGATCTCCTCGATCGAAGGGAGCTCCTCGCCCGTCAGCGTCGACATCACGACGCTGTTCAACGCCTTGGCCCTGAGCACCAGGCTGCGAAGTGCGAGGTCCTCGCCGTTGATGCGCTTGAGCTCGCGCTGCAGCAGGCCGCAGATGCTCTCGATCTCGTACGATGCTTCAAGCACTACCGCGCGCTTGGGCTCAGGGATGCCCAGCAAGCTGTTCGGGTCAGCCATGGAGCACCTCCACACCACCCCCAAGCGCCGGCATGCCGGTGAGGCCGCGCACGATGCCTTGCACGCGGTCGAGCTCCTCTTGGTTGGGGGCGTCGACCGCCTCCGTCACGCAGTTGGACAGTTCCGCGATCCGGCTCAGCAGCGCACGGATGGCTGGGTTGTTGCAGCGGTGCTCGTCGATGGCGAGGAGCGCCTCAGCGGAGTGGACGATCGAATAGATCTCCCCCGCCGCGTCCATCGCCAGGTTGGCTGCCGCGGTCTGTAGGCTGCTGGCCTGGGTAGCGAGCTGCTCAGGCGTGCCGCCAGGGGTTACATTGTTCGAAGCCATGATGTGCGGTCCTTTCAGGTGTGCACGTTGTGGTCAGGCCGGCCGAGCGTGTCCGCGCTCGGTTCGGCCGCTTTGTCTCAGGGCCGCTGAGACGCCGGTGATTGCTGGTGATCCATGGCCTGGGCGACGTACTCCAGTGCAGTTCGATCGCGCTTCGCCAGGTTGCACCGCACGCACGATGCGACCAGGTTGAGCGCATCGTCCGCACCGCCCAGCGCCCGCGGCTGCTGATGTTCCGCATGCCACGGCCCGGCGAGCTGGAGCGGGTCGCTGCAGTAGTGGCAGCGCCCGCGGGAGCGCCGGTAGACCTCCCGCCTCCGCCTGCTGGGCTGCCGCGGTGTCCTGGCGCGATGGTCCCGAACGTCATGCTCCGGCCACAGCAGCGACTGCCGCTCGGCGTCGGTGATCCGCTCGCGCGCCATCGCGAGCGCCGCGCCCTTGTCCTCGGCCACTGCCAGGACCTGGCCCCGCCGTGGCTCGAGGACCAGGTACTCGACCGAGTGCAGGCCGCGGGCAACGCGCGGCCGCGTGGCCAGCGTGAACCGGCCGGCGCCGAAGACGTCGCCGATGATCGGCCGCTGCAGGATGCGCGGCGTCGGCGATGGTCGCCGGCTGCGATCGAAGAGCCGGGAGCGCCCCGGCGGAGCCCAGGCGGGCTCGGTGACAATGCTTGCAACCATCATGACTCCCTTGCGAGACTTGAAGGCCAGGGGCCGGGCGCTGGTGACACAGCATCCGGCTCCGACTTGATGTCACTGTGCCGCAGCGACGACGGTGCCTGAGGCCTCGGGCGGGGTTCTATGCGGCACGCAGCGGGACCACTTCTCCGCCTGCTGCGAGCTTCTCGGTGTAGTCGGCCAGGTACTGCAGCGCCCTCTTCCGCTCCGGCGCAAGCTCCATGTGGCTGTACGCGGCCACGGTGGCGTTCTTCTCGCCGTGTGCCAGCAGCAGTTCGACAACATCGCGTTCGAAGCCGTGCTCGCGCAGCAACGTCGCCGCGGTGCCGCGCGTGCCGTGCGGGCTGAACTCGGGCACACCGAAGTCGATCCGCTTGAAGAAGTGGTTCAACGTCACCTCGCCCATCGGCACGCTGCCCTTGAAGATCGACGGGAAGACGTATTCGCCGTGACCCGTCAGCTTGTGCACCTCGCGCAGGATCTCCACGGCCTGGCGAGACAGGTACACGCGATGCGGCTTGCCCATCTTCATGCGTTCTGCCGGGATGTCCCACTTCGCAGCATCGAGATCGAACTCTGGCCACTTCGAACGCAGCAGTTCGCCCTTGCGGGTCATCGTGAGCAGCAGCAGCTTCGATGCCGCGATGGTCGTCACGTGCGCCCCTTGCAGGTCAAGCTTGCGCCAGAACGCCCCGAGCTCCTTCTCGCTCAGGTGCCTGTGGTGTACGGGCTTCGGGCACGCTGGCCTGTCCACAAACTCCGCCGGATTCGTCGTCGCGTGCTGCTTCTTGATCGCGTAGGCGAAGATCCGTCGAACAATTTCCAGGATCCTCGTGGCGGTGGAACCAGTGTTCGCGCGCGCCGCAACGATGCGCGTTATGTCGCTCGTCCGCACCTGATCAAGCCGCATGTTGCCGATGACCGGATGCACGTACGCGTCGAGCCATCCCACGGTCTGAGCACGGTAGCCCGCTGAGCGATGGAACAGCGTCGCGGCCACCCAGCGCTGCGCGTACTCCTTAAAGGTCACGATCGATGCAGCTGCCTGGCGCCGTTCTTCGGCCTGGTCTTGCTTGACCCGGGCTGGGCTGTCGCCCTTGTGCAACTGCTCCCGCAGCTCCTCGTGCTTGTTCCGCGCCTGCGCGATGCTGAACGACGGATAGGGGCCGATCGTCACCTTCTCGCGCTTGCCGTCGCGGTGGTACTTGTAGCGCCAGACCTTCGATCCGCCAGGCATCACCTCGACGTAGAGGCCGCCGCCATCGGTCAGGGTGTAGGCCTTGTCGCGCGGCTTCGCGTTGTCGATCGCCGCCGGCTTCAGGCTGTAGTTGACGTGCCGCTTCTGTGTCATGCGTTCACCGAATGGGGCCATGGATCAAGGTCATGGCCCCAATCTTGGCCCCGTTCCCGGGTCATGTCAATTCAGCCCCGTTCAGCACCAGAAACAAAAAACCCCAGGTGAATCAACACTCTGGGGTTCCGAAGGTCAGCCCGGTTCAGCACCGGACACTGCTTCACATGTGGTCGATCATCACCTGCCCGAAGCCCGAGCAACTGACCTGCGTCGCGCCTTCCATCAGGCGCGCGAAGTCGTAGGTGACCTTCTTGCTGAGGATGGAGCGCTCCATGCTCGCGATGATCAGGTCGGCGGCCTCGGTCCAGCCCATGTGGCGCAGCATCATCTCGGCGCTCAGGATCTCGGAACCCGGGTTCACGTAGTCCTTGCCGGCGTACTTGGGCGCCGTGCCGTGCGTGGCCTCGAACATCGCGACGCTGTCGCTCAGGTTCGCACCCGGGGCGATGCCGATGCCGCCCACTTGCGCGGCCAGCGCGTCGGAGACGTAGTCGCCGTTCAGGTTCAGCGTGGCGATCACGCTGTACTCGGCCGGGCGCAGCAGGATCTGCTGCAGGAAGGCGTCGGCGATACTGTCCTTGACGATGATGTCCTTGCCCGTCTTCGGGTTCTTGAACTTGCACCACGGGCCGCCGTCGATCAGCTCGGCGCCGAACTCCTTGATGGCCAGGTTGTAGGCCCAGTCACGGAAGCCACCTTCGGTGAACTTCATGATGTTGCCCTTGTGCACGATGGTCACGCTGGGCTTGTCGTTGTCGATGGCGTACTGGATCGCCTTGCGCACCAGGCGCTCGGTGCCTTCGCGGCTGACCGGCTTGACGCCGATGCCCGAGGTGTTCGGGAAGCGGATCTTCTTCACGCCCATCTCGTCCTGCAGGAACTTGATGAGCTTCTTGGCCTTGTCGCTCTCGGCCTCGAACTCGATGCCGGCGTAGATGTCTTCCGAGTTCTCGCGGAAGATGACCATGTTGGTCTTCTCGGGTTCCTTCACCGGGCTGGGAACGCCCTTGAAGTACTGGATCGGGCGCAGGCAGACGTAGAGGTCGAGTTCCTGGCGCAGCGCCACGTTCAGGCTGCGGATGCCGCCGCCCACGGGCGTGGTCAGCGGGCCCTTGATGCTGACGACGTACTCGCGCACGACGTCCAGGGTCTCTTGCGGCAGCCACACGTCGGGGCCGTAGACCTTGGTGCTCTTCTCGCCGGCGTAGACCTCCATCCAGTGGATCTTGCGCTTGCCGCCATAGCTCTTGGCCACGGCAGCGTCGACCACCTTCAGCATCACCGGCGTGATGTCGAGGCCGGTGCCGTCGCCCTCGATGTACGGGATGATGGGCTGGTCGGGGACGTTGAGCGAGAAGTCGGCGTTGACCGTGATCTTCTGCCCGCCCTCGGGCACCTTGATGTGCTGGTACATGTTGTCGGTCTCCAGGATCCGCGTTGCGGTGGTCGTGAGAAACCGCAAATTCTAGGGCACGGGCCTGTCAATGGTCTGACGATCGCGCCGTGCGGCGGCATCAGGTGGCGCAGTAGGCAACCCACTGCTGCCACAGGCCGTGGCCCAGGGCCCAGCCCGAGGCGGCCACCAGCATCGCGCCGGCAACACGCGTGGCCCACACCACGGCACCGGCGCCCAGCGTGCCGCCGCCCAGCCGCTGCCACAGCAGCGGACCAGCCACGAGCCCGAGGCCGCTGCTCAGCGCAAAGCCCGCCATCACCGCGGCACCACCCGCCGGCGTGTTGGCGAGTGCGGCCACCACCAGTGCGCTCTGCAGCAGCCCGCAGGGCCAGGCGGCCCACAAGCTGCCGGCTGCCGCACCGCGCACGGGACCCTGCATGCGCTGCCACCCCTGCGCGTCGGGGGCGCTGGCCTGGCGCTGCGCACCGCGGCCCAGGTTCTCCAGCCACGCCGGCTGGCGCCCGCGCCACAGCAGATACAGGCCCAGGCCCAGCGCCGCCGCGTGCGCCAGGCTCCACAGCGGCCGCAGTGCCGGGCTCCACTGCCCCAGCGTCGACAGCAGCCCCACGCTGGACGCCACCAGCGCGCCCACCACCGCATAGCTGCCCATGCGGGCGAGCTGGAAACTGATCTGCGTGCCGGCACCGCCGCGCCGCACCACGGCGGCGCAGGCCGCGCCGCACATCACCGTGCAGTGCGGCGCGCCGGCCAGGCCGAGCATGAGCGCGCTGACGAAGAGAGCGAAGTCCACGCCCTAGATGATGCGCGAAAAGCGCTCCCGCACCTGGTCGGTCTGCAGGTACTTGTCGAACGCCATTGCCACGCCGCGCACGAAGAACCAGCCGCTGGCCGTGACCTGGATGGCGCTGTCGGTGATCTCGACCAGCCCGCCTTCCACCATCGGCTGCAGGCGTTCCAGCTCGGGCGCGAAGTGCTCGCGCATCTTGATCAGGTGGGCCAGTTCGATGGACTCGAACTCCACGCGGCCCTGGCACATCAGCGCCATGATGACCGCGCGGCGCAGCAGGTCTTCACGGCTCAGCGCCAGTCCGCGCACCACCGGGAACTGGCCCTGGCGCACTGCGTCGTAGTACTCCGGCAGCGTCTTCGCGTTCTGGCTGTAGGTGGCACCCATGCGGCCGATCGACGACACGCCCAGGCCGATCAGGTCGCAGTCAGGCTGAGTGCTGTAGCCCTGGAAGTTGCGGTGCAGGCGGCCCTGGCGGCGTGCCGCCGACAGCGAATCGCCCGGCAGCGCGAAGTGGTCCATGCCGATGTAGGTGTAGCCGCTGCCAATGAAGCCGGCGAGTGCGCCGCCCAGCATCTGGATGCGGTGCTCGGCCGGCGGCAGGTCGCTCTGGATGATGCGCCGCTGCGGCTTGAAGCGCGCCGGCAGGTGGGCGTAGGCGTACAGCGCAATGCGGTCGGGCCGCAATTCGGCCACCTGCGCGATGGTGCGCGCAAACGACTCGGGGGTTTGCTTGGGCAGGCCGTAGATCAGGTCGGTGTTGATCGACTCGAAGTGCAGCGCGCGCGCCGCCTGGATCAGGTCGCGCACGCTCTCGAACGACTGCACGCGGTGCACCGCCTCCTGCACCTGCGGGTCGAAGTCCTGGATGCCGAAGCTGATGCGGTTGAAGCCCAGCCCGGCCAGGTGGCGCAGGCGGTCTGGCGTGGCCGTGCGCGGATCGACCTCGATCGAGATCTCGGCGCCGGCCACCAGCTTGAAGCTGCGGCGCAGCGACGCCATCAGGTCCGCCAGTTCGTCGTCGGACAGGAAGGTCGGAGAGCCGCCGCCCAGGTGCAGCTGCGACACGGACTGATTGGGTCCGAGTTCGGCCACGTGCAGCGCGATCTCGAGGTCGAGCGCATCCAGGTATTCGCGGCTGCGTTCGTGGTGCTTGGTGATGACCTTGTTGCAGGCACAGTAGTAGCACACCGATTCGCAGAACGGGATGTGCACGTACAGCGACAGCGGCGGCGTGCCGCCCACGTTGGCGCCTTCGGCCCGCTGGCGCAGCGCCTGCTTGTACTGTGCAGGCCCGAAGGCCTCGACGAACCGGTCGGCCGTCGGGTACGAGGTGTAGCGCGGACCCGGGACGTCCAGGCGGCGGAGCAGGGAGTCGGGTACGAGCGGGTTCATCGTTGCAGGCTGTTGGTTCATGACGCACGTCACTGTGCCAAACCCCTGGTCGGACTCCTTGATCTGGCTCAAGCGCGGCAAGGACCGTCCAGCGAAGAATCGGTCCCGTCCTTGAGCAAGGTCATGGGTCATACTGCGCATGGCCGCGGTCCCGGGCTCTTCCAGGGACCCTCACTCAACAACGGCACCCCATGACCACAGCGAACACCGGCATCCGTCTTGAAACCTTCAAGGTCGCGTGTTCCAGCTGCAACCTGCGTGAACTCTGCCTGCCCGTGGGCATGAGCAACGACCAGCTGGAACGCCTGGACGACATGGTGGCCACCCGGCGCTCGGTGGCGCGCGGCGACACCCTCTTCCGCGCCGGCGACCCCTTCCAGGCCCTCTACGCGGTGCGCACCGGATTCTTCAAGACCTGCGTGTCGTCGGAAGACGGCCGCGACCAGGTCACCGGCTTCCAGATGGCCGGTGAACTGCTGGGGCTGGACGGCATCGGCACCGAGCGCCACACCTGCGACTCGGTGGCGCTCGAAGACAGCCAGGTGTGCGTGATCCCGTTCCAGGAACTGGAAGACCTGTCGCGCGAGTTCAGCGACCTGCAGCGCCAGTTCCACAAGATCATGAGCCGCGAGATCGTGCGAGACCACGGCGTGATGCTGCTGCTGGGCAGCATGCGCGCCGAAGAGCGCCTGGCCGCCTTCCTGCTGAACCTGACGCAGCGGCTGCAGACCCGCGGCTTCTCTGCCAGCTCGCTGATCCTGCGCATGACGCGCGAAGAAATCGGCAGCTACCTGGGCCTGAAGCTGGAAACGGTGAGCCGCACCTTCAGCAAGTTCCAGGACGACGGCGTGCTGGAAGTGAAACAGCGCCACATCCACGTGCTGGACCCGGCGGCGCTGCAGAAGCTGGTCAACAGCACGGCCTGCTGAGGCGGCCTGGGGCCGCAGCGCTCAGCGGAAGCTGCGGCTGTTGATCTCGGTGGCGCTCTCGGCCAGCAGGTGCGACATCGCGCCGGCGGCCGCGATGACGGCCCAGAACACGAAGAACGCCAGCGAGTACACCGCAGTGGCGCTCAGCGTCACCGGCGCGCCGCCGAACCAGTGCAGCGACTGCGGGTCGACCAGCGAAAACACCACGATCTCCAGCACGCCGGCCATCAGGAACGCCGGCCAGACGATGGCCATCGCTTGTTTCTTCAGGCGGTGCATGGCGCGCGCTCCGTCAGGGTTGCTGGGGCGTGGCCGCGTGGTTGCGGCCCTGCATGGCGGGCGTCTCGGCCTGCACCTTGCCCGCAGGCGCGGGCCGGGTGTCGAGCACCGGGTCGGCGCCGCGGACGGCGATGACCGCCGTGACGATGCCGGCGACGACCACGGCCAGCGGGCCGCCGATCACGAGCCAGACCATGCCGAAGCGCCACCATGGCTGGTGGACGGTGGCGGGAGCAGTGGAAGTGTTCATGGTCGATGTCCTGGAAGTCGAAGAGCGGTTCAGCGCGGCACCACGAAGGTGGACTTCTCGACTTCGCGCACGCTGCGCGCGTCGTCGGCCGACGGCAGCCGCTCGATGCCGAACTGGATGGGGTGGGCGCCGGCGCCGGCGGCGGCCGCGGCTTCGGGCGGCACGCGCACCGAGACCGTGACCCAGCGCGCTTCGGCGGGTGCCACCTCGAAGGTTTCCTGGCCCTGCAACGCGATGCCTTGCAGGCCGCTGACCTGCAGCGTGTAGCGCTGCGGCAGCTCGGTGGCGTTCATCACCTGGAGACGGTAGACGTTCTCGATTTGCCCGTCGTCGACCAGCCGCGCCAGCGTCGCGCGGTCACGCACCACGTCGACACGGAACGGGCTGCGCAGTGCCAGGCTGGCCACCAGCGCACCGACCACCAGCACGAGGATCGCGCTGTACACCAGCACGCGCGGGCGGAAGATGCCGCGCAGCATCTCGCCCCGCGTGAGGTGCTTCGTCATGCCGTTGAGCGTGGCGTAGCGGATGAGCCCGCGCGGGTACTTCATCTTGTCCATCACGCCGTTGCAGACGTCGATGCAGGCGGCGCAGCCGATGCACTCGTACTGCAGGCCGTTGCGGATGTCGATGCCCGTGGGGCACACGTCCACGCACAGGCCGCAGTCGATGCAGTCGCCCAGGCCCTGGGCGCGCGCGTCGATCTTGCGCGAGCGCGTGCCGCGCGGGTCGCCTCGCTCGGCGTCGTAGCTGATGATCAGCGTGTCCTTGTCGAACATCGCACTCTGGAAGCGCGCGTACGGGCACATGTACTTGCAGACCTGCTCGCGCATGTAGCCGGCGTTGCCGTAGGTGGCGAAGCCGTAGAACAGCACCCAGAACCACTCCCACGGCCCCAGCGCCAGGCTGGCCGCGGCCGGCACCAGTTCGCGGATGGGCGTGAAGTAGCCGACGAAGGTGACACCGGTCCACAGGCCGAAGGCGATCCACGCCGCCTGGGTGCCGGTCTTGCGCCACAGCCGGTTCAGGCTCCAGGGGCCGGCGTCGAGCTTCATGCGGGCCATGCGGTCGCCCTCGAACTTGCGTTCGATCCACATGAAGATCTCGGTGTAGACGGTCTGCGGGCAGGCGTAGCCGCACCACAACCGCCCCGCCACGGCCGTGAACAGGAACAGCGCGTAGGCCGAGATGATCAGGATGGCCGTCAGGTAGATGAAGTCCTGCGGGTACAGCACCAGCCCGAAGATGTAGAAGCGCCGCGCGCCCAGGTCGAACAGCACGCCCTGCCGGGCGTTCCACTCCAGCCACGGCAGGCCGTAGAACAGCAGCTGCGTGCCCCAGACCAGCGCCCAGCGCCAGCCGGCGAACCAGCCGCTGACGGCGCGGGCGTAGATCTTCTTCTGCTTCGCGTAGAGCGACACCACCGCGACGACGGCATCGTCGCTGTCCGGGTTCGGGTGGGCGGCGGACTCCGCGCGCGCGGCTGTATCGGTCATCGGTGCGGGCAGATCACTTGGCGGCGATGGTCGCGGCCTGCGACAGGTTCCAGACGTAGACGGCCAGCACGTGGATCTGCTCCGGGCTCAGGCGCGAGGCCTGCGCCGGCATCATGTTGACCTTGCCCGCGGTGATGATGTTCACGATGGCCTGCTCGCCCCAGCCGTGCAGCCAGATCTTGTCGGTCAGGTTCGGCGCGCCCAGGGCCTGGTTGCCCTTGCCGTCGGCGCCGTGGCAGGCCGCGCAGGCCGTGAACTTGGCCTTGCCCAGCTGCGCCGCGACGCTGTTGTGCGGGCTGCCCGACAGGCTCAGCACGTACTGGGCGACGTTCTTCACGTCCTCGGCCGTGCCCACCGCAGCGGCCATCGGGGGCATGTTGCCCTGGCGGCCAGCGGTGATGGTTTCCTTGATCTTGTCGAGCGAGCCGCCGTAGAGCCAGTCGCTGTCGGTCAGGTTCGGGAAGCCCTTGCTGCCGCGGGCATCGGAGCCGTGGCACTGCGCGCAGTTGTTCGCGTACAGGCGCTCGCCAATGGCCATGGCCTGTGCGTCCTTGGCCAGTTCCTCGGCACCCAGCGGCGTGAACTTGGCGTACAGCGGAGCCATCTGGGCGCGCGCCTTCTCCATCTCGGTCGCGTGCTGGCCGGTGCTGCTCCACTTCAGCGTGCCGGGGTTGCTGCCCAGGCCCGGGTAGAAGGCCAGGTACACGGCGGCGAAGACGACCGTGATGACGAACAGGCCCACCCACCAGCGCGGCAGCGGGTTGTTCATCTCCTTCAGGTCCACGTCCCAGACGTGGCCAGTGGAGTTGTCGCTGGCCATCACCTTGCGGCGGCTGGCGATGATCAGCAGCACCAGGCAGAACACCAGGCTCACCACGGTGAGGCCGGCGACGAACAGCGACCAGCCGCTGTTGAAGAAGTCACTCATTGCCGTTCTCCTGCCTGTTCGGCACTGTCCTTGTCGAGGAAGGGCAACTGCGCTGCCTCGCTGAAACTGCCCTGGCGCTTGCTCTGCCAGGCCCAGACCACGATGCCCAGGAAGAGCACCAGGCCCATCACCGTGACGCCGGTGCGGAAGAGGTTGATGTCCATGGTGGCGGCCTCCTCACTTCACCGCGGTGCCCAGCACCTGCAGGTAGGCGATCATGGCTTCGAGCTCGGTCTTGCCCTTCACGTCTTCCGCCGCCTTGGCGATCTCGGCGTCGGTGTAGGGCACGCCCAGCGTGCGCAGCGCCTTCATGCGCGGCGCCATGCCTTCGGCGTCGACCTTGGCGGTCTCCAGCCACGGATAGGCCGGCATGTTCGATTCGGGCACCAGGTCGCGCGGGTTGATCAGGTGGATGCGGTGCCACTCGTCGCTGTACTTGCCGCCCACGCGGTGCAGGTCTGGACCGGTGCGCTTGCTGCCCCACTGGAAGGGGTAGTCGTAGACAAACTCGCCGGCCATCGAGTAGTGGCCGTAGCGCAGCGTCTCGGCGCGGAAGGGGCGGATCATCTGCGAGTGGCAGTTGTAGCAACCCTCGCGCTGGTAGATGTCGCGCCCGGCGAGTTCCAGCGCGGTGTAGGGCTTCAGGCCTTCCACCGGCTGTGTGGTGCTGCGCTGGAAGAACAGCGGCACGATCTCGACGATGCCGCCGACCGCGATGGTCAGCAGGATCAGCACGATCATCAGGAAGTTGCTGGTCTCGATCTTCTCGTGACCACGCGGGGCATGGTGTTGTGCCATGGTGTGTGTTCCTTCTTCTTGTTCAGGCGTGGGCCGCGACCATGGGCACCGGGGCCTGGGCGACCTTGCTGCCCTTGACCGTCATCACCGTGTTCCAGGCCATGATCAGCATGCCCGTCAGGTACAGCAGGCCGCCGCCGAGGCGGATGACGTAGAACGGGAACGTGGCCTTCACGCTTTCGACGAAGCTGTAAACCAGCGTGCCGTCGGGGTTGACCGCACGCCACATCAGGCCCTGCATCACGCCGGCAATCCACATCGCGGCGATGTACAGCACGATGCCGATGGTGGCGATCCAGAAGTGCAGTTCGATCGCGCGCTTGCTGTACATCTCGGTCTTGCCGTACATGCGCGGGATCAGGTAATACAGCGCGCCCATCGAGATCAGGCCGACCCAGCCCAGCGCACCGCTGTGCACGTGACCGACGGTCCAGTCGGTGTAGTGGCTGAGCGCGTTGACGGTCTTGATCGACATCATCGGGCCCTCGAACGTGCTCATGCCGTAGAACGACAGCGAGACGATCAGGAACTTCAGGATCGGGTCGTCACGCAGCTTGTGCCAGGCACCGCTCAAGGTCATGATGCCGTTGATCATGCCGCCCCAGCTGGGCGCCAGCAGCACCAGCGAGAACACCATGCCCACGCTCTGCGCCCAGTCGGGCAGCGCGGTGTAGTGCAGGTGGTGCGGGCCCGCCCACATGTACGTGAAGATCAGCGCCCAGAAGTGCACGATCGACAGCCGGTAGCTGTAGACGGGGCGCTCGGCCTGCTTGGGGATGTAGTAGTACATCATCCCGAGGAAGCCCGCGGTCAGGAAGAAGCCCACCGCGTTGTGGCCGTACCACCACTGCACCATCGCGTCCTGCACGCCGGCGTAGGCCGAGTAGCTCTTG